>WLWD01000994.1_pt1 | contig 93943 bp, 64 predicted proteins | sample 6712731 | NCBI WGS metagenome assembly WLWD01 (sample SAMN12718690, study PRJNA576275) | sponge metagenome | isolation source: marine sponge | host: Mycale hentscheli | place: New Zealand: South Island, Marlborough, Capsize Point | collected 2014-11-01
TTTAATGTTTTTTTTTTTTTTTTTTTTTTTTTTTCAGCCTGCTAGCAGAACCAACGGCCTTGGCAAGAATGTTTGGTAAGATAGTTTTCTTCCAATTCAGTGAGCATAGCAGTAAAAAGTAAACATAGTAATTATGGCATGGCTGACTTCGCAGTTCATTGCAAGTAGCCATGTTGAAATACATTTAATTAATCTCACTACAGTGTATCTTGTATGCTGTTCAAGACATATGAAGAGAAAGATGCACTGAATGCTCTTTACATGTATGTGTCTTTGTAGGGTTGAATTCACCTCTCTTGTGGCCAAACTGAAGCCTGTCAATTTGGGTCAAGTAAGTATCATTGTTCATATTTAGTTTTTAGTTAAAAGAATGCAAAGTGACCCCTGATCTTTTCAACGGCAATACAAAATGGCCCCAAGTGACCCATTTCATGTACTGATGCATGGCCTATCTGTGTCTTAGGGCATGCCTGACTATGACCCTCCTGAGTTCCTCACTGATGCTCTTGTAGAAGCTGCTAAATCCACACCTCAACTACATCAATATACCAGAGGAGCGGTAAGGGGTGGGTAGATTCATAAACATTATCACCAATTTCTCTCATACTGAAATTGGAACTTGATCTTCAGCTTTATTATGCAAATAAAAAAATGAACTCAAAAAAAATGGTTAATTTTTTTTTAAATGGAAAAGGGTGGCTTGGTTATAAATATAATTTGGGTAGCACGTTTTCATCATGGATCTGTATCTCTGTGCTTGTAGGGTCATCCCAGACTAGTGAATGCACTGGGCAAACTCTATGGCAGATTCTATGACAGACCTCTGGACCCCATGACCAATGTGAGTCTAGACTAGCTGGCGAACTAAATTCAGCCATTACAGCTCCTAATCCTCCCTGTACATACGTGTCCTCACCTTCAGATTCTGGTCACTGTGGGTGCTTACTCCGCCCTCTCTCATGCCTTCTCAGCATTCATCCAAGATGGCGACGAGGTGAGGGTGACTTTATGTGTCTTGTGGCATATTGTTCGTATGTGACCGTACACAGGAAAATCTGGCACAACACGGGACATATTGAATTTTTATTTTTATTTTTTTTAATCTTTATTTTTTTTTGCGTTTACACATTCATTGACATCCAGATAAAAAGCTCTCCAAGTTTTATAGCTGTAGTTTCCACCATTGCTGTCGTGTGAAACTTAACCGTTCAATCTATAGGCTTCTTTAATACATGACGTAAATCCGTCTTTTCCCATCGGATTTACGTGCACCAGGTTGCATGGTCACATATTGTGACCATGTGTTTATGTTTGTACATGTGTTGTTGCCTAGGTGATCATCATAGAGCCTTACTTTGACTGCTACTCCTCCATGACCCAGTATTGCGGAGGGAAGCCAGTCTATGTACCTCTCAGACCTGTAAGTGGAACAGTATGGTTTCCTATTGTACACTTCTTTTACCTTTTTTATATACATTGAAGAAATGCTCTTTTAATTTATATAGACCACACCCACACCGGAGTCCTCCGGAGACTGGGTCCTGAACAGGGATGAGTTGGAGGCTGCATTTACTGAGAGGACCAAGATGATAGTGTTGACCACGCCCAACAACCCGCTAGGGAAAGTATGTACTGCAGCTTTAAAATAAATCACATTGTATCTCGCAATTATTGTTGTTTTTTGTCAAATATTTATTTTTCCAGTTCCTTTAAGTTGCTATCTTTTCCGAGTTATGCTAAAATTATTTTGTTCCTTTAGCTATTTTTGTTGTTTGTTGTTGGTGTTGTTGTAGGTGTTTAGTAGAGAGGAGTTGGAGATGGTGAGAGAACTCTGCGTCAGACACAACGTGTTGTGTGTGAGTGATGAAGTGTACGAGTGGCTGGTCTACCCACCCATGACACACGTCAAAATAGGTAAGGATCACCACGCTGTTGCTTGAGAGTGTATGCGCATGCAACAGTGTTGTGGTTTTGTTTGTAGCGACCCTTCCCGGAATGTGGGATAGAACCATTACCATAGGGAGTGCGGGGAAGACATTTCACGCGACAGGATGGAGAGTGAGTATTTAGATGAAAAAAAACGTAGTAAAATGTTCTGACCAGAGCACTCAAATGGCACACAATTAAAGCAAGAGAAACATGCTAAGACCCAATCAAGTCTCAGTATCCGATACTGAGGTCAAGGGCCACTTGAGTTGTTGCTTGAAGTGGGTGGGGCTTGTTTCAGTGCCATAGTCTAAAATGAAGTGTTTCGTAAAACCTTGCCACCGTTGTTAAGTTATTATAGATGAAGATGTACATAGCTATAAACAATTGTCACCTACATATGAAACTGCTTCTCCCTAACTTATTATTACCGGTGAAGGTAAGTTAACAAGCATAACATCACATGATCAAGTTAACTTTATTAATAGTCAAGTTCTGACCCTTCGTAAAAACTGGATTGAAACTTTCTCACTTTTTCCCCGGCGACAACTAAGATTTATTTCACATTTTGCCTTTAGTCTCTCTAGACCCTTTTAAAAGTTTCAATCCAACTTTATTAATTTGTGTGCTATATAAAAATAATTTTTTTTAATTTTATCATTTCAGACAGGCTGGGCGATAAGTCCGGCTAAGCTGATCAAGCCCATGCACATTTGCCTCACTGAAGTCTACTACTCCCACGTCACAGTTCTGCAAGAGACCATCGCTGTGGGGCTGGAGAAAGAGATGGCCAGGTTCGGCCAGCCAGACAGCTACCTGGTGCAGACCAATCACATAATGCGGGAGAAGAGAGATAAAGTTTGTGCCGTGCTAAAGGAGGTGGGGCTTCGACCCATAGTGCCTGAGGGCGGATACTTTGTGCTGGCTGACACGAGTTCGCTGGGTTTAGAGTTTGATACGGAAGGACCTGACAAGGAACCTTACGACTTCCAACTGGCAAAGTGGATGATTAAAGAAAAGGTAAGGTTCTAAATTACAATCTTTATTATTGCATTTCATCAGTAAATGGTGAAGCATTACCATTCAATTTATATTATAGACCCTGAGGCAATTTATATTATAGACCCTGGGCATTGCCATTCAGTTTATATTGTAGACCCTGAGGCAATTTATATTATAGATCCTGAGGCATTGCCATTCAATTTATATTATAGTTTCTGAGGCATTGCCATTTAATTTAAACTCACAGGTTTAGCCATGCAAGTGAATGTATATCTCATAACTCTATAGTTTTGTAGACTATAATGTATTAAGTGTGCAAAGAAAAGACATCAGTAAAAGGGATAGGAGATAAAGGATAGGGCAAAAGTACAGGTCCCAAGACACGAGCAGTCTAACTCCTGGCTCTGGTTGACAAGACGTCACCCTGGCCCTCCTAAACACACGAGCAGTCTAACTCCTGGCTCTGGTTGACAAGACGTCACCCTGACCCTCCTAAACACACGTGCAGTCTAACTCCTGGCTCTGGTTGACAAGACGTCACCCTGACCCTCCTAAACACACGTGCAGTCTAACTCCTGGCTCTGGTTGGCAAGACGTCACCCTGTCACCCTGGCCCTCCTAAACATATGCTGTCATTCCTCCTTATTTACTTTCATACAAAAATCTCTGCTTTCTTTACACAATTTTGTTCTAATTACAGGGTTTGGCGTCTATTCCCCCATCAGCATTTTTTGGTCCAGACCACAAGCACATTTCTGGAAAACTCATCAGATTCTGCTTCTGCAAGGTAAATGTATCAGGGAGTAACTTTAAAAATGTGCATAAGTAATCTCATGGGTAACATGTGTGTGTGTGTGTGTGTGCATACGTTTGATGAGGCACCATATTGGTAAATATGCCATGTTTCTATCCTGGTTGTGTTGTCAGCTAATGGCATTCTCTATGAGCTGATGGTATTTAATGGTGTAATGTTACTGGACACTGGATTATAGTCAGTTATAGGCAAAAAGATAAAACATTCCTTTTTTTGCTGAGCTGTGAACATCATACAGAAGTGAAAGGAATGTTATTGAAATACGTCTATAATGAGTATAAAATAATCATGCAAATATAAAATTATGAGACTGTCCATGCATTTTCTACATCACTTCTACCATTGTTAAAATCTTCAGAGTTTTTTCCACTGTTGATGTACAGAAATGCACGCTACATCAACAAATTATTCCAATATTTTAGCGATTTAGGAGCACTGAGACATTATGGACATTATTGAGCATTTTAGCATCCTGAAACATTCCCCCCCCCCACCCCCCCACCCCCCCACCAGTATTTTGGGGTGAAAACAATTTTCTGATCAATATTAGCTACATTTATAAAGTCCACAGCAAATGGACTTAATCAAGAAAATGAGATTGAAAGAGAGAGAATACATCTAACCACCTTTTTTTATTCATATATCTAGGATGATGCTACATTAGAGAAGGCCTTCACGTTGCTACGGCAATGGGCAGCTGAAATTAAAGCCAAACAGCTTTGATCTACGGACTATTAGCAATGGTTTTTATTTCATTTATATTTTCAATGTTATTGTTTTATTGTGTTATTAATGAAGGGGCACACCTTTTCAATAATTAAATTGTAAAAAGCATCTCCTGCTCAGAGGTCGGGATTGCCTTAATTAGTGTGGGGGAGGATTGTTGTTGTTTATAGTTTTGCACAGCGGTTAAGAGAAAAGTGCACAAATGTTTATAGTCCAGACTCCCTGGAAGTATATGCATTGGTTGAAAGCAGTCTAGTTTAACTAGTGAAGTGTGGACAGGTCCAAGAGACTTCACCTAGAACTTAGATGTTTGTGTGTTTGTGTTAATCATGTATGCATACCTCTGGTGTGTGTTATGAGTCCATTCTTTTGTCAGACTTGTCTGCGGGGCCACCCTGTAGTCAGGTATCACCTTTTTCTTTAACTTGTTTACTGTTAGTCATGTGACTCTGGTAGTTATATATGCACTCATCTCTTTTTCACTGTTCAGTTCTTATCCAAGTTTTGAAGAAGTCGTTCTTGAGTCTCTCTCTCTAGCTAGCATCCAGTGTGTTAGCTAGTAAGGTGGCAAGTGGAGGAAATAGTAATTCTTATCTGGCTGGAGTACAGTGACTTAATCACCCTGGTGTCAACTGACAATCTCTGCGCCAGCCACCCCTCCAAAGTGCTTTCAATTGACAAAAAATATGTTCAGATACATAGCTGTTCTATTATTGTGCCTATAAAAGTAGTATTCTTGGAAGACAAAAAAAAAAAAAAAAAAACAACAACAAAAAAAGTCCCTCTTTCACTTAAAAAAAATAAAATAAAATTTCCCTGCCTGGCCTGTGTGGTGTGGACTCTACTTTTCTTGAATATGCGATTGTAACACACGCACACCTACACAATATTGTTACTATCAAGACTACTTAGCATTATGGGGAGGAGTTTTAGAGTACCGTGATTTTATACATGTGTATTGCCATGGTATCATCATAGGTGCCTTACTTTTGACTGCTACTTTCAAAGAGAAAAACATTTTTTGTTTTGTCAATTTTGTGTAAATGACTTGCATAATTGAAACATACATAAATATTTTCCAAACTTCTTGAAATCATTTCTACACTTTTCTCGTAAAAAATAACTGAAAAAGTTAATTCATGGTATAAAAATACAAAATGAGACTTGACCCGTGGGGTATGTGAATAAGGCAGTATCTCAGTTGACCAGAAATAGAGACATACAATACAGCCTTTCACTTGCCAGACAACTGCTGCAGCAATACCTTCGCCTCGTCAAGGGTCGAGTCATTCTGGATAAGACACATATGTAAACCCATTGTGGGGCGGGGTTTTAAACGATGTGATGTTGCATACGTATGTGCATACATACACACATACACACACACCATACATGCATACACATACATTTACATACTTATACATACACATACACACATACATACTTGTAACCGCTAGATGCGCACCTGGCAGAGCCAGAATGCCTGTGCACTAAGCAGGCACTGTGAGCCGTGCAAGCAAAGCTCCTGGAGCCAGGCTAGGAACTCACAGGAGAACAGGCCTTTCCTCGCAGCAAGTGGTGTGGGCACCCAAAGTCCCACCTGGACCATTGCTGTTGCATGAGAAAAGGCCTTGAATTTGCACCCCAGTAAATGCCAGGTACTCAATCACAGCTGGGTGGACTGGTGGGGCAGATGGAAAATCAGATGGAAAATTGCCTAAGTGGGGCTTGAACTCATGACCTCAGGCTCTGAACAAAGGACTCAACCACTACACCACACAGCCACCACCACACACACACACATACACATACACACCTTGCAATAACAGAATCGAATGAGTTTCCCAGAAATGTGCTTGTGTTCTGGACTTAAGAATGCAGAAGGAGGAATGGAGGCTATACCCTGCACACAAACAAACAAACAAACACAATATAAAAGCCAACCTTATAAACAAAGAAATTACAAAACAGCAAACACTGTTAACAAATTTCAATTCCAGGAAGTTCTCATTTCCATAAATCAGCTTGCTTGAGTTGGAAATACAATATTAGATGTATTTTCTCTCTTTCACAGGCCTTTTTAAACAATACAGAATAAAAATATTTGTTTGCCACTGGGAATCGAACCCAGGACTGCTTGCACAAGTGCTCTGCCACTGAGCTACGACAACCAGTCGGCAAACAAACACTCCATTTCTGTATTTATACTGTTAGGGATACTGCTATGCTACAGTCTCACTCTGAACAGACCAACGAAAATTATCTTTTTTCAAAGATTCTTTATTCGTTCGTTCCCAGTGGCGACCAAATATTTTTAATTCTGTATTGTTTAAAAAAGCCTGTGACAGAGAGAGAATACATCTAATGAGTAAAAGAAGGCTGAGAAAGAAATTATGAAATGTACAATATTACTGGTTTAAATATTCACCTTTTCTTTGACCATCCACTTCGCCAACTGGAAGTCGTAAGGTTCCTTGTCAGGTCCTTCTGTATCGAACTCTAAACCCAGCGAACTCGTGTCGGCCAGCACAAAGTATCCGCCCTCGGGCACTATGGGTCGAAGCCCCGCCTCCTTCAGTAAGGCACACATGTGGTCCCTCTTCTCCCGCATCATGTGATTGGTCTGCACCAGGTAGCTGTCTGGCTGGCCGAACCTGCCCAGTTCTGTCTCCAGCCCCACAGCGATTGCCTCTTGCAGGAGGGTGGTGTGTGTGTAGTAGACTTCAGTGAGGCAAATGTGCATGGGCTTGATGAGTTCTGCTGGAGCCACTGCCCAGCCTGTCTGCGAACATAACGCCATGACAACAAATACAGTGACATTAACAGATGGTTCTTACGGTATAGACTAAAATGTGTACCATGATTCATTCAAATCGCCCAATCAGATTGCTCAATTCTCGGTGTATATATTTCATACCCATATTCTTGTTGTTCTGCTTTTGTTTTTGTTTTTATAGACCACACCCACATTCTACGCGATTGATGAGATGCCAAAGCTTCAACACCCTTGCACATTAACAAATACTAAAAAAAATTTTTTTCACCCACTCATAATGCACAGTACATTACTTATAACATGAAATATGAAAGCAAAAGACAGTATCGATCGTTGACACTTACCTTCCAGCCAGTCGTGTGGAAGGTCTTCCCAGCGCTGCCAATAGTGATAGTCCTCTCCCACATTCCCGGGAGGTTGGCTGGAAAATAAGAACATTTAGTACATCACATGACCCAGGAATGATATACACATCTACTAGCGTACATACCACAACTATTGTGTGTTCTTGACAAGGTATACAAATATGGTGTATGTAAAGGTTTGTGGCTATGAATATTGCTATGTAACCCATTGTATATTGACTGAAACTCTTTGAGTTGAACGTGTCGAGCTACAATCTAGCAATTGGGATGGTGGTGTATAGCCCAAGCACCAATGATCTTTGGGGATGGATACCCTTCCCAGGATGGTCCAAATTCTTTTATTATAATATTCAGCCATGGCTGCTTCAAGGTAAAAGAGTACACATTTTATTTAGAAACCCAATAACCATGATTGCTTGTATAGAACGGCAGGCTGAAGAGGCACTGCATAATGCATAAGTATTGTACTACAAATATCACAGGCTAGCTAGGGCTGTGCACCATTCTACCAGCAGCACTTCAACTCTGTGTTGCAGTACCTCAACTGCCAATACTTATCTTACATAGTTCAGTATGGTACACAATACACGCAGTGTTCTACCACATACCCAATTCTCAAGTACAAAGGTTAAAATAAAAGCCCAGTAGCATTTCAGGCCTAGCACAACACTTTTTTTCTTCTTCCTAAATTTGATTTTACTGAATAGTTCTAATTCTGACTAAAATGGAAAATATATTTAGGCTCTCCACCTATTAAACAGTTTAATTTAAAAAAATAAAAAAAATAAACCAAATATTAACTTGTGAAATAAGGTAACTCTATCCTGCCACTTTAAATATTATCATGTATGTTAAGTAATAAATAAAAAATTATTTTTTTTGGTGACAGAAGTAAAACAAGCAAGACACAAATGAAGAAGGGAGCTAAATGATGATCCTTACCTATTTTGACGTGTGTCATGGGTGGGTAGACGAGCCACTCGTACACTTCATCACTCACACACAACACGTTGTGTCTGACGCAGAGTTCTCTCACCATCTCCAACTCCTCCCTACTAAACACCTACAACAACAACAACAACAACTATCAAACCACCATATAGCCATTTAGAGAATAGAGCATGTTTGCAGTCAAAATGTCAGCATTCTGTGTAAAAAAAAAAAAAAAATCAGATCCACTACAACATTGCTTGAACATTGTCAGTTTAGATAAGTTTTCTTAAAAAACAAAACAAAAAAACCACACACACACACAAAAAAAAAGAGCTAGACCTGTGTTTATACTCAAAAGGCTTGTCTCTACAATCATGTATACGTATATACACAATACTTGGACTAGATCCACATTATTTAAACTTTATGAATGTTGTTACTCCAGCATAGCTTGACGCTGGTTTACCTGAGAAAACGGCCTCTCAAAGTTATTTTCCTGTGGTTCTGTTTTTATTACGTGAAAATATCATTAATTCATACTTGATACTGAATCAGGGGCGGATCCAGCTCTAGTGACAGGGAGGGGCCCAAATTCATTTAGGTCAAAACTCACGAAATTTTAAAATATTAACCCTTTGTGTACGATCGTCACGAATTCGTGACCGCCGTAACTTAACACGCGCGTATGATGGTCACGAATCTGTGACACACCGGGTGCGTCAAGAGAATACGGCTGTCACGAATTCGTGACAAGCTCTTTCTCGCTCTGTTATTACAGTTACAGAGCACGTAGCGTGCTAAAACTTTCAGTAGCTTACATAGTATACATTTTGCAATCTCTATTCTACAAAATAAGTCTTATAAAATAAGTATAACTTATACCAAGTGCACCAACTAAATAAAAAAATTTTTTTTCTACACTTTGTGTCTAGCTACTTTCAAATAGAACATCTACTAAGAAGGCCTAAAGTAGCTAGAAATAAGCAAACCAAAACAGTGTTTCATCCAGACATTCTTGCAAGGGGGGGCAAAATAGAGTTTTGAAAATGTAAGGGGGGGCGGGCGGCACTGGTCACCATGGGAGTGAAATAGAATTATTGGAAGGCCTATGTCCTACATTAAAAAAACATAATCTTATCTAATGAGGTCTGCATATGTCAGATCCTGACAAGTTAATTCAGCTACTCATTTTCACCTCCACCGTCTAGCAATTTTCAGTCAACTGTGACATTCACTATTTAGATGCTTTTCACACACTATTCAACTCTGACTCTCACCTCCCCTTAGGTTTATCACACGTTGATTCACACTTACGGTTGCTGGCTGGCTATAAAAAGGCCAGCCCTCAGCTCACCGTAGCAGTTGTTGAGTTTTGATCTATACAGATTCTACAACTTCCAGAACCAGAACTCTAAGCACTCGTAGTCCCTGACAGCTTAAGATAGTCTCAAATGGATATTCGCTCTTTCTTCTGTGGTGCAAGCTCTTCAAAGTCACCTGGCCACTCAAGTAGCAGTGACACAGAAGATAAAATTGACAGCAATCAATCTGATACTGAGTTTTTGGAGCCAAGTCCTGCCAAGAAAAGATTAATTGTCCATGAGAAGCATGCAAAGGAAAGATTAACTACACATGAGAAAAGCAAGAAAATCACTGCAAGCAGTCGAAAATACAACAAAAAATGGGAAGAGAGCTTCAATTGGCTGATGTTTGATAAAAATTTCCAAGGAGCTTTTTGTAAGGTTTGCAGGAAGAGAGGAATTTCTCTTCAAAGAACAGGAGGAACATGGATCTCAAAACCTTTCACGAACTGGAAGAAGGCAATAGAGAAGATGAAAATTCATGCAAAGAGTGATATTCACCTCCTATCATGTGAAGCAGAGATGGCTGCAGCTACAGCACTACAAGAAGGGTCAGTCATTCAGCAACTCCAACAAATTAATGATGAGGAAAAGTTGAAGAACAGAATGGCCATTAAAGCTCTAATTCGTTGCACCCATTTTCTAGCTCGTCGCCACATTCCCCACACAACAAATTTTGATGAACTTATTGATCTAATCGTAAGTTGTGGTGCAGAAGATTTAAAGGGGTTCCTTGAAAGAGCTAGATTAAATGCAACCTACACATCTAAAGTTGCTGTTGTTGAATTTGTTGAGGCAGTTGGCTTATGGGCTGAAGAATGTTTACTGAAACGGCTTCGCCAAGCTTCCCATTTCAGCATAATGGCAGATGAGTGCACTGATGTGACGACCACAGAAGAGCTTTCAATTTTCTTCCGCTGGGTGAACATGGACGGTCAACCTGTTGAGCACTTCTTGGATATAGTTCCATTGAAAGCTACTGATGCAAAGACTATTTATTCTGCCCTTGTTGAATTCATGAAAGATAAAAACATACAGATTAGCAAGCTGGTGGGTATGGGATTCGATGGAGCAGCTACTTTCTCTGGGAAACACAATGGTGTGCAGAGTCTCCTGAAGAAAATTTCACCTCATGCACTTTTCGTACACTGCCATTGCCATTTGCTACAGCTAGCATGCGTTCAAGCAGCTAATGCTACCAGTGGGATAAAACATGTGTACATCACACTCACCACCCTCTGGAAATTTTTCCACTATTCTCCTAAGCGAGCTGAGAGTCTCAAAGCAGTACAGCAGGTGCTTGACTTACCTGAGCTGAAAGTTGTGAAACCATCAGATACTCGCTGGCTGTCCCATGAACGCTGTGTGAAGGCAGTCAAAGCTAGCTACAGTGCAATTGTGACTGCTCTAAACAATATCTATGAGCAGACACATGCACCTGAAGCTCTAGGTATCAGTAAAGCCTTATGTAGGCCCTCAACTTTAGTGGCCATATACCTCCTTGATTATGTTCTGCCACAAGTGGCGAAGTTGAGCAGAGCTCTCCAGACTGAGAGAATAGACTTGACAGCTATCACCCCTCTTGTTGATGCCACTCTCAATACACTTGATGATGCCAGGTTACCTGCTGCTAACTGGGTATTAGAACTGATGGATGCAAAGAATGAGATCGAAGAAGTCACTGACATCACGTTAACCACGGAAAGCATTGCTACATTCCAAGGACAAGTGGCTGAACCGTTTATCAGGATGCTGAAGGCAAACATATCCAGCAGATTTATTTCACAAGATATTGTCTCCTCATTTGGCATCTTTGATCCGAAGAAAGTGCCAGCTGCTTACTCTTCTGACTTCCATACATATGGTGAGGACTTAATAGATGTACTATTAGCTCACTATGGTGCAGAGCTGCCTGCTAAGACTGCTGGTGGAGATGAATACACCAAAGAAGCTCTTATTTCCCACGAAACCCGAGAGGAGTGGAAAACATTTCGAAGCTACTTATCGAAGAAGCCGAAAGGTAACCTGCACTTGCAGTTGAAAGAGCTTACCACAAGTGATATGCTTAGTGAAATTTTTCCAAACATTAGCACCCTGGCAAACATATGTCTATCTATCCCTGTCAGCACTGCTTCAGTGGAAAGGAGCTTCTCCAAAATGAAACTAATTAAAACACGAATTCGAAATCGAATTGGGCAATCACAATTATCCTATTTGATGAAAATAGCCATGGAGACACCCGAGACGCTCTCATCTACACAATTAAATGACATTATTACAGTATGGAACAAAAAACCTAGACGAATTGCTGTGTGAATATTGTTTATTATTAATTTGGTTTACATTTTTCTCTTAATAAATATCGGTTCTTTCAAAAGGGTGGGGGGCACTTAGAATCCAAGGGGGGGCATTTAGAACCCAAGGGGGGGCAAATGCCCCCTTTCGCCCCCCCTAAATGAAACCCTGCAAAACTAGAACTTACACTTGGGTGTGATTTCTCCTTTCATAAATATAAGCTAAAAAAATAGCTAACAAATTATGGCCTCCTCGATAATTCCAACTAAGTTTGTATTCAAAACAACTCTATAAACTATAAACTAACGAATTACCATAGCTACAACGCTAGAGGCCGATTATTTGAGGCCTAACACAAAAGAAACACTCGCCCGTCTTCTTTTTCCACATGTCGAACTCCACTGGTAAAACGTCGTCGTCACGGGCAACTAATTGGTTTTACGGCGTGCGCGTATTTAATTACATAATTGCTCACCCGCGTTCGTCCGCAAAGGGTTAATGATTGATTTGAATATTAATTTATGAATGAAGTTATAAGTTAGTATGCAACTGTCCTGTAAATTAATATTGCATATTAATATTGTAAATTAATATACATTCATTCTTATAATTTTTCAAAAAAAACTTGGTCGGGAGGAGGGGGGGGGGAAGGGGGCTGGTTTCCTCAGCCTCCCCCACCCCCTGGATCCTCCCTATTCACTAAGAATTTTAACTATGTTATTTTCAGAACCACTCTGCACACATTTCCGTGTCAAATGAGTAAGTCTGTACAAAGTTATGTCAATTACAACCATACGTACATACCTTCCCTAGCGGGTTGTTGGGCGTGGTCAATACTATCATCTTAGTCCTCTCAGTAAATGCATTGGCCAGTTCTTCCTTGTCCAGAACCCAGTCTCTGGAGGAGTCTGGTGTGGGTGTGGTCTATTAAACAACAAAAATACCAAATACCAATGTTAACATGTCACTATAGATTAGCTCAGTAAGTTGAAGCCAAAATATATGTATGTATGTGTGTGTGAATGCGTGTCATACTTCAACTGGGTGGAGCTATGGGTGGGACTACGTGCTGCTATTATTCTGACTGTGTTCTTTTAGGGAATTTGGACATGATTGTATACAGTTCAAAGAACTAATTAATCAATCACTTGTCAGTAATTGTCTAACAACATCTATTCCATGCCTTGTCTACACATGGTACGGGAACAGTCATCAATAGATAATGACCTTTTCTACACTTAAAATATACCATTCATTTCCGAATGATATTCAAGTAAATAATGAACTGAAATCTTTGCCATCTCATTTATCCTGAAAATACACAAACTTCGCTAATACTAATTCAGCGATTTGCTTTACGGATATCTTTTAGTAATACTCTCCTGTATTAATTCCAGCCTTCAACAATGGAACACACATACCAAGCAAGACAACGCTATTACTCATTAGTCTCTGTACCGGCCTCACTCTCCAAATGAATGCACACTGAGCATGCCTATCGCTAGCGTTCGTTACCAACTATTCCACTTACAGGTCTGAGAGGTACATAGACTGGCTTCCCTCCGCAATACTGGGTCATGGAGGAGTAGCAGTCAAAGTAAGGCTCTATGATGATCACCTAGGCAACAACACATGTACAAAACATAAACACAGTCAGACACAATATGTGACCGTGCAACCTGGTGCACGTAAATCCGATGGGAAAAGACGGATTTACGTCATGTACAAATTAAAGAAGCCTGTAGATTGAACGGTTAAGTTTCACATGTCGGCAACGGTGGAAACTACAGCTACAAAACTTGGAGAGCTTTATATCTGAATGTCGAATGTGTAAATGAAAAAAAAAAAAAAATAAAGAAAAAAATAAATAAATATAATAAAATAAAAATTCAATAATATGTCCCCGTGTTGAGCCAGATTTTCCTGTGCACGGTCACATACGAGCAATATGCCACAAGACACATAAAGTCACCCACCTCGTCGCCATCTTGGATGAATGCTGAGAAGGCATGAGAGAGGGCGGAGTAAGCACCCACAGTGACCAGAATCTGAAGGTGAGGACACGTACATATGTGCAGGAAGGGATTAGGAGCTGTAATGGCTGAAGTTAGTTCACCAGCTAGTTTAGACTCACATTGGTCATGGGGTCCAGAGGTCTGTCATAGAATCTGCCATAGAGTTTGCCCAGTGCATTCACTAGTCTGGGATGACCCTACAAGCACAGAGTTACATATGTTGCACATGTACATGTAGCTCCATCTAGTAGAATTTAACGCCTTAAAAATAAATAAATAATTAATAAAGATGGTTAATATAAGGCAGGAGTGTACGAGTTCTGCCAGCTAATACATGTAGTAGAGTGGTTTCAAACAGAACTAGTCAATTAGTACTTGTGTACGGCAGCTCCCAAGATAAGCCCTTGCTTCCATTTCATTATTTTTAAAAGTATATAAGAGTATGTGGTCTTTTTTTCATCTTGCTTCTTGGTGCCGTGACACCGCCCACGCAAACCATTCATAATAATTGGATTTTGGTTCCTAGGGCTTACTAACTTTTTTCTAATGGTTGGTCCTAAAGAGTACTGCTAATGGACTAACTATATATATATAATATATTATATGTTATAGTTATAAACCAAAATTGAGGTTTGTATGCGATTTATAAACTCCAAGACACGAGGGCGCAGCCCGAGTGGCGAGGATTTATAAATCGAAATACAAACCTAATGATTTTGGTTTATAACTATTTTATAGCCAGAACATAAACAACGAGCAAAAGTATAGCGTTAGCTATCTTAGTAATTGTATTAAAGTACCCAAACTCTTCATTATCCCATTTTGCTTTGATCTGCCTTCTACCATAATTATGGTTGCTAAGAACTATATCAGACTTTTCCCCGCTAATACATTTTCTTACGGGCATACCAGACTGTATCAGATTTATAGTTCTTAACGACAAGCGCGGTCGCTCGGGTAACGGGCTATAAATATATATATATATTTTAATGGGCCTTGGGAGCCTGTTTTGTTCCAAGTGACGAGAAATTGTAAGATATTTCGTATTATCAGGTACAATCATACTTGTACTTTTCCAAAGCCTGTACCACACATCTTCCCTTCAGCAGATAAAAACACTCCCACCCCTTACCACCTCTCACCGGCAGATAAAATTCAGTTATTTTATTTTTTCTATATGAATAATGTTTAAAAATAAATATAAAATCAGGAGTTCAAAAAAGTACCTAGCAACCATATATCAAGTGAAAGTACATGTATTGTTCAACATTTTTGGTCAAATTTGGTTGCTTAGCAACAAACCACAAAGTGGTTTTGGGACCACAATGTAACTATATCACAACAAAGTGATCTGTATGCTTCCAGTGCAATATTAGCAATTGTTTGTGCGTGATTAGATATTTTTTACTGTTATAATAGACAGTTATCTCAGCCAGCAATGCTGTTGCTCACTGATGACACCAGGAGAGGCGTGACTGGTAGCTGGGCAATAGCTGGGCAGAAGAACATCAAGAATACAAGAATATTTTACTAACAATTCCTCTGCACACACTCACTCCTCCCTCTAGCCACATTCTTACTCATACTCATCCTTTTTCATCTATTCAATACTTTGTCAACCTTTCTTCATGTTTTCAACATAATCAGTATTACCATCATCTCAATATTCAGACCTTACAGAAGTAGAGACATCATCCTTTGAATGAATAGGAAGTCCAAAGTAATTCAGAGAGCAAAGGTGGCTAAGTCAAATCATTACTCATTGCTGGGAGTTTGTTAAAAAAGAGTTTACAGCTGTGACCAAATTAGCGCCATATTCCTGGGAAAGCTATTGGGCATAATAAAACTTACCGCCATGTTCCCGGGAAAACTATTTATTACTTTTTTCCTCCAATATACTGTGTAAATAGCTGCTTTTCCTACCTGGAATATCAAGTTCCATATCCTCTTTGACATAGCTGCTGGTATGTTCGCTACGCTCTAGTAGCTCTCAAGTTGAAAACTAGTAGTTTCCTCAACTGGCAATGAAATGACAGCTTTAGCGAGCAAGTCCAACTCTCTATCCTCGACAGTAGTACCTCTGCGGTAGCTAATATAGCTCCTGTACCCCTTCCCTCTCACGTTGGCAGTCGAAAACGTCGTCGCAGACAAGATCCACCGCCTCAGTTGCAGACAAATTTATCGCCATTTTTCGTAGCCGTGCTCTGGACGCTGCAGCTAAGCTTTAGCGTTTATCATTTAGGGGGAAAATATTTTCCCCGCATTACGTCATCCTTGAGCGCCTATAGGCGCTTGTGCCGGTGAAAGGGTTAAAGTACTGTACATGTATGCATAATGACCCCTTACCGCTCCTCTGGTGTATTGGTGTAGAGTTGCAGACTTGGAAGCTTCCACTAGAGCATCCACGAGAAACTGGGGAGGAGGATAATCCGGCATACCCTATCAAAACACCGACAGTTAAAACACCGACAATAAACAGCAATAGCTAGAAACAGGAAGCCAGAGAAGAGAACTATAGTGAGTCACTCACCTGACCCAAATTAACAGGTTTAAATTGGGCAGCCAGTGAAGAGAACTCCACCCTAAAACCAGCATCAAATACAACACAACTAATGTATGAATTTAAAACTTCAATTGTTCAAGTATTAATGAGGTCTTGAATTTACATTCATTTACATACATATGCATAGCTAAATATCACTACCACTCAAAGGTACCTCACCAGACATTCTTCCCTAGGCCATGGGTTCTCTTCGTAGGCTGCAAAGAACAAACCAAAACGAGGTTATAGTAGCCAAAAAAACAACTGCAGTAGTTGGTAGTGTTGAAAGAAAAATATATGGTAATCCAATACGCAATACGCAGCCTCACCTCAGCAAACATATACGAATTCTACATTCCTTACTGTAATTTCCATTGACGCGGAAGAAGTATCTGAACTGAAGGACCTTACTAATACTGTAAGCCTGGATATTGGTCTAACCCACCCACGATACATAACCGCTCCAAAGCTCCAAAACCAACAGCGACCAAAAGTGATCAATAACTGCTGGCTTTTGGCTTTTCTTGTGTTTGTAATCAAGGGTTCTTGAGGGGGTGTGGTGGAGGTGCGTCTTTGTCTATGTTGGTAAAGGGTTTCATAGAATACATTGTGGTAAAGGGTTTCATAGAATACATTGTGGTAAAGGTCGGCAAAACAAAATAACTTCTCCAATAGCCCGTTATCGAAATTTTGAAGTACAAATTCAAGAGGAGTGTAAATAGCTAAGCAGGTGGCTCCATTAATTATTATTTATCTACAAGCAGCAAACGGGAATAAACTAGTCTAGGCGCTTTGGTTCGACTCTACCTGTGTTTTCTCTGTGGTCATGGGTAACCAAATAACCGCCACTGCTCCAGCCCAGATATTGTCTGTTGAAAGTTACTTCACAGAACTAACTGAGTACACCAAGACAGCGAGGTATGTAGGTTCATTACAGTTTACGGGAACGTTAATCAGTGTGTGTGCATGGGACTGAGATGTAGTTGTAATTTGAGAAGGGTTAAGCTTAATGTGGAGTGAAGAACTAGAATTTATAGACCATGTAGCTTGACTAATGAATGCCTTGTTGTTATTATAATGTAGTATCATGTTAGTTAGCAACACTAGCAAAAAATAATAATAATAATAATAATTGCTGTTCTCAGAAAGAAAATTTCAAATATAGTTTTGTCTTGGACATTATAGAAGTGGTCCTGTTATTATTTATTAGTATTTCTGATAAACCACAGCAGATTTTAATCTTCAGTGTTACTAATTATTACAAGACATACTACTAGTATCCTTCATGATGAGTGGAACGTATTTCCCTATTGGCATTTCTATCGTTGTAGCTGTTTCCTTTTGTTTCTGTATTTTTGGGAATGAAATTGCTGATCCATTTATTATGTCCACAGCAGTTATATATACCTACATAGTGTCCGAATACTCAAAATATTTTCTTTTATATCTCTCTGCGATTAATCAATAGCATAAAAATAATTTAACTACAGTAAAAATCAAACATCGCAGCATCATTGAAATTAAAATTAAATCATTCATGGCCTTATTCCCAACTATAGAGGTCAAAAGAAGAAGCAAAAAGGTAAAAATAAGGCTCAGTTAATGCCAGGAAATAAAATGCATATATGAGATCCCTGGTTTTTAGCCAGTAATGCTCTAGTGTACATTAAATTCATTAAATGAAGGGCCAGAATTGGGTTATTGAGAAAAAAGTTATACACTTAGTCAAATTAGGTATTGGGAGGCTATACACATTCTATTTGATGGTGTTCTACAGCCTGGGTGGTACAAGGTTCATGAAGGTTGCCAGCGCCACTCACTCTGATGGTACGGAAGTGGTGGTGAAGGTGTTTGCCAAACATGAGCCTCTTCAGCTGGAGAACTACAAGAAGAGACTCCTGGAGATACTGAAGAAGCTGCAGGGAGTGGCCAATGCCTTACCTTTCCAGCACTGCTGGGTGAGTGAGTGAGTGAGGACATAGAGATATACATACATACATACATACGGGAATTTCCATATGTCAATGGAAGATGGCGAGAAAGTGCTCAAGTTAGTGTGTGTATATTAATATGTGTGTGTGTATGTGTGTGTCTCTCTGTGTGTGTGTATGTGTGTGTGTGTGTGTATAGGAGACAGATAAAGCTGCCTTTCTCATCAGACAGCATATTCACTACAGTCTCTATGACAGACTCAGGTAAAGTGTGTGTGTGTGTGTGTGTGTGTGTGTGTGTGTGTGTGTGTGTGTGTGTGTGCATGCATGAGAGCACACATGTGATGAGTCAATATGTATGAAAGAGTGGACAAGCTGCAAACATGGTAACTTACTATGAAGTCTGGTAACGGTGACTGGGTAATACGGTATAAGATGGTTCACATGTTGTAATAAAAGCAACTACATATGCACGTGAGCTGTGAATATCAGTCTAGGCACACATGTCTAGATTACTGAAGCTACATATGTAGATATGTGCATGTGTTCTTCAACATTGTTTAGTAGAGAAAATAAGCGAGTTCAAAGAATACTATAATATGGAAATTATGGGGAAGGTATAAAAGTTGATAGTCTTATCAGCTGGAGCATACATGCATATTACATGTACTTGTTTCATACAATTTGTCACTAATATTGACATTGGAATTTTCAGATGAATATTGTATTATCTAAATCCATAGTGATTATTTCATGACTACCCTTTTCCTATCACCTAATAGCACGCGTCCTTTCCTGAGCACGATGGAGAAGCGCTGGATAGTGTTCCAGCTGCTGAAGGTTCTGGAGGAGTGTGACATGAGGAAGTTGTGTCATGGTGACATCAAGACAGAGAATGTGTTGCTCACCGGGTGGAGCTGGGTCATGCTGGCCGACTTTGCCTCCTTCAAACCTACTCTCTTACCTGATGTAAGGATCGGGGGCAAGCATTGTGTTGGGAGGGGGATGAGGTGTCATTTATTGAGCTAATGTTGGACTTCCAGCATATTATAAAATACATAGCCATAACCACAGCAACATTGGCTAGCTGTTTTAATATGTATATGTATGTATGTATACTGTTGTTGTTTGTTTCAGTGTGTTTGTGTGTGTAAATATTTATTTTACTTTGGAAGTCACTTCAATGTAATTATTTCGAACGCATGAACGTGAGTGGTACTACTGGTTCTATCTATGTGGTTAGCCCCACCCTCTAATGCTAATTTCCCCCCTCCCCCTAATGAAAAGTTCTGTATCAAGACCTGAGTTTGTTAGTTTGTTCCTGTGTGTTTGGGTGTGTGTTTTGTATTTAGTTTACCTTGGAAGTAACTTTAATATAATTATTCCACCGCATTATAGTGACTTTGTTTATCTAGTTATTGTACAATAGTAAACACACACACACACACACAACATGTTTACATTTTTCTGGTTATTGCCAGGACAATCCAGCGTACTTCTCTTTCTTCTTTGATACATCTCGGAGAAGAACCTGCTACCTTGCCCCTGAGAGGTTCTGTCCTCCAGAGTTCTTCCAGGAATCTTCAGTGAGCAGTGGCATACAGAGATCCAGAGTGCTGGTTCACCAGATGGACATCTTCTCTCTGGGGTAAGACATTCTTGCAGACACATTGCTGGGTCTGGACTAGGGGATGGAAGAGTACATATTTATCTTTTTTTAGAGAACTATTTCACTCTACAGTATATTCTAATGCATTATTGATGACAAATTTCTCACTGGTTGTGTGGCAGTGTTTTAAAATGGATGATCAATCATCAGATTCTATAAATCTTGTTCTGTTTATGTAGTAGTTGACAGGAATTACATCATGTGATTAAAAAAAAAAAAAAGAAAGTAGTACAGTGTGCTATAAGAGGGAGCAATTATTATTACTATATTTTTGTTTATAAGATTTAATAGCTTAATAGCGCTGCTCTTTTTCTTCTTTTTTTTCACCACTACATACACTGAGGACCGAACCTAAGATTGTTTATTTTGGGTATTGCTATGCAGTGCCTTCTGTCAAGACTTGTTTTAGCATCAACTGGTAACACAATACAAGCATTTTTCTTCATTCCCTGTGCCACCTTTTTTATTTCTTGTATTGGAAACTATGTAGCTATGTGGCTACTGAACTACTCAGGATGTGGTACTTTCAGAGATTTTGAGTCAGATATATTCATGAATTTTCGGCTATGGGTGAGCCTTCTAGTGAATCTGGCTTGCACAACTGAAAGATTTGAAGTGAGGCCAACTATATACAGTTAGCTGAAGTGAATGGCAAAGATTATGAATGGTTTGGCCCTGGAATGAGGTGGCAAAAGAATGAATGAAGTGACAATTTTGAGATGTAATACATTCATACATGTAACTCTAGAAATATAGTGAAGTAAAATAATCCTGAGAGTCAGGTAACATGGGAAAGAAGATAAGGATAGGACAAGGAAAGAAACATAGAATAAAGTCACATGTGTACATGTATTAACAGAAACAAATAACACAAACTTTTTTCAAGTGGCCGACGAGGCTGAGTAGTTCAATGGCCACATAGCTACATAGTTATCAACTTTGAAGATTTAGAGTGAAATTTTACCAGAGAATACGCAATTTTATCATAAGGCACTCAGAAGACTGTGTGTGTGTGTGTGTGTGTGTGTTGCTAGGTGTGTGATTGCAGAGTTGTTCCTGGATGGTAGTCCACTGTTCCACTTGAGTCAGCTACTGGAGTACTGCAATGGAGACAGAGAAGGATTTGAGAACACACTCAAGAAAATTAATGACAAGCTCATTCGGGTGAGAACTGCTTGACATGCTAGTCATTTGCGTCGCTCACAACTAGTATAACAAATAGTTAAAGTTGTGTAAACAATTTAAATATTGGTACCTTCTGTAAACAATTTAAATATTGGTAACTTGTGTAAACAATGTAAATATTGGTGCCTTATGTAAACAATGTAAATATTGGTACCTTCTGTAAACAATTTAAATATTGGTAACTTATGTAAACAATGTAAATATTGGTGCCTTATGTAAACAATGTAAATATTGGTACCTTCTGTAAACAATTTAAATATTGGTACCTTATGTAAACAATGTAAATATTGGTGCCTTATGTAAACAATTTAAATATTGGTACCTTCTGTAAACAATTTAAATATTGGTAACTTATGTAAACAATGTAAATATTGGTGCCTTATGTAAACAATGTAAATATTGGTGCCTTATGTAAACAATTTAAATATTGGTGCCTTATGTAAACAATGTAAATATTGGTGCCTTATGTAAACAATGTAAATATTGGTGCCTTATGTAAACAATTTAAATATTGGTAACTTATGTAAACAATGTAAATATTGGTGCCTTATGTAAACAATTTAAATATTGGTACCTTATGTAAACAATTTAAATTTTGGTGCCTTATGTAAACAATTTAAATATTGGTAACTTATGTAAACAATTTAAATATTGGTAACTTATGTAAACAATTTAAATATTGGTGCCTTATGTAAACAATTTAAATATTGGTAACTTATGTAAACAATTTAAATATTGGTGCCTTATGTAAACAATTTAAATATTGGTGCCTTTTGTGTAAACAATTTAAATTTTGGTGCCTTATGTAAACAATTTAAATATTGGTACCTTATGTAAACAATTTAAATATTGGTAACTTATGTAAACAATTTAAATATTGGTAACTTATGTAAACAATTTAAATATTGGTAACTTATGTAAACAATTTAAATATTGGGGCCTTATGTAAACAATTTAAATATTGGTAACTTATGTAAACAATTTAAATATTGGTACCTTATGTAAACAATTTAAATTTTGGTGCCTTATGTAAACAATTTAAATATTGGTGCCTTATGTAAACAATTTAAATATTGGTGCCGTATGTAAACAATTTAAATATTGGTGCCTTATGTAAACAATTTAAATATTGGTACCTTATGTAAACAATTTAAATATTGGTGCCTTATGTAAACAATTTAAATATTGGTGCCTTATGTAAACAATTTAAATATTGGTGCCTTATGTAAACAATTTAAATATTGGTGCCTTATGTAAACAATTTAAATATTGGTGCCTTATGTAAACAATTTAAATATTGGTGCCTTATGTAAACAATTTAAATATTGGTACCTTATGTAAACAATTTAAATATTGGTGCCTTATGTAAACAATTTAAATATTGGTACCTTTGTTTAGAGCTTAATGTTTCCCACCAAGAGTAGTTTTTATGATGGTTGCATTCCAGTCCTCAGCAGGAATGGAAGCTTCAGATTCAGCATGATGAATGGTCTCTCAGTACAAGTAGCCGTTTGTATCTCCAAATGAAGGCTAGATTTTTCCTATTAAAATTGTTCATTTGGAAATTTTAGCTAATGTTCTCATAGAATCAGTTGTGATGTGGCCACACCAGCAACCTTTGAAGTCTTGTACTCTATTAGTAGTTTCTTTGTGCTTAAAAGTGCCTTATAGTGATATTGTAACAAGTAATGTTTCTTTTAGTGGAGATTCAGCATAATGTGTTGTAAATAGTTAGATAGTCTATCAGATTTTATAGTTTGTTTATTATTACATGACGTATTACATTTCACAGAGGATGGTGCGTCACATGACCCAGCTGGATCCCAGGGAAAGGTTCTCTGCAAAGGAATATCTGGCACTGTACAAAGGTATAGTTTGGCATACAGTTACCTTATGGTCAATTGCAATCCACTTGGAATTCTGTTTCAGACAATATATTCCCAGAGTACTTCTACTCATTCCTGCATGATTACTTCAAAACCTTCTCAACCACTGCTCAATTAACTCCTGATCAAACTATACAGAAGTGAGTTTTTACATGTGTCGACACTTTACCTAAAAGAACGACGAAGGCACAATTCTAGTGTTACATACATACATACGTATATACACACATATACATACATACATGTACATACATATACATACATACATACATACATATATACACACACATATACATACATACATACATACAAGTGATGTGTTGGTAAAGTATCAGTTGCGCACTATGTGTTTTACAAACATTTGCCTTACCGTATATGGGACAGCATATGTATTGGTTCAAGGCTATGAATATTGCAATGACAAGTGAAACCCATCTTATCATTACTGATGCTCTTTGAGCTGTATAAACGTATCTGGTTACCTCAGTCAGTGGGGAGCTGGTAGGGGGGTGGTGTGTAGCCCAAACATCACTGCTCTGCCGGTGTCCTCGTGCAAATCAGTCAAAAAGAAGTTTTGGGCTGGACACCTTTCGTAGGGTTGTCCAAATTTTTTTATTGTGATATTCATCAAGATGACTTTGTGAGCTAGTGACTGTGAGATATATGATGTTTCGTTCTAATAGCTTGTGGAAGTACATACTTGTAAGGTATGAAAGACCTCACTTGCTGAAGTGGTAGCAAGCTTATCAAAACTGGCACGTAACATCATACCACATGTGCCGTCTTGTGTGTGTATGTGTTTAGGTTTTATTCTGTTTTTCTTAGGGTTTTTTTTTTACGCCACTGTTTCTTTGAATTGCCATAGCATTATGGAATTCCCATAGCATTATGGAATTCCCCCCCCCCCCCCCTGTATTTTTCTGGGTATTTGCATTTTTCATCATGGCTTTAGGGTAAAAAATTAGGATTTGAGGTATTACGTGAGCATTTGATGGGTGGTATTTTAATAGTAAGTTGCCCATTCAAAAATGTATTGGAAAAATCGCTGTTCAATTGAAATCGCACGGGGAAAGTGAAATAGCGTGTAACTAATTTGAAATACTTCAGTAACTAAGTGGAAACTAAGTGAAATACCTCGGTAGCTAAGTGAAATAGTACGGGTAAGTGTGCAAGCGTAGAGCGTTAATCTTGGAAACGTACAGTTTGAGTAGTTGCTAGTTGGGGACAATGTCCTTCTTTACCACAGAACCTCTACCTGTATTAGACGGAATGTTTCACAACAGATTAAGAGGAGTCGTATGTTGAAAAGAAAGTTCCAGCGGAAGCTAATCCTGAAATAAGGACATAGTGAGTGAATGGTACAGTGTAGCTACAATTGCAAAATACTTTTTAAAAAGCTGGCCTACTATTAGCGAGTGATAGCACGGGTAACCTGCGCTATTAGGGGTCAATAGCACTCGTAAAGCAATTGAAATAACACTCGGCTTCGCCTTGTACTATTTCAATCACGTTACTCGTGCTATTACTCACACATATAACTTACTGTCAATTGCAGTAGTCTAAGAGAGTTTCTATGAATCTGAATTGGTTTCCAGCATGAAATTCATGATAGTCAGCTGGACTCACAGTGCGCAAGTTGAATTTCAAGATTTATTGTTGAATGAATAATGCTTGATAAGTCACACTGGAACGTGTGTATGAAAAGTATGATTTTAAAAAATGCAACCAATATTTTAGAGCAAGGGGGGGGGGGGGGGGGGGGGGATGAAACAATTAGTAATTTCTAAGGACAAGATGATCCCTGAACATGCATGTGTTCTTTACAGGAATACATACATATGATTACAAAAAAAAAAAAAATGGTCAAGCTTACAGAGGACAATCATTTGCTGAAATCCAGATTCGGACTGCACACAGATATTTAGTAGGAGATTAACAAAAGTGATTTTATTTGTGGGTGTAGTGTACACATATTTGAAGGGCAGAAGTTGGTAAAGGGAAACACCTGACAAATATTGTTTCTCATCTTCTTTGAAGGAGTGTGTGAATATAATTGCTTATCTGCAACATCATTGAATATTTTATTTTTTAAACCCAAAGTGGTGTTGGGTTACTGTGGCTGAGCTATATAAATATTGTTGTGGCATGTAATAAGCTAGGGTACTGTGGGTGGAGCAGTGCTGCAGCCCATGGCCTGTAATATCTTCAGTATCCTCTCTTTCAAAATAAACCTTATCAAAGGATTTTTGGGCGTGGGTATCCTTCTTAGGATTACCCAAATTTGTTTTTGTTTTTTCCCCTTGCTTTTCAGGGTTTTTACAGCTACCTTACTCTTCTAGTGGAGCCTAGTAGTGCAATAGAAAAGCTAGTGAAGTCAGAAAGAAATTATTAGCACGAACAAAAAAAAGCCACAGTTAAATCTTCTTTTGCTTTGCATTGCTTATCATCATGACATTGCGCATCTTTCCGTCCAAAACTAGTGTAGGCAAGGCCTGCCTAAACACTCCAGACTCATATCAAGATTCCATATGTCTTACTTTGCAAAGCTATTACTAATTTAGGGAGTCTCTTCTTTTAGGGCTCAATGGTTTCACCTTATACACTTCACCAGATTCTCCACATATTTTCACTTCCTTAAAGGTGTAACGCTTCTTCCATTTCTCTAACCATCTCCTGGAGCCCTTAAAGTTTTGTATTTTTAAGCATTGTGCTGTTTTCTTTAGCCTTTTCAGTTGTGTAATTGCGGGCCTCCTAGGTAATTATTTTTGGAATGTGTAATTGGGTACCATTCATAAAGGACTTTGTTAATCTCAGCAAATTCACAAGGACAAGAGAGACCAGTATGAACTCTACTTCCTGGACAATTAGACTCGTATGTACATATAGACAACCTTTTGTGGCCCACCTTTGAGTTACCACATTTAAGCACTCCACAAGCTCTCTCACTCCATAATGTTTCCTTCCGTTTTTGATTAGTGAAACCCTCCAATTCTGGCAAATATATATTCATGGAGAATCTTGAAGACAATGCAATCAGTACCTCCCCCTTTAAACCATCTCTCTGGTGCAGGTACATTGATGACGTTTTTGCATTATGGCCTCATACACACCAACACCTCCTACATTTTAAGTCCCACCTCATAAACACCAACACCTCCTACATTTTAAGTCCCACCTGAATAAACAAAACATGTCAATACAATTTACTACAGAGGAAGAGAACAATAACAAATTATCATTTCTTGATGTTGAAATAGAGAGAGAGAATGATCACTTCATCACATCAATCTACAGAAAGAAAACACACACTGATCGCTATCTGAATTACAAATCGAATCACCACCCTAGAATTCTGTCAGGAGTAGTCAAGTGTTTGAGTTCTAGAGCAACATCAATTTGCAACTCTGCAATTTACTAGACAAGGAACTAGCTCATCTCAAAACAACCTTCCTATGGCTATCCTTTACCAGTTATAAATAGAAACATCAACCATTACAGAAGATCAAAAGTATGAATTCCAACAGAGAAAATGAATCAAAACTTTTGGTTTTACCACACATCAAAGGCATTAGTGAGAAAATTGAGCAAATTTGCAGTCCCCTGAACATAAAAGTAAATTTTCAGAGTTTAACAACTCTTAGAAAATTACTTGTACATGTTAAACAAGCAACACCAATGGAGAAGAAGAAAGGAGTTGTTTACAGCATACCATGCATGGACTGTGATTCAGTGTATGTGAGTGAAACTGGCAGGAATCTAGAGAAAAGATTAAAAGAACATCAATATGCAGTGAAAAGAATGAATGACAAAAATGACATCTCAGTACATGCATGGAAGAAATCACACAGAGTAAACTGGGATGAATCAAGAGTTCGAAAATGATACCAAATTACTTCCATAGGAGGCTAACGGAAGCATTAATTATACAGAGTACAAATACCACTTCAAATTTAAACAAAGGCCTCGAGCTCAACTCTACGTGGACTCCGTTCTTACAATAACTTTAGCGTCAATTGACCTACGGCTACGTGAATTTTTATCGTTGACAATTTTGTTTATTTTATTTTATTTTAAACGGTCATACACCTCACCTCACAACCGAAGAAGGCTTACGAGCCGAAACGTTTTGTGAATCAAAATTTTTAATGCTACTAGCTAATCTAAAAATATTGAATTACTAGAAATAGAGTAGCAATGAAAATCTATGACATTAAAAATTAAATAGTTTCTCTTCATAGTACCAGTAGAAGAAGCCATAAATGAGTCATCCAGCCAGCTGATTGTGCACCCAAAGGAAGTGGCAACAGACCTAGATGTCTTGGAGGTATCTTAGCTATTCAATGGGTATCCATGCATTCAAGGAAGCTGCCTTGCCTATTTTGTGGCATTCATATGCTTTGTTGTCACAATGCACGCATGTGCGCACACACGTTACATTTTAATGGATTTTACAAATGCTTATGTTTTAAATAAGAAATGGTTGATTGCCTGGCCTTTGTTTAATTGAGAAATTACATCAAATTCCTAAGCCAGAACTTAAAAAAATATTTTTTTTTAATTTCCAAAGTCGCATTTTCCATTTTAAAATGTTCATCATCTTCATAATTCTCCATGAGCTAGGCCAGAGCAAAATGGGTAGCACTTGCTGGGCTAGAAATATGGTGATCCTATCATACGCCGCGATATTCATAATAGGTCCATGTGAGCATTCATTTTTTCTTTACTCCACTAACTGTTTAGCCATCCATTGCCTCCATGTTTTATGACAGCTAGGCAAGAGAATGTTGTGGGGTAAGTGACTTTTTTTTTAAATTTTTTCTAAACTATTGTATTTTGAATGGCTTGTATAGGTATGTACAGAAAGTCAGTATACTGCTGTTGTTGTTTTACCATGTAAGGCTATAAAAAAAAACACACATTGGTAACCCTGCCAAGGGAACTTCTGTGTGGGCCCTAGGATGGCTGCTTTTGTTTGTGTGGAGTAAAGCTGGGCCAGTGCTCTACCACCTCACTTTTTTATTCTCTGTTTTTTTGTGTGTTTTCTTGTTTTCATGGCCTTTTTGGCTTCTTTAGTGTTTGAATTGGCACGTGGCTCTTTTTTTTTTTAGGGGAGGGGGGAGGGGGCTTCCACCTGCTGGTGGAAGAGCTGGTGGAAGAGGGGGTGGGAGGGAACTTCCACCTGCCACTGGTGGAAAAGCTGGGGGAAGCCCAGTTTGATAGGGGATGGGGGATGGGAGGGAGCTTCCACCTGCCACTGGTGGAAGAGCTGGTGGAAGCTCAGTTTGATGAGAGGAGTTATGACATTTATAGAGCTTATTGTCAGTTGGAGTAGTCGCGGTGGGTTTATATGAATTTCAATTGTATTTTTTATCATGAAATTCATGATAGTGTGACTCGAAGTATACAAGTTAGAGACAAACATCTTACAGATTGCTGTGGAATGAATATGCTTTGTGGTGATGCTTTCCTCGGTTATATAATTATATGGTCCTGGGACTATATTGCAGCTAGACGGGGAATTGGGGGGGGTTTGACAACTCACTGTAGCCACACAATTAGCAGAGGGAAAGGTATTGTTTATAATATTTTATCTACATTTTAAATCCTTAGAGTGCCACATCATCACTCTCTCTCCTTTATGCCATGCTTAATGCACTCAGTCACACTGGAACCTAGGTATGATAAAAACCATAACTTATAGAGAGATGGCAAAATATACAATCAGTACACTTACAACACTAGGTGATTTCTTAACCGTACCCAAAAATCTAGTTTAGGATTGATAAAATTTATATTGAGGATGCTGCACCTAGCTAGGTGCCAACTAACTCAAATTGAGCAGGAAACTCACGATTTTGAAGCTTTTGTCCTGATCTCATCTGATACTATCATTCAAATATTATAGCTAGCTTGTGTTATATTAAATAGTCTTGGAGTGTTCACAGCAGAGTAAAGAAAGCTTAGTTTCATGTTGTGGTTGAACCCCCATAAAAGCAAGAGGAGCTTATATGTAAACTCTTTGTACCATCAAATATTGTTTCATCTGTTTCTTGTTTATCACAGCCAACCAGTCAGGGTACTATAGTATGGTTAGAGTAGTGCTGCAGCCCATGGCCTGCAATATCCTCAGTAGCCTCCTCTTCAAATGATGAATCCTAAACTGGTTTTTCGGCCATGGGTATCCTAAGTTGGATTACCAAAAAAAAATTTAAATTTTTAGTGCTAAGTATGTGATGTGAAGCGTGGGTATACCACTTCTTACTTACAAACAACAAAAGAGAAACGACAAAGTCACAAACCCAGTATGACACAGCATGTGTGTGGTAATGATCGTCTGAGGTGAAAGTTCTTTGATGAGTTGGTAAAGGATCGATAACTGCCCGCCACAGATGTTTTTTCCATCTATGAGTCAGTCAGCATCAACGATGTCCATTTCATGAATACCTGTAGTTCATAATTTAAACTGGTTGGTAAAGGGTCATCCACTTCATTCGCTAAAATCGAATTACATTGGTAAAGATGAAAGCAAGTGAAATCAGTAAGGAAAGGACAATGATAACTAACTTAGTGAAGTGTTATGAATTCACAATGGATAGAAGAACGGAAAAGTATAATTATAGCAGGATATCTTACAATATCTCACTGGAGCAGAAAGAGACTGGTAGAGGGACAGAGTAGGAGAGGGAAAACAATAAACGTGATGAAGTTCTTTAAATGCTAGTACATAATTTTTCCAGAGGACATCATTTACCATTTTGACCACCAACATAGTCATTGAGATAGCTATATCAGGAGATAGGTCTCCTATACACAACAGTACATATGTACAAATTGACATACTGTATAAAGAGAGGTATATTCTTTTAAGAAATGTCGTTCTTTGTCTAACTAAGGCTAGACTATATCATAATAAAATAAATCTTTTTTTGTTTTTTTTTGTTTTCAGGTTTGTACATGTGTTGATACTTTACCTAAAATCACGACCAAGGAGTAATTCTAGTGTTACATAAGTACGTTGTACGTACATACATACATTTTTTTTTTAATTTAAACAGGGGAGTAAGCTTCTTCCCCCTCCCCCCTCCACTCTGCTTTTAAGGGCATCTTCCCTATATGTGTATATATTGTACTCATGTGTGTGTATATATATACTAGTGATGTGCTTGAGCACAAATGGCAAGCGAGCCTAATTGTTAAACGAATGATTTTAATCTAATGCTCAGACTGCTAAAAAAAAAAAAGTCTTGAGTTTTTAATTTATGTAAATACGGTAAAGGGAATTCAATGCCATAGTAACCACTCCCCGCAACTGTTTGAATTGAAAAAAAAAAAGAGAAGCAACAATAGACGAGTCATTTTATTTAAACATTTTTTGTGATATTCTTTAGCTAAGAGTTGTAATGCACAATACCTTCATACAACTGGACATACTTTCATAAGACTTACCTTTGTGGTTAGTCTAGTGGACAATGAATTTTCTAGTAAATACTGTTGCGTAGGCCTTATAACTATGACAATTAGTGTATTAACTTACCACCGCCACTAACTTGAATAGAAATGGAACTCCCATACGTTTTTTTGTTTTAATTGCACCTGTTCAGGACAACCGCCAGAACTTCCCAGAACTCCTGTCTCTGGTTTGCTCTAGTTCTCACCATATAATGATATTCATTGAGATAGAAACCCAATGCTGATATATCATCTTGCATCTCATAAATATTTAACTTTTGCCATCTACCAAAGCGGTAAACAATTCAATTTCTAGGATGATACGGGTACTGATCAGAGGATTCTGTTTAGTGAAGTTTGGAATGGGGTCGACCACCGATAACACAAAAATACAAGAGGGTCAAAGTACAAAACTAAAGTAACTCTGGCCTTTTTCTTTCTTTGTTACTGAGAGCTTGTTCAAGAGTTACTGGTAATAAAAGTAGTTAAATTTGATATTACAGACTTATCATTACTCATGATTAAGGTAAAAAAAAGCATTTCTGTGTATATTTGCTGTAATTAATGTTTAACTACTAAGAATCTATTATTTATTGTCATATGTTATAAAGAAGCAGGCAAAATTTTAACCATACTGTAATTTTAACAAGAAGGCTCGTTCGTCATTTGTGCTCAAGCATATCACTAGTATATATATATATATATATATATATATATATATAAATGAAGATGTGTGCTCCTTTAATACTAAGGTGACTTACCAATTATACAAAAATCCAACCTGTATGCATGTAATACATATTCAATATTTACATTGTATAAATACAAATGGATATAGAACTTGTCATGAGCCCAATGTAAAGTTTTAATAATGCATTGTCTTTTGCTATTGAACAATAAGTTAGTTTTTTATTAGCACATTTTTTTAATGGCACGCTTAATCACAAGTATGTAGAGCTGTTTCCTAGTGGATACTTGCTATTGGGTAAAAACATTGTAAGACTTCATGTATTTGTATCTTCTGATGTTTTTACCAATGACTGCAAATTCACCAATCCACACTATATGTATGTACATAATGTATGTAGGACCACCCACAATTTTGTTTCAAATTTTTATATCCCAAGTAATGCCTCGTGTTTGTCTATCAGATGAAACCTGAGCACTTTGGCAAATGTCCAATATCATCAAGTGATGTGTTGGTAAAGCATCGGTTACGCACAATGTGTTTTATAAACATTTGCCTTATATGGATATTGTATGTGTAAGCTTATGGCTATGAATATTGCCATGACATGCGAAACCCATCGTATCATTACTGATACTCTTCAAGCTGTATAAACATATCTTGTTACACTGAGTCAGTGGGGAGCTGGTAGGGGGGTGGTGTGTAGCCCAAGCATCACTGCTCTGCCAGTGTCCCTGTACTAATCACTCCAATATAAATCCTACTGATTTTTGGGCGGGACACCTTTCGTAGGGTTGTCCAAATTCTTTTATTGTAATATTCATCTAGAGGACTTGTAGTCTAGTGACTAATAGCTTGTATAAGTGCATACTTGTAAGGTGTAAGACCTCACTTACTGAAGTGATAGCAAGCTAGTTCGTTGAAGTGGCTTATATTATAATACCCAGCAATTCTTTTTGTTTGAGCATTATTATTTAAGGTTACATAGCTTACTGTCAATTGTAGTAATCGAAATGGGTTTCTATGAATCTTAATTGGTTATCAGCATTATCAGAACGTAGAGCGTGACTCATAGTTGCAAGTTGGAAATAATAGATTTCAACATTTACTGTAGAATGAATAATGCTTGATTGTGATGTGTTCCTCTGTAACAAAAATGCTTTGTCATGCCCAAGCTTAAAAGTACAATGTTTGAAAAACTCAAATTCATTCTCTACTATGTGTACTCCTTCAGTGAAACCAATTGAAATACCATGAGGGCCTTGATGAAAGGTATTTTATTGGCGAGCGAGACGCTATCAGGGTAACACAATTGAAAATCAATTGAGATTCAGTTAATTGCAGGCCTCCTGGGGTAATTATTTTTGGAATGTGTAATTAGGTACCATTCATAAAGGGCTTTGTTAATCTCAGCAAATTCACAAGGACAAGAGAGACCAGTATGACTTCTACTGATGTACATATAGATATGTGGCCCACCTTTGAGTTTACCACATTAACACTCCACAAGCTCTCTCACTCCACAATCTTTCACTCCATATTTGATTAGTGAAACCCTCTGCTCAATCTAAAATTAAATAGTTTCTCTTCACAGTACCAGTAGAAGAAGCCATAAATGAGTCATCCAGCCAGCTGATTGTGCACCCACTACAAAACTACATCAACAGAGATAAGCTTAAAAAATAAATGGCTTTGGAGATAGCAACAGACCTAGATGTCTTGGAGGTATCTTCATTATTCAATGGTATCCATACATTCAAGGAAGCTGCCTTGCCCATTTTGTGGCATTCATATACTTTGTTGTAAGTAGTCTTTTTCATTTGGTCTCTCATGATGAAATTCACGACTGTTGGCATGACTGGACTAGAAGTACTCCTTGGTATCAAATACAGTGCTTCCAACTTAAAGAGTGGATTTTTTTAAACTACTGTATAGACCCTCACTACAGTCATTTAACATACACATACCTTTTCTTCATCATCCCAATAATGTTTACAATAGTAAAACTGCCTGTTTAGAGAATGGAAAACGGAGAACAGAACTTTTCTCATTCACTCTAATGCATTTTACGCCATTTTTTTTGACGTCAAGATTTTGCGGTAGTTCGTCATTAAGCGTAACTAGTTAACGAGCTAAGGTCGAACGGTTATTTCCCTGAGCGGTAGGACGGGACTTTCCCTAACTGCAATCGGCTGTACGGATTCTCATCGTTCTACTAGCAGCAGTAAACGAAGTCGAAATCAGTCACAGAATTGTTGGCTGGTATATTACTAACTTGGAGCCAAGCCTATCCAAGAGGTCATATTTTTCAAGAGCTGAAGAAAAGCTGAAGGAGTTTAATACTCCCAAGGCTCCAAGCATTCGGTATTCTGACAACATCAGGGCGTTCCAGTTGGAGTCCTACGGGTTGTGCAGCTCCAGATGGAAGCTAAAACGCTAGCCGCGATAGGCAGTAACGCCGTAAAACTTGATACCGGCTAGGGCCTGAGATACAACCGTAGCTAAATCAGCCATACCCGTGCAACAATTAGCGGTAAACTGGCGCCCTTGCACAAATACGCATGCGCTGTTTTGTGACGTCGCGTTTACGTGTACTATAGCCCACAATCCGCTGTAAACGTCATCATTTGATGACCCTTACCGTGCATAATTTTTTTTTGGTGAAAAACAGCCACAATTCACTTAATTTTCAAAGTATAGCTACCAAAGTTATACATAATAATTTTAAGGCAATTTTACATCATGTGTCAAAATTTTAGAGATATAACTCAATAAATTCAAAAATCCTGGCTTAAACACTTTTTTTCTTAAAATTTTAAATATTTCGAGATTCAAATTTCGTGTGCCCACAAAATTAGGCTCATATGAAACTTCAGGTATTAAAGTATCAGTATACCAAGTTATAGAGATAAGGACAAATAATTTCTCTTTTTTCAGCTTAAACACTTCCAAATTCACTGTCTTGAAGCTCCCAGTTCCATCACCTATAACCACAAAAATAACCACAAACCCACAAAATTGTTTTGTCTGTATGTTAATATGACATTAATGTATAATAATACAAATTTTTAGCTTTCTATTACACATACTTGAGAAATTATAGCAGAATTAGCAACCTTAACCAAAAAGCTAAAAAATCCACTCTTTAAGCTGGAAGCACTGTATCACAATTCTAACTGCACCCAAAGGACTTGGGAATATTTAGGGCATTAATATTTTTCAAGTTGTCCACCTAAGGTTTTGATAATACCATATACTAGAGTGCATTAGGCACAGAGTCACTGAAGCATGGTCAATAAATAGATGCACGCACACAGTACATTTTTATTAGTGTGCATTTTAATAGATTTTACAAATGCTTATGTTATAAATAAGAAATGCTTGATTGCCTGACCTGCGCTTTAATTGAGAAATCAAGTTCTAGTATCTGGTACAAGCAATTCATGGTGTTCAGGATTCTTGCCTGAGTGTATGCACATTGGAACTCCTAAATGGTTTTGGAGGGTTTGGAGTTTTCCAGAGTTGTTGCCAGGATTAGAACTGTGACCTTTATACACCAAAACTAGGCAAGTAGCTGGCACTACCATTTTTGAACAATTAAATTTGACAATTGAAACCACTTTTGTGGAGAGCCATCCATATCATAGTGTTCACCTGGCACGTATTTTGATTGAGAAATCAAACCCATGCATTCTCCACCACTAAAGAAAATGTTGAGGGTTGAAAAAAGTGCAACTGTGATCAGTCTAAAGCTGCTGGTATGTATATGTATGTACATAGCTGCTTGTAGTTCTAAGATTTCTAGGCTAGGTGTGAATTAATAGCAAATCTGTCCTACCAACAAGTTGCAAGGTGTCAGGTATCTATGTGTGTAGTTTATGAAGACAAAACAAATATGTTAATATGTATATATACCCACACTGGTAACCCTGCTAAGAGAACTTGTGTGAGAGCCCCTGAAGAGGTGCATTGGAGCCATGTGGAAGCAATGCCAGAGGCAAGACCTTGCACCACAAACAGCACCTCTCTTGGGTACTTCTCAGGTAGAGGTTTAAAGGCTTCAAACCACCCATGCATTCTCTACTAGCCTAGGGGAGGGGAGGGAGAGAGTGACAGGAGTGGGCAATGTCATTTGTTGTACAAAATGCTATTGTTTAATTATTATTACTGTGACTTACACTTTTATTATGGCGACCTCATTATTTCAGGTTGTATGAAGACATAGATGCAATTTTGGCCAACGTGATTCTGAATAACCAGAGGCAGGACAGAGAGAGTGGATATGGAGGTGAGGGCTAAGGTTTAAACTCATCTGCTGGAGAAACTGAGTGGAGCAACTGTTGTAACGTGCTTGGTTTTTGTGTTGCCATAATTATACTTGATGTGTGTTTGTAAATTTTTAGATGCCTTAGTGATTGTGTTGTCAGCCATCACTTCCAACATCAGAGTGGCTCAGGTGAGTGGGTGTTTGTAATTAGACTGTTCATCTAGTGTTACTGGATTGCTAAATTTAAAGTTTTTATTTACTTAATTTTATATTTTTGTTTTTTCATTAAAATTGTGTAAGGCATGGGTAGAGTAATAAGTATTGATAATGCTTGTAGAAATGATTTTTTTCATATTACCTCCTGTCCACTTACCACTCATTGGCAACGTTTAATATGAGCAATGAATCATTAGTTAGAACCAAACCTGAGGGGGGCCAAATCAACATTTTTTTTAATTGCAGGGGGTTTCTGATTTCCATAAAATTGATGAAAAATTTTGTGTCAAATGTCGCAGTAAAGATCATAATAATTTCAAGGGGGATACCATTTTCAAAGTGATAAAATGCCACCTAACGAGGCCTAAATTCCTGGTATCTCAGAAAGTTGATGCCGCTCAAGGCTATTAGCGTTCTAATGACCCTAAACTGCATAAAGTGTAGTATTAATTCTTTCAAAGCGTTGGCAAAGCAATCAAATTCACTTCTGAGATTAAATTTGTATTCGCAAATATGCAGTCTTGTGAAAAAACTGAATCATTGCAATTAGACAAGGAGCGCATGCCTCAGGCATATTAATACCATAGTGGTTACAAATATCACTGTGTCTTTGAACAGATGCTTCAACTCTAGTACTCAATGATCTCGCAGCCAAAATGAACTTCAGACCCATAAAAAGCAATTTTCATGGTTCTAATTCACATCGAATGTGATTACAACATGACAGTCAATGTGCATCACCCACAGCACAAGTTTATGTTTGCACAGCATTGACTTATTTTATGATGTTCGAGTCTAGATAGTTATAAGAAGTTCCTTGTTCAAGTGTACAATTTTAAGTTACTTTCATTGCTGGAGAGTTTGTTGTCTTTACTATTAGTAATTACAGTAACACTCTCTTGCTGGAATACACTGAAGGTTTATATTACCACTTGTGCTTATTTCAGTAGTACAGGTTAATTTACAATGGGATTAATGTACATCTAGCAGAATGAAACAATCAAATAAATTTTAAAAATATGTTACTTGAAGCAATATGTTGTAGCACTATAAAGGAGATGGAATGTGCAGGAAATAGCTCGGCTAGAAATAAAAAATAAATATGTGATGAAAAAGTAAATTGTTGCATGAAATTGTGTATTTAGTAAATTAGCAGTAGTGTAACGTAATTCTATCATGTCAGTGTGGTGGCAAGTCTTCTAGTCCCTTTTGTACTCTAGCTACCCAGTCCATCACTTCTTGTGGGGGGTCTTGACCCTGCCCAGATTTAAGAACCACTCCGTAATCATTTAGTGAAACAGTCTGAGTTCCTCTGTTTTCTCCTTGAGTCTTCTCTTCTAATAGTCGTATAGTCTCTGGGTCATCTACTAGAAGTGCAATATGCCATGCTGGACGTCCACGATCTGTACCTGCCACTTTATATATTCTACTCCTCTTTCTCTTCTCTTGGAATGTGTAGTTAGGAAGCAGAGCACACTCTTCCTCTGGAGACTTCTCACATGTTATTTCAGTGAAGTCATCTAAAACTGTAATTTGATCATCTGCTATGGGTAAATTTTTCTTTCCATACCAAACTCCAGTATTCTTATCATTCCGTTGTCCTCTAGCTGAGTATATCAGTGAACTGCCTATCTGGTCAGGCTGACAAGAACAATTAACTTTCAGCTTTATTCCCGTCTTCATAGCAGAGTGTCCACAAGGCTGAACTCCATATTTGTCTAGAAACTCCTTGCAAGTCTCCGCCCACTGGCCAGAATAGCTGCAGTCTGAAATAATGCCCAGTGTTCGTCCTATGAAGTATTCAATGTACAAGTTGGCAATGTCAGTGAAAGTGATGAAGCCATCACTGAAGCACCAGTCTCCTGTACCTCTTCTTCCTGGTCCAATGTAGTGAAGAATAACTATAAAATAAGGTGTTGTTAGTTTTTTTAAGTAAAATTTTAATTTACTTGCTGTATGCTTTGGGGGGAGGGAGGTAAACTTATGTATAATAAAAAACTAATTGTATGAATCTTGACTGGGTATGACAAAATCGACCATTATGATGATAAATTAAATCAAGTATCCTCAGTAAGTCAATTTCACTCAATATTTTCTTAAAATTTCGTCTGATTTTAGGCAAAAGTTTCCGTGGTTAAAAAGATATTTTATTTATGGCAGTTAATCATTCTAATGGCACCCAGTTGTATTCAAAGAATACACAAAGTTATTTTTATGACATTACCCACAGTAGCTTAGGCCAAAGGAAGAAGTATAGTACAAACTCTAGCTTAACTTTGCACAAAAGCATGAGCTGTGATGTGTTGCCTTTCCCAGTAAAATATCATTAAGATTGCATAATTATTATGTAATTAATGAGCAGAACAAGTGAGACACTATTAGGAATTTTTTTCGGGGATATTTTTTTGTTTGTGTGTATGTTTGGATGTACATGTGTTGTTGTTGTTTTTTGTAATTTGGCCCTCACATTTTTGTTTTGCTTCTTGGATCGCATCTCAAAACAGAACATTTTTACTAACTCAGCGTGCATGTGTGAGAGAGGCTTGTAATAGTCGTCCTATCTGTCTGATTTAGGAGAATACTGACAATTAACCATTGAATTAGGTATGAACTTAATGAGAACAACGATATAAGACCTTGTATTGTGCTACCTTTTTAAATTTCGAACTGATTTTTGAGAAAACGCGAAGTTGTCAGCTCCACATAGGTACTAGCTTTTGTGGGTAATGCCCCCCTATCATAATATCGCAATCACGTGAGCAAATAATCTCTTGCTGCCCACTGTAGTTATGCTTTATGCTGGGAAGATAACAGAGTGCTGGAAGTGGACTTTCGAGTTGAACATATATAACCGGTGAGTGTCTCTGGCCAGTTTATCCTCTTATAAAGACTGCGTTTACACCTACCGATTTCATTGCTCAAGCTGTATTGATGCCTGATTAGAATAGCCAATAAGTTATTATTTTGGTCCGAGATGATTTTGTAATAGCTTAGTAGCGCTTAGGATTTGCACCTTTTGGTACTTCATTTATGCTGTTATGATGTATAACATGGCCTTATTTAGCACCAACCACTCATACGTACGTACATCAAGTTTAAGCTAATATTACCTCCTGGTGCCGTAGTATTGTTGAACAGAGCAGTAATCTGGCTTAGAACACATTTTGTATTCAAATTTGGAGTGTCTTCTGTTTTAATAGATTTTATGTAAACACTATCTTTTCTGTATCTCTCCTTCATTATCATAACATCATCCTCCCAGCACTCTTTGGAGATGCCCTCACTAGAGAGTCTGTCTTTATCTTGCTGTGTCAGCTCTCCTTTCTTCCTGGCCTCAATGTCTTCATCTCCTGACTCACTGGACACTAGTATCAACACATCTCTAGTGCCATGAGCTCCTGTCAGTTTGTTCCCACTCAATCTGTATTCCCATGACTCTGGCGACTCCTTTGGTGAGGCCATATTTATATGTGTACTCAACTGCCAACAGAGTGTGTGCCCTACCCCCTACCTATTTGAAGTGTCCTCATGAATTCCATTTAAATAATGATATGGACTAAAGTTACAAGATGTATTTTAGTCCAATTCTTTTGGCAAAATCAACTTGTCCAGTGGTTAAAACTTTATAGCATGCAAATGAAATATCCGCTGCATGCATTGATGATAAGGGTTCACCCATGTACTGCTTTTAATTTACCCTAAAGCGATGACACAATAACTTTCAATCTCCTATACAAACTAAAAGGTGTGAAAGTACACACAAATGTGAAAGTGTAATTATAAAGAATCAATCAAATATTATCAACAAACACTTTATTAATACACAAGTCTAATGTGACACAAATATATCAAATAATTTGGAAAGAGGAACCTTTTACAGTATAAATCATAAAGGAGAATGAGAAAACAGTATTACAATGGAGTAGGTAAAAAGAAGCAGATGGTAGTGTCTTGTATATGCAGGTATGAAATTATACCAATCAGTATCAGTGCATACATTACATGGCTAGATCTGTATGAATGTCAATGTGGTGGCAAGTCTTCAAGTCCCTTTTGTACTCTGGCCACCCAGTCCATCACTTCTTGTGGGTAGTCTTGTCCCCACCCAGATTTAATACACACTCCATAATCATTTAGTGAAACAATCTGAGTTCCTCTGTTTTCTCCTTGAGTTTTCTCTTTGAATAGTCGTATAGTCTCTGGGTCATCTACTAGAAGTGCAACATGCCATGCTGGACGTCCACGATCTGTACCTGTCACTTTATATATTTTACTCCTCTTTCTCTTCTCTTGGAATGTGTAGTTAGGAATCAGAGCACACTCTTCCTCTGGAGACTTCTCACATGTTATTTCAGTGAAGTCATCAAAAACTGTAGTTTGATCATCTGCTAAGGGTAAATTTTTCTTTCCATACCAAACTCCAGTATTCTTATCATTCCGTTGTCCTCTAGCCGAGTATATCAGTGAACTGCCTATCTGGTCAGGCTGACAAGAACAGACAACTTTCAACTTGATTCCAGTTTTCTTCGCTGAATGTCCACATGGCTGAACTCCTTTTTGGTCTAGAAATACCTTGCAAGACTCCGCCCACTGGCCAGAATAGCTGCAGTCTGAAATGATGCACAGTGTTCGTCCTATGAAGTGTTCAATGTACAAGTTGGCAATGTCAGTGAAAGTGATGAAGCCATCACTGAAGCACCAGTCTCCTGTACCTCTTCTTCCTGGTCCAATGTAATGAAGGATAACTATAATATATGTATGTTATAAGTATAATTTTTTTTAATCAACTTGCTTTATGCTTGGGGGGGAGGGGGGTAAACATAATAAAAGAACTAATTGTTTGTATCTTTGACTGGCTATAAGAAAATCGACCATTGTGAATATAAATTAAATCAAGTACATCCTCAGTAAGTCCATTTAACTCTTTTTCTTTTTTTTTTGAAAACAATTTTTTTTGGCATACTCTGAAACCCCTGTCAAACTATCCATGGGGTGGCTGCACATAGCAACACGGACCGCCTGTAGATCCGGACACTAATTTATTCCCCGCCAATACCCCACCATTCGATAATACGCGAGCAGAAACAATCACGCAGTTCTAGCAGAAGAAGTATACTTTGCGAAGTTGTGGTGTCTTTATTTTAGCTTCTTGTTGCCGTTTGCAGCAACACTCCATAACTCCATATACATGTAGTAATCCTCGTCTGAGCTCACGCGGCAAGGTGCACCAGGCTGCCTCTCCTCCTGTAGCCGTTCTCCAAGCTCTGTGCATCTGAACTCGAGTGGATGGATCCTGCAGGCTCAATTTCTGAGGAGTGAAGACTTCCCAAGCTGCACAGCTGTAAGACCTTCGCCGTGGCTATCTCCAAGAACTGCCCTCTCTTCTGACTTTCATGTTATTGTTGCATTGATGTTTGTTTACTCTTGATATAGGTGGGCTCTTTTTAGAACTGACACACACACGAACTGAAAAAATTGCTACACACGGGTAGACCTCAACAACAAAATTAACGAACTGCACCACAAGTTGCATTTTTCAATATCTTACTAGTGATGTGCTTCAACACAGATGGCGAGCGAGCTATGGTGCACACATTTTTAAATGGCAAACTTTTTAAATCTTAAATCTGATAAAAGTTCCTTTATCCATAAAAACTGCATATATTTAGTTTGCCTTTAAGCTCCTATTCACCTAGTTTAGGAGGGTATCATTCAGTAAAGATCAATTAATCTAGGGATTCTGCTTAAGTGGAATATGGGATGGGTGCAACCTCTTAGCTAACACAAAAAATGTGAGGGTCAAAGTATAAAATGATATGTACGTCCAAACATATATATAAACAAACAAACATCCCCAATTTTCAATTGTGTTACCCCTGATAGTGTCTAGCTCGCTCACATTAAATAACAATACCAATAAATCATAAAGTGTTATTGAAATGATAAATAACTTATTGTCTTGCAATAGAGTATCGGCTTGGCTAAGAGTGCACCAAATTGTGGAGCTCCAACTTACCATACCGCTCCAAAAAAGTGCTACAAAGTTTTATGACCGGGCCTCGATATTTCCTCCATATTCACTCCAAAATTATGAGCGACACCTTCAGCAGATATTTGGTCCTTGTGTTGTAGTGGAGAAGCCCTTGTAGATATATAATAGTAGTAATCATGCATAGCAACCATCAACAAAACTATCACATGGGTGGTATGCGTCCACCCTTAAAATTTCGTCAGATTAGGACAAAAGTTTCCTAATAAAGTATTTTATTTATGACAGTTAATCATTGTAATGGCACCCAGTTGCATTCAAAGAATGCTGAGTATCGTAGCTTGAAAACTTATTAAGTATTGGACAAGTATGTACAGTAATAAGCCATAATTTTGCACAAAAGCACAGGCTGCGATGTGTCGCCTTTCCCAGGAAAATCTCATTAAGATTATGTAATTATTATGTAATTAGCGAGCTGAGCGAGCAAGACACTATTAGGGATTTTTTTAGGGATTTTTTTTTTTTTTGTGTGTGTGTATGTTTCGATATATGTATGTTTGTTTTGTACTTTGACCCTCGCGTCTTTGTGCTTGCTTGCTTGCTTCATGGACCACATCCCATACTGACACTAAACAAAATATATTTATTTATGCTGTAACTTTGTATAACATAATCTTACATGTATGTGACACTAATGGCACCTTGACTAGTCCAGCCAAATACAAGTACATGTACACTACTGTTGTTTAGTTGACCGGCCACTTATACATTAAGTTCAAGCTAATTTACCTCCTGGTGCCGTAGTATTGTTGAACAGAGCAGTAATCTGGCGTAGAACATATTTTGTATTCGAATGTGGAGTGTCTTCTATTTTAATAGATTTCATGTCACTATCTTTGTTGTACCTCTCCTTCATTATCTGGGTGTCATCCTCCCAGCAGTCCTTGGAGATGCCCTCACTAGTAAGTCTGTCTTTATCCTGCTGTGTCAGCTCTCCTTTCTTCCTGACCACAATGTCTTCATCTCCTGACTCACTGGACACTAGTATCAACACATCTCTAGATCCATAAACTCCGGTTAGTTTTTCTCCACCTAGTGTATATCCCCATGACTCTGGTGACTTCTCTGGTGAAACCATATTTATTTGTGTACTCAACTGCTGGCAACAGACTGTGTGCCCCACCCTCTACCCATTTGAAGTGTACTCATGAATACCATTTAAATATGATTCTAATCTCTGCTACTTAGTCCCGAGACAACATTCAGTGCTGAGAAATGCTTAGTTCTGAATGCCCATGGTGTGTCGTTTTGGTTTTGTTTCTTTGTTCTTCTTAGCTTACCAGTGAAATATAATGTTTGCACATAGCTTAATATGACTAAAGCTACAAGATGTATGTTAGTCAAAATTCTTTTGGCAAAATCAACTTGTCCAGTAGTTTACATGTAGTGTTTGAACGGTTGTTGTCTTTTCAGTAACCGTGTCATATATGCATGCTGAGGGTTAATTACTACCTATCTATCACAAACGCATTTCTTGGCTTAAAACTTTAAAGCATGCAAGTGAACTGGATGCGTTGATTATGAGGGTTCACCCATGTACTGCTTTTAATTTACCCTAAAGTGATGACACAATGAATTTCACTCTACTATGCAAACTAAAAGGTGTGAAAGTACACACAAATGTGAAAGTGTAATTATAAAGAATCAATCAAATATTATCAACAAACACTTTATTAATACACAAGTCTAATGTGACACAAATGTATCAAATAATTTGGAATTAGAGACCTTTTAGCAGTATAAATCATAAAGGAGAATGAGAAAACAGTATTACAATGGAGTAGGTAAAAAAGAACCAGACGTGAAATAATACCAATCAGTATCAGTGCATACATACATATGTACATGGCTAAATCTGTATGAATGTCAGTGTGGTGGTAAGTCTTCAAGTCCCTTTTGTACTCTGGCCACCCAGTCCATCACTTCTTGTGGTGGCTCTTGTCCCCACCCAGATTTAATACGCACTCCATAATCACTTCGTGAAGTAGTCATTCCGCTGTTTTCTCCTTGAGTTATTTGCCATGCTGGACGTCCACGATCTACACCTCTCACTGTGTATATTCTACTCCTCTTTCTCTTCTCTTGGAATGTGTAGTTAGGAATCAGAGCACACTCTTCCTCTGGAGACTTCTCACATGTTATTGCAGTGAAGTTAAAGGTGCATGTAGTTTGATTATCTGCTATGAGTGAATTATTATTTACATATGTAACTCCACAGTTTTTATCATTCCCACATCCTCTAGCCGAGTATATCAGTGAACTGCCTATCTGATCAGGCTGACATGAACAATTAACTTTCAACTTTATTCCTGACTTCATAGCAGAGTGTCCACAAGGCTGAACTCCATTTTGGTCTAGAAACTCCTTGCAAGCCTCCACCCACTGGCCAGAATAGCTGCAGTCTGAAGTGATGCCCAGTGTTCGTCCTTTGAAGTGTTTGATGTACAAATTGGCAATGTCAGTGAAAGTGATGAAGCCATCACTGAAGCACCAGTCTCCTGTACCTCTTCTTCCTGGTCCAATGTAGTGAAGGATTACTAGAAAATAAGAATACAGTGTTATTTTTGTACTAGCAAATAGCCCGCCATACAGTTGCACCTGAAGTACTAACTTGTACAAATTAGGAGTGCAGTAGCATAAGGTAGTTCTATCCCTTTTTTCCCTCTCCTGCTCTCTCTCTCTCTCTCTTTTTTTTTATTTTTTTATTTTTTTTTTTTATCAGCCATCCCGGCCCTGTTTTTTTTTTATTCCTCTTTTCAACTCGCCGTCTTTTTACTACACCACCTTACCTCGCCAATTCCACCCACTAATTAATCGTCGTTCAGCCTTCTCTTTTGTACTTTCGCCTTCCTTTTTTAAGACTATGCCACCTTTCCTCATCTACACCGCTCATTAGTTATAATTAATCACTTTCTACTGACTGTGATGACACTTTACCCACTCTGTGTAATGCTGATGTTTGACCATATTGTTTAAGCTAATGAATTACTCATGAATACACACAATCGTTGGTTACCGTCATCGTTACTTAAACACAAGCATATTATTATATAGATAACTCTACCTAGCGTCATGCTTGTACATCAAATCCTACAATTGTTAAACATATCTGCCTGACTACTATGTGTATTTCTTTCACTTCTTCAGTAGTTACACAGTGAGCTTTTCCTCACTTTATTGACCCTTGCATTCTCCTGCTTCTCTGTCTCTCTTATACCCATTATGGTTAGCTAAGTACTGTAGATGAACGCTCTTTCCCCACTCAGTTCAGCGACTCAGTGTTCAGTTTTTACAGGACACTATGGTTAACAAGGCACAAGCTACTCCAAGCTGGTTGGTCCTGGCGGTGTAATAGTTTGTGTGCGCACTCCACAATCAATGATTGCAAGTTTGAACCTCAACAAGGTTGCTTTTGTTTCTCAAAAATTTTCCCTTTGTTAAACATTTCCCCATTCAGGTAATGACAATGCTTTACCAACTCTGATCAGCTCGTGAATTATTCATGAATACACACTGTCATCGGTCACTGTTGTCGTCAACTGACACACAAGTGTATTATTAATTGACTTACTAAATGGGTTTTATTATTTTGTGTGTACCCTCCCTTTTCTGGCAGTAACTACATCTTGACTAGTTAAAATACTTGCTATATTTACCAGGTTCTACTGTTTTTAGTTGACTACTACAACTTGTTTCAAGTGTACTAATTTTACCTCCTTGTGCTGTAGTATTATTGAACAGAGCAGTAATCTGGCTGAGAACATACTTTCTATTCATACAATGTGGAGTGTCTTCTACTTTAACTGATATTAGACGACTTGTATTTTTACTCAGTCTCTCCTTCATCATCTTGGCATCATCCTCCCAGCAATCCTTGGAGATGCCCTCACTAGTAAGTCTGTCTTTATCCTGTTGTGTCAGCTCTCCTTTCTTCCTGGCCACAATGTCTTCATCTCCTGACTCACTGGACACTAGTATCAACACATCTCTAGATCCATAAGCTCCAAAGTGTTTGTTTCCATGGAGTGTGTATTCCCACGGCTCTAGTAGCTCTTCTGGTAGCTCCTCTGACGAGGCCATATTTTTTATGATCTGGCCAATAGACTGTGAACCCCACCCCATGAATTTATTTTAAAGTTGAATAGCATTTAACATATACGGTTATCATTGTAACATGGTGGTGTGCATTCCATAGTATTTTGTACAATGTCGAGCCATCTGTCTCACATGCTACACTAGAGATGGTCACGTTTTGTTTTTGTTTTATTATGAAAGCTTGAGAGCTATAAGTTGCTCTTTCGGACTGTCTTTCTACCAGGAAGTGAAAGGATTATTCACGTTATTTGCGTTTACTCATACAAGTTTTTAATTGCACACTTAATAGAGTAGCCCCTTCATGGCTGACATTATGTTTTCGACACATCACCGCATAAAGTGTCTTGTGCACAGTGAATAAAGCAAGCGTATACTTACCCTACAAGGTCTCTAACCGTTTAGCCACAGGAAATGGTGAAGTTAACAGCCGGCCACCACGGGTAGTCTGCCACCAGAGTCTGCAAGCGTTGTCCAACCTTGCAGGTATGCCTCTCCTAAGAGCCCCTCGCGATAGAACTCTCAAGCTAAAGCCCGTTCCAAGACTTAGACTAACTAAGATGTAATTATTTTACAGACCGAAGAACACGAGCAATGCACGGACCCTACTTCTGGAATCCGCACATGCGCATGCTCAACAACAAACTGAAGCATCTGGTTGGCGTTTACCAACCGTACACAAATATAGCAAGATCCATACATCACATACTTACAGACGGAACAAAAAATAGTGCCATGACATGACACACAAGAAGTAATATATATATATATATATATATATATAGTTCTATTTTCAAGTCTTGATCTTCTCTCTTTCTTCTTCGGAGGGCGGACCCACAATATTATTGTGTTTTTTCAGTTCTATGTCATAGTCCAATTTCCCTTTAATTAGAACTTATTATGCAAATCTGAGAAGGGATTTGGGTGGCTATTTTCGCGAAGATTCTGGTGGCAACGATTCTACCTCGGAATTGACCAAGACCAGGATCAACAGTGCAAGCACTCCCTGGCCCCACTGCCTTTCCCCACAACATTAGCTCACTTCACGATTATGAATATTCATACCAATCATTTCACAATGAATATAACTAACATTCTATGGAATCAGATTCGCTGTTGTGAAATATGCTCAGTGTAAATAATGTTCTATGAAAATTGTCTCTGAGTCTGCTGAACATTGATTGACCTGGTGCACTGTTCTTTTGCCATATGATTTACATGTCGCACAACACATGAAATAATGACGAAACAATTAGCTCAATATTAATTCAATGCAACTCTAATGCCAGCAGAATTTGATACCTTGAATAACTTATCTCTCATGCTCTGAGGATATTACTGGATGTCCCCTGGAATTGTTCACAATTAGTGCCCTATCCTGTTGTTGTTATTATTCACAATTTCACTCTCAGCCTTCTTTTACTCCAATTTTATATTAAAAAAAAAAAAGCCTGTGAAAGAGAGAGAGAATACATCTAATGAGTAAAAGAAGGCTGAGAAAGAAACAGTGTAGTGATAAATTAGCAGAGTAAAAAATTCCATGGATAAACAGAATCTTTGAAAAAAATATTTCTGTTGGTTTGTTGAAAGCGAGTACCCTTGATTTCCCAGTGGCAACCCAATATTTTTAATTCTGTATTATTAAAAAAAAAAAAAAAAAGCCTGTGAAAGAGAGAGAATACATCTAATGAGTAAAAAAAAAAAAAAAGGCTGAGAAAAGAAAAGTGGAGTGATTGTTATTATTTTTAATTTATTATTATTATTATTATCATTATTATTATTATTATTATTATTATTAATTAATTATTATTACTATTTATTATTATTATTACTATTTATTATTATTATTATTACTATTTATTATAATTTTTGTTGTTGTTGTTTTGTTGTTGTTGTTATTCTATAGTTTGTGGCTACAAAGTTGCAGGCTCTTCAGATGGTGAAGAGGATTGCCCTCCATCTCACTGATGAGTGCATCTTAGACCGTGTCGTCCCTTACCTGGTGAGTCAGGGATTGAAAGAGGTTAAGGAAGAAATATTAATAGAATTTGTTAGGCTAAAATGGAGTTCCCAAATTTTAAGGTGATAATTCGTATCTTAATTGTTGCTTGTTTTATATACATACATACAGTTGTATAGAATTTTTACCCGCAGCATTGTATGCACTGGGAATTACACAATAATGTTGGCTATCATTCTATTATGTTATGCCATTGACCAGATGGAAAGCAATACTACCATTTATGTGTAGCATGGGACACACCTGTATGTTTACATTGGACACTTTAATTGTCCCTGTTGTTTAAACCATTTTTCATTTATACAGTAAGTGTAAATTGTATCTTTGGTAATATTGAGCCTTTCCTTTCATAATATATGACTTGAGTTTCTGTCACTCTGTAACTGACATGAGTACATAGTGTACATTAGGAGACAAAATAAGTTCCGCATTCCGTTCCATAGAATATCCATTGCACAATTAAAAAAAACGGTATACTGTTTGGTTTTAAAAAAACGGCCGTTTCGTTTGACTGTGTTACGATTTTAATCTTTCTCGTTCACCGCATGACTACTCGCTCAAAGAAATGAAAAAAAAATTGTTTATCGAATAAAACATTCCGATTTTTTGTTTACAGGCTACTGAGGCAGAGCTTTTCAGGTAAAAGAAAATTGAAGTTGTCCTATTCGAAATTGTCTCACGGAGAATTGTAAGTTCGACCACCGCACAGTATCGATGTTTTATCGATGTCAGGTCCTTCTCGGGCTTAAATTTTTTACTATTGGAGGTCCATCAGTAGTTAACAGAAGACCTACAAAGTACGGACTTAGTTATAGCTGTGTGCCCATCAAAACTTAGGTCTGCAGCTTTATGGAAGCAAGTTAAATTTTTGTACGAGTTCTTTTGCACTATCCCCGTAGTGTTTAACGGGTGATACAAGGCTTTAGCTTGCTGATACAGCTATGGAAGAGTTTCTAGCTAGAAAATATCTGTGAATCGATAGAAAAGCTTAACCGTTTTTACTGTTTTCGTAAATGGTGTTGGCCGTTTAGTCAAAACGGTACAGAACACAATGGTAAAAACTAAGGTAAAAACTACCATTTTACGGCCGTACTACGGAACAGAATCCGGAACATTATTTTGTCTCCTACTGTATGTGAGCTACATCCTACACCATGCACACAAATACACACACATGCACACACACTGACAAAGAGGATATTTGTCAATCCATTTTAGGTAAGGCATTTTTTTTTACCTATACCCTTTTTATTGGTGACACCTTCAATCATGAAAATTTCATTAGACGTATGTATGACCTTATTTTCTTAATTTCAAAATTAAATAATTAAAATTAAAATCAAAATTAAATAATGATTGTTTTAGAATAATGAATACATACATATTTCATCAGTGTATAAATTTTGGTAATTGGTATGAAAGAGTACTCAACTATTACTTTTCATTTTGAACTAAATCAACCACCCTGTGCATCTTTTTATTGTACTTTTATTCATGTAAAATAATTGACTGTAACGGGGGGAAAAATCATATTTTTCTCTAATGTACATATACAACCTAACTACAGGTGATAAAAATGTCTTCAACAGCAAAATTTTTACTCTTTTGTGAATTTAGTTTGGTTACTGGTAACCCCTACCCCTACCCCCTCCCCTTCACTACTGGCCTGCATATATGTATCCAAAAGAGCACTGTATCTTGCTGAACTGATTAATTTTATTTATTGTTATTCCTAACCCTTATGTACTATTTAAGGGTATTGTAAGTTGATGCTAGTGCTATTTATGTGTTTAGATCTTGTTTGTACGCGATAAATGGTCCAGTATTCGCGCTGAAGCTATTCGAACTTTGACCTGTTGCCTTAGTCTTGTGCAGCACCTACAGAGCAGGTCAGTATAAAATAAACATTTGCCTTTCTTCAAAAAATAAATAGGAGCAAGTACACTGTTGCATACACACACACACACACACACATTGTACATTGGATATTTTTCCTTGTGTATTTCTGCATCACACAAGTGTTCAATATTCTCCCATATTGAATGCTGCGTATTAAGAATGTTCCAATGTGCTTGTGCGTAGTTCTGGACAACTGTTTGTTGTTGTTTTAATATATATATGGCCGTGTCACTACTGAACAACGAGACATTGAAGCACAACCGTTTTACTGTTTTGGAGCAATATCCAGTGTACACTAAACAATTAATTACACTCATACAATATGGGGATGACATTTTCACTCTCACACTTGTATTTTACCATTGGCTCGTGAAAATATTTGCGCATGGTCTTGAATCTCCCCATATCATACACTGAATTGTGCAAAGTATTATATACATAATGATTGCACTATGTTGTATGTATGTTGTTGTTGTTTTTTGTTTTTGTTTTTTAGTGATTTCAATTTGTTCATGGAGTATATTCTACCAGCACTGGTGAGCTAACTTTATTATTGGTTACGCTTGGAAATATGTTTATTACCTGCATTATGCAATATGGAGTATCCTGCAGGCAAATAAGTGAATAAATAATTATATACTACGAGGAAAGTCAAATCACGTTTAATTTATTGTAGCTGTGAATACAAAGGTATTTAGTCCTTTACAAATTTATGTATTTATTTATTATTTTACTTATTTATCTATTATTTATTTATTTTTTCATTATTTATTTATTATTTATTTAATATTATTTATTTATTTATTATTTATTTTATTATTAATTTTATAAAACTAAGACAATTGATAGTAACAATGTGAGTTACAATAACAGAGTAAATTTATTTATTAAATATGATGAATAAGTTAGTTGCCTGTACTGCCTAAAATTGCTGCCGTATTTCCCCGTTGTACCACTACTGACAGCCGCTGAAGGAGGAACTGTGTAGAGCGGGGGTCTCCCGTGGCCAGGTGGATGCGTCTGCCTAACTTCTCTAGAAAAGATAGGGTAGAGGGCCCTATGGCGCCTGAGGTCTCTATGGCGCCTGAGGTCTCTATGAATTTTATTGTTATTTATTATTATTTATTTATTATTTTATTTTATTTTTTCTTAATGTGTGCACTGAATTAATTTTACTGGTCCATATTTGTCCCGGCAGAGTTACATTCCGAGTGATAATGATGTCATAGTGAGACTGGCATTTGCAGAGTGTGTGGCGGAATTGGCAGAGACAGCTCACAGGTGAGAATAACTGCACCGGTTCACTTAATCGTCATGAGGATCTGTGCCGCATATAACAGTTGTTTACACTATACATTACAGCAAGGTCCAGTGCTCCAATGTTGTTGTTGTTTTGTTTTGTTTTGTTTGTTTTTTTGTTTTTGTTTGGGTTTTTTTGTTCTTGAAGTCAAGTATACTAGCACAGATTCAGACCGACATTTTTCCATCATATTAATTCATCTGTAAGTCTTGGTGTGCCTTTCAAACACAGAACATAGCATATTCTTATACATGCAGAAGATGTGGCCATAAAAAACAAACTCTATTTGCTTACAGAGGTGACTATGTTGCATGCATCAAAGAATTGTGTATTTTGTGCTAGTTATTTGCATTTCCATGTGCACACTATTCGTGATTGTCATAATATTAACAGTTACATACAAGAGAGCACATACGTAGTTGTTATACTGCATACAGCTGTAATTTTTGTTATATTTCACCAGCATAGCAAGGTGAGACACTATCAAAGGTTTTTACAAATTAGAGTCACACATATGTGTAAATATATACATATATACATATACGGTGTGTATGTATATATAATATATTGATGCGCGTATATTGGTAGTACACCATTGGAGCAGGCTAACCTAGGAGCAAACGTGAATACTTAAACTATTGTTTATTTACTTCAGCGTCAGTGTACTATCAAAAGGAAGTTTTAGTTAAAAATCCAGTGTGCTCCTAAGCACTAAATTTGACCTTCTAGAAAACTAGCCAGGCTGTCTCACTCACCATTATAGTATACTCAAACACACTACTAGTACATACATAGTATGTATATTTGCAATATTCCACAATAATAGTAAGAGAAGCATGGCCACACTATATACACCCTCACACAATAAATGGCAAGTTAATATTTTTTGTATTCTTTCCAACGGAGTTGCTTTTCTTTGTATTTGAATATATTCTACTAAACATTATTCTATAAAAAATAACAATTCAAATTCATGGCCAGAGTGTTCTGAGTATAACACATGTAGCTAGTTAAAAATAAGAAGTGAATCTTGAACATTATATACATTTAAGAACGAAAAGAAAGAAAGAAAAAAAAAGAACCTAAAGCAGTAACAATAGTAATTCGGAACTACTGAATATATATCTCAATTAGATACACAATTGTATCTTCATCACTACTAACTTCTCCATGGCATAGCCTCAGTTCAATGTCATCTGATGTTCTCTGTGGTAGAGTGGACTTGAACCATGGAGGGTTGCTGAATTGACAGCAAGCATTGTTAGGTCCACATCCTGCTCCATCCCAGAGAGGATCTGCAGTATAATAGGAAGTCAAACTTAAGCCAGGTCCAGGATTTCCAGTATCACAGAAGTAGTTATTCTGAATGAATGAAGGCAACTGATATGGCCAGTTATACTGAGTATTAGTACAGGCGCAGTTCCAACTTGTTTGATAAGACCGGTCTTCCTCATAAATGGCAGCTGCAAATGACCATATATGTTGTCTACTGCCAACTGGTCCATGAGTAACTGATATTCCATCTACATAAGGTGAGTCTATACTTGCTTGTCCTCCACGAACTGAATTGAAAAATGCATCAGTTGTTCCTCTTTGATATGCAAGTATTCTGCCACACACAGAGGAATAGCTCACACCACCTATTGGGAATATTGCTGAGTCACAAGTGTAAGCGTGTGGTGCTGTTCGGCCACATCCTCTTGGTGATCTGTGTGTTGTCCAGCTACTAGGGCAGGTAGCACTAGGACTAGTCATGTTAAGATAAACAACTCTTCTCCAGCCAGAATGGCCACATGCAATAAAGTTTTCATTTTTGTCTAAAGTAGGATTTACAGTGTTCATAATGGCCCTTTTTACCTCTTCTTTTATTAAATTAAGTTGGGCTTCACTTCTGGCTACATTTGAACAAATGTTGTCTCCAGATTCTCCTCGGATTCGAACTGGAAGCACACAGTTGCCTGAGACAGCCAGAGCAATTAGAATGAGTGAACGGAGAAGAAGCTTGTTGTTCTTCATATTAGTAGCGATGGAGTAAATTCTCAACTACTATTGGCATCTTATATACCGACCGTATCTAGAGTTTATTGTTAACAACAAAGTTGAAAGAATAATAAAAGTATTGTTGTAAACTGAATTAGTTCTGTTTGATCACGTGGTATTTTATTAAAGAAGAAGTATTATGGTATAAGATATCGCAACATTCTTTTTTTTTCTCTCTCTTTTTTTTATTATTATTATTATTATTATTAATTTGGTGATACTTGGTATACCTAACTTAATGGAGGTGCAGTTATTTGGAGTTAATAATGGACTTCATTTGAACACACAATAAATCCAGCTTTTGAGTTAATTTGCAGATCGTTTAATTTAAGACTTGAAAGAGCACCATGGTGCTTGTGTTGACTTCAGTTATTTTAAGCCCTGCATAAGCGAGTGATCCCATAGAACACATTGTGCACAGGGCTGTGTCATGGTGACATGCTAGTTTAAAGCTTAAGTAAACCTCATCTCAACTAGCAACAAAAGCTCTCAGTACAAGTACTAATGTTTATTAATATACAGGTTTCTGGAGTTGGCGCAACACCATACCAACCAGGAAGATGAGAGTGTACTGCTCCAGTATCAGGTACAGGGTAGCTACGACAGTGAACTCCTACAGCTACAGGATTCCTTCCAGGGAAAGATAGTGCACTTGCTCAGTGATACGGTAGGTCTGTGTGTGGGTGTTATTATTATTGTATTTATGTGTGGGTATTTTTATTATTAGTTGTAGTTTAGCTGGCACCTATCTTGATTAATTTGGTTAATATGTGGGCTTAGGAGTCGTCTGTGAAGAAGGCATTTTTGAAGCACAGTGCTGGGAAGCTCTCAGAGTTCTTTGGGCCAACACGAGGTGAGACAGACAATATGTTAATCAAAGGAAACATTGACCAACTTAACTGAAGGCATTAATATACAAACTTTGGGCTAGAACAAATATTGATGAAAATAAGCAATTTTCAGTGTAATATATTGTATATTGTGACTGCAGTCAAAGAGCATGGTTTAAAATTGAACAAGGCTGGACAACAGCTTGATTCGGTGGATCTAATAATCTAACAAACTTGCATATACAGGGATGTACAAGTAATATGTCATGATTGATGTTGTATTGACAGGCTGGACCATAGCTTCATTCAGTTGATCTAGTTATAAATTGTCTAACAAACTTATAAAAGGATGTACAAATAGTAAGTCACTAAAGTTATTAAATTGGCAGAGTCAACTAATGATTAATTCAGCCCAATTACCACAGAGCAGTTTTATTCCGAATTGTCCACGCTAACTGTATGTATCTCCTTTTACAAAGCCGTTGAATTGTTAATTTAAAATTGACTTGTTACACGCAGTAATTTAAAATTCTTTTGTTGTAATTTTTCCATTGCATGTTTGTTTATTGTTTATTGTTGTGTTGATTCCAGCCAAGGAGGTCATCTTGTCCCACATGATCACTTTCCTCAATGACAAGGTACACAAACATCACGTAGTGATGAGAAGATGTGACATAGGATACTGCTTCTGTATTCATTTATTCTTTATTCCTTTTGCCCATGCAGTCAGACTGGGAGTTGCATCGAGCCTTCTTTGAGTGCATCGTAGATGTAGCTACTCTCCTCAGACATCACAGTCTACCCATACTGGAGCCTCTGCTGCAACAGGTCAGCTCTCATCTTTTATATTTATAATACCTGATAAATTCTCACTTGGTTTAGCATTGTTAAATATTTGAAATTAGCAATTTGTTCATCACAGCATGCCCAGTAGGGTTCAATTCATTATGTTTACAAAGGATCTCGTGATTGGTAGCAGCGTATTATGTGTACCTTTTAGAGTGTAGGCTAATCAGACCAAGTATTTATACATAGTTATGCCCTAGGGTAAACTTATTTGCTATTTGCCTGTATTCAGAGATAAAGCGAACAAACAAATCATGTATTTTTATGTAATCAAGTGATTATTCTCTGTATGTGCGAGTTGTATAGGACTTATCTGGCTGAGTGAAAAGAGTTGATATTCACAATTTCTTTCTCAGCCTTTTTACTCATTAGATATATTTTCTCTCTTTCACAAAACAATACAGTATTAAATATTTGATCGCCACCGGGAATCGAAACCAGGACCGCTTGCTTAACACAAAATGCTCTGCCACTGAGCTACGAAAACCAGCCAGCAAACAAACACTCCAATTTTTTATTGGCGAGCGAGCATAGCGAGCGAGACACTTACAGGGGTAAAAATGAAAAAATCAGGGATGTTTGTTTATTTATATATATGGACGTACGTATGTCATTTTGTACTTTGACCCTCCGTATTTTTGTGTTCGCTCCGCGTTCGACCCTGTCCCAAACTTCACTAAACAGAATCCTCCGGTTTAGCGACCATTACCCGTATCACCTTAGATATTGAATTGTTTACGGCTTTGAATTGTTTTGCGGGTGCAGTTAAAACTCAAAATCGTATGGGAGCTCCATTTCTATTCGAGTAGTGGCAGTGGTAAGTTAATGCGCTATTTTGTCACAGTTATAAGCCCTACTCAACAGTATTTACTTAAAAATGCATTGTCCACTAGACGAACCACGAAGGTAAGTCTTGCGTAGGTATGTTCAGTTGTGTGAAAGTATTGTGCGTTACAACTACTATTAAGAATATCACAAAGAAAATTTTAAATGACGTGATTTGATTTTGTTGCTTCTTTTTCAATTCAAACTGTTGCGGGAGCGGTTACTATGACATTGAAACCCCTTTACCTCATACGTAATTTAAAAACTCGACTTTATTTTAATAGCTTGAGTGTTAGTTTTGTTAAAATCAAATTTAACAATAGTGTAGTTTAAGGCTCGCTCGCCATTTGTGCTCAAGCACACCACTAGTTTATACTGTTAATTCATTTTTAATTGTTTAAAAAAAGCCTGTGAAAGAGAGACAATACATCAAATGAGTTGATATTATATGTGACTTTTTCATTCATATATTTGTAGCATGCAGCATGTCAAAATTTCAGGCAAAAAATATGTTGTACTGAAGTATTATGCAGATACATGTTTGTACCTTTAATGTTGTAGAAATCCATTTTCCCTCGTACTGTATCTATATCTTTCGATGATGAATATATTGTTTGTTGTGTAATCTGAGTTGTGTTAATATCCCCTACTGCAGGGTCTGAGTGATGGTGAGGAGGTGGTGGTGTGTAAGACAATAGAGGCCATGACCATCCTGTGCTCAGCAAAGCTGTTTGACAAGCAAACTCTGTGTGCGTATGTGTCCAGTCTGGCTCCTTTCTTGGTCTACCCGGTGAGAGAGCATGCATGGCTGGCTGGCTTGATTGAATGAAAAGTTGGAATAAATTATTGATTGATTAATTATTGCAAAGCGTGTTGTTTGTTGTTGTTGTTGTTGTTGTTTTGTACGTGTAACTATTCACCAGCTCAATCTATAACTTGGTCTCGCTCTGATGAGTGAAAGTTAAGCTATTTGTCCAATTTTTTCTTTTAAGTTTGAGTTTAGCATCATCCTAAAGTCGAGGTGTATTCTTCCCCTTCAATAGCAAGCAGAAGTCAGAAGTGTAGTTTCCGTATAACAGAAGTACATAGTGTGATCTTTCAGTAGCTCCCATAGTCTAATATGCATTGTTGGGTTGTTGAAAATGTTGCCAGGATTCAAGTGCTTAGTCTACCCCAACACTACCTGCTCTGCAGAGCTCATCAACGGACGATTGTCAATTTAAGTACTCTATTCACCACACACACACACACACACACACACACACACACACACACACACACACACACACACACACACACATACACATGCACACACATATATACACACGCGTGCACACATACACACTCACACACGCACACACACATTATTATTATTATTATTTATGTTGTTGTTGTTGTTATTATTGTTATCATCCTCCTCCTTCATCAAGTTTTTCCCCTGCTTTTAATTAACTACTACAGCGTATGTGGATAATTCAGTCTTTTACTGTATTTTTGCACTTTTAGAATATTTGGATCCGGTATGGAGTTGTTGGTTTTTTGATGGCTAGCCACCAGCAACTGGACAGAGTGGACCAGCAGTGTTTCCTGCTGCCTAGGGTGGTACCGTACCTGAAGTATCCAGTCATTCAGATCCACGACGTGTGTGTGTTCCTCAGTGCTCTGAAGGAGCCCATCCCTAGAAAGGTCCTCGACTACCTCCTCAAACAACAGAACATTGTGGACGTCTTTCAGAGGTAAAGTACATTTGTGGCATGTGTGTATGTATGTGTTGTATGTGTTGTGTATTGTTGTGTGTATACTGCTTATTGTGCACTTTATTTTTGTTTTAATTTGCTGTTTACATTTATATGAATTATGCTGTAGATCCCTGATAAATAGTATGTATTTATTTGCGGTAATAAGTAGCCAGCATCTCATTAAAATAATTATTCTAGTCTGTCAATGGACTAATGTCTGACTTATTTACTAGTATGCACGTACTGTGTAATGCCTACCTTATGTTCATTTTACGTCTTAGAAAATAGTTTGCCATTTCTCCTTTCATTAAGTGTCCAATTAAATAATGAAATTAAAATCTGGCCAATTGACTTGACTCTTTTGTTTGTTTGTTTTGTTTTTTTGTTTTGTTTGTTTGTTTGTTTTCCTACGAAGGATAGTCAGTGTTCCCTAATATTTTAATTTCAATGAAGGTGCCTGGCATTACTAGTGATTTATAATAGAGTATTTTTATTGATATTTTTTGTTATTTCAGTCTGATGAACAGGGCAAGTGTTAGAAGAAGCACTTTTTCTAATGACCATGGTCACTCTGTCCCTGGACACCTTGTACATGTGAGTACATGGCACATGCATACATGCAGCTTACATACAGGGTTTATACGTACATTAAAATTTAACAGATCGAGTGTTAACGAACACAAAAAAAATTTAAGTTAAGCTCTTTGGTTGTTTGGTAAGTATTAATATAAAGGGTCTTGTGACTAATACTTTGATAAGTGGCATGTGATTTGTATGTATCAATCATGTGACCAAGGAAGATATGTAGTATGACTTAGGCAATGAAAATGTTGACATGTGACCATGGAGTTGTTATCATAGCTAGCTCAAGGAGTTAGTCACTATTTAAACTGCAACAAACCATTAATGCCAGGAAGACGAACATATAGCTGCTGTTAGTGATCATAATACAGTAATAAAAGTGGACGTGCTTCTTACAGACTACATAGCTTGCATAAGACAGTGGTGTGTGCTGAATTATGATCTTGTGGACAAGTACTTATCATAATATTCCACCGCGAATATCTGATGATTATGAATGTCTTCATCTCTCCTGCGATACCTGTAGCATCTCTTGATGAGAATCATCTCACACAACACGGCCGCGGTTAGGAGCACCATACAGGCGTAGTATAACAACCCGCAGTGGGCGGAGCTTGCATCTGGTAGGTACCTGATTATGGTTTTAGAAGCGGATTTCAAAGCCACCTCCGATACCCCCATGGCTACTCCGATCAGGAATAAGGACAGCCCGACCAACAGTCCTCTCATGGAGTAAGGAGTCTGAGCGATAATGAACTGGTTCATGTTGAAATGCAGCAAGTAAGCAGATATGCCTAACATCACTTGAGGCAGGGCAAGCCATGTCACTGGTATTTTAATGGTCAGGTCTTGGCTTGCCGTGTGCTTGTTGGCGACTAGCATGCATGTGGCGTTATGTTTAGGGTCTAGAAAATGTCCACCCGCTACTTCCATGCTCAGCAGAGTCGCTGCGTGCAGCAGTAGGAGAGTAGCTCCCAGTACTAGTTTTTGCATTATGTGTCCTTTCAAGCAGCAGGACTTGTAAGTCTGTAGTGGGTAAAGTATGAACTCCACCACTGGAACTAGTAAGACCACCACCAAGTGGTCTAGGAACTGCACTTTCATCCTCTGGTAGCAGTTTGTCAGGTAAGAGGTAGCAGAAGCGTCACTGCAGTCGGGTATGTATCCTTTGTCTTCATAGTAATACACTAATTTGGTATTCATTACTGTATACATACTGGCCATTACAGTCATCCAAGGGAGGCCAGCCACCATCACTGCTACTAATCTAAAGAAAGTTTTAACGTCTTCCACTTGTTCCGTGGTAAAGGGTCCACCAAACTTGACCTTACCCAGGTCCAGCCTGGTGTATGGCTTGTCTTCCCAGTAGGTAAAGGCACTCCGAAGTCGCGGGTGTTTGTTCTTCACTGCGTACCTGATCACTTGGTAGATGAGCTTAAGAGGATTGTGTGTGACAGGTTCCTTCACCAACCAGTGGCTCGCAAAGAAATCTGCCAAGAGAATGACAGTGCACATCAGAGGCTGGAGTATATAAGACAGAGCTTCAGTGTAGAATCCGCAGTTACACCACTGGGTAATAACATACACACTGCCTGCTAGGAAGCACACCCATGTATTCCAGTTGATGTAAGACGTTACTGCTGACGTGGAGGCATCAGGAAGCTGGTCGAGGCCAAACTGTAAGCTGTTGGATAGTATCCCAGACATAGCTAGGGGCTCTATCACAGAGAGGACAGTCAGTAGGGCGCTCCAACCTGGAAATTTCCCAACCATTTCTCTGATCACCATCAGGAGGTTGTGGAGCACGAGGGTGATCCATAAAATCCTCGTGCTGTAGATGACCACTTTGTAACGTCCGAAGTAAACGTCGGCTAACAATCCCGTGAAGGGGCAGGCAATTAGCACCACAGGCCCATAGTAGTACAGGTTAATGTCCTCAAACACCAGGTGGTGTGCAGTGAAGTATGCCGTATACCCGATGAGCAGGATCAGTGCAGCAGCCTTGCTGTTGAAGCATCTGATCTTGAAAGATACTGGTATCTTGCTGTATGGATCTTGAGATCTCATGGCTGTCTCTGTAAAGATGTGCACAACGTAGCTGTAACAGAAAGGGGAGGTTTAGGTACTATATATATGTGCAGAATGTGAGTTTCACTTTCATGGATAATGTAGTTTTTATGTAATTAAAGATATTATCTCTGTGTGAACACAGAATGTTGAAAGTATTTCTTTCATTGGTACACAGTGTTTGTCAACAGAGTAGTGGGTATTACTATGCCGTATTCTGTGAAGTAGTGAATCCAATAACCTTACATAGCTTTATTCAAACCTCCATCCAATAGACTTATAAGTATTGGTACAGACTCAAACGTCCTGCATCAGTTTCAAAGGCAGTAAATTTAGATGATTGCAAATTTTCTCTGTTCCAACAGCCAATATATTGTTTAATTAAAACTTAACCATAATATTGGCTGTTAGAGCAACAAAAAAATGCTATTATTGTAATTATTTCAGCCGAAAATGACTGAGTCAGTAATTAATAAGATGCATACATTTATACATACGTAAATATTGTAACAACTGGGTAGTATGCCATAGCAACTATTACAATAACAATTTTTTTTATACAATGGAGGTGCATTTTTGACACTCTACTTAAAGTTTTTTTATCACTGATTATTAATAGCTGGAGGGTTGTATGTATGTATGCATGGGAACCTAATAGTTCTATGTATGTACATGCAGGGTTTCGTACAGAGGGGGGGACGCCGTGGAATTTTCCCTCCCCAGCAAAAGTTTTCCCCCTCCAGAAAAATATTTTCCCCCTCCAGAGAAAAAATATTCCCCCTCCAGAGAAAGTATCCCTCCTCCCTCCCACACACCAAAACTAAATTCCCCTACCCCACTGCCACTCATCAACAATTTTGTTTTTGAGGGTCAAGTATGATATTTGCCTATTCTCTCAACATTTGCAGTCCCTACTGAAAGTACGAGAGTGATGTTTATGTGTAAAAGTTTCTAATTATCCCCCTCCAACAAAAAATCCTGTATGAAACCCTGCCATGTATGTATTTCCTGCTTCCTAGTCCTCTCTTGTTATACTCTATTAAGTTCACAAGTGAAGCCATGAAATGCTGAGGTTCTGAAGAAATCGTTACATTATCAGATATGGCTGCTAGGTAGTTATAATACATGCCTGAGAATAGATATAAAGCCAGCTATCATTGGAAGGTTTAGTTTTAACTTCGAAAGAACTGATGTAACTTTGAAAAAAGTGTTATCTTATGCCAGTAATGAAGAAGGTTTTCAAGTTCTTCTATGTAAAGGTTAGCCAGTGGCCCTAAGTTATGTGTAACTACATGAGACTATATCACTGTAAGAGGGTCTCGTGGGTGGCTGAATGTAGCTGGTGAGGAATTGAGTGGACAGTGTATTTATTTGTTTTGGTTGTAAGTAAATTTGTTTTTTCATACTGCTTCATGTAGTGAAGATGCTAGGCTAGGCAACCCCATCAAGATTTCTTTATCTTTGTAGAGAAGTAAAGAGTTTTTCTAAATTAGAGAGCAGTAATATGTATAATCTGATTGGACAGTTTGAACGTACCATGGTACAAGTTCCGGTATCACATTCAAGTTGTACGCAGAATATTTGTAGTTATGGGAACAGACATTACTTGAGTTACGACATCTTGGAAGGTGTCACTCAGATGTGTGAACACTTTCTTACTACTGTCTAGAGCTGTAGGTGACAAACACACTGAAACTTGCAATGGTTTTATAACAATTGGTTACTATGTTTAGGTAGTGGTAGTATTGTCAACTGAAAGCCTTACCATCTCAACTGCTTTCAAATCGCCTATCAAACCATCCCTCCCTTTACTCTTACAAAATCATATATTTTTTACTCTTCTTGCCCGTTAATGTGTATTCTGTTTTGAGTTCCATGGAGATTGCTTGTTGTTCTTGTCTGATTTGCGATAACTTCCTGAAACCCAAGTTAAACTTGAACAGGCAGAGTTCATTAGAGGTGTATAAGGTTTCTTTCAGTTATTATAGTAATAAGGAACACAAGAAGCTTTATTGGCTGATACATACGTACTGGTATAAAGTGAAGCTAAGTGTGGTTAATTATTAAAAATACAATAATGTCTCGGGGGGGGGGGGGGGGGGGGGGGGGGGAGGAGAGAAAGAGAAAGAAAACAATCAGGAATGTTGTTTTTTAGACTATTAAACAAAATGCAATGCATAGCTGTTTTTTTTAATTTTTATAATATGCTCATAATAAAAGATTGCTATTCTCATGCGGTTATATACTGAATTATAAGCATCACCTCTCTAGACCTTTTGTGTGAGAATATAGCTACTTGAAATCTTTACCAACTGTAATTTTGAAGTTGCTTGTCATCACTGCGCTCAGTGTGCTATTATACCTCAGTAAGGAATTATGTAGTTGTAGTTGTTTTTTTTTTAATTAAAGATAGGAATTAATTGCATTCTATTTTATTAGAGAATATTAATTAATAATGTTATGAAGTATTGAATTTTTTTCCTAACGTACTTTTTCCCCCCCTTTGGCTTCACAACTAGAATATTCCACTATATATACTTTTCTTCATTTCATTTCAGACATTCAAGAAGCTGCAATCACTTGGCCTAAATGAAGAGCATGAAAACTCCTTAATGGTAAGCAGTACACTAACGCTTAGCAGAAATGAGTTTATTAATGTTTTGTATTGCCTCAATCTTTTTTTTTTTTTTTTTTTTTTTTGGCGTTTACAACAGTATGCTATTTTTGTTATGTTATAATTATGCAGGCTCTGAAGGAGCATATTATGAAGCAGCACATGAGCAGACAGATGTAAGTGGTTAGAGTTGCGGTTAATCATTACCTTCTCTTGCACAAGCTTACAGTGATGATTACAATCATTTATTTAATTATTTGTTTATTTAAACTCCACTAGCCATAAATTATAGTATTACACTCTGTGGGTTTTATCGGTACAGTATTGTATTGACGTGCACTTGTACAGAACATGTCAGTCAAAAGTTGTGCTGATACAGCAAAGTAAGCCTATGTATGTAAAGCTTGTGAACTTCTAGATCATGCATGATGTGTCTACATGTTGCAGCCACAAGATCCTGCACTGTAATACAGAGGCAATTATTTTAAGTTAATAAAGGTGTAAAACTGGCCTCGTATGAATTTTTGAGGTGGCACTCCTCTGATATTTATCAGTTAGCATGCTATGAAACAAAAGTTGACATTATTATTTGCTCTGATCCCAATTCATTCCTCCCCCCCCCCCCCCCCCCCCCCCCCCCCCCCCCCCCCCCCTCCAGTCTCCTCTTACCCTTTCTAATTTTATATTGTAATTCTAATTGTAGGACATCAGAGGTGGAGTCCCATTACAATACTACAAGGGGTGTGGTCAACATAAAGAGTCTGCCGGGAACAGTGACTCCCATAGCAATGGATCTGGTCTACAAGCCACTTGAACCTACCACCACCATCCCTGGCAGCAGCAAGAAGTGAGAATCACAACACAATATGTCAACTCATTCATCTTATATTAATTAATTAATTTATTACTATTATTATTATTATTATTATTATTATTATTATTATTATTATTATTATTATTATTATTGCTATTGTTATTATTATTCCTTATTATTATTGCTTATTATTATAGTCGTTATTTATATATTAGTATTATTATAGTCGCTCTTATCGTTGTTAATATTACAATTATTATTTATTTATTTATTATTATTAATAATTATAACAAGCTTATTCTCCTTATCATTGATACTCTTAGTTTTACTATTGCTGACAACAAAATGTGCTATGTTTACATTTATTTTGTTATTTTATAGGAAACCAGGCTCTAAACCCACTGCCAACTCAGACAAGGCTCCACTGGTAAGAATGGATGATTATGAGTATTTTTGTTACAGCTATTAACTACTGAAATGACCTACTGTAAATGTGGGCTAATGTTTGACCTTTCAATGTTCTACTGTTAAATGTTCAAACTTTGACAACTTGTGCTCTTTTGTTTTTATTTCTCAGAATGAAGACTGGGATCGTATATTTGGTGAAAGCCCTCCTTCATCCAAACCAACCACTCCCAAAGACTCTGCCCCTTCATTAGCTAATTTATCTCCAGGCACCAAACACAAGAAATTCCTCTCCGGTGGTTCCCCGACTTCACGCCGGAGCAAGATGGCGTCTGAGAATGTTCCCAGTACTCCTACCAAGTCTTCTCAGGATGGGGTCTCCAACAGGTTGCAGCAACAGGTAGAAGGTGAAGAAGATGGGGAGGGGAGGACGGAGCTTCTGAAGCCTCCATCTGAAGGCAGGAAGGCCATGGGATCTGCCGAGACTCTCAGAGCCAAAGTGGTGCCGGTATCAGACGGGAATTGTAAGTCACATGGAGAAGTGGATGAATAGGGTGAGACTGGATGTTGAAATAAAATTAGAAAGAGTTGATTTTAAGCAGAAATGCTTGCCAATATTCATACTTTGGTTAAGCTGAAGATTAATTGTTGTTAATGGGATTATTATTATATTATTATTATTATTACTATTATTATTATTATTACTGTTATTGAAGAGGGAAATGCTCACGCACAGTCAACCTCTAACAAGTCAGGTTGTAAGGCTGGCCTCTCAGTGGTAGTCTGAGACTTCCGCTCTTAGTAATCAGACAGGGAATGTTTATCATACAGTTCACACTCCGAAGTTCTTACTAACTGGCTAGACACTAGTTATATATTGTAATCAGCTATGGCTTGATAAATTCAGACATTAACAGTTAGAGTAATGATGAGAGTGAAAAATGATAGAACGGCTAACAAAGGTGGTATGTGAATGTGAGATCATACGCATGTACAAATAAAGAAGAATTGAGCATGCTCGCTGAGTGTAAATGTGAAATGATATAAATGATAAGTAGTTAATAATGTCAAGTTGAGTGTTCAGCTTTATTATTATTATTATTACTATTATTATTATTATTATTACCGTTATTATTACTATTATTATTATTATTCCTATTAATTTAGCATCTTTGGACAAGAGTCAATCATCAGAGAGCTTGGCATCTCCTGATCACGCCCACGCAGTGAAGCTACGAGGCAAGCGACGGCTAGGAGGCACTCTCAGACACAAGCGCTCCAGTTCAGAAGGAGCCCTAGCCAGACTCAGTCTTAAGAGTGCCGGAAGCTGGAGGTAGAGTTACAGTTGTGTGTACATTGCAGTAGGTATCATAGTGTGTGTGTGTCATACCTCCTCGTGGTGCCTGGGGGGTAACGCTAACATGACTGGTTGGCGCAGCTTTAGTGATCACTGTAGTATTTGTACTGATTTTGTCAGTTGTTAAGTGAAAGGCTGTGTTTAAAACACTGCAGTGGTTTTGCTAGCCCTCAGTGTTAAGATCATTTGTAACTTTAGCGCGAGGCTAATTATGGTTAACAATAGATGTAGTGGATGTAGTAAGAAACTGAATGTTGGATGTTGGAATATGAGATCATTGGTTGAGTCAGATGGTAGCATTGCTACAGGAGTGTCCAGACAAGGTGGAAGAGGTGTTGCTGTGGACAAGAAGTCTAGGTTGATGGTGCAAGAGTTTTGTAAGTTTGGGATGAATGTGGTGGACTTAAGTGAGACGAAGTGGTGTGGAAATGCACTGTACAATGTTGATGGGTATTTGATCTTGCATTCTGGAAGGCCAGTGCCAGCAGCTGGTGAAAGAGTGGAGAGGAATGAAGGGGTGGGGCTAGTGCTGGATCCAATCATGGCTGAGAGCTGGAGAGAGTGTGGTGAGGTATAGAGCGTGATCAGCTCTAGAATTGTGACAGCCAGATTGAGATTATGCGAGAAGGGCCTGCCAGGCAGATAAGGACAAGTTCTATGCTGACTTGCAGACTGTGGTGGATGGAGTGAGTGCAGAGGAATAGTAGGAGATCTCAATGCTAGATTAGGTAGTGGACGGATAGGAGGGGACAGATGGGATGGTGTCCATGGCAGACATGCAGAGTACAGTAGGGTTCAAAATGAAGTTCCCATTGCGACCAGACTTTCCCCCGATTTTACGTTGAAAAAGTCGCTAACCTTTTAGACGACTTTTAACCGACTTTCCGCTATGCACCATGAAATTTTTATCAGTCTGCTAAATAATAATCTGAAGTAAGTCATTAGTGCGTAGATTCTGCAGGCCCTCCAAGTGACTTCACAAGTCCACAACAACTTACTGGGTCGGCGACTTTATACGGCGACTTCTTATTATTATTACAACTCTTAACGGCGATTTTTTAACGCTGTGCCTGGCAATTTTAAAGGGCGACTTTTTAGGGTGGCTATTTTCTCACTGTTACTTTGTAGTGCAGCCTTCTTCTCCCGCTACTTTGGTCCAGAAGCCTTTATAAGCTAACTAGAAGAAATTTTTTGACAGTATCACCAAACTCTCGAGTTTATTGTGCCCCTCTCTACATGCTGCTCCAAGAAGATGGAAGCCTTTCATAACCGATGCTTGAGGCAAATAGTTGGCATCACGTCAGCACAGCAGAGGACTGAGCTCATCAGCAGTGTCCAGGTGGCCTGCCAGTTTGGAATGGAGGAGTCCCTGGAAGATATAGTTATAGCGAGACGACTGAGATGGCTGGGCCACCTGGCAAGAATGGATGACCACAGACTGCCCAAGAAGATACTGTCTGGTTGGCTGCCTCAGCACCACCCTGCACATGGGACTAGAATGAGATGGCGAGATCGTGTCAGAAAAGATTTGAAAAAGTTTAATATTGATGAGAGGAGGTGGTATCTGTTGGCACAGGACAGGAGTGGTTGGAGGAGAAGTTGCAGGACAGGACTCGAGGATGTGACTGAGGCTAGAGTGGCAGAGGATGAGAGGAGAAGAAGGACACGTGTGGAAGACAGTATTGAGAACAGTGGTAGCAGTACAGCTACAGATAAGCCATACAAGTGTAGTGTGTGTGAGAGAACATTCAGACAAAAGCAAGACATTGATAGACACAGATGTGTCCCCACTCGTCAGAAACATTAATAACTGATTTAGTCTGTCACTTGTGGCAGAGAAGCATCATCCGATGGGCGGCTTCCTTTCAAGGTCTAGGTGTGTGTGTGTGGTTTAAGCAAAACTGAAATATATATTTGGAATGAGGAGTGGGACCTGTAGAAAGAGTAATACTAGTTGCATAGCTTGTACATAGAGTGCTACTAGTCTGAACACATTGGGACCGAGAGGCGTTTGGATAGCTGAAATGTTCAGTTAACTACAGCACCACAGAAATGCATTATAGATCACTAACGAAGGGGCATGGTCAGACAACTCTTTGTGTCTGCATGTGCTACTTTCAATTTGGGTATTTGGTTAATTGAAGTTGTACTGTAAATGACCATGTTTTCAGCAAGAACAGAGCAAGCATCATATCTGTGTAATTAGGACACAGCAATGATAAAAGGATGAAGTAGAGTGCACTTGTTTGGTGTTTGCTTGGCTTTATTTGCTCATGTATTTTTCAGAAACATTCATTGTATATAATATTTATTTTTAGACCTGAAGACACTTCAGACATTTCTATTGCTCCCAGCTCACCAGGATTTATAGAGAGCTCAATGGTCAAGGGTAAGCAAGTTCAACTGTGGCTGTGTTCTTGTATCTCATCTCAAACTCTACCAACATCCTTTGAAGTATTACATACACACCGCACTGCTGCTAGGTCTGTTGGCTGTGGAGTTAGAATGGCAATGTATTAGTATATTGACATGACAATGTGTAGAAGTGAGTGTATTTATGTGTTCACATGATGATCTTGGTGTGTTGTAGTGGAGTATGCCAGCTGTCGAGAGAACCTCAGGAACCTTCTGGAGTACAAGCAGAGCCAGTACGAAGAAGGTAAGGGATGAATGATGTTAAAGATTGTGTAGAGGAGAGATGGAGTAGAATAGGGAAAGTTGCTCTATTTCCTCCAAGTTTCTGATCCACTGAAAGTCTTCATCTTGTGTACAGTGACATATTACACGTCACATGCATGTCACATGCTACTATTACATGTCACATGCTACTATTACACGTCACATACTACTATTACACGTCACATGCTATTACACGTCACATGCTACTATTACACGTCACATGCTATTACACGTCACATACTACTATTACATGTCACATGCTACTATTACACGTCACATGCTACTATTACACGTCACATGCTACTATTACACGTCACATGCTACTATTACACGTCACATGCTACTATTACACGTCACATGCTACTATTACATGTCACATGCTACTATTACACGTCACATACTACTATTACACGTCACATGCTATTACACGTCACATGCTACTATTACACGTCACATGCTATTACACGTCACATACTACTATTACATGTCACATGCTACTATTACACGTCACATGCTACTATTACACGTCACATGCTACTATTACACGTCACATGCTACTATTACACGTCACATGCTACTATTACACGTCACATGCTACTATTACATGTCACATGCTACTATTACACAATAATACAGTTTGTGTATGCACTGCCTCAGGGAGTTTGCATTCAACAGTACATACAGGCTCTACCAGTTTGTTTTTGTCATTTGAAATAGTGCATAATAGCTTGACTTCTTATGGTAATTGCTTTCTATGTATTGTGCCATATTTGAAATCAGGCATTGGAAGTTTTCTAGAGTTAACCAACATTCTAGACCAATGCCAGTTACAACAAAAACAAAAGTAAAATCAGCAACACAATACTTTATATTGAAGTAAGTACAAAAGTATTTTCAGATAAATCATTGTATGCCATTGTGGAGATGGGTATAAATAGGACAGGTTGTAACAACCTTGTGACTGGCTCAGTCAAGTGGTTACTTCTGTACAATCTGGATTCTCTGAATTTTGATAGCTGGTTTAGACCCAGCACCACCCCACACCACGGACGCTGCCTGGCCATTATTTTTTTTGCTTGGATTATTTTTTTTCCTCCTGTAGATTTCACCATGGCGATGCCTTTCTGGTTTTTTATGTTTTGTTTATTATTATTTATAATCAGTGTAAAAAAAATTTTTTGCCACTAAATTGGTGAGTCATGAATATCATTTTGAAAGGCATTCCATTTGCTTAGTGTACAATTGCATTCACGTCGTCATTATTGTACATACATACACTGTACATCACTGAGGCATGTCAGCTGACAGCCACATTCACTGGAGTTGTGTTTTATTGATGTGCCACACACCATTAGAACCATAATGTGTACTGACTGATAGTATTATATGAGTAGTGTACTTCAGCAGAAATGCACACTTTTTGTAAATTATGGGATAAAGTCATACTGTTTTATATGTTTCAGCTAATATTTCATAACTGTTATTTCTAGTAAGTGTTTAGACCAACCACTAAAAAGCCGCTGGTGGTTGCGTTACATTAGTAGTACATTTCACCAGAAGTGGAGAATTAATATATGCCAATACATGCAAATTATACAATGTAATTAAGAAGGAAAAAAAAGATTCAACCACTTTGTAAGGGTTTACAACAGCCACTCGAAAGCCACTTTGTTTTGTGACTGAACTTCTGTACACATGTGTAGCTTAAAACTTGCTTGGTTGGCAACCAATGAACACGCCTCCTCGTCGTAAGTGTAGGCACTATCCCCCAATACGTTACGTTGAGCCTCTTTTGCGTTTATGGTCAGAATTACTTAGCCATCTATTATTCCACTGACAGAACAATTAAATACTAGTGGCATTGCAAAAAAAAAAAAAAAAAAAAAAATGATTAGAGGCATTCCTGATTTAATTAGATATATACAAGCTAGCACAAATACCATTGCATTTGTCCGCACACTCCCTCAAGTATGTCTTGCTTGGTACTTATCATGTTGTGCCCCCTTAATTAAGAATTTATTCTACACTTATGCTGATAATTTAATGAAGGATGTCATTATTATTAAGATTGTATAGAATGACTGTTCTCTTTGTTATGTGTAGACATGAGGTATATGGATATGGATCTCACTAAGAATGCAGCATTTCAGACCTCACCTGGGTAAGAGTTCCACAAGCTCATTTATGTTAATGTGCTCATTTACAATAAATACAAAATGAAAAGAAAAGACAAAATGGGTACAATGGGCATAGTAGAAATAATGTGGACATCACTGTCAGCCAACACCAGTAAAGAAAGGTTTTTCGTTTGGTTGAAATTTTTAGATTTCTGAAAAAGAACCTAAATTTAGCCCTTCCGTTAGACTCTAGGTACCTGTCCCCCAATATTCCAACTTTAATAATTTGAAGGTATGTATTTCTAAAGAGCAGCATGGAGTAGAAGAAGGGGAGAGAAGTTTTTCATTTCCCTGCAATAAAGTTAGTTTGCACTACAGGATCTCGGTTAATTACTATGATAAAAATAAGTATTATGATGAAAGTAGGATTGATATCACCCCCAAAATGTATGTACTGCATCAACTTTAAATGGGTGTGGTTTGGAGAGGTAAATATAGTTCTCTCATAATGCTAATCAGAGTTCTATCTAGTATGTATACTGGTATATGCAGGTGGACACCGAAGGGCCAGTTGGCGGCACATATCCACGAGCACAGAGACGCTGTCAACAGGTCAGCTACATAGTTGACTTACATTTGAAGGAGTTAATATTTGGAATAGATTTTTAGTTTCAATACAGACAATTATTCCATTAAACATAATACAAAATAATGGTGTACAGAATGATGGTATAATTCTATACACACATACATACATACATACACACACACATACATACTCACACACATACATATATACATACACACACATACATACATACATACACATGCACATACATTGTAAAAGTTGATGCTTTCCACTCACTTTATGAGTTCCATATTTTTATCATCCCTCTAATCCCATGTGGATATCTCAGGTTACGTGTCCTGCCAGACTCGACTATGTTTGCGTCTTTCTCAGACGACGGGACCACTAAACTATGGGATGTTGGGCGCATGGAAGGACGGACTGTAGTGAACAGGCCCAAGATGTCTTACGGACACCAGGGAGGTCAGATCAAGACTGGGGTCTTCTGCCAGAGCAACAAGAGCATTGCAGCTGCCTCTACCAACGGCAGTCTGCAGATATTCAAGTGAGAGTGTGTAAATAATAGATAGAAGAAAAGTAAAGTGGTAATAATTGTAAATACTGTTATTTTACTCAAATTCGAGTTATCCTATCCCCTTCTATATAATATATATTAATATATATATATAATATAGTTAAGCTCTTCGGAGGAAGTGGTAGCGAGTGAGTACAAGTAATTTTTGTGTACCTTTGGTACGTGCCTAGTGGGCATGCTTACTGTTTAGTATATCCTGAAGGGTAACTTGCACACAATTGGAGAGAAAAACTAATATAATATATTATATAATAATAATAACAATAATAATAATAACAATAGCTTTTTTTCCTCCAATTGTGTGCAAGTTACCCTTCACGATAAATTAATATTATTATTTTTTAATTAATTAATTAATTTTGTCCCAATTCCTTGTCTTGTTCTCCATCCAGTATTGACGTGAAGAAGGTGGCAGGTGCTAATAAGCGTCAGCTAGTGTTGGACACGACTATGGACACAGACGTGAGTGGGTATGTGGTTGATATGGTAACCTTCAGTGCTGGAGGTCAAGAGGTCATCTGCTATGCCACCAGCATGGGGCAACTCAAGGGTCTGGACCTTCGCTCTGGCAAGTATGCCTGGAAACTCACCAATAACCCTAAATATGGTAAGTATGGTAAGGTATCAATCCATTTGGAAACTAGGTGTAATTGAGTTTAAAGTGTGTGTAGGTAGACGGTGTCATTACCCACAGTTGATTACTGTATTGCCCCTTCATCTAGTTGAAAATGTTATACAAGCAGAGCAAAGCAATGCTGATAGCCCACACTTCATCATTGTCTAGCTTTATTATAGTATGTGTGAATCACTCTTTCCTCTGCCCTATGTCCCCCCCCCCCCCCCCCCCCCCCCCCCCTGCAGTTCAATAATGGGCTATATATGTCACCATTAACCCACACTTTTCAACCAATTGCATCAATTCCGACTGATGTAATGTGATACAATAATATACATATGTATATGTATTGAAACTTTCACAGTATAATTAGTATAAATTTAACTATCACATGTATGTGTATATAGGTTTAGTCTTGTCTATGGCAGTGGATCCATTTGAGAACTGGGCTGCCCTCGGCACGAGTCTGGGCTACCACGTGGTGTGGGATATGAGATTTCAACTGCCCATCAGACACTGGCAGCACTCTGGGCATGGCGGCAAGAGTAAGAGTGGGTGGGATCAAGTTGGTAGCGAGAGTAAGAGTGGGCGGGGACCAGTGGGTGGTGAGAATAAGAGTGGGCAGGGGCGGGTTGGCAGTAAAAGTGGGCAGGTCAGGTAGTCTGAAAACAAGTGATCTGATTTATTTATTCAAGCAAAAGACAAACATGACAGTGAACGAAGTTCGTATATACTTCTCAGAATAATTAAGTAGAACATTACAAGTGTCAGCCTACTGTACTATAATTCCTTTTTTTGTTGTTGTTTTTTCTTTTACACTCAAAGGAATGAATTTTTTCCTTTTTATGGTTTGATGAGTTTCGGCATTTGTTGACAACACCCTACTACTATAGTAGTAGTACTACTACCACTACTACTACTACTAGTAGTAGTACTACTACCACTACTACTACTACTACTACTACTATGTTCTTGCAATGTGTTGTTATTGTTACAGATGTTGTTCACCAAGTCCACCGGTTGAGTGCACACCCCACACAACCCTCCTCCCTCATTTCTGCCGTCAGCTATAACAACGAGGTGTCGGTCTGGGATATGGAGACAGCCACCAGGAGACAGATGCTGTGGGCCAGTCCTGCCACGCCTTTCTCACCTCTCACTGATACTGTGAGTGTAGGTTAAAGTGTGAACCATCCTTTTACTCATACACACTTTGCAACTTCTAAAAAGGCAACACAGATGAAATATGCTTCATTTTCTACATCATACACACTGACACACACACACACACACACACTCACACACAAATTTATACATATATATATACTTCATAAATGCAAAACAAAGTGATAGCTAACTATCTTAATTGTTTTTCATACTGTGCAACATTTTTCTGGACAAGGCATTCTTCAGAACAAAATTATAGAAAGGTCTAGCCTTTTTTTTATTTTTTATTCCAGGGTAGTTGTCATTCATTTTAAGAAATTTAATGAACAACTTTTTATATTATTTACATGTTGCCTGCTCTCTTTATCTCTCTGACTGTTCTCTTCCTTCTTGTATCCCCTCGTTGTCAGGCTCATCAGCACGAGTCTGTTCGAGCTCTGTCTACATGTATCATAGACAATTGTCCCGTGGTACTGACTGGAGGGACAGATAGGAGTCTCAGACTCTGGAACCTGGTAGACCCCACCCAGTGCTGCTGCGTGGTGAGACCCAAACTCCATTCCAAGAAAATTACAATGGACTATCAGTGAGTGGTAAAGTTGATGCACTTTCTACTAATATTCTAGACAGTAATACAGCCAGATCTGCAATTATTAACTTTGTAACATGACATACATACATGTGTTGACTTCGTAGACTCGTAAAACCCTCTGAGTTCATGTGGTAGGGATTATAATGTCAATACACTGAAGGCAATTAGTTGCCTTTATAAGCAATTTAAATTTTTTTTATAGAGCATCTTGGTGTCAGAAGTACCGCTTTAAATTCTAACTTCTTTAGTGAGCTCGCAGGCTTTGCTTGTCAAAGATTGGTTTAAATTCTTGATTCTCATTTGCTTGAGAAGACAGCGTAATTTATCAGTACGTATTAGTTGCACACGGCGTGATAGCCAGGTAGTATAGTAGAACCTTTCTCATCAAGACAACAAAGTATTGTCAATCAGCTGTAGCATTAAAGTAGGCACTAATTTTAATGAAGATACTTGTAAGGGCCTGATAAATATAAATACGGTTGCTTTTAATTATAACCATATTTTGTTTTCTAAAACACTCCCACATTATCTTCTTTGCCACAAACCTGTGCTGGCTTAGGTCCAAGATCATTGAAGGAGTAGACGTATTTTCAGAAATGAAGACCACAGTTGGTACCACACCTTCTGCAAGCTCTTCCCACTCCATTTCATCATCGTTGTCTGGAGATTCAGGAGGAGGCGGTGGAGGAGAATCAGCTCACTCCAGTCTACACGTTGACTTTCTCACAGACATTTCCATGGTGGCCTACAAGCAGTACCAGTTCATAGTCAGTGCCTCTCATGATGGAGTCATCAAGTACTGGAAGTAATGCAGCAGTAGCCGACTGGTGGATTTACTTTCTTTTTTCTTCTACAGATGGCTAAAATCAATTTTAAACTGGACTTGATAAACGCTTTTGTTTTATTTATTCACAGATCATACAGGTCGAATTCTTTTTGTTTGCTGTCATTGTTTGTATCCATAGTAGTGGATTTAAGATGTCTGATTGATAGCTACTTATTGTAGCTCCCTCAGTTGTCCTCTACTTAGTAGTCTCGTTAGCCAGACCCTTTACCTAACCATCTAGTATTGACTCAGAATAAGTTGTCAGGCACAGCTCAGTCTTTTTCAATGTAATGGGGAGTGCTGATAGGGAGGAAACTGGGTTCTTGATGAGATAAGATTTAGAGTTGAAACCAAGTAGCTATCAACACCTGTGCAGTGTTGTTTTGGTTTAGAGATTCCTGATTGTCTTAGTTTTAGTTATTCATACTAAAAAAAACATCTTGAATGCTTAGTCTTAGTTTAAATTCTCCCTGAAGATTTAGTTAGTTTTTAGTTTTTCTTCAATATTATGCAGAAGATTTAGTTATACTATCATTTGACTTAGTAAATGTATGTTGTCTCTCAAATTCTTGAATAACAAGACTCCTTAAAGAAAGTAGTACTGGTAGTTTTCCGAATAACTTCAAAAATAGCATTATTTCTATGAAATCTTGGGTAATATAAATAAAGTATAATATATTTTATATAGTTTAGAGAATAATTACTTGATAGCAATTAATACCTTCATTTGATGACATAATTCAAGGGGAATTGTTTACAATACAAATTGCTAGTTTTAGTTTTTGTCATCCACTCTACTGGTAGTTTTAGTTATCGAATTTACTGTCTTCTAAAATATTTAGTTTTAGTTCTTTCATGTTCTCTACAACTTGGTTTTAGTTATTCTTACCAAAAGTAAAATACCCCAAAACTAAGGTGTTTTGGTTTTAGTTTTAGTTAACTAAACAACACTACTTCTGTGAAGACTTCGTTTAGCCTGCTTTTTATTGAAGCTATATAAATGTATATTACACTTCATAGAACACACCTAATTGCTCTAACTGTCTTAAATGGTATTACCTCAATTTTCCTCAAACGCAATAGTGGCAGATCCAGAAAACATTCGCATGAGAAGACAATTTTTAATTTTTTGCTTGCATTATTAGTTGACAGATTATTGCAACCATGACTATAGCTGAGTTTGACCTCTATGTTCAAAGAAAATAATGTGTTTGTAAAATTCCGTTTGTTGTGCCCCAAGTATCTTGAAATAAGTAGTTAGTTAAGTATTCATGAAGCTTCTCAAAGTAAGATGGAGTGCTTGGGGATGATTTGCATGGAGTGCTTGGGGATGATTTGCTTGAAGTGGGTGCCTGTACATGTTTCTATTCTTGAGTGAAGAAGAAAAAACAATGTCTTAACTGACTAACTATAGTGATGTACTTTGACACAGATGGCGAGCAAGCTGGTCTGACTGAAATATTTATTTGAATGCTAGCTGTTAATAAACTTCGTTAAATATTTTTTGTGAAGATATCTAGCGTGGAATAAATAATAATACCAAAATCTCGAATTGAGACCAGTTAGTGAGAGTCTCGCTTTGCTCGCCCAAAAAGTGTAGTTCATAAACATGAATCTTGTTGTTGTGCTTGTGAATGATATTGGTTAAGATAGCTGGGCTAACTCCACTTGCTGTGTTTATTGAAGCACACCTCTAAAGTGTATTATATATTGTGTGTGTGTGTGTGTGTTGCACCACTTGTTGTTTGTTTTTTTGTTTTTTTTTGTATTTTTTTTGTGGTTGTTGTTGGTTTTGTGTTTTTGTTTTTCCTTTTTTTTTTACGCATTCGCCACCACTATTTATCTGGGAGCTGGAGCCCTCCCCCAATAGTTTTGGGGCATATCTAATGAGGTGATTCACTTTTTAACCCCCCCCCCCCAAAAAAAAACAAAAACAACAACAACAAAACAACAACAAAAAAACAACAAGGCCCTTGGAGCCCTCCCTTACCAATACATCTTACACACCACTGGCTACCATTAGTGATTGTAGTCTACTGCTGCACTATCAATAATACTTCAATAGATTTGGTACGGAGTGTTTTAATTGTACAGTTTGTGTTACTTGTGCTGAGAATTCCATTCCACGTCCAGTACCTACATAGCTACTACCTCCAATCTCCTTTCCGTTTGCTCTAATAAATACTCTTGTGAATATTAGCATCATGTGTAATATTGCAATGTGTGTTGGATCTGTATAAGCTGGGTTTTGAGCAGGTAGGGGAGATCCACACTGGCAATGTCTTCCTGGACGGAGACATCTGTCGTCTCGGGGGATACGAGAACACGGTGTTCGGGTATAAGACGAGATTAACAACACTACTTCACGACTACAGGGAAGCCATGGACCTCATCATGTTTGGTATGGAATGAACTATACACACGTACGTGATAAGGAGTCACCATGTTTGGTAAAGGGTGAATTTTTCAATGAACTGCTACATACAGTGCTTCCAGCTTAAAGAGTGGATTTTTTAGCTTTTTGGTTAAGGTTGCTAATTCTGCTATAATTTCTCAAGTGTACTCTTCCTTGGTTTTCAGTATTGCTTAGTAAGAGAAATGGTAAAAAGTTTAGGGAAGAAACATTTAGAGGGTCAGACACATTATGTATCTGTACTAACACTTCCTGTCCTGTTGTAGGGCACATTTTATTGGAGATGGCCTGTGGCTATGAGCTGACCACTATGGTGCCTGGTGAGGAGGACTGGAGGAGAGGAAGAGACTCTGTGCTGGATGTGCTGCAGGTCATCTTCCTAACTGACAGGACAGAAAGGTTCACTTCCACTATTAAGACGGTAAGGTGTGACCAGGAAATTTGGTGGGTAAGGTGTGGTTTTTATAAAATTACTGGATTTGATTTTACTTTTTGGGTTTTTGTTTTGTTTTGTTTTTGGTTGTTGTTTTTTTTGTTTGTTGTTGTTTTATTTTGCTCCCTTCAATCTGTTTAAGAGCCACATTATGATGACATTGCAGTAACACTCATACAGCAAGTGATTGTAATGTTCCTTTTACCATGTCTCAAATCCTGAGCTCTACATAATACAGTTAGCTATAAAGACAACCTTTCATTCTTGTTTGGGCCCTGCCAAACAAACTGTGAACTGTTGTGAACACACCATACACCACACTCCATTTGCACCTATGCACAGTCATACATCTTTCTCATGCAATTAGCGGTCTTTCTCACTCCCCCCACCTAGACCATGTGCTCGCCTTCATGGCACTGTCTGATTGGTTGACATGAACTCCTCCCCTCTATATATGTTTCACTCCCATACACTTCTGGTTAGGTTCAGTTGTTTTTTTCCATTTCTTTGTACATTGTCAACCTCAGTCTGTTGTGTAATCATTATCTATTTCTTTCTTTTTTTTGTGCTTGACTCCAGTAAGTCTCCTTTCCTTATGACATCTTGTCTTCAGCTATTTCTTTTTTTGTCCTTGTAGTCCCCTTGATGTGTGTTTCTTAATTATAATCTTTGTGTCATAGTAAAGAACTTTATTATTTGGTAGTCAATTTCCAAGTGCGACTAACAGTCAGAGTTACGCCTGACTGATACAAGGAAATATCACTCGCCCACATAGCGCAGGTGGAACGAGAATCTTTGATGTGGTAATCCGTCGCCCCCAAACAGTGCCTCTGGTAAACTCTCGCATTACTGTTGAATTCTTTGCCACTGTATTGCCTCTTTCAGAATTCGGAAAGCCCAAAATAAAAAAAATGGTTTCCAACTCCGTACGTCAAACTGAGAAGCCATAACTGCCATGTCAGCAAAAGTCACTGTTTCCAACTCTTATCTTGTAGACGAGTATAAATATAGACAGACAACATTCATAGTTGCCAACTTTTAGATACAAAATGTAGGGACAACTCGGCGAGCTTGCGCGCCTGAAATTTTTTTGCCGCGACCACGCCCTTTTTAATTGAACCACGCCCCTTTTGCCACGTCCACATGCACATCGAAAAGATTCAGTGGTACATGGTGATTGATCGTGAACTGATGATTTGTTTTGTGAACTGATGATTTGTTATGTGAACTTGTTTTTAGTATTTGTGAAGTGATTGGCGAGTTGCTTTCTTGCGTTATGACTAATAATAACTGTACTTTGACCCTACTCGGGCCATAGCTAGCTAAACTAAGTCTCGAGCTTTACTGTTACAGTTTAGCCTTCATTTCCTGGCCTCGGACCCTCTCTGGTCGGTGATGTCGGGACAGGAGCGGGACTGGAGCTAGAATGTCGGGATTGCCCGCCAGAATCGGGATGGTTGGCAACTATGAACATTAGCTTATTTCGATGCTTGATGAAGTCGATAGCTTTAGCAGTTAGGTTTTTATGTGACTGCGGGTAGTCTGACTGCATGTGGGGGTACACCTGGGAAAGGGTTTTAATGCGGGTGTGTCTTATTAAGCACATCATCTACTTACATAATAGAGAGAGAGAGCCAAAAGTATGAATTAGTAATGTGAGGAGTGTGTGGACATTGAAGGTTGTGTTAAATTTAGCCATAATCCCTAGGGATCATCTATGGTCCCATGGACAGTCCCAGCAAGAAGGGGTCTTGTGATGATGATGTTCCTGTTGCTGCAGGTACTGAGGCATGATATGTGGATTGTTCCCAAGCCACACCTCCCTGGCATGATTAATAGAAGTGTGAAGGTGGTTCTTTCCAAAGTCAACAAAGGGACGTGGTCGCAGGGGAAAAGCAGGAGGTGCAAAGTGCAATAACTAAACACTTCTAATTCTATCTAATCATTCATTACAATGCAGTCCAGTTAATTATGTGTTCAGTTAATTATCATAACTTGTGTCCAATTAATTATCATATAACTTGTGTTCATTTTTATATTAATGTACTGTACATTTTCTTGAAAATAAATAATATGGAAGAAATTTGAATTCCTTAGATCCTGTAGATCTGGTCAGCTATACTATTTAATATTAATTGTGGTCTTTTGCTGGATAGAACTCTGTTCTACTCAACCGTCAACTTTTGTTGGTTGTTGCTGTTTGTTTTGTTTTTGGTTGTTGTTTTTTGCTGTTGTTATTTTTATCTAACAGGTATTATTCACATACAGAAAGTTTCGAGGGTCCCAATTCTAATTAGTTGTTCTTACTTGTCTAGACACTATTGGTCAAAACATATTAAGAAGTATCTGGATATATGAAGTTGTCTGATATGTGAACGAATGATATTCATACGGTCAGCTGCTCTTTAACTTACCTTCTTTTTTAGGGTGCGGTTTAATTTCTGTGTTGTCTGAATTAGACCACCGATTTGACTGAACCGATGGCTAAATAAACTGATGAAAGCTACCTTTGACTGGGTTGTAAATTCCAGCCGTTTGACTCGCCCTCAGAATTAGTTCAAGTGCATACAATTTACGAATAAATATTATTAATAGTAAATTACAACAACATCAAAGGCAGTCGGTGAGCACAAAACAAACTAGAAGAGGTAGTACCCTTCCAAATGAGAGATGAGACCAAAATAATAGAGAGAGAAAAGTCCAAATCACAAAGTTTAGAGAGAGAGAGAGAACTGAACAACAAGGAAGAGAAAGTAATCAGTATAAGAGAGCAATTCCAACAGTAATTAGTGTGAGAGACAGAAATAGGAATAATAGTGAGTGAATGAAGGCGTGAATTAGTTCAAATGTAAATTAGTATTTATGGTCACAAGTTAATTTGCATACAGTTTTTATGCAGTGGCTTGAACATTGTCTGCAATATGCAGACAGTATAGTCATAAGGTGCTTAATAATTATAACTTGGAAATTATATTATTGTAACTTCAAAAATTAATAAAAATATTGCAATGAAAACATTCTCAGCAAAGACATTATTCACAGAGTACATATTATAAGTATCAGCTCAATGAGAGTAAGTGTTTGAAATGAATGTCCAAGTCATGTTGCATTCTTCCACACAATTCAATCCACAATTCTATTACACAAAATGATTACCATAGCAATAATACTACAATACTAAAAATAGACTTACTAGAGCAGTTGCTGTAATTTATTTGCTACAAGTTTACAGTCTCCTGTTTGGAACAATACAGTATTGAACTCCTTGAGAGCTGAGGGTTTAGATGATAAGACTGTATGGACGTTGTCTAAAAGAATTATTGCTTTGTGGTGGTCAGTCAAACCAACTCGCTGGATTATTTGCTCATAAGTATCTTTAGTTATGAGTCCAATACTGTAGCAGTGAACAGCTACTGTCAGAACACAATGCTTCACTGAGTGGACCAAGTCAGGATACAATCTCAGAAATATACTCACGTTATTGCCACCTAACAATAAAACATTTGCAATTATACTAAATTACTAACAATAGTTTCACTTACAGACAGAGATCAGATCTTTCTTCTTTACCACTACTACAGAATCTTTCTTCTTTACCACTACTACAGGATCTTTCTTCTCTGCCACAGGATCTTTCTTCTTAGGATCTTTCTTCTCTGCCACAGGATCTTTCTTCTTAGGATCTTTCTTCTCTGCCACAACATCTTTCTTCTCTACCACAGGATCTATATTCTCATATTTCTGTACCAAATAAAGCAGAGTTAGCTAGTTATTTAAAGTTAGAATACACAGTCTATTTCTACATACCTGTCCATACCACATGAGGTGTCTATTGGTGAGTACTACTAGTCTGGCGTCGCCGACCCTTTTCCTTCTATCATAATAATAATAGAAGGAAAAGGGTCGGCGACGCCAGACTAGAGTACTACTTGTTGTGGGTTGTTTGGATTGAAGAGACATGTCATAACCTGTGGAATTCGATCTGTCTTATCTACCACTCCAAGATGATTTTCTCCTTCATGTGACCGACAGTCAAAGGCAAACTGGTAGTCCAAGTCGATGTAGTTGAGCATTCTGGAACTAGCCTTCTTTAGAGTGTCCTCTATTTCTTTTTTTAGAGCAGTACATTCATGGTGAATGGAGTCCTGGAAAGTAGGTTGATATGGAACTATGACTTCAAAATATTTACGTCGAGATATCAATGTTACAAGAACTTTTTTTGTTCCGTACAAAAACTGCACCATGTTTTTTTTGACACCTTTTCTAATGAAAATGAAGGACTTGTTAGATATGAAACAAGCCATTGCAGCTGGAAAGAGTCCCATAGGAGCAAACCCACAACTGAAGTATATCAAAAGAGGCTCCACAAAACATGATTCACAGGATTCCTTGTGGAATAAGTCCAGTTCCTGATCACTAGTGTTTTCTAACACCCAAGGCATGATGTATTCTTTCTTTTCTTCTAAGACTGGAACAGTATCAAAAGATTCAGCTAGCACAATCTCAGCAATGATATGAAGGTGACCAAGCAAAGCTACATGTTGATGTGGCGGAATCAAAGTTATAGCTGCTTTCAAATCGTTCATGGTGAACCGACCGGTATTCCTGAATTTCTCTGCTGCAGCCTGACCTTCGTTATCAAAACTCATGGTGGTTTCAAGATTGACACCAACGATACTGTCCTGGATTTCTACGATCGCAGTATTCTGGCGCAGCCAGACCCTTTACCCAACCGCTGCGCGGGGAAAAAGGTCTCGTGTCCGCTTATTGGCGAGCGCGCGTAGCGCGCGACACTTACAGAGAGGTAACACAATTGAAAATCCGGGATGTTTGTTTGTTTATTATGTTTGGACGAACGTAAGGCATTTTTGTACTTTGACCCTCGCGTTTTTGTGTTAGTTTGGTGGTCGACCCCGTCCCAAACTTCACTAAACAGAATCCTTTGGTTTATCGATCAGTACCCGTATCATACTAGAAATGCCATGCGCAAGAGTATTTACTTGAAAATACATTGTCCACTAGACTACTGCGAAGGTAAGTCTGTGTAGGTGCATGTCCAGTTGTGTCAAAGCATTGTGTGTTACAACCACTACTTAGCTAAAGAATATCACAAAAAAACTTTTAAATAACGTGTATTGTTTTGTTATTGTTTTTTAATTTTATTTATTTATTTAATAGTTTGATGAATAGTTTCAGGAAAGAGCCAACTAGCCAAGTGAGGCTATTCTGAAGGTCTTCCTAACAAAAACAAACAAAAAAAAGAAACAAACAAGTCTACAAGGGGGAAAAAAGAAGGGAAAATTGAAAAATTCTACTGTGAATGCTTGTGTCAATTCAAGCAGTTGCAGAGAGTTGTTACTATGGCACTGAAATCCCTTTACCGTGTATGCGAAATTAAAAAATTGGACCTTTTTTTCAGTAGCTTCAGTGTTAGAAGTCAAAATCATTCATATAAAAATAGTACATATAGTCTTTAGGCTCGCTCGCCATTTGTGCTCAAGCACATCACTAGTGAGTTCGCTATATATTATATATATATTTATTGGCGAGCGAGCGTAGCTAGCGAGACACTTACAGGGGTAAAAATGAAAAAATCGGGGATGTTTGTTGGCGAGCGAGCGAACGAGCGAGACAGTATTAGGGGTGGATAATGCAAAATCGGGTATATGTTATTGGCGAGCGCGTAGCGAGCGAGACAGTATTAGGGGTGGATAATGCAAAATCGGGTATATGTTATATAATATGTATGGATAGTACGTATGCACTTTAAACGCGCGCGGTACACTTTTAACAGGGGTAACACAATCGAAAATCGGGGATGTTTATTATTGGCGAGCGAGCGTAGCGAGCGAGACAGTATTAGGGGTGGATAATGCAAAATCGGGTATATGTTATATATATGTATGTATGTATGGATGATACGTATCTTCTTTAAACGCGCGCGCGTAGAACGTTTTTCTCCTAAAAACACGGCTATTTAGGCTTGAATCCAGTTTATTCTGAAACTACAGCATGAAGCAAACCTTACTTTATACTTAAGCTCCAAAGTATGAGAAAATTCCTGCTAAAACGCTTGTTTTCAAGACACAAAAAGTTGATTCCACAGGTTACTATGGCATTGAAGACCCTTTTCCAGACTTAATTTCAAAACTTCGCCGTTTTATGGGGGATACGAAGTACCGGTTGTTGGTTGTCAAGAGCTGTTGGTAGTCAGAATGCCGTAGTATTAATGCTATGGAAGCTACTACTTCTCGAGGGAAGCTGAGATAAGTACGCAATTCCATATTTGTTAGCTAAATATGCAAAATTAACTCTGGCCTTTCTTTTTGTAGCTAAGAGCTAGTCAACAGTGACTGGTAAATTCAAATAGTCAGATTGGCTCAAATTTGGTACTACAAAAGCTACCACTGCTCAAGAAAATGAGGTAAGAAAGTAAATTTGTATTTGTGTGCTAAAATTGATTGTCTTTTGTTTTTGTAGGTGAGAGCTTGTTGTCAAGAATTCAAGGTAATTCAGATGGTCAAAGTAACTTCAATTTGATACTACAGAAGTTATCAATACTCAAGAATGAGGTAAGTAGTAATTCCGTATTTGTTGGCTAAAATTACAAATAATAACACTGGTTTATTTTTTATCGTAGCTGAGAGCTTGTTCAAGAGTTACTGGGGATTGAGATTATCAGAATGGTTGATGTTTGATACTACAAAAGTTACCATTAATCAGGTAAGAGAGTGATTTTGTATTTGTTTGCTGAAATCAAATGTCATAACTGCTATTATAGTGTTTGCATGAAGTAAGCTAAAAATAGTAACATTTTATGTTACCTAGCTATCAGGCTCGCTCGCCATTTGTGCTCAAGCACACCACTAGTTGTAAATATGTTTGGACGTACGTATGTCATTTAGTACTTTGACCCTCGCGTATTTTTGTGTTCTCTCCGTGTTCGACCCCGTCCCAAATTGCACTAAACAGAATCCTCTGGTTTATCGATCAGTACCCATATCACCCTAGAAATGGAATTGTTTACCGTTTTGAATTCTTTTGCGGGTGCAGTTAAAACTTGAAAACTTAAGGGACTTCCATTTCTATTCGAGTTAGTGGCGGTGGCAAGTCAATGTGCTCTTTGTCATGGTTATAAGCCGTGCGCAACAGTATTTACTTGAAAATACATTGTCCACTATACTACTGCGGCGAAGGTAAGTCTGTGTAGGTGCATGTCCAGTTGTGTCAAAGCATTGTGTGTTACAACCACTACTTAGCAAACTTTTAAATAACGTGTGTTGTTTTGTTGTTGTTTTTTTCCTTCCAAGCAGTTGCAGAGAGTTGTTACTATGGCACTGAAATCCCTTTACCCTGTATGCTAAACTAAAAAACTGGACCTTATTTTCAGTAACTTCAGCGTTAGAAGTCAAAATAAAAATAGTATAGTCTTAAGGCTCGCTCGCCATTTGTGCTCAAGCACATCACTAATATGTATGTATGTATGGATAGTACGTATGCACTTTAAACGCGCGCGGTACACTTTTTTCTCCAAAAAAAACACGGCTTTTTAGGCTTGACTTCAGTTTATTCTGAACTACAGCATTAAGTAAGCCTTACTTTATACTTAAGCTCCGAAGTGTGAGAAAATTCCTGCGAAAACGCTTGCTTTTCAAAAAACAAACAGTTGATTCGACCGGTTACTATGGCATTGAAGACCCTTTTCCAGACTTAATTTCAAAAATTCGCCGTTTTCGGGGGGATACGGAGTGCAGATTGTTGGTTGTCAAGAGCCATTGGTAGTCATGCCGTAGTATTAATGCTAAAGAAGCTACTACTACTCGAGGAAAGCTGAGGTAAGTACGTAATTCCATATTTGTTAGCTAAATATGCAAAATAAGTCTGGCCTTTTTTTTTTTAGCTAAGAGCTTGTTGTCAACAGTGACTGGCAAATTCAAACAGTCAGAATGGCTCAAATTTGGTACTACAAAAGTTACCACTGCTCAAGAAAATGAGGTAAGAAAGTAATTTTGTATTTGTGTGCTAAAATTGATTGTCTTTTGTTTTTGTAGCTGAGAGCTTGTACAGAAGTTATCAATAGGAAATTGAGGCAAGTAGTAATTCCATATTTGTTGGCTAATAATAACACTGGTTTATTTTTTAGTTACTGGTAATTGAGATTATCAGAATGGTTGATGTTTGATACTTACAAAAGTTACCATTAATCAGGTAAGAGAGTGATTGTGCATTTGTTTACTGAAATAAAATGACATATAACTGCTATTATAGAGTTTGCATGAAGTAAACTAAAACATAGTGACATTTTATGTTACCTAACTATCAGGCTCGTTCGCCATTTGTGCTCAAGCACACCACTAGTTTATTTATTTATTTTGTATATGTGTGGACGTACGTAAGGCATTCTTGTACTTTGACCCTCGCGTTTTTGTGTTAGTTCGGTTGTCGACCTCGTCCCAAATTGCACTAAACAGAATCCTCTGGTTTATCGATCAGTACCCGTATCACCCTAGAAATTGAACTGTTTACCGTTTTGAATTCTTTTGCGGGTGCAGTTAAAACTTGACAACTTAAGGGACTTCCATTTCTATTCGAGTTAGGGGCGGTGGTAAGTCAATGCGCTCTTTGTCATGGTTATAAGCCGTGCGCAACAGTATTTACCTGAAAATACATTGTCCACTAGACTACTGCGAAGGTAAGTCTGTGTAGGTGCATGTCCAGTTGTGTCAAAGCATTGTGTGTTACAACCACTATTAGCTAAAGAATATCACAAAGAAAACTTTTAAATAACGTGTATTGTTTTGTTGTTTTTTTCCTTCCAAGCAGTTGCAGAGAGTTGTTACTATGGCACTGAAATTCCCTTTACCCTGTATGCTAAATTTAAAAACTGGACCTTATTTTCAGTAGCTCTTCAGTGTTAGAAGTCAAAATCATTCATATAAAAATAGTATAGTCTTTAGGCTCGCTCGCCATTTGTGCTCAAGCACATCACTATAATAGTATATCATATATATCACTATATTATAGTATGTATGTATTATGTATGGATGGTACGTATGCTCTATAAACGCGCGCGCCGGGAACTTTTTTCTCCTAAAAAACACGGCTTTTTAGGCATGACTCCAGTTTATTATGAAACTACAGCATTAAGCAAACCTTACTTTAAGCTCCAAAGTGTGAGAAAATTCCTGCGAAAACGCTTGCTTTTCAAGAAACAAAAAGTTGATTCGACCGGTTACTATGGCATTGAGGACCTTTTACCAGATATATATTCAAAACTTCGCCTTTTTTCCGGCTAAGTGCGGCTTGCTAGTTGTCAAGAGCCACCTGTAGTCTATCACTACTTCTGAAAAGCGTATGTAAGCACATAATGCTAAGGAAGCTATTACTACTCGAGGGATGCTGAGGTAAGTACGTAATTCCATATTGTTAGCTAAATATGCAAAAATAACTCTGGCCTTTTTTTTTTTATAGCTAAGAGCTTATTGTCAACAGTGACTGGTAAATTCAAATAGTCAGAATGACTCAAATTTGGTACTACAAAAGTTACCACTGCTCAAGAAAATGAGGTAAGAAAGTTATTTTGTATTTGTGTGCTAAAATTGATTGTCTTTTGTTTTTGTAGGTGAGAGCTTGTTGTCAAAAATTCAAGGTAATTCAGATGGTCAAAGTAACTTAAATTTGATACTACAGAAGTTATCAATACTCAAGAATGAGGTAAGTAGTAATTCCATATTTGTTGGCTAAAATTACAAATAATAACACTGGTTTATTTTTTATCGTAGCTGAGAGCTTGTTCAAGAGTTACTGGTGATTGGGATTATCAGAATGGCAGATGTTTGATACTACAATAGTTACCATTAATCAGGCAAGAGAGTGATTTTGTATTTGTTTGCTGAAATAAAAGGTCATAACTGCTATTATAGTGTTTGCATGAACTAAGCTAAAACATAGTAACAATACTTAATTTTATGTTACCTAACCATCAGGCTCGCTCGCCATTTGTGCTCAAGCACACCACTAGTTTATTTGTATATATGTATGGACGTACGTATGTCATTTTATACTTTGACCCTCGCGTTTTTGTGTTAGTTATGTGGTCTACCCCGTCCCAAATTGCACTAAACCAGAATCCTCTGGTTTATCGATCAGTACCCGTATCACCCTAGAAATTGAATTGTTTACCGTTTTGAATTTATTTGCGGTTGCAGTCAAACTTGAAAACTTAAGGGACTTCCATTTCTATTCGAGTTAGTGGTGGTGGTAAGTCAATGCGCTCTTTGTCATGGTTATAAGCCGTGCGCAACAGTATTTACTTAAAAATACATTGTCCACTAGACTACCGCTAAGGTAAGTCTGTGTAGGTGCATGTCCAGTTGTGTCAAAGCATTGTGTGTTACAACCACTACTTAGCTAAAGAATATCACAAAGAAAACTTTTAAATAACGTGTATTGTTTTGTTGTTGTTTTTTTCCTTCAATTCAAGCAGTTGCAGAGAGTTTTGCTATTATGGCACTGAAATCCCTTTACCCTGTATGCTAAATTTAAAAACTGGACCTTATTTTTAGTAGCTTTAGTGTTAGAAGTCAAAATCAATAGTATAGTCTTTAGGCTCGCTCGCCATTTGTGCTCAAGCACATCACTAGTTAGGTCTACAAATTGTTTTTGTTCTTGCATGGGCGTACGTGTGTACTTTTTCTCCTACGCGCCTGCGCGGGCCGGGTAACACTGGAATGGCGAAACATGTTAGCCAGTAGTGTTTATCGCTCAAATTTTGTTGGTTTCGTGGTGGATGAAGCTCAATGCATTCAAAAATGGTAATAAAAAAACCCCAACAACAAACAAACTATTATTACCAAATTTTTGACTTCATTGTTTGTTTGTTTGTCTGCTTTTGTTTTCAGGGGTCAGAGTTTTAGAAAAGAGTTCTCCAATCTAGGTGAAATAAGAAGCATTATTCCTTTTAATGTTCATGTTGTGGCATTAACAGCCACAGCAACTCTCACAACAAGGAAATTCGTAATGAATAGCGTGTGCATGAAACTGGACAACACTCACATTGTGTACGTGCCACCAGTCAAGCATAACATTGCTTACTATGTAGCAGAGAAACCTTCAGGAGGTATTCCCGAAGTATTTGGAACTCTCGTTAAAAGAATAAAAAGAAGATGAAGACATAGGAAGAATTATTATTTTTTGCCGCATGTACGAAGCTGTCACCTCTATTTTTTATTATTTTAAGACAGAACTATTATACCAAACCGATGGGATCTCCCAATTATGTGCAATATCGAGTAGTAGATATGTACACACACTGTACTCACGCATCAGTACGAACAAAAATACAACATTACTTTACATCTCCATCACCCTTAAAAATTATTATTTCTACCAATGCATTTGGTCTTGGAGTTGATTGCCCTAATGTTCATCAAATTATTCACTGGGGAGTGCCAGAAGACTGTGAAACATATGTACAAGAAAGTGGTCGAGCTGGTAGAGATGGAAAGTTGGCCTGTGCACTTTTACTAAAAAGTAATCGGGACCTCGATGCAAGATACGTGTCAAGACAAATGATTGAGTATTGTGCAGGCACATTATCTCATTGCAGGAGATTCATATTATACAAAGACTTTCCAGACTGCCAGTTTAATTCTGCTGGTTGCACTTGTTGTGATGTGTGTGCGAAGATGTGTAAGTGTGGACATTGTCATCAGGTACTTAGTAATTATGTTATATTCAATTAATTAAATGCATCAAAATTCATCATCACTAACAACTAACTCATCATGTTCGAAAAGTTCTGTTTTTAAAAGTTTAGAAAATTGTTCCACCATCCACTCCTTTAATTTTTGTTCTTCTAATGTTTTGATTAAATTACAATGAAATGTAAACGAATTATGGGCCTTGGTGTTAGAAGAGTTAAAGACATCACATTCCATAAGCTGATCTGAATTTTTTTTTAGATCATTGGTAAAGGAAATATCATGATGTATTGGACTGGCCTCACATACTTTCAATGCACTGTCGTACGAGTCCATTATTCCGAAATTACTCCAATGGCCTTCGATGCACGACTGATAGCCTTTTCAGTTTTATTAGCTCCAAGACCAAGCACAGCTGTTTTCACTAATCGGTTCAAATGCTCCATGTGAAGGTTGCAACTGACATTCTTCCCTGGTAAGCCATAAAAATTCACAAATTGTGACCATTTTAGCTGTTTCGCAATATTTGGTGGCAACAAAAAATAATACTGTGACAGGAGAGTAAATGCTTCAATAGCATAATTTCTCTTGTCAGTGGCCTTGAAAAGTAGAAAAAGATATTTCCATAGAGACAAAAGTCTTTCCCCATCCCCTTCTCGTACAGCATCCTTGAAATCAAAGATTAGCAATCCAAGCGTGAATGTTTCACAGGCATAATTAGAAGTATTTTTAACACAAAAAACCTCATGATTGGACAAACTACTTTTAGATCAAGTAAGTTATAGTACAAGTTACTTCCCATCACTAAGTTATAGTACAAGTTACTTCCCATCCCTGAGTTATAGTACAAGTTACTTCCCATCCCTGAGTTATAGTACAAGTTACTTCCCATCCCTGAGTTATAGTACAAGTTACTTCCCATCCCTGAGTTATAGTACAAGTTACTTCCCATCCCTGAGTTATAGTACAAGTTACTTCCCATCCCTGAGTTATAGTACAAGTTACTTCCCATCCCTGAGTTATAGTACAAGTTACTTCCCATCACTAAGTTATAGTACAAGTTACTTCCCATCCCTGAGTTATAGTACAAGTTACTTCCCATCCCTGAGTTATAGTACAAGTTACTTCCCATCCCTGAGTTATAGTACAAGTTACTTCCCATCCCTGAGTTATAGTACAAGTTACTTCCCATCCCTGAGTTATAGTACAAGTTACTTCCCATCCCTGAGTTATAGTACAAGTTACTTCCCATCCCTGAGTTATAGTACAAGTTACTTCCCATCACTAAGTTATCTGCCTTGTCCAGTCAATCCTAAGAAATGCAAATCCAAACTAGTGCCATCTGAACATATTATCATTGTGAAACAGTTATTCTAAAAACTAATGACATAAACCATTAGCTATGTCAAATACTTGAAAAATCAATCAAGTTACAGTGTTCTTTATGCTTGTACAAATTACACATTGTCACTTAAGAGAAAACAAATCTTTATTGATTGAGTCAAAAACCTTTGCCCTTCTATGGTAAAGTAATGACCTTTTGCAGTTCAAACATAATTAAAAGACTTCTTCATGATTATTCCAGGACAAATATTTTGTTGCTACACATACAAAACTTACCATATATTCTCCTTTTCAGATCATATAACACATTGCCTGATGTAGTGGGTAGGTGGAGCATCAACAGCAAAGCTTCCTCCTTCAAGTAAAGGGCATGGTAATTGTTATACAATTAACAGGAAGTCCTACACTAGCTGGGTATAAATCAATTGCACGATGAGGGAATGTTGCATTAGCTATGGCTCAGTTTCTTGTAAATTGCACTTCTCTATCTCTTGCTCAGTTGAGTGGGAGAAACTTGGCTAGAAGTTTATCTGCACTTGTGTGTTTTTTCCTAACCTTGGTTATACTGGTTCTTCTAGTTTTGTACAGATCCTACAAGACCTTACTTCAGAGGTTGTTCCTGTACTTGACTATTATAATACTAGTACATCAAGCTTTTATCAGTCTTGACATTCAGCTTCAATTTGACTGGAAATATGGCAGTGTTTCTTGTAAAGTGCAGGGCTTCATTCGATCTTGGACAGCCACTGCAACATACTTCATCATTGTGGCAGTCACTGCTCATCTCATGCATCTAGTATGCAGACAACTGTTATGGAGTAAGTCTTCTGAGAAATGCAATTGCTGGACTTCAAACAAAATTAGAGCAGACATTGTTATAGTTCTGTCCTGCTTATTGCTGCCATTGACTTACCTATGGATTCCCTTTTATCACGGAACATATGGGATACATTACACCACTTGCTGGATACAAAAAGTAAACCTCACGTGCCATAAATTAAAAGTGGGAAATCTTGACGAAATTATTTGTTCAACTGTAATGAGAGCTATAATGGTTTCTGTCTCTGCTACCATTTTAACATTGTTTCTGATACTTTGCAAATCATCAGTTCACTATAATAAGATTAATAGCGTCAGAATGAGAATGAAATTAAAGCAGACTTTTTTTTTGATGAGCTTTTTCTTGGCTTCCTTTGTGGTAGAGGGGTCCGGCCTTGGTATGTACATCTATTCGGCTGTTTCTGGTAAAGAAGTGACAAGTTCTGGTTTTTGGGTTGCATACGATATTGCAATGCCGTTTTCTCAGCTGATTATTCCAATAGGACTTTTAGTAAATCTACATTCATTAAAAAAAGAATCACTAAAAAGAGCTCTAAGAGAATGGAAGCAATGCTGTACAAATGTTTTGACCAAAAAAAGGCAACGAAACGATCAAGTAAAGATGTTTAAAGATATTGAAAGTAGAGAACATATTATCACACTTGATAATGTACAATCCCCGCCTAGTTCCACACATTTTGACATTGAATACACAGGTGCATTCACAAGTATTACTGAGCAGTGCACACCAACAAGGAACTATGGCAGTTTTAGAGCAATAGAGACTGCAACATCCAAGAGTGAAGATAAGAAATTATCGAGTTGCGGTTTAGAAAACACTATTAATTTTTCAACTAGAGGTCTGTACAAGAAGAAGCATTCACAAAGAAATACTGGTATTTGTGCAGTTAAATGTTCTAAGGAATTACGACATCCCAAATATTTAGAAGAATATGAACCAAATATAACAGAGAACAATAGTGACGATATCCAAGAGTCTATTGCTATGCAAAACTGTAACACTTGCAGTGATGTCAATAAGCAAAGTAGTAAGCCTCAGGATATAAAATTTGCGAAATCGCTCACTACAGTTGAACCAAATGGATGTGTATCCCCTCCAAGCACAACCTACTTCAGTATTGAGTACACAGGGGAGTTCACCAGCATTGTAGACCACTACTAGAGGGTCCAAGGTTTACAACTTACTGGATACTAATATGCACTGGCATAATGAATATGATTGTGTGTTAATGTAATATTAAGATGTATACAGTGGTTGTTATGATTTAGTGACAATGATAGACACTTCTGCAATGATAAACATCTCACGTTTAAATAATGGTACTAAATTCATGCAATCTTTCCATTTGCTACTTTTTTCATGGACATAACATTATGTCCAATGTATTGCCATGTATTACACAATAATAAAAATGTTTAGTTAATAAAAAAAATTAATCATTCACAACAAGTAAGTCATACTTAGCTATTAGCATCTGCATTATTTCCTCAAACACAGACTTTGAAAATGAATCAAACATTTTAAATCGCATATTAGATTTGGTATGCTATGAAGTTATCTGAATTCTATGAAGAGCAAACATGTTACTTTATTCTGGTGTTGGCATTTCAGCTGTTTCCACAGAAAGATAGCTACTAAAATCTGCTGCCCATTGTTAAAAGGATTATTTTTTCTTTACAAAGGATAAGTTTAATTTTATAGCAAAGTTAACTTGTCAAGAAGACAATTTAAGTTCAATTTTTGAGTGTTTTTTGTGTGTCCTTCTCATGCAGGCATCGAGAGATTTTATTCCTAATCCTCAGTGTTCATCTCACTTTGTAAGCACTACACTGTGGGTAACACTTAGCCAGGAGTTTAATCAGAATAAAAACTAGAAGAAAGGCTAAAGCTAAGAAGACCTGAGCTATGGACATGTTCAATGCTGGGTTTTCACAAAAATAATATTTTTTTGTCAGTAAGAGTGAAAAACTTCCTCATCCATCTTGTCAGAGTTAGCCATTGAAATTGATGTCTTGCTCTCTAATGACGACTATGGTTTTTGTTTCCAGTTCTCATTTTTATTGCGTTCAACTTCTTTTTCTTTGCATTCAGTGTCTTCAGCTCCTATTCTTCAAGTGTTTTTTTTTCCAGTTTATAATGACACAGATGTAACTAGTGTTGTTGTTCTTGGTGTTGTCTGTTTACAATGCCATGCATTGGTTACCGAAGTGCTCACAATTCTTTTTGTCGTAGATTTTTTTAACGGTCATATATATATACACCTCACAGCTGAAGAAGGCTTATGAGCCGAAACGTTTTGTGAATTATATTTAATTTTAATGCTGCTAAGCTAAAAATATTGAATTACCACAATTCTTTTTATCAAATTCTTTTCTGCTACAATAGTTGTAAGAGCCATAAGAAATGCCAGCATAATTTTTGCATGTCTCTACCACACAACAATAAATAGAGCACTGCATTGGCTCACTTTACTCATTACAAGTGTTCATAGAAATCACTTCATTATGAATAAAATGAACATTCCA
>WLWD01002669.1_pt1 | contig 93940 bp, 77 predicted proteins | sample 6712731 | NCBI WGS metagenome assembly WLWD01 (sample SAMN12718690, study PRJNA576275) | sponge metagenome | isolation source: marine sponge | host: Mycale hentscheli | place: New Zealand: South Island, Marlborough, Capsize Point | collected 2014-11-01
GGGGGGGGGGGGGGGGGGGACATGGGAAATCTAAGACATGCCAAATGAATTTAATTTGGATAATATCAGATAAATTTATAGGGTCCAAAGTGAACTATTTTATGAGCTCTGGTTTTCAAGTCTATAGCTAGTTTTTTTTTCCTAATCAAGTAAATAACGAAGAGGAAGTTTGGGTGAGGAGTGATTTACTTTTGACATTGACACTAGTTAACCCTATGCCAGCCGAATTGCGGGGACAAAAAATACAGTATTATACCCCATCAGCTAAAATCAACAGTAGTGGCACCTAATTGAAGTTAGTCAGCAAGTTACTGGACAGTAAGTAGCTGGTTATCTAGCTAAAGACATACCTAAAAGATCATGGTCAAGAAGCAGAGCAGAATCTCTCTCTGCTGAATCAGGAAGACTCTCCAACATGGCGACCATCTGGGCACTGCTACTATCCAGTAAGAGGGGGTCTACCAAAATCTGGCATCCGTCAGAACCAGTAAAGTCTCCCTCAGGCTGACATTCACCTTCCCTTTCATTATCTAAGTCTTCTAAACATTCATCCTCACAAATCATCTCTCTGTTCAAGGAGAGCCGCTACCTAAAGAGCAGTATACCTGGCAGCCATAACTTCAACAGCTAAAAACTCCTAGCACTCTTATAGCAACCTATACACTTTTAGCATTCATTCGAAAGCTCCGAGCGTGCTCTATTTAATGATCTCCGGTAAAGCGTTGTCAATTGAACTGGTAGCGTTTTATTGAGAGTCAAAAGGACCCATCTCCGACAGGGTCAAAAAAGCCCCTAACGGCTGGCATAGGGTTAAACTACATTTCACAAAAATGAATGTCAATCAATTATTGAAATTCACACTTTTAGAAGTTAAAATACTAGCTAGTGGGTTATTCAATCCGTCTCATCACATTTGGAAAGATTTGAATGTGAGGAAAATGTCTTTACATTTTCAAGTTATAAGTTTTTTTAGCATTAAATAACTCATAATACACAGCTAAAGATTAGTAGCTCGTGCCCCACAGCCACACCCCTGTAAAGGCAGTTTAGGCCAGTGTAAACTAGCCTTCATACTTTTTGGTTGTAAGAAACTCTATTTCAGAGGTTCTCAATAATATCTCTGTGAGAATGGTTACCTATTAAACTATCTGTGGGTCCGCTCTCCATTGAAAGAGAAGGAAATGGAGCAGAGAGGAAGGACAAGGGATAAACAGAAGAGAAGACAGGAAGAGAGGACAGGAGACAACTATATGCACAAAAACACTCTATTTTTAGTTGTACAGTATCATGTTGTGAGCCGCATTGGCTTTGTGTTTAGCTAGTGGGCGCGGGACAATGACGAACCGGCTGGCTACGCTTGCTCGTCTGTAATATTTTTGTAATTCGGTGTGTGTTGCTTACCCTTTCCCAACTAAAAATAAATCTGTACTGGTTGGTTGGAGAATCATCCTGGGCGCAACGTTAAAGCCACAGACTCTGGTGGCAGTCAACTAAATTCGTATTAGAACCTCACTGGAGCGAGTATTCTTCGTTGACGACCATTTACCGACTCAACGAAGGCGCCCCGCCCCACACTATCTATCTAGCTATAACTAATCATATGTTCACAACACAACTAGCTATAAGAATTAAAGCTTGGAAAATATTATGGTCATAAAAAAACTGCTATATAGAGTCATATTACAGGTGTTCGTATGAGTAATAGCACGGGTAACTGTGCTATTCGGGATTAATAGCACGAGTAACGCAATTGAAATAGAGCACGAAGCGAAGCCGAGTGTTATTTCAATTGCTTTACAGTGCTATTGACCCCTAATAGCACAGGTTACCCGTGCTATCACTCGCTAATAGTAGGACAGCTTTTTAAAAAGTCTTTTGCAATTGTAGCTACACTGTATCTTTCACTCATTATGTCCTTAATTCAGGATTAGCTTCCGCTAGAACTTTCTTTTCAACGTACGACTCCTCCTAATCTGTTGTAAAACATTCCGTCTAATACGGGTAGAGGTTCTGTGGTAAAGAAGGACATGTTAGCAACTACTCAAACTGTACGTTTCCAAGGTTAAAGCTCTACGCGTGCGCACTTAACCGTACTATTTCACTTAGCTACCATGGTATTTCACTTAGTTTCCACTTAGTTACCAAGGAATTTCATAGTTACGCGCTATTTCACTTTCTCCGTGCGATTTCAATTGAACAGCAATTTTTCCCATACATTTTTGAATGGGCAACTTGCGCGCCGTACTATTAATGAAAAAATAATTCAATCGTATTCATATGCCAAGTAAATGCAACCCATAGCAATCACATGGTAGTTAATGGCATATAATGCAGCAATATGGTCAACACTGGTGCTGGTGGGTTTTTTAATCCTTTACTTGCACTTTTTTTAATCTAGCACTTTTTCTACTTATTCAATTTAATCCACCAGCCATGTGGAGATTTTTTTGGAAGGTCATTTGGGTGACCTGCACTTTGGGTGACCTTGCACTTTTTTTAATCTAGCACTTTTTCTACTTATTCAATTTAATCCACCAGCCATGTGGAGATTTTTTTGGAAGGTCATTTGGGTGACCTGTTTAATTAACCTGGTATCATTTAAATCTATTGGGTTCAAAGTGAAAGTGAATTTAGCTCATGTATAGGATACTACATAGTTGTTTTTTTCTCCTGACATGTAGCTTACTTGCAAATGACAAAATAAGTGATTATACAATTCTTTTTCTTTTCTACAATAAATGATGCAATGCATGAAATTTGGAGCCAAGAATGAGCAACTTTGGAAAACAATGAACTTCTGATTTGTTTCCGAGAGTTGCCATGGCTTATCTATTTACATCACTATTTTGAACTGCGTAAAATACCAACTCCTAACTTCACTTTATCTGGGAATGAGTCTGCAAAGCAAGCTTGGTACGCATAAAAAGAAATAGATTTCCCTATGTAGCTGAAATGATCAGGACACATCACTTTATAACCATACTAATACTATCACTAAAGCTATAGAGTCTCACTGTGACATTCATTAGAGTAAGTACAAAATGAAGAACAGAAAAGGTTATGAATAGAAAAAAAAAAAAAAAAGCTTCATATTTTGTCTATAACTGCTGTATTAGTGGTGCTTGATGTAATGTTTGTTTTCATCATGTATAACAACATTGTTTGGCTAGATAAAGTACCCCCCCCCCCCTCCCTCTGGCCTATTATCTTAATGCTGATGAAAAAAATGCTTTTTAATCAATTAAAGTCAAATTAAACAGTCCCTTTAAGCATTAGATCATCTGTTTGAAAAAGTATTGGCTCCCCACATGCAGGAATTTTTTTTTATTATTTTGCACATTAAAGCACTTCTAGCTATACATGTACCTGTTTGTTTGTTTTTTCAATTAAATTTTTTTTAACTACATCATCTTTAAAAATTTGCTGGAAATAGTCACTATGTTCAAAACCATTGTTCTTGTAAGTACATCTTATTTTATATTACCAACATAAAATTTTAGATTCTGGCTAGAAGCCAATGTCACATGACCATCTGAAGTCAGTGTACAGGCACATTGATTTAATGGAGAGGGAAGTTGTCCAGCTATTCCCCATTCTTCAGATTCAGGCATGAAGTAATGAATAGCAGAGACTTTAGCAATGTCATTGTCTGAAATACCTCCAACAGCCAGTAGGGTGTCTGCCACACACAAAGGAAAGGAAGATGTCTGTTTTAGTGTAGATACTGTATTCCAGATGTTAGAAGAGCTGCTGCAGTTGGGAAGAGTAGAGCCAGCATGGAACAAGAGCGTAGGTAGAGAGACACTGTATACTTTATCAGTAGCAGTTCCTTCTGAACCAAATCCTCCCATGAGGTACCACTGGTCTCTTACAATAGCAGATTTCATGCTGGTCCACGCCTCTGGAGCTGATGGAGCACTCACCCAATGCTGGCTGTCCAAATCCAACACTTCCACATCAGATACTTTACAATCTTTAGACTTTCCCCCAGCCACAAATAGCCATTGCTTGTATACTACTACTGATGCATGGCTTCGTGCAGTCAGCATTGCGGCATAGGGGTGTGTCCATTTCTTAGAGGTGCAGTTCCACACAGCTATTTGGTTGGTCACTTCATCAGTCTGATCCACTCCACCTACTAATGCAAGCTGGTTGCTAATGACAACCATAGCTGAGTCTCGTGCCATGTATGGGTTGAGCCGATGCCATGCGAGTGATTGGAAGTTATAAGCTGCTAATACTGTACAATTGCCAATTACTCCTCCAATATATATTGTATCATGAATGTTAACTGATTGAAGAGAACCACTAATTTTAAATGGCATGTTAGGGCCAGTTTTCCATTTGACATGAAAAGGAAATTTCAATTCCTATACATTAAATTGATTACAATCATCAGTGAATATAATAGGAATAGTTTTACTTGCCCTACTTGCTCTTTATTTTATATAACTAATGAGCACTATTACAAATTTAGATAGGTACTGGTCATCAGCTTAATTGTTATGTATATTTCACTGTTTCTATAGCAGCTAAGTTCATGTGGGGGACAAACAAAATGAAGGAGATTAAACTAAAGACTAAATGCCTTCACCTATTATGTTGCTTAGTTAGGACCATGATTTAAAAATATAGGCATACATTGTTTATAATTGCCACTAAAATTTAGTGCTTGTTGACTAAACCTCCAGTACTGAAACTTTTTATATAAAAAAATGAAATCGTGTTAACTGTCATCTTTCTTAAAAAATCAATTCTTTGTAATAATATGTTCACATACGGAGAATCCTTAATATGATGAAGCATACAGTAGCTGAAAAGATTAAGCTCAATACTTACAACATCGTCTGAACACAGACAGGAATCTTTTCCTTTTTTGTCCTGCTCTATCTCATGCTTAGAATTCATGCTCCTATCATTGTAGGCACTCATACAGTGTGGTAACCCAGCTTCAAGCTTGCGGAGCTCACGTCGTAATTTGCTGTTATTTCGCTGCAATATATAATCTTTTTTCTCAAGTTCACAGTATTCCCTGTGGAGTTCCAGGGTCATCAATTGCAGTTCAGCAGTCTTTTCTTGCAGCTTCTTAACTTTTTTGTTTAGCTCAGCACTTCTTTTATGAAGCTCCTTACTCATTTCTTGTTTTAGTGCTGTGTTACGCCTTGTCATCTTTGCCATCTTTCTCTGTAGCTCTTCAGTTTTTAACTTGAGTTGCTCCTTCATAGTTTCATTCTCAATTCTCAATGATATCTGTCAATAAGCATAATAATAAAGTAATTGAATATTACAAGTTTTAGATATAAATATGTATTTACTTTAACTCTTGCATGAAAGAATATTATTTACCTCATTTATAATGCCCTTTTGTTTTTGTTGCTTGGCCAGCACTTTCTCAATATCTATCAACTTTGAAGCTCTACCTCCATTTATCCTTTCGACCGCCTGCTTGACAGCAGTGAGACATTTTAGCGCCTGTTCACTAGACGGTCTTTTTCGTGGATTATTGTGCAAACATAGTTTGACTAAGTCTACTAGAGTAGGATTTGAAACACCAAGCTCTGTTGTCATCATATCTATAAACCTTTGCCGACACTGCACTTCTGTGTTCGCCAAGATCTTATCAGAATCATGATGATCTGGATATGTATGTGGCAGTAGATTTTCTGGATATTCCTGAATGATACGGATAAATAAATATAACATCTTAAAGAATAATTAAATGCAAAAATTAATCCCTTCCACAAAATAATTAAAATTAAAGGAATAAATAATTAAAATATAAATAAATGATAAATAAATGATAGCTACAGTGCAGAATTTGTTATTGTTGTTCTTTTTTTTTTTGCTAGCAATTTCTAACTAATTTGTTATTACCTTCCAAACAACATGTTCTGTTACACTAGGTACAGACATGAAAACACCATTTTCATCACATATGTGGTTTTCAAATTTTCCCACGGATACAATAATAAATTATCATCTCCTTCTCAATTCATGATAATATAAGTGCCACTGTGCTTACCTGTGTAAGGGTATATAAGGCAAGATGACCGAATGAAAATATATCCACAGATGCTTGCTTTTGGCATTTGGTGTTCTGTATAGCTTCTGGTGCCAAATAGAGCAGAGGTGTTGGTAATTGATAGGGTGACCTCAAACAAGCTGTGTCCATACACACTATGTGAGTGTTGCTCACATCACTGATCTTTGCTGTTAAAGATGATGTCAGAAGAACATTCCTGGCAGTAAGATCTCTGTGGATCACTTTCCGAGTATGAAGATAGTTGAGGCCACAGCATATGTCCTCCAAGATGGATAACTTCAGTGGTAATAGAAGTACAGTCTTAGATTCTAGCAGGTCCTCCAGATTCATTTCCAGTTTTTCCACGACCAGTAAAGGAAGACTGACCTCAGGGAGGAAGCAAACGCCCATGAACTGAGTGATGTTAGGGTGACACAGAGTGGATTGCAAATCACATTCTTTATAGAACTTGCTAACTATGTTTCCACTGTCTTTTTGAAGGAGAACATCATGGAACTTTTTTGCAGCACAAGTTAAACCAGCATATTTGACCTAGACAAAGCAGAGGCGACATGCAGACAGTGTCAACAATTTTATTTTCTTTCAATAGAAAAATATTAAATGTATTCTCTCTCTTTCACAGGATTGTTTTTAATTTTTAATCCTGTATTGTTTAAAAAGCCTGTGAAAGAGAGAGAATACATTTAATGAGTAAAAGGAGGCTGAGAAAGAAATTGTGATGACTTAGAAAAAGATTGCCTGTTTTATATAACTAACAAGCTTATAACTTACCTCCAGCACAAGGCCATAAGCTCCAGTACCTAACACTTCTCTAGTAGTTGTAACTTCAGGCAAGATAAATCGCTGAAGCTCGCTCCACTGACTGTCATCCTCCATACCGCATCGTGGGCAAGGTTACAGAAATCCCGCGCGAGGTTACAGCCGCGCGCGCGGTGGGCGATTTGTAGTATAAAATGAAGAAAATTTAAGCTTCCTGAGCGTTGCAAATTTGAATGTAGTAGTTATTATCAGTTTTGAGTTCAAAGGTTTCATACACACATTTCCAATACTCAGATTCATACTGCAAGATAACAGCTAAAGATTTAGTGAAAATTGCTATTTTGAGAATTAAAAAATTAGAAAGGATTACAAAATGTTTGTTACATAAATGATCCAACACACAGTGTTACGTCTTGGCCTCCTGCTATGTCTTGGCCTCCTACTACTACAAGTTTTCCCTCTGAGGACACAGCACAACAACACTGACTCCTAGGACTCTTCAGTTCCCCTGATTTGATCCAAGTATTTGTACCTGAATTGTAGCAATAAATTGTGGGTGTTACTGTTACTGCTTTATTAGAGATCCCTCCAACTGCAAGCAGTGTGCCAGCCACACATACTGGGGCAGATGAGTGACACTCTAGTGGGGCTATTGTGCTCCATATCTGTGGTGAGTTTACAACCGGAGATGAAGATCCAGAATAAAAGAGAAGATCGGGCATGTGCACTTTGTGCACCTCATCAGTGGCTGTTCCTTTAGAGTCGAATCCTCCCATGAGATACCAAGTGTCTCCTACCAAGGCAGACTTCATGCTGGACCATAGTTCAGGTATTGGAGATGTGCTGACCCACTGGTTTGCAGGAATGTCCAGTATCTCAACATTGGATGTCTTGTGCTCTGATTTACCTCCAGCAACTACCAGCCAGTGCTTGTACACTACTGCCGATGCATGACTGCGAGACGTAGGCATCGGCTTATACGGACGAGTCCACTTTTTTGTGGTGATTTCCCACACTCCTACTTGATTGCTTGCGCAGTGCCTTTTATCCACTCCACCCACTACTGCTGGTTGTTCGTTGATGGCCACCAAAGAAAATCCACTAGTACCATACGATTGGAGTTTGTGCCATTTCTGGGATCTCATGTTGTAGGCCATTACTATGAAATTAGCACTGCTGGTGCTGTGACTGACACTTCCTCCTCCGATATATATGGTATCTTGAATAATTACTGATTGTATGTATCCACCCATTCTATAAGGCATAGATTGACCATCACCTTCCCACATGATTTTCAGTGGAATTTCAAGTACCTAAAATCAACAAAAACAAATAATCATGAAATCACACTACACTGTAAGAGTGTACCTTTGACAGTGATGATCGATCTTGTGACCTTTCTAATACCTTGTGCTTGACCTCTTCACAGTCATATTTCATATTGAGTTGAGTGAATGATTTCTGCATGTACCACACAAAACATGTGCATAAAGGGTATGACAACCAATAATGATCTGCATATAACAACTAGATTTATGTCTGTACATGTGAGTTTAATATTACTCTATACTTTTGTGGTTCATCAGTGTATTGTGGTATACTATGTTTCCTGTTGTATCACTTGTTTAAATCAGTGCTTTGTGCATTTGGCTTAAAAGTAGTAAAATAGTAGTTGTGGTAAACTCCAAAGTTAAAAAAAATTCAATTATGAAGTGAAAGATTAGCTATGACTTGAAGAAATAGTTGCATTTATTAGGCCATAGAATTACCTACCCAACAATTATTACAAAATGAGATTAGAATTCTATTCTAGTTAATAATTCAATACCTCCACAGCAGCAAGTGCACTATCCATTTTTTCAGTCCTTGAGTGCAGTTTCCCTCCGATCAACTGTAACTGATGTTCCAATTCTTTGGTTTTCTGCTGCAGCATATGATGGACACAATGATAGCCTTGCTGCTGCTCTTCAATTTTAATGTTTGCTAGACGTAATTTTTCTAAATTCTCCACATTTTCTTGCTGCAAGTTCTGACCTCTATGCTCCATTTGTTCAATGTGCCTTTCTAACTGAGCAATCTCCACCTGCGATTCAGTCAGTAGCTTCAAATATTTCTGCTCTGTGATGGCTTTTTCTTGCAACGCTTTATTTTTCTCATCCCACTCTTTCTGAAATTTGAGGTCTTTTTCTTCCAATTGTCTTTTCAATTTTTTAATGTCTTCTTGAAGAGTTTTCTGAAGAAAAGTTATACTGAATTAAATTAATTGTGTACTGTCTATATTGACTACTCTAAGAAGAACGTATAGGAATGTCACTATTAAAACTAATGCATATTCGTCTTTCATCAAAATGTTGAGTATTGTTAATAAAGACTGGTCACTCAATTGTCAAGCAATACATTAAGCTAGATTTAGACTATGCCACAAAAGCCATTATTATGTGTGAATGATCCTAAGGTAAATTAGCCAACAAAAAGGATTCTCAAATTTAAGTTGTTTTTAATCTTTAACATGATTTTAGATGCTTATTAAAGTTAATAGAGTACCATAATGTATTTCACCATGGATCAAAATTAACCTATTAGCTATCACCCGCCTTTTATTACAAATAATAGTACTCATATACCCTTATCTGTAACTTGTAGTAGACTCAAATTAATATAAAAGCGTAGGGTTAAGATATTAAAGGATTGCACACAATTTAGAAGGGAATGGAAATTATTTTAGCACTTAAAAATTAGTTAATGCCATATTACACTTCAAAGACACACAAACATACAAAGACAAAAACAGCTTACTTTTTCTTTAACATCTCTCTCCTTTGCTTCGCTAGCTAAGGAAACTCTCCACACATCAAATAACCTAGCAGCCCTTCCTCCATACAGACAATCCACTTCTTCTCTAACAGCATGAATTGTTCTTAACAACTGTTCACTGGAAGGTCTCTTGTCTGGACTGTACTGAAGGCATTCATTTACTATTTCAATAAGCGATGGTCTATCCAATCTTTGTAATTGGTCCATGTACGTCTGGCGCCGTTCTAATTCTGTCCGACCAATCAATCGTTCTGGGTTAGTGGGATCAGCATACGTAGGCTCCAGGAGATTTCCAGGAAAATCCTATGCATATTTTACACATGTTTTGAGTAACACGTGCTCTATTATCACACTACTATCATTACAAATAGGCTCTATTGTGTGAAAATAATGGATTGCATGGACTGCTCCTAGTACACTGAGATGTCATATAGTACAGTAATCTTTGAATGAAATAACTACTTTTGTTAATATTCAAAGTACACCTGAATTGTAGCAGGCCATTTTATTTTGCAATAGCTATAGAAAAATTGTGAATTCCTTAATTAAATGTGCCAGTCAATTATGGCATTAAACATATCATGCTCATATCTATGAATCATCAAATGAATAATAGTATTATCATAATCCACTGGCAAGTAAAAACAGTTAAATATATTCTTACATGAGTGAAAATGTCCACATGGCACACTAAAAAATACACACGTCATAATCCCCAACCCAGTAAGCTATGTATATCCAAAACATGAGTCATGTTCTAACAAGGATACGCTCAGCTATTTTAAGTAGCTATACTTCAGTCCAAGCTAAGTTGTTTAAGCACTATAAAAGTTTGCATAAGTTTCTGAATGAGTGAGTCTTAAATGTGTACACTTACGAATACCTGAATCAGAGTAAATAGAGCAAGGTGACCAAATGAAAAAATGTCCAGAGATGGACCATAGCGATGAGTGCCATTCGTAGCTTCCGGAGGCATATAGACCAGAGTCCCAGGGACGCGAGACAAAGTCCTGACCAGTTCCTCTGGTGTCATGACAACTATGCGGGAGTTCCCCATATCTGATATCTTTGCTGTCAAAGATGAAGTTAAGAGTACATTCTTGGCTGTGAGGTCTCGATGGATGACCATTGGATTCCTGGTATGAAGATAGTTCAATCCACAACTCACGTCCTCCAGAATGGACACTTTCAGTGGTAAGAGAAGGTTTGCCACCGATTCCAAAAGAGTGTCTAGGTTCATTTCAAGCTTTTCCATGACTAGCAATGGAAGATCTTCATTAGGAATGAAACAGACGCCCATGAACTGAGTGATGTTGGGATGGTGCAGGCTGGACATCAGCTCACACTCCCGATAATACTTGTCAGTCATATACTGTGTCCCTTCCTCACCTTCCTCAAAAAGAAAATCATGCATTTTCTTTGCAGCATAAACAGTATCATTATGCCTGACCTACATTGGTATGAGAGTCCAGTAATGCACAAAATCCACAAGCAAGACAACAAATATTGTTAGCTATTTGGCAAAGCCCTATGACAGTAACATATTGCTCTTACCTCCATCACCCAGCCATACGACCCTCTACCAAGTATTCTTTCTGTAGTTTGAACTCCAACCAGCTCATATTGCTCAAATCTCTCTTGGCTCGCCGCCATCCCGTAAATCGCCACGGCGTACACGCCTCCAAAGAAAAAAAAGTGAGGGTGTGACAACCCTCCTGGATTGTAACTGGGTACTGATCGTCATTGTTTAGTTTACCAACCGGCGCCAGCCGCCATTGCAAGTTTTGGGAGAATTAGGCAGCAAAGTGACTTTTCGGGTCTTGCCCCAAAGCCAAATCTAGGGCATTTAAATGAACGTATAGCTATTGTTTTAGCTAGTAGCTATATCTGCAAAGGGGTCTAATTTGTAGTATGGCCCTAGTAGTGATGATATGCTACATAACGTGAGATATATGTCTCTTAAGTAGTACAATGTAGTAAAAATGAATTTATACAGTATTAAGAAAACTTGGAAGAAGTTAAGAGGGCTGATCCAGGTTACAGCTATATATTATTATTTTTTAAACCAAGTCTTAGTTGTACCATTTGTGGGGGATTGTCTGGGATGGAGGAGACAAACCTGTGATAGGCTGCCACCAGAGTATCACTGAACTACTGAACCTCACACAAGCCTGTCCAAAGGCTTCCCTTAATTATCAGTGCTGCTTTTCAAAGCAGAGCAAATACTGTCTCAGGATTAAGTGTTATTCAAGCTCATAAAATGTGACACTCCCTAGCACATGCACAGACAGGCCATTTTGTAGCTGCACATGCTCAAAGGTGATATAGAACCTGCTGAGTAATGGTGATGGATAAATGGAGTAGGTGATAGTTAGCTAGTTCAGAAAACACAATACTAACACATGCCAATGGTCTAGTGTACGTACCACAGTGTCAATTTAAGCTTAGCTAATTATACATATATAATATACTGCATTAAAAGATTGACAAAGGAAACCACTTGAAAGAACATTCTTTATGGTCACATCCAACCATTTCCATAGCTAGCTAAGGACCTTGACAACAACAATTAACTTAGACCCTGATACTATACTTGGTACCACCTCGGATTCTGATTGTCTTGGAATGGTCAATGATGTTAATAAATTGGTAAGCAAATAAATAAACTCATACAGAAGTGAGTGTGGTCAACTGATGACAAAGAGTGTTGTTATTTTTTAATTGTGATATATCCAGGTTAGTAATTGTGATCTGTGCCATAGCAAATTAAGCCAATCTACTCCAGAGCTCCATCCAGTACCAGTACCAGTTGTGTCACCATGGCCCCATCTCTCCTACATCACATCAAGGAAACAGATACATCTTGACTATAACTGATTATTTCACAAATTTTGTTGAGGAAATTCCTATGAAACGTAAATATTTTGATAATGTAGCTGCTGCATTGTTCAAGGTAGTCAAACATATGCACTATGATGAAGTCTTGAAGCTTTATAATTGGCGAGCGAGCGTAGCGAGCGAGACACTTACAAAGGTAACACAATCGAAAATCGGGGATGTTTGTTTATTTATTTATATATATGGACGTACGTATGTCATTTTGTACTTTGACCCTCTGTATTTTTGTGTTTGCTCGGCGTTCGACCCCGTCCCAAATTGCACTAAACAGAATCCTCTGGTTTATCGATCAGTACCCGTATCACCCTAGAAATTGAATTGTTTACAGTTTTGAATTCTTTTGCGGGTGCAGTTCAAACTTGAAAACTAAAGGGACTCCCATTTCTATTCGAGTTAGTGGCGGTGGTAAGTCAATGCGCTCTTTGTCATGGGTATAAGCCGTGCGCAACAGCATTTACTTGAAAATACATTGTCCACTAGACTACCGCTAAGGTAAGTCTGTGTAGGTGCATGTCCAGTTGTGTCAAAGCATTGTGTGTTACAACCACTACTTAGCTAAAGAATATCACAAAGAAAACTTTTAAATAACGTGTATTGTTTTGTTGTTGTTGTTTTCCTTCAATTCAAGCAGTTGCAGAGAGTTGTTACTATGGCACTGAAATCCCTTTACCCTGTATGTTAAATTTAAAAACTGGACCTTTTCAGAAGCTTCAGTGTTAGAAGTCAAAATCATTCAAATATAAAAATAGTATAGTCTTTAGGCTCGCTCGCCATTTGTGCTCATCACTATTTTATTGAATATACTATTATAGGTATTTATGAGAATGGGAATTTGAAAGGTAAATTCATCAACAAGAAGTACTAAAGAGCAGTCTTAACATATAACTATACTGATATAACTCACCACCTCCAGTTAATCACACAATTGATTTTTTTCCTCCGGGGCTAGGTGGGACTAAATTTGGCAAAGCGGACCACATCCGGCAGCCATATTTAGTCCGCCCGGACTGAATTCGGCAGCCAATTCTGGTCCCGGACAATTTTTAGCCGCCAATTTCAGTCCGGGGGACCGATTTTGGGTAGGACCCAATAATTTGGCGGGAGACTATCTTGCGTTAGGTAAGGGGTTCACTATAGCTTATGTGTTAGTGAGACAATACGGAAGACAAGTTTGAAGGATTGGAGGCCACTTCCGATGTACTGTAAGTATTTAGTTCAATCATAGAATCTATGGTTCAATAGCAAACTTACGTGGACCAGGGACTTATGTTTTTCAATGTAAATCGATTATTTTTTTAGACCATGTCGAAGTGTGAACAAAAACCTGGCTGCAAAACTTTAGAAAAAATGAAGAACAAGTTGTTTTGACTATTAGAAACAACTTAGAAAAAATTACTAAGTTTCTGAGGGACAAAGAAATAGTTCCTCAAGCTCTATACCTTCAAGTCACAGATCCAATGACTAGAGAAACTGATGACCAACGAGCGAGACTAGTGTATCGTAGATTGATGTCAATGATTGAAGAAGATGACGAGATATACTTGGTGTTTATGAATTATATTCGCAACAATACTAACTCTGATAAAACTATTCATATGTTGGACCAAACATATGCTAACCATAAAGAAGAAACTGTCACCAATACACAAGGTATGATCAGTCTGATAGGAACAGTCATTGAATTACTAAATCAGTTAGTGAGATTGTGGTAGTACATAATATGTGCACTGGCTAATCACTCAAGCTACCGTTATAGTGGAATAGATTTAAGAAGTATAATTCAGTACAATGCGTGATTTCTATTTGTTGACTGTGGGTTTGGTACCGCAAACATAGAAGTAATGTACATGATCCATGTTAGAACTAATCTAACTAAGATGTAGAGGGGTTGACGATGTGACTGAATGGCTGCTGGCTTTATGTAGTCAGCGGCCTTACAGAAAATAGGGGGACAATGACCGAACAAGTATAGCAATAGCACGGAGAGCCTGCTCTTTAGCCTGCTGAGGCAAAAATGAGGTAATGCAGGGATTTATTCAGAATTTTTTCCTTCTGGGGGGGGTGGGGGGTGGAGAGGGTTGTAGAGTCACAAAAAAAACATTTAGCACACGAATGGTGTAGTTATGACTATGAAACAGATTATCGGATGAAAACTAATGCACAACTATTACAATTGCTATTGAAGGACTAGAACTAGAAAGTGTTAAGTGTTGAAATTTTTAAAAGAACTAACAGTATATAAATTTTCATTGTTGGCAAGTGAGTGAAGCGAGTGAGACACTCACTATCAGGGGTAACACAATTGAAATTGGGAATATTTGTTTGTTTATATATGTTAAACATACATATGTCATTTTGTACTTTAACCCTCACGTTTTTGTGTTTGCTTCGTGGTCTATCCCTTCCCATACCTCCACTAAACTGAATCGTTCGGTTTAGCGACGTGTATCATTCAAGGAAATTAATTGTTTACCGCAGGGTTTCGTACAGAGGTAGGGGTACCCTGGGATCACCCACCCCCCTCTCCCACCCAGAATTTCATGAAATAAATTAATAATATTTACTACTTAATGGTATTCTATCGTTATGATTTATAATGGTATTCTGTGATTTTGTTGTTTGTATATATCTAATATTTGGTGAAAGTTCATTTCAGTTAATTGAGGTCCTTCAATTACAATACACATTAGTCTTCCAAGATTGATGTCACTAATTCTAGACCTGAGACGATTTTTAATCAAATGGTTGTGTTTTCAGCAAAAGTGGGTGTGGTCAAACAAACCCGTGGCCCCTCCTCCTTCCTAAACTGTTCCCCCCCTCCCAGAAAAAAATTCTGTATGAAACCCATCCCTCCAATTAGGTTGTTTCTGAATGACACAAAACGCACTTAGGTCTTAAAAACTTACTGTTAGACTCAACACTGCAGTAGTTCTTTAAAACTTCTTGTTATTTCAAGTCGCTAAATGTTATGTCAAATGATTACTATGGTATTGAACCCTTTACCTAATGTAATTTTAAAAACTCGGCCTTTTTAGTAGCCACGAGTGTTTGTTGTCAAAAGCTACTGGTAATTCAGATCGTCAGAGACTACAGGAAATACCAGTACTCGGGGAATTGAGGTAAGAAAGTAGTTCTGTATTTGTTAGCTAAAGTATATAATGGTCACGATGGCTACGTACTTATACTTTTAGAAATAAACTGATAAATTCTATTGAAATGTTTCATTTGTACACAGGCTCACTCGCCCTTTGTGCTCAAGCACATCACTTGTGTTATACTGATAAATTTATGGGGGGAACTTAAAAAAATTTGGGGAGGGAGGGGGGAGGGAATCCCAGGGCTCCCACAGTCTGTATGAAACCCTGCATGGGTTGATGAAAGAATGTGGATGAGTATGAATGTAAGTTGTTGAATGTAATTATTTATAATGTTTATGTGGGAGAGTTGTGGGTGGGTGTGTGAGGCTTCTCCCATGGCTAAATCATCGAAGGTAACATTCTTCATTCTTCTTCCTATATAACTATTTCACACATAATCCCACATTCTGCTCTTGTGCTCCTGCCCTTCTGGTCTTGTTCTTCAGGTCACACCTACTGTTCTCACCACATTCTGTGTTGACAGAGTTGCTTTAGTTGAATAAGGAGTCAGCTGGCTACACTTACTAGACTTAGCAAGGTTACTCTATTTAATAATCACTGAAATTTTTTTTCAAAGGTGTGGAGCACATGCTCTACTGGGGCCACCCCAGGTGCCTAACCTTAACCAGTGTTATTCAAAACTCATTGAATTGAGTTGTCAGGGTTAGTGTCAAACTCATATGCACTTGGCCTTTGAGTGGCATTGTAGTGAGTACAACTAAAAGAGATGGTACAGACACACTATATGGGAGATGCGTGGGAAGGTGTGGTGAGGTGATTAATGTTGATTGGTCCTGCATGAGCATGAACAATACATCAACATACAACTAGTGATGTGCTTCAGCACAAATGGCGAGTGAGCTGGTCTGACTGAAATTTAAACTTGAATTCTAGTTGCTAATAATTTTTGTTTGTTAATATTTTTATTTAGTTTATTGCTATTCTTTAGTAACACACGACACTTTTATACATACTTTTTTTCGCTGGATATACCAGCACAAGACTGCGTGTATTCTGTTCGTGACTTGACTATTGGACATAGAATTTTCAAGGGGTAAGCAAAACTTCCAAGGGAGATACAGGTAAGAATCAATTAACTAACAGTTTTCGTTTAAGCTAGTCACCTTTCCAAAGTACGCTACATTCAAAATTATCTATTGTACCAGAGCTCTAGTAGATACAGCATTGTGTTGTATTCTCTTAGTGTAGTATTCTTGTTACACTACCAGTTCTTACTGTAATTGATTGTCAAGACAAACTGTGGATTATTACTATTCAATTGAATGTTCTGATCATTGGTATCAATGGGTGATACAAAGGAAACACCAATAACCACAACAACCACACAGTTATGAATTAAGTTGTCTGTTAAGTAGTCTGGGGGAATGACTTGAGTTGATCAATTCAAATGTCTCACTGAATGTGAGATTTGAGGCTCTACATCTGGTCGTTCTGGTGGAGTTGGTGGCTCTAGTTGTGGCTTCACATCTGGTATGTTAGGCCCTTCTGTATTTGGTCCCAAATCTGTCCAGCTGTCTGTGCCATTCTCATTGTCTAGAGGCAAAGATGTGCTGTTGCGAATTTGACATGACGACGAACAACCCGGCCATCAGTCAGTATGATACAATATGATTTTGGACCACTTGAGCGAAGTATAGTTCCTTCCAACCAACATCTGCCAGTGCTAAAGTTCTTTGCCAATACTTGAGTACCAACGTCAAAGTTCTTGTCACTTCTTCCTCCCCTCTTGGCTGTTTGGGTAATTTGCTTGTGTTACACTTGCTGACTGAGGTCTGGCTTCACTAAATCCAGACAGCAGTGAGGTCATTTATCTAGAAGCAGCTCTGCTGGTGCTACTCCTATGGTAGTGTGGGGGGTCAGGCGATAGTGGAAAAGAAATTTGGATAGTTCTGTCTCCAGAGACTGTTTACTAGCTCTCTTCAGTCCATCCTTGATTATTTTAACTGCCCGCTTCACTTGACCATTTGACGCCGGACGATATGGAGCTGTGCGAACATGACGAATGCCGTTCTGCTTCATAAATTGCTGAAACTCTGTACTTGTGAAACATGAGCCATCATCACTGACTAGCACTTCTGGCAAGCCATGGACTGAAAATTTGAAGTTAGATGTTCAATAGTGATGGCTGAAGTAGCTGATGTGACTGTCTTGGCCTCTATCCATTCAGAATGGGCGTCAATCAGGACCATGTACATCTTCCCAAACAATGGTCCCGCGTAGTCAACATGTAGTCTTGACTAAGGCTTCTGGGGCCACTCCCATGGATGAATTGCTACTGGTCGGTCAGACAGTCTAGATTGTTGGCACACATGACAAACCTTCACTTTAGCTTCTAGATCTGGTCCATTCCGGGCCACCATACATAGGATCTTGCCAAGCTTTTCATCGGATTCCAGGATGACTCTCATGAAGCTGTTCAATGATTGCCGATCTTCCTTGGGGTGGTATCACAACTAGTCGGCCATCAATTTCTTTTGAAGAATTGCTTCTCGTACTTGAGCTAGTATAGGGTCCTTTGTCGTCCAGGCTTTTACTTGTGCAGCTGTTACTGCTGATGAGTCGAGAATATCCGTCAGTAAGACATCTCTCCTGGCTCTGGAATATGTGTTGGAGTTTCTGGAAGTGGAAGGCGACTAATAAGTCTGCATTGTTGTTTTATTTTGTAGTTGTAGGCAGAGAGTGGCAACGCCCACCTTTGGATATGAGCTGATGCCATTGTGGGAATACCTGTGGTTTCTCAAAATAACCCTTGAAGAGGTTTGTGGTCTGACATGATTAAGAACTGTCGGCCAACAGATATTCATGGAAACGTTTCACTCCAAAAACAATTGCCAATCCATCTTTTTCTAGTTGGGAGTATTGCTCAGCAGTAGCCAGTGATCGTGATGCCAAAGCAATTGGTTTATCCTCCCCGTTGTCCAATTTATGTGACAGCACTGCTCCCAGGCCATGTGGTGAGGCATCACATGCCAGGATAATACTTTTTGTTGGGTCATAGTGAGTGAGAACACGATCTGTGGTTACTGCCTCTTGGCAAACTCAAGTGCATCCTGTTGCTCCTGGTCCCATTTCCAGGCCACTCCTTTCTGCAGTAATCTGTACAGTGGAGAGAGAGTAAGTTTGGCAAGAACTTACAATAGTAGTTTATGAGTCCAAGAAACGATTTCAACTGGGTCAGGTTGGTAGGTGCTGGTGACTTGTGAACAGCTTCTACTTTCTTTTTGGTTGGCTGCAATCTCTTCTTTGAGATTGTATGCCCCAGAAATTCCAAAGATGGCAACATAAACTCACACTTGCTACGCTTCAGGCAAATTCAGCTTTCTCCAGGCGTGATAGAACCTCCTCTAGCTTCTCAAGATGTTCTTCTTCTGACTTTCCTATGACAATAATATCATCTATGTAAACTTGCACATGATGTATACCTTGCAGGATGGTTCTCTCAAATATCGCTGAAGCTGACGACACTCCAAATGGCAATCTTCTGTACCGGTATAGACCTTTTGTAGTATTGATGGTGAGGAGCTTCTTTGATTCATCATCGAGTTCAATCTGATTGTATCATTGCAACAATTCCAGCTTTATCTGGAAGTTTTTTCAAATTTATCTCAGCTTAGTCCTTTGGTAAAAATGTCCTCAAGCATTACTTCAGTTGGGTAATAGGTCAGCTGAATTTTGAACTATTTGTAAATATAATGGCACTTAATGTCAATGTGTTTGGCTCGTCCGTGAAACTGAGGATTCCTGGCCATTGCAATGGCTGACTGGATATCCTCATACAGAGTGGTAGGTTGTGTTGGAGGATACCCAAGTCTTGTCTTAGCTGAAACTTTCTTGTGCACTTGCTGATAAGGCAATTTACTCAGCCTCTGCCGTAGAGAGAGCTACGCAGCTCTGCTGCTAGCTAGCCTACCACTGAGGATGAATACATAACCTAATGTGGACTTCCTATATCATTTACATCCTCTGCCCAGTAGCATCAGAGTAGCCAGAGCATTTTTCATGATCATTCCTTGTGTATTTGAGAGTCCATAGTTCACAGTCCCTTGATTCCAGTGTGCCTTGGTCGAGAATCTTGTGAGATTACCAATAACAAAAGTTATGTCTGGTTAAGTGCTCACTGACTAGTACATGAGACTTCCTATGAGAGATTGGTACTTCTCCTGATCATCTGATACACATTCACCAGAGGTAGCTTCTAACTTTTAGCTAGGGTCTGCGGGAGTAGATGCAGGCTTGCAGTCCTGCATGCCAAACTTCTTGAGTAGATTGCCAGTGTGCATAGGTTGACTGATCCAAACCTTACTTTCACGAGATAAAGTTATTCCAAGAAAATACAACATCAAACCTTCTGCTCAAGGCATCCTTCATTCTTTGGATGCTAGTTTCTGATTCACCAACTAAAACAATGTCGTCTACATGAATGCCGTAATAGAATGTCTCATTTTCACTTGCAAGACATTATCAGGGATAGTTCAATCGAAAATCGGGGAAATTTGTTTATATTTTTTTGACGTACGTATGTCATTGTTGTACTTCGATGCTCACATTTTTGTGTTCGCTAGGTGGTCAATCCATCCCATACTATACTAAACAGAATTCTTTCGTTGATCGATCTTTACTTGTATCATCTAAGGAAATTTAATTGTCTACCCCTTTGAATAAGATTGTCTCTGCCTCTGATGTTCTGAATGTTACCAGACGCAGTTAAGAATTACAATCTTGCTGGAGTTCATTTTAGAATTAGTAGCAATGGTAACTTATCTAGGTTTGTGCAGTTTGTCATAGTTTACGTCCTACGCAACGGTCTAAAAATCCATTCCATAGTCAAGTCAATAAAGAATACAATGTACGTGCTGTTATATACAGTACACTAGTGTGGGTATGGGTGTATGTGAAAGTGTTGTGCTTTACTGGTACTGCTTAGCTAAAGATGGCACTTTGAAGCATAGCTGCCTTTTGTTTTACCGCCTTTTAGGCTTCTTAGTAGTAAGCAAGTGGCTCTAAACTGTTGCTGTAATTTCTTAGAAATGCTTGTTTTTTCAATCACATGAAATGGCAAGAGGTTACTATGGCATTGAAAATTCTTTACCTTTATGTAGTTAAAAAATAAGTTAGTCGTTTTTGGTTGTTGAGTGCCTTTTACCAGGAGCTACTGGTCATTCAGATAGTCAGAACTAAATTGCTTACTTTAAATTACTGCACTCAAGAAAACTGAAGTAAGATAGTAGTATCATATATTGTTTAGTGAACCAAATTTATCTACTAAACAAAATATGGACATACTATTAAAATGGTTTATGGCTGCATACTTCTAGATACTGTTAGGAATTACAGACTAAATTATAACTTTGTGAATAGGAGCTAGAACATTAGCTTTAGGCAAATGAAATAAATTTATCAGATTTAAGGTTAAAAGTGTTTTTTACCTTTCTTCTTGTGCACAATGACTCACTTGCCATTTGTGCTGACGCACATCACTAGTTATGCGAGCGAGCGAAGCAGGTGTCTGATTAATTTTTTTTTTTAATGTTAAGTCATCATTTTCTGTCGTCACATGAGCTTCTATTTAACACCACTTCCGTAAAATCAAGAATAATAGTCGGTATTCAACAGTACTTGTAGGGCGTAATACTTGCATGGTTGCATAGCTAATTTTATAACATAGCTGGCCCCTTTTTTGTATTGTGAAGCAGGCACTCTACCCAGCATATATTTTGTCAAACTAGGCCATCGGGATACTAAATGCCAGAAGGGAGGATACTAAATGCCAGAAGGGAGGATACTACTGGTAGTATCCTCCCTTCTGGCATTTGTTTTTGGCTAATCAGTAATGCATGATTTTATTAATCCTGCAGCTCGTACCTTGAAAACTCCCTGGCTCACTGCCAGCTCTCTCATGCCCTGGCAGTGAACCATTATTCCCACATATAATGCCAATATTACGTACACCTACTTACCTTGTCATCCCTCCCCAGCTGCTCTTCCATTTCAATTCTGTTTTTTGTTTCTAATTTAATGATTTCATTTTATCAGTTATTAAATAACTATGATGTGTACTGATTATAATATAGATATGAAGATTAAGGCACATTAAATATGATGTTTACTTGACTACTTATGGAAGTTTATCAGCACAACTGTTATTTAAACATGATGTGTAGTTACATGACTACACTTATGGAAATTTATCAGCAGAACTGTTATTAAATATGATGTTTACATGGCTACAGTCATGAAAGTTGAAGGTACCACTCCTAGATGATTGATTGCTTGCATTTGTTACAGCACTGGTTTCATGGATGGTATTAGTTTTAAATTTTTTGCCTGTATTAAGGATGTCTGAAACTTCTTGCTTTTGCGTCATTGAAGTACGTTTGTATGAGCGAACGCCTTCAGCACTTCTGTGTCCAGTACGCTCCATAACAAGCTGTTCGTCAACTCCAGATGAGTATAAACGTGAGGCTGCTGTGGCTCTTAAATAATGATTAGTTTTGTATCCTTTAATTTCGCATTCTCTGCACATATTTGAAATTGCTTTGGATAGTTTATTTCGCCCTATTGGAACATTTTAAAACCAACAATTTTCCTTTGGCTTCTGAAGTGGTGTAAGGTAAAATGCGTCATCAGGAGCCTCAGATGGACAAAGAGACTGATATTTTTTGAATCGACGCACAAAACATCTGACTGGGTTCTCCAAGTTTTCATGATGGATCACTATTTTAGGTTTAATTTTTCTTCCTTTTAAGCCTCCAGGACGATTTTTTGATGTATCTTCAGTATATTCCAAATATGATCTTTGACCAGAACGTTCTACTATTTTAATCTGGCATGGATTTCGTCGTAAATTGCGGTGTTCATCTCCACTTCTTAGTGCAAAATATAGTCCAATCATAAAAACCATTGTATTGAGGAGAGCTTGGGGGCTATGGTCACCCAGAAGTTGATTTTCCCAAAGTTGTTCCTCCTCTTGTGTTGATAGGGGTTTAGCCTGCTTCTGAGTAGATCCCATTCCTTTTGATTGAAGACGCTTCATCTCTGCATTTAAGCTTGCTATGAAGCCCGAATATTCTGCATCCTTGTAAAAGTCAGTACCAGGGTTAGAAATGCGTACATGCCGCATAATGCCATTCACTATGTGATATAGTGTGTTTGGAGGGTATTCACTGCCGTTAATCTTCCTTACTTCCAAAATAAACCTGGTCAACCACTGTGCCTGAATAATCTTGTCAACTTCACTTAATTGTGGTACATCAAAACCTAGTTTTCTTCTATTATCCCTCCAAGAATTCCATAATCTAACACAATAATCAGTGTCTTGGCGAGTCTTCTTTGGTATGGCCTTTATACGAGCTTTAACAATTTCGTCATCAGGTACAGGTTGACTAAACCTTGATACAGAAGCTATAGTCTGGAGAGCTGACTGTGAGGAGCTAAACTGGAGACCTGACTGTGACCTGGACTGGTGAACTGACTGTAGGGAATTAGATGGAAGAGCTGACTGTAAGGAATTAGATGGAAGAGCTGACTGTAAGGAATTAGATGGAAGAGCTGACTGTAAGGAATTAGACGGAAGAGCTGACTCAGTGGAAGAAGGTAGTACAGAAGCTAACTGAGAGGAGCTATATGAGGAACTAAACTGGTTTTGAAAATTTGTAGTAAAAGTTGAGGTAAAATGTGAATGTTCTGTACAGGTTTGGCTAGAATGTTCTTGTTGACTAAGCTCACTGAAAAGATAATCATACTGATCCTCCTGCCCCAAATTACTGAACTCCATCACTTTTGCGTGTTTACTGGAGTCGAGCGAACTACATTTACCCCATGCGCTGCACCACGGCTCGCCTAAACAACCGGAATTGCCGCACTTAGTGGACTCCTCAATAATTTCCCGACCGTCCTTGTCGTACAGTGTCAGCATAGAAGCAGAGAAGTAGAAAAAATGTTTTTTCACCTGGTAACTAGGGCTATAGTTTCTAAATTCTAAAACAGATAGACAACGAAATCTCGGGAACTACCGCCCAACCCTCGGGCACGCTAGTACCGCCCTCGCTACGCTCGGGACAGTACAGCCCGCAACCCTCGAGGTTCTGTGGGCGGTAGATTCCTCGATTTCGTTGTCTATCTATTATGTAATTACTATTAGGACCAAATAGACTGAATGATGCCTTCTAAAACTAGGTGAACAGGATCTAAGTTCAGCTAATCTAAATGAATGTAGCTTTATTGTTACTTTTGTATACAGATTTTGTTATAAACTTTTATCAGATTCTAGATTGTGTGAATTACTCCTACACAATGGCTCGCTCGCTATTTGTGCTGAAGCACATTACTAGTATATATAATATATATATGTATATATATACATACTGATTACATATGTATGTACTAGTGGTGTGCTTGAGCACAAATGGTGAGTGAGCCTTCCGAGTTAGGCTACATAAACCTAAATACTGTTGTGTGATTAATCTAAAAAACGGTCGAGTTTTAAATTATGTATACAAGGCCGGCGCAACCGCTACGGTTGCTACGGTTTTGGCCGTAGCACTCCCGAGACATTAAAAAAAAAATTAAATGAATTAGCTACGCGCATGCTCAGAAATCTTGCAGCTGTTTTTATCCACTGAGCTTGCAATATGGCTTCTTCTAGTTATACTTCTACAGGTAGTACTGGTACTACCAGTTCTCGTTTTACTCTTCCGGATCTTCCACCAGCCCCTAACCACCCAGCAGATAATTTTGTTTTCCCCAAGAAGTCATTCGGCAAGAAGCAGATAGTGTGGCGTTCATGTCAGGCTCCTTGGTTTAAGCGGTGGCCATATTTGCATTATGATGCTGCCAGAGACTGCCTGTTCTGCCACACTTGTGTTGAAGGCTTCAAAAAACACAAGATGCTTGCATCCTTTGCAGAGCCTTCTTTGGTAAGTAAAATAATACCTTAAGGTAGCTAGCTAATATTGACAGATTTTTATTTTAGCGATTTTGGCATTTTTGAGATTTTAGGGTGCTAGTTTTGTGCCAAAGAAATATGCTATCAGTTCAAGTCCAATACCATGCTATACTGGGTCCATGACTGTTATATTAATCAAGGTATTCCTAAGTTAAGATTTTATTCCAATCAAGAGCAAAATCAAGTTGAACTTTGAACTAGCTAAAAAAATAAAAATTACCGTAAGGTAGGTGAATGTAGGCCCCTAATTTGATGTTGGAATGTCATGTCACTTTTTAAGTACAACTATATATTTACAAGTTGCTATCAACACCATTTGTTTAGCTAAGTTACTGAAGTATTGGTATTTTTTTGTTATAGATTTCAACTGGTTTTTCTAATTGGAAAGATGCCACTACAGTGCTAAAAAGACATGAGCTCAGTAATTGCCATCGAGAGGCTGTTGAATTGACTATTATTATTCCAGCCACAACTACAAATGTAATGGAGTTGATGCAACACAATCAGGTTAAAGAAAAAGAGAATAATCGAGGCATGCTATTAAAAATAGTATCCAGTATCAGATATTTGGCCAGGCAAGGACTGCCTCTTCGTGGTGATGGCAGTGAGGAGGATGGAAACTTCTTGCAATTATTGCAGTTGAAAGGAGAAGATGATGCTGGGTTACTTGAATGGATGAAGCGGAAAGTTAATCGATATACATCTCACGACATACAAAATGAAGTCTTAAAAGTAATGGCTACTAATATCTTGCGTACAGTTTCAAAATGCTTACAAGAATCACCATTTATCGCACTAATGCTGGATGAAACAACTGACATTGGTAATGATGAACAAACTACCATAGTACTCCGAAGAGTTACTGATTCTTTCGATGTTCACGAAGAATTTGTTGGACTTTATAAAGTACCATCAATAGATGCTGCTACACTTACTAGTGTTGCAAAAGATGCTCTGTGCAGGCTGAACGTACCACTATCTAAACTTCGTGGACAGTGTTATGACGGAGCAAGTAGCATGCGTGGAGCTCGATCTGGAGTTGCCAAGCGAATAATGGAGGATGAGCCCAGGGCAGTTTACATTCACTGTTATGGTCACTCCATAAATTTGGCTGTCAACGATGCTATTAAGTTATCATTACCAATCAGAAAAGCACTTGAAGTGACATATGAGGTGACTAAACTGATCAAATACTCGCCCAAACGTGAGGGAGTATTTCGTGAACTGAAATCTTCTCATGACCTTAATGTAGGTAGCAGATCACCAGGTATTCGTCTACTATGCCCTACCCGCTGGACTGTACGAGCTGACGCCCTTGCAAGCATCTTAGACAACTATGAAACATTATTGAGTACATGGGAAGAGTGTTTACAATTGGTGAGAGATACAGAATCCAAAGCCAGAATAAATGGAGTGTGCAGTCAAATGAAAACATTTGATTTCATGTTTGGGGCTGTTCTTGGAGAGATGATCCTCAGGCACTCAGACAATCTCAGCAAGACCCTACAACACAAAGCCACTTCAGCAGCTGAAGGTCAAGTAATTGCTAAGATGGTTATTGAAACAATTGCCAAGGTACGCACTGAATTTGATCTGTTCTGGGAGAAATTACTGAAGAAAGCACAATCAGTTGATATTGAAGAGCCTCAACTTCCCCGTAGACGCAGGGTCCCAAGATGCTTAGATGATGGGAACAGCAGTAGTCATTTTCATCATGAGTCGCCTAAAGCATGTTATCGGCAAGTATATTATGAAGCGATTGATAATACTATTAGTTGCTTAAGTGATAGGTTTAACCAACCTGGTTATCAACTATACAGTAATTTGGAGCAGCTGTTGATTAAAGCAAGTCAGCAAGAAGACTTCTCTGAACCATTCAAGACAGTATGTGACTTCTACAAGGATGATCTTGTATCTGATCTGCTACATGTTCAGCTGCGTACATTTGGAATTGATTTTCAGAGTGCTGCTATGCAAGAGGAGGGAGCCATCCGAAGACATCCGACTATTTTTGACATTCGAGCTTACTTTCAAGGACTTTCTGGTTCCCAGAGAAGCTTGTTGAGTCAAGTGAGTCGCGTTGTTCAACTTATTATGGTCATGCCAGCTACAAATGCCAGTTCAGAAAGGTCTTTTAGTGCTTTGCGTCGTGTGAAGACGTATCTTCGAAGTACCATGGGGCAGCAGCGGCTGAATAATCTGATGGTCCTACATGTCCACAAAGAGCTCACTGATGCTTTAAATCTTGAAGAAGTTGTTAATGACTTTGTTGCAGACTCGGAACATCGTATCAGAATCTTTGGCAAATTTTGATTTAAATCATAAATTTTTTTCTAATTCACTAAATTATTATTGCTAAAATAATCAATATTTCATGAAGTAAAGCAATGAATGTTAGGGTCTCATACAAAACAGTCTGCCCCTGGATCAGCACAATACTGGGCACCAGCAGCTAAATAAAAATACAATGAAAATAATAACTATTAGGGGTGTATCATCTTTGGCCTTACCACTAAAAATGTGCTTGCTCCGGGCCTGGTATATAGGTAAAGTGGTTTCAGTGCCATAAAAACCACTCGCCGCAAAAAAGAAAAACAGGCATTTCTAAGGAATTACTGGCAGGTTTGACACTAACCCTATATTAGGGCATGGTTACTACTGTAGTAGCCGAAAAACTGTGTAAAGGCAGCTAAGTATGTATTTGTTGAACGTTTACTTTGTGCTATTCTTTAGCTAAGCAGTAGCTGTAATACAGCGCTACTTTCAGACACTCTTGTTCACTGGACATACGTACACAAAACTTAACTTTGTGGTTAGACTACTGGACAATACATTTTCAAGAAAGAACAACAGTGTTGCGTAGTGCATATAACTATGACAAGTTAACAATTCAATTCCATTGGATGATACGGGTAATGATCGATAAACCAAAGGATTTTGTTCAGTGAAATTTGGGATGGGGTGAAACACTGAGTTAACACAAAAATATGCGAGGGTCAAAATACAAATGATGCGTACGTCCACACATATAGACCCATTGCGCGTGACGTCAATCGTACGTCATCATTTCCTGGCGGCCATCTTGGAGGACAGGAGTTGTTCAGAATGGTGAACTTTTGCGCTATTGTTAAATGTAGTAGTCGTTCAGATCGAGACGAAGGAATCAGCTTTTATAGACTACCAGCTGTGATTAGTCATCAAGGTGAAAGAACACAGGAGTTAAGTAAGAAGAGAAGAGATTTATGGTTATCAAGAATCCACCGTGATAACTTCAAGCCAAGTAACCATACTCGAATTTGCTCGAAACACTTTATTGGAGGTAAGAATTTAGATTACTATTAAGCCCAACTTGAAGAGCATTTTTGTTTAGGCAAGCCTAGTTCTCTGTATGATGAACTTAATCATGATTGGGCACCATCACTTCATCTTGGTTGGATGCCAGACAAAGAGCACACAGTATCAGTATCCAGATACCAAAGGGCTATTGAAAGGAATGAGAAAAGGAGAAGATCTGAGTCGTGTTATACTTTGTTTTCTCCCTCTGAGGTAACAATAGCTCAAGCAGTAGCTGTAACTTCAGAATCAGTATCACATCAAACAGTATCGTGTCAGACTGAATTACTGTCATGTGATGTTGTCTCAAAAGAAGAGTTTGACAATTTAAAGGAAGAGTTAGATAAAATAAAGAAGGAACATCATGAATTACTTATGAAGAGTACAGAAAGAGAAGTAACTCAAGTGCCCTCACAATATCGACCATTTGATGAAGATTACTTCAAGGACAGTGATGACAAAGTTCGTTTCTTTACAGGGCTAACTAATTGGGATATTTTGTCAAAGCTATTTCAGTTTGTTCTTCCACACTTTGTTACACATTCCTCCCTTTCAAAGTTCCAGCAATTAAGTCTTACTTTAATGAGGTTACGACTTGGAAGTACTGGAGTTGAACTTGGCTATCACTTTGGCATTCACCCTTCAACTGTCTGCAGAATATTTTCTGATGTAGTAGGAATGTTGTATGTGCGAACCAAGTTTTTAATTGTGTGGCCAGAGAGAGAGATTTTAAGAAAAACTCTTCCCATGGACTTCCGAAAAAATTGTCCTAACTGTGTAGTTATTTTGGACTGTTTCGAAGTTTTTATCGACAGACCGTCTGATCTTTTAGCCAGGGCTCAAACATACTCATCATACAAGCACCACAACACTGTAAAATATCTCATTGGTATTAGTCCACAAGGCAGTGTTAGCTTTATATCAGATGGATGGGGTGGACGAGTGAGTGACAAGCACATTACTGAGAACTTTAACTTGTTACACAACCTCCTCCCAGGTGATACTATTTTAGCCGATCGTGGCTTTGACATTAAAGATTCTATTGGACTATATTCTGCCACTTTATCGATTCCAGCCTTCACTAAAGGTAAAAAACAGCTGGAAGCTATTGATGTTGAACAGACAAGAACAATAGCTAATGTCAGGATACACGTGGAGCGTGTAATAGGGAATATAAGAAAAAAGTACAAGATATTAGGTAATTCACAGCCTGTTGATTACTTAAACACTAAAGATGATACTACATTACTGGACATGATTGTAACTGTGTGTTGTTCTCTCATTAATCTTTGTAATTCAGTTGTACCCTTTGACTAACTAGAATATAATATTTTGGACATGATTATGTGTTACATTTTTTGTACATGATTATGACTGATAATGTTCTGAAATCTTTGCAATTCACTTGACTTTATGTTGATAATGATTTGCTTTTTTTAAGTTTACGGCATTCTGGACAATACCATTTTTTAGACCTAGGAGCACTCTGGAGTTTCAAGCAGTCTAAATGAAACCACTGGTAATAACAGCTATTATTGTCACATCCAATCATTTCCCCATATTCTCCTTGCTGACAAAAGCAATATTTCTGAATGCCTTGAGCTGATAGCCCGGATGATGAAGCTTCAGTGTCTGAAGAAGTACTTGATTCCTGAGAAATAACCTTTTCAGTTGAATTGGAAGCAGTCATGGCAATTTGTTCAGGACGAGAAAACCATCTGCTGAGAAGCTCGGGTAGTATCGCAACTTCAAAGAAATGCTTAGCTTTGGATAAATTTTCTTGCATGAATAAACTGTTGGGTTCTATGCGCTCTACATGCAGTTCCTTCTTAGTGAACACGATGAAGTCACAGAAGGAGAGACCTGTGCAGAATAACTGAGCTTGAACCTGTCCAGTATCACATAATTGTTCTTAACTGCATGTGAATTACACAATAACTACATACCTGATAATAATACTTGTGATTTGCTTTTAATTTTAATTCACCCGTACTCGATTTTTGTAAGCAGAAGTTTACATCATTGGCTGCAGATTCCATGTCATCATCCTTATGACAAAATGGACACTAAAAAAAGTATAAAATAATGAGCACAAAGTTTTGAACAATTAAACTAACCTTTACTTCACATATTCCTAATTCACAACAGTTACAAGAAACTGTTCCATCTGGTGAAGCCCCAAGATATGGATGTGTAGCACTGATTACGACGCCAGATTGAGATAACTGTAACTGGTCATGATAAGATGTTTCACTATAGAGCTTGAGAGCTTCTTTCTCATGCTGGCATCCCCATGATGTTGCTGTAGTTTGTAAGCGTACTGTGTCTGCATGACATATGCTCATTATCAAACTCAGTGAGGGATTGGCTGGATCACTTTGACAAACAGACTTAAATTTAGATGCTGTTATTCTCCCTGCGCGAAATCTGAACCAAAGCCTGCAATCAGATTGGTCTCTGGTCTTAGCTTCAACTGCATTACATTGCTCTTTAGTTACAGTCAAAACAATTTTACTGGAAATCTGCAGCAAATCATAATAACTTAAGGCTAGATAGGAAGGGTTGTATAGATCAGTAAGCACTTGAGGTAGATCCGCACTGAGTGCTGATGGAATGTACTTCTCACAGTACCCTGGAACTACTGACAAAACAGCTGGCTTAGCAGTTTTGCAACTGGCCAGAGAATAAAAAAAATGCTTCTTTTCTTCAAAAGTAGGCATGTTAAACTTATTTCTTTTTCTGCTACAACCAGCTTTACTAACACCATCATCATTCACACCCTTAGCAGCTTTTTTCTTTTTCCCAATAAAATCAATTTCTTTTATAGGTGCATATGATACAGATCGAACTGCAGGAGGCATAACCCAATAGGCACTTTTTTGGGTGACAGTAAGAGAGTCTCTTTTTTCTACTCCAGTGGAAATTACCCAAAGAAGGGATGCTACATGGGAGCATGATTCTCCTAAGCCAGCCATGCAGTCACAATGTGCAGCGAGAATCTTTCCTTCTGCTTGGCTTAAAATCCATGGAGTTAGTGGCTTTTCAGACAATTTTTGAGAATGATTAACCTGAAAATAAATATGTTTTCATCAGCTAGCTTTATTTTTTTTGTTTTTACTAACCTTGTCAATTACAATTCTTCTGTTTCCAATTGGTTTAACAAGTACTTGTCTCACCCATCCCTTAACAAAATTTGGTAACAGTCAAGGCTCTTGTAGTTCATCATATCTTGCTCAGAGTATGGACTAGGTACATACACACATGGACTTGTGTTATGGCTGGCCACAGGTCTAAGTCATCTTTCCACTCGTTTTTCTTAACTTCATATGGGTCAACTCCATCCACCAGCTCAAGTTTGTCCCCATACCTTCTCTTCGAAGCATCACTCACTAATGTATCTGAATACCCAGGCATAAAACTAGCCATCATTAAGGCACACTCTGCATTCAAGCCCAGCTGATCTGATACGCACGCATCTCATTAGTCTGTCCTCCAATATGGTGGATGGCAACCGTTGTTACGCAAATTAAGCGGAAGTGGGCGGGCATGCAATGGGTCTATATACAAACAAACAAAAAATATTTTCCAATTTTCAATTGTATTAACCTGATAGTGTATCGCTCGCCAATAATCATATTAAAACCATATATATGTGTGTGCGTGTATTAGAAATGAACCAGAGAACAACGTCTGTGAAAGTTCGTAAGATTTTAAGGGAAGGATGCCATATTGAGGTATTTAATTAAAAGGTTAAGAAATTTCAAAATTAATACTACAAATAGCCTTACTTAACCATATTCACATATTCAAATTCTGTTGTATGTTGGACCAAACATATGCTGACCGGAAGGGAGAAAGAATCACTCATACACAAGGTGCGATGAGTTCAATAGTAACAATCATTCAATTATTAAATAAATTATTAAGATTGTAGTAGAATATGATATACAATGATACAAAATATATGTAAAGTATAATACAGAGTAAATTGGCTGATCAATGAAGGTACCATATTAGTGGATTAGATTTACAGAGTACTGTATATCTTTGATGTGTGTTTGTTAAGTGCTGATTTTGTTAAGCACCTCATATCTTTCCAGCTCTCCACACATCTAATCAATGACATGATTGGTGCTCAGCCTCAGTTTTAAGTGCCCACTCACTGTTAAGCACCCATTTTTTTATTAAGCATCTAGTTCCTTGTCATTTTGGATTACAAGCAAGAGCACTTAACAACACGTCGACAATATTTCGGTACAAATCGTGACTCCTATTTATTTTCTAAAACAGTGAATGCTGTTATTTGATAGTAAAGTGTAACATTTTTCATTCTTGCTGACCACTTTATACTCTTGGTTTTTCTTAGAATTCCACATTCTGTCCTTCTGGTCTCACCACATCCTGTCCTTCTAGTGTCAGTACATTCTATCCTATTGTAATTTTTAATTAAAAATAATTGGTGCCAATAATCCCCTACTAGGTAATTTATGAGGAACAGTATCTTAAGAATATTATTTTTATGTGCTGGCATTTTTTTTTTGCTGTACAACTCAATTATTTTATTTATCTTGCATATTGGTATATAATGTGTGCTGATATTCTTTCTTTCTTTTTTTTGCCTTATGGCAGGTGTTCTTGGTGCATGAATTTCAGAGCATTTTCTATCACTTAACCTATAGTATGTCCACGTTGAGTTGGCGTGACCACAAATGTGGCAAAAGAGGAATGCACTTAGCGAAACTGGAAACTGATTAAGGTCACATGACACTAGTAGCTCAAAGCGCGAAAACATCGACACCCACGGGTAAAAACAGGGTGGGTCTAAGGTGCGCATTATTACCGTAAGTTTGCTTGTTGAAATGAAAGAGAAGTTATGGCAGTTCTTTCCGCGGCTGTATATGCCAGTTATAACTAATCACTCGTAGTTTATTGTTTAAACGAGCTTCTAGTTGTGTGCTAAAACTGGCTGAAGGTTGCGGAAGGTGATCTAGAGCTATTAATGTAGCAAATTCGAAGAAAAGAAGCGCAGGACTGCTGCTGAATGCCTCCTCAAGTAAGTCTGATTGTTGTGTGCTTTAGCGTGTATTTAAACTCTATTCTTACTTTCTTGGTATGACGAACTTCTGAAGTACTCAACATTAATGTGAAGAATCCAGTACATCACCTATACCTGGCCACACATTCCAGTATTACTTATTGTCTTTCTCCTTGTCATTACCTTTATATTCACACTAGCAAGTACCCCGCCACACAGTGGCGCTTGACGTATTGCCAAGTAAGAATGCAGTAGCACAAGTTATCTTACTCAGTTGTCATTCTCTACCATTGGTTAAGGTTACATAAATTTCCCTCTCCTGCTCTTTTTTTTCTGAACTATCTGAGCTTTTCTTGTACCAGACCTCTCCTATCTTCAGCTCTTCTTCTTGAGTCATGGAGTCCCCTTTTCCTCTGTCTATCTCCCCTGTTTCTGAATTTCTGTCCTACTTTGAGAAACTTTTGTCTTCTATTTTGTACTTTAGCCTTTTTTTTTTGAAAACTAAACCCCGCCTTTACTCGTCAATTCCACCAGTTTTAGTTATAATTAATCACTCGACTTTTTGCCTTCTCTTTCCTTCCATTTTAAACCTACCACAGGGAAAAAACTTGAATTTCCTGTAGTAACGTATTTAGGACATTTCATGCTTTCACCACCTTTCCTGTAGTGGATAGGGTTAAATGCCCTATAGTGCAGGGAAACCTACGTCACCTTCCATCATCTATTGCACCCACATTTTAGAAATAACCTGCACTAAATACTGAATATGATGACACTTTACTTACCATAGTGTGACGATAATTTACTTACCATAGTGTGACGATGCTTTACCAAACTATACTAAGCTCATGAATTATTCATGAATACACACACTGTTGGTCGTTGTTGTTGTCACTGACACACAAAGCGTTTTATTATATAGATGACTAAGTTTAATATAGTTATGAATTAAGTGCATTCCATTTACTGCTTGAGGTCATGCCAGCTCAACTTGACATGAAACTTTAAATTTAGCTGCTCTAAAAGCCACCATTTAATGTGTGGAAGGCCAGCAGAATATTAAACTGGTGTAGTATCCGGAATTGAGGATAGAATTGGTGAGCAAGCGTAGCGAGTTAGACAGTATTAGGGGTGGACAATTGAAAATTGGGTATATGTTCGATATATTTTATATATTTATGTGACAGGGTCTGACAAAAGGGGGCATTTTGCGCAAAAATTGAAATTGAAATATAGACTCCAGAAGTAAGTCATCAGAAAAATTCTTTCTTTCTCCTATTTTTGTTTTTTGCAGAATTAGTCTTAGTGATCCTTGCTCTAAGTCTATGCCAAATTTCAAATGTCAAAACAACTTAAAAGACCCCAAGCATGCCGTGGAAAGACAAGCTACTTTTTATTCTCTCTCGTTCTCGAAGTACAATAAGCGGGGAATGGGTTAAGTTTCAAACAAACGGCTAAAAAACGGCATGGCTTTGAGACTATTGCATGCAATCTACAGCTTACCTCTGGCTGAAAGTTTACCTCTACATCGAGTAGAGTAGCCAAGGATTTCGACAAGACAAGGCTGTGAGACGCTCTGAAAGCTAAAAAGAACTCTACACAAAACTTCGTTAGTCGCCGTTAAAAAGCGGCTGCACGATTTAATTACATATGCGGAGTACGCCGTTAAGTATACGGAAACGTTAATTATACCGGAAGTGGAAATTCAATTTATGTTTTCTCGATTTCTAGTTCAATTGCTTTGCTGAATACAGCCCAGTTCAACTGCCAGTTTCTCTGCGCATCGAAGGTTTTTACCCTCCAGGATTTTAGCACTAAGTTGAGATAAATCTTTTTTTTTGGTTTGCGTGAAATGCCTCTTTTTGTCAGAGCCTGTCACATATGTGTGTATGGATTGTACATATCCCATTAAACGCACACACAGGCTCTTTCCCCCCCAAAATACAGCTTTTGGGCTTTCCCCCTATTTCTTCTTGTGCTACAGCCATATAAGTAAGTTTTATTTAGGGTCTCGAAACTATGTGAAAGTTAGCCAGAGATGTTTTTTTTACAAGTCACATAATGTTGTTGTGAGTGGTCACTTAATGGCATTGAAAATGTTTACCAGATGTAAATTCAAAAACTTTGCTGATTTTCTTTAGTAGCTAAGAGTTTGTTGGTTTGGTTGTCAAGCAGTAATTCAGACAGTCATAATTCCTAAATATTGAAGCTACCACTACTTGGACTGAGGTGAGTACGTAATTCTGTATTTGTTAGCTAAAATTACAAAAAAAAAGAAATAATAACTCTCGCCATCTTTTTATGTGTATACGTCAATGCTTGGATGCAAATTACTAGTAATTCAGACAATCAGAATGGCTTAAAAATAGAGGCTACAAAATCTACCACTACTTGGGAAATTGAGGTAAGAAAGCAATAAATCTATATTTGTTAAGTTTGTTGTTTGTTGTATCTATATTTATTAATTAAAGGTTAACTACTACGATACCAAGTAACAAAACTAGGCAGGCTCGCTCGCCATGTTCTCAAGCACACCACTAGTTCTAGTATTAGTATGACATTAAGATTTAAGTTTCCTTTTGATATATAATTTATCCATTTAGTTGAATGTACCAGTGACAAAGCTAAAAGATTGGAAAAGGCTGATTGCACCACTATCAGAGGCAAGTACAGCAGCTTAAAGAGAAGTATCAGAGATGCACTGCAGGAAAAAATTGAAGCAGAAGAAGATAAAACCAAGAAAGAATTGATCATAAATAATATTAAAATGCATCTGAAGGATGTATTTGACAACGACTATATTAAGCATGAAGTTAAACAAGCACGAACTATACATGAAATATTCGACTTATTAACGGATCATAAAGTTTGGGATTATAGTAAGACCGATGAACTATTTGATGTAGCTCACGAATTTTTGCAGAATAACAAAGATATAATTAAGAAAATTGAAGAATACAAGAAAAATCTTCTCGGTCATGACAAATGTGTTTTAATTTGTGAGTGGATATCAAAAAATCCCAATGTTAATATATTGGGACTTGACCCAACTGCACATCAAAGGAGTATTAAAAAAAATTGCAGATGGAAATTTTTCGAAAGTAAGAGAATTTTAAAGCAATCTTTGAATTATCTTAAAGATGTGTGGAAAAAATTACCTTTGAATTATGGAGATCTCGATCTAGTTTTGGACCAGATTGTCGAAGGATGTGTTGAGATTGTGTGGTATGTTTCATCTTCAGCAGCGCAATCATTGATCATGAATTTCAAGAAAGCTGTTCCCATTCTTCAAGAAGCTCATATATCAGCAGTGTATTTAGAAGACAAAAAATATTTGACTGTACTTCTGAAATAACAAATGAGCTGGTAGGATTTATTATATCAAGTAATATCAATTATATTTAATTCCAATTTATCCAAATGGACTTTTTCTGCTGTTTGCAGTTCAGGATAATTGTGTTGAGAAGATCAAACAATACTCTACCAGTACAAGTATTAACAGGCCTTGGTCTGAGGTATAAATTAAACTAATTCAGTCTGATGATCTGTTTGCATATTTTGTAATGGTAATAGCCACTTTCCCCTTTTTTACCAGGTGAAAAGGAGTCTATTAATGATAGCTTCTCATTGGGGATACAAGGATATAGTGTCTGAGCTATTGTCCCATAAGGCAGAAGTAAACCAACAAGATGTAAGCCATAGGTGTCCATCAATTAGAAAATATTCAGTTGTGAATTGTGAGACAATCGTGTGTATTAAGATAGATCTATATGATAGCTTTGTGTTATAGTGTGAGGTACAACTGTATCATAATTTTGTGTAACCACATTTCAACTGTGTAAAATAATCCAGCAAAAGAATTCAAAGCAGTAAACAATTCAATTTCTAAGGTGATACGGGTAATGGTCGCTAAACCGGAGGATTCTGTTTAGTGAAGTTTGGGACGGGGTCGAACGCGGAGCGAACACAAAAATACGGAGGGTCAAGTACAAAATGACATACATACGTCCAAACAATATATAAATAAACTAGTGATGTGCTTGAGCACAAATGGCGAGCGAGCCTAAAGACTATACTATTTTTATATGAATGATTTTTACTTCTAACACTGAAGCTACTGAAAATAAGGTTCAGTTTTTTAATTTAGCATACAGGGTAAAGGGATTTCAGTGCCATAGTAACAACTCTCTGCAACTGCTTGGAAAGAAAAAAACAACAACAAAACAATACACGTTATTTAAAAGTTTTCTTTGTGATATTCTTTAGCTAAGTAGTGGTTGTAACACACAATGCTTTGACACAACTGGAAATGCACCTACACAGACTTACCTTCGCGGTAGTCTAGTGGACAATGTATTTTCAAGTAAATACTGTTGCGCACGGCTTATAACCATGACACAAAGAGCGCATTGACTTACCACCGCCACTAACTCGAATAGAAATGGAAGTCCCTTAAGTTTTCAAGTTTAACTGCACCCGCAAAAGAATTCAAAACGGTAAACAATTCAATTTCTAGGGTGACACGGGTACTGATCGATAAACCAGAGGATTCTGTTTAGTGCAATTTGGGACGGGGTCGACCACATAACTAACACAAAAACGCGAGGGTCAAAGTACAAAATGACATACATACGTCCATACATATATCTAAATAAACAAACATCCCCGATTTTTTCATTTTTACCCCTGTAAGTGTCTCGCTCGCTACGCTCGCTCGCCAATTAGAAGCACGGGCAAAAATTTTTGACGTACACATACATACCTATATCTGAAATCTCAATTGAACACGACTGAGAGTCAGCTTCGCTCGGCTCGCTCGCTGAATAATTCACCCCATGGCATTCTTGTGTTCTGTTCATACTTTCCAGGTATACTAGTGGCGCGCTCGAATAGCGCAAATGCATGGCGAGCGAGCAGACTCTTTTTACAGGAAAATAGGACAGAAATTACATCTAACTGTAGTGCACAGTGTAACCCTTTCCATCATCAGAGAATCTAAAGTCTCTGATCCCAGACTAAACTAACAGAATTACCTGAATAAACTTCGAAAGCAGTGGCAAAGAAGCGCAGCTTGACGAAGACTTCACAATTGTTTCAAGAAGAGAGTAGCTATAAACTTTTTGGTTGAAACAAGGATTCTCCGCACCAGTTAATTGAAAAATACTGGAACTGTGAACGCTTTACCTAACTTACGTAATTAGAAGCGCGGGCGAAATATTTTGACGTACGTATACATACATATATACTAGTGATGTGCTTGAGCACAAATGGCGAGCGAGCCTAAAGACTATACTATTTTTATATGAATGATTTTGACTTCTAATACTGAAGCTACTGAAAATACGATCCAGTTTTTACATTTAGCATACAGGGTAAAGGGATTTCAGTGCCATAGTAACAACTCTCTGCAACTGCTTGGAAAGAAAAAACAACAAAACAATACACGTTATTTAAAAGTTTTCTTTGTGATATTCTTTAGGTAAGTAGTGGTTGTAACACACAATGCTTTGACACAACTGGACATGCACCTACACAGACTTACCTTCGCAGTAGTCTAGTGGACAATGTATTTTCAAGTAAATACTGTTGCTTATAACCATGACAAAGAGCGCATTGACTTACCACCGCCACTAACTCGAATAGAAATGGAAGTCCCTTAAGTTTTCAAGTTTGAACTGCACCCGCAAAAGAATTCAAAACGGTAAACAATTCCATTTCTAGGGTGATACGGGTACTGATCGATAAACCAGAGGATTCGTTTAGTGCATTTGGGACGGGGGACCACATAACTAACACAAAAACGCGAGGGTCAAAGTACAAAATGACATACGTACGTCCATACATATATCTAAATAAATAAACAAACATCCCCGATTTTTTCATTTTTACCCCTGTAAGTGTCTCGCTCGCTACGCTCGCTCGCCAATAATATCTGAAATCTCAATTGAACACGACTGAGAGTCAGCTTCGCTAGCTTCGCTCGCTCGCTGAACTAGTGGTGCGCTCGAATAGCGCAAATGCATGGCGAGCGAGCAGACTCTTTTTACAGGAAAATAGGACAGAAATTACATCTAACTGTAGTGCACAGTGTAACCCTTTCCATTCTCAGTTAGCATCAGAGAATCTAAAATCTCTGATCCCAGACTAAGGAAGTGGGACCCATGCGTAGTAACAATAACAGAATTACCTGAATAAACATCGAAAGCAGTGGCAAAGAAGCGCAGCTTGACAAAGACTTCACAATTGTTTCAAGAAGAGAGAAGCTATAAACTTTTTGGTTGAAACGTTGCGTAAGGCAGTGCAGCAGGATTCTCCGCGCTAGTTAATTGAAAAATACTAGAACTGTGAACGCTTTACCTAACTTACGTAATTAGAAGTGCGGGCGAAATATTTTGACGTACGTATATATACTTATTGGCGAGCGAGCGTAGCGAGCGAGACACTTACAGGGGTAAAAATGAAAAAATCGGGGATGTTTATTTGTATTTATACCATGGTTCGTTCAAACCGTCCAATCAGATTTCTCAATTCGGGGTGAATAAATCACTTATACACCGCCTAGGAGGTGAATATTTTTTGCCCGTGGCCTAGAATTACGATCTGTAGCTAAGCGAAGCGGCGACCAATGAGGCTACAGAAAAAAAGGTTGTTATGCGTTTCTTATAGCCTAGAGCCATGGTACAAGTCCGTTGCACCGCTCGGTGCGCGGTCGGTACGGGATTTACACTATCCTCGGGCCTTCGGCCCTCGGTTGTGTAAATCCCATACCGACCTCCACCTCGTGATGTAACCTATACATATGTATGGGCGTACGTAAGGCATTTTTGTACTTTGACCCTCGCGTTTTTGTGTTAGTTCGGTTGTCGACCCCGTCCCAAATTGCACTAAACAGAATCCTCTGGTTTATCGATCAGTACCCGTATCACCCTAGAAATTGAATTGTTTACCCTTTTTGAATTCTTTTGCCGGTGCAGTTCAAACTTGACAACTTAAGGGACTTCCATTTCTATTCGAGTTAGTGGCGGTGGTAAGTCAATGCGCTCTTTGTCATGGTTATAAGCCGTGCGCACAGTATTTACCTGAAAATACATTGTCCACTAGACTACTGCGAAGGTAAGTCTGTGTAAGTGCATGTCCAGTTGTGTCAAAGCATTGTGTGTTACAACCACTACTTAGCTAAAGAATATCACAAAGAAAACTTTGAAATAACGTGTATTGTTTTGTTGTTGTAGTTTTTTCCTTCAATTCAAGCAGTTGCAGAGAGTTGTTACTATGGCACTGAAATCCCTTTACCCTGTATGCTAAATTAAAAAACTGGACCTTATTTTCAGTAGCTTCAGTGTTAGAAGTCAATAAAAATAGTATAGTCTTTAGGCTCGCTCGCCATTTGTGCTCAAGCACACCACTAGTTTATTGGCGAGCGAGCGAAGCGAGCGAGACAGTATTAGGGGTGGATAATGCAAAATCGGGTATATGTTATATGTATATATGTATATATGTATGTATGTATGGATTGTACGTATGCCCTTTAACCGATTAACGCCGGAAATTAAATTCGCGATTACGTGCGCGTACTCCTAAATTGTTTACAAGAAATCGTGACCGTCACCTCGAGGCTTGAACCGCCTGAGCTTTTTCTTGTCTGGAGGCAATACGCTTCGAAGTAACCGACGGCGATGTATTAACTGATTGAAGCTAAAGCCTTCCTCTACCCGCGGGCTAAGTTTTGTTTAGTTTCTAAGCGTTTGAAGTGTATGAAGTGCGCACTCATTGGAAACTACAAGCTTCAAGGTAAGTATACCATTGTTAGCATCAGTATTGTAAAAGTTTAGGCTAAGACCTCATGTTTCATAGCTATATATTGTTGTTTTAAATGTTCACCAGCCGCTTGCTTTGAAATAATTCAGCAACTATGGATTTTGGCTGTTTATTTTTTTTTGTGTGAGCCATATACTAGAATAATATAATATTATAACATAACAAGCAATTATATAGACTACTGTGTTTGCAATTCTAGGATTTTTTTCTGATAATACTATGAAGTAGTCTGATTGAACTCCCATGGTGACAAAGCCACACTCCATAATCACCTCTGTACTGTACCATGATGTGTCTGTTGTTACTGTTCTTGACATAGATTGCACTTCCTTCTCTTCATACCTGAGAAACTTTCTCCTAAGAAATCCATTTTATGGGCACCTTCAAGTAGGGGAGAACTGGGAGGAAGAAAGTCTGTATCCTCATGCAATAATAACTTGACCTTTTTGTGGTTAGTGTTGTTCAAAATCTATATAACCCTCTGTGTATGAACAAACGAAGCTAAAATAGCTTGCCTTTTTCAACCTTTACTTCCTCCAGGTCATCAAATTCTTCATTGCTGCCCTCCATGAAGACTTCTTGGCCACGGACCTCTACACCTGAGAAGTCTTCTCCCTTATTCTATCTCTATTTCTTTGAGATCATAAAATTCTTCATCACTGCCCTCTATGAAGACTTCTTGGCTGTCTTTAAATTTTATTGACAAGTTTATATCATATTAATAATTGATAAATATTTTTGTCTATTAGTTATAGCTATTCATATTTTTTTTTTGTAACTTTGATTTTCTTTATACACAAACAGTGCTACAATTTCAATCTACAAATAATAAAAAAATTTCTATGGTAAGGGTCATTAAAACCTTGCCTCCCTTACACTTACCTCACAGGAGAATCGCTACGGCGTTGTGGGAGCTCTTGAAACACTTGCGATTGCTGCTGGTAGCTAATTGAAGCGGGTGCAATGGCGAGTACGCAAAAATGCGTATCCCGGGCTGTGAAGCACCCTCGCGCGGTACGCAAAAACGCGTATTTCGGCGATAATCGGTTAACCCTCTCGTTCCTGAATTGTTTTGACGCGCGGAAAAATCTAATTTTCTACCGCGGAATAGAGCATTGCCGTTTTATTTTTTTAACTCGATGCTGGCTGGGAAAACCCCATAGCAACCATATATCACTAAATAGACCAAGAGTTTGGGATTCCCCTCATTTTTTGTTGAGAAAATTGAATAATATTTAAGCCATCTACTAATACTTCAAAAAAAATTTTTTTTCCCCCCAAAAAATCCACTTTTCCCATCAATAAAAAAATAAAATAAAATAGAAATAAAATTGTTTGATGCATTATATACCAATATTATATTAGTTCAACAATAAAATATGTTGTTTGTTGTGTGTGGTGCTGATTGTGATCATGTAGGAGACATCTATGAGTGTCCACAGGGAACGTATGGCATCGGACGTCGAGCTCCACTACAAAACAATTTCATATACACAAAAACACAAACAACAAAGATATTTGTAATACAAACAACAAATTATTCATGATCCTATATAATTGCAACTTTATGATGTATTGTATGCGGTTTCATACAGGATTTTTGTTTGGGGTGGGGCTCCGAGTGTACTTTGCCACACCCATTTTTTGGAACCTACACTACTTTGATGCACATCTTTGCATACGAGTCTATACTTCACACTGATGATCAGTGTTCGGTCCTATGCACTAAATGGCTCAGTTATGATAGGAACATAATGGGATACAATATCAGACTAAAAATAAATGCTTCCTAAATGTTCATTTCTATTCAACTCCCAAAATTCTAGGGGGGAACCCAGCCATGCCTCCCACTGTATGAACCCTGGTATGTATACTCTACACTGTACATGAGAGAAACATGTATTGAGAAAGTGTACTTTGAAAATGAAAAGCAGTACAAGCACACACGTGGAATTCAACTTACCCGGCATGGATGGTGTCACAGACTGAACGATCCCTCCCATAGGATCCGAAACCTCCATACAATACCAAAAAAACACAAGACAACAATGACATTTGTAACATAACAGCTGGCCTCGCTGAATTGAGCCCCCCCTCCCCCGTCATTACTTTTCACTGACATTCTTGTACCATAACCCCCCCCTCCCCCGTCATTACTTTTCACTGACATTCTTGTACCATAACCCCCCCTTCCCCCGTCATTACTTTTCACTGACATTCTTGTACCATAACCCCCCCCCCCCCCTCCCCCCCCCAGCCCTAGCTGGACACCCAAATATCAGTAAGTTGAAAAAATGAAATTCAACTTACCAGGCATGGATGATGTCACAGACCGAAAAAGACCACCGAGTTTGTTCTCTCTCAGGTTGGATCCGGAAACGCCACATACTGTTTGTTCATGGTTGCTCTCTCTCTCTTTCCACAAATGCACGCACACACATACACACACACACACACACACACAGAAAAAAGAAGCTACAGGTGAATACAGATCATAAAAATAAATGTATATTTTATTATACATAAATTGACTGGTGTACACACACACACACACACACATGAAATTCAACTTACATGGGCATAGTAGTCACGATCCAAAAAGATCCAGAGTTCCCTCCCAGGTTGTATACGGAAGCGCCACATACTGTTTGTCCACGGTTGCTCTCTCTCATTCCACAAATGCACACACACACATACACACACACACTAGAAAAAAGAAGATACAGGTGAATACAGATCATAAAAATAAATGTATAATATAAATTGACTGGTGTACACACACACACACATACATGAAATTCAACTTACATGGGCATAGTAGCCCCCCGATTGGAAAAGACCCCCCCCCCCCGAGTTCGTTCCCTCCCCGGTTAGATCTGGAAGCACCAGAATAACATTTCAACTCCACGCACACACATATACATCGAGTGTGAAACTCCACTACAACACCACAAAAACACAGACAACGACAACGACAATAACAATACATATTACAACTTTTGGGATGTTCAGGGGGGGGGGGGCAGCCACAAATATCAAAGTTTGTGGTCCATCACACAAAAGATTATGGAATATCAATGGGTGTGTTGTCATCTTTCTTCCACTCTCCCCCTACCTCATCCACCCGACTCTTGTTCTTCAATTCCCACCTTCTCCGACTGCGAGGACGTCCAGAACTCGGAGCAGGAGGAGCCACTTCCTCTTCTTCATCACTGGAACCTGCTGCCTATTCGTGTTTCATCATTGGAAGACTCAGGTCCGGTATCCTCTCCTTCATCACTGGAAGACTCTGCTCCTGTCGCCTCATCTGCGTAATCGGGTCGCTGACTGCATTCACATCTGGTCCTAGTAGTATATGTGGTAAAAACTTTTTTTAATTTTTTTGAAAATTTGAAATTGTTCAAAAAACCACAAGCCACTTTCAAATCTCAAAACTCAATGAAATATATATAATATTATAGCTAAACAGCTTACTCTATCTCAATATAGCTATAAATAAGTCCTTTCCACAACAGAAGCTTGCTATTTTTCAAGAGAAAGACAAGAGAAAGACAAGCTTACCTCGATCATCTTCTTGACTCCCATTTTCAGTATCAGAGTTGACGGGGTCTGGTCCACCAACCCTGATACAGGGCCTCCTATAGCCCTAGATGGCGTCTCCCTTCTCTCCGCTTGATCCTGAGTCGCTAGAGTCAGCATCAAGCAAGTCTAAAACTTGCACCGCATTGTAACTTGTAGACGCCATCTTCCAAAAAATGACTTTGAAAAAAATTTTTTTTTGCATAGTTACCGGGGTCACACGACACGCTCACTTTTATCCTATGATGTAATAAGCATTACCTAAGACTGTACGTAATAGGGAGGTCCCCAGTTGAACTGGCGATTTTATATAAAATGGAGAAGACAGTAAGTCAAACCGCAAAGTCTTGGTCGGCAAAGAAGCGGTTGTTTCAATGTGTTATGGAATGCTACTGAGCTCAAGCAATTTTTTGTTGCTTCTACAAAGCTCTGGAGATGACTGGATCCATAAATGAAGCTGCTGTGAAGAAGGTAACTTTTTTAAAAATTCGACGGAGAACCGATGTTTTTTTTTTTTGCCGAGGAAGAAATAAACGCAACTGCTGTGAGGTACTGTCGAAGCAGTCCTGGCTGAAAGCTATTTTAGATGCTTCTCCAATGCATTGGGCACCTGTGTATGCAATCTGAAGGTTCTAGCTATAAAGTAACTATTTTTAAAAATTCGGAGAAGTCAATCGGTCTTCACCCGCTTTAAAGCGGGATCCGGAACGAAAGGGTTAAACGCGCGCGCAGGAAACTTTTTTCTTAAAAAAACACGGCTTTTTAGGCTTGACCCCAGATTAAGCAAGCCCTACTTTATACTTAAGCTCCAAAGTGTGAAAAAATTCCTTCGAAAATGCTTGCTTTTCAAGAAACAAAAAGTTGATTCGACCGGTTACTATGACATTGAAGACCCTTTACCAGATTTAAATTAAAAAAACTTCGCCTTTTTTCCGGTTAAGTGCAGCTTGTTAGTTGTCAAGAGCCACCTGTAGTCAGTACTAAGAGAGCTATCACTACTTCTGAAAAGCGTATGTAAGCACATAAAGTATTAAAGCTAAGGAAGCTACTACTACTCCGGGGATGCTGAGGTAAGTACGTAATTCCATATTTGTTAGCTAAATAAGCAAAAATAACTCTGGCCTTTCTTTTTTATAGCTAAGAACTTGTTGTCAACAGTGACTGGTAAATTCAAATAGTCAGAATGACTCAAATTTGGTACTACAAAATTACCACTGCTCAAGAAAATGAGATAAGAAAGTAATTTTGTATTTGTGTGCTAAAATTGATTGTCTTTTGTTTTTGTAGGTGAGAGCTTGTCAAGAATTCAAGGTAATTCAGATGGTCAAAGTAACTTCAATTTAATACTACAGAAGTTATCAATACTCAAGAATGAGGTAAGTAGTAATTCCATATTTGTTGGCTAAAATTACAAATAATAACACTGGTTTATTTTTTATCGTAGCTGAGAGCTTGTTCAAGAGTTACTGGTGATTGAGATTATCAGAATGGTTGATGTTTGATACTACAAAGTTACCATTAATCAGGTAAGAGAGTGATTTTGTATTTGTTTGCTGAAATCAAATGTCATAACTGCTATTATAGTGTTTGCATGAAGTAAGCTAAAAATAGTAACATTTTATGTTACCTAACTATCAGGCTCGCTCGCCATTTGTGCTCAGCACACCACCACTAGTATATATATATGTATGTATGTATGGTGGGTACGTATGCTCTTTAAACGCGCGCGTGGAGAACGTTTTCCTAAAAACACGGCTATTTAGGCTTCACTCCAGTTTATTCTGAAACTACAGCATTAAGCAAACCTTACTTTATACTTAAGCTCCAAAGTATGAGAAAATTCCTGCTAAAACGCTTGTTTTCAAGACACAAAAAGTTGATTCGACCGGTTACTATGGCATTGAAGACCCTTTTCCAGACTTCATTTCAAAACTTGGGGTGATACGGAGTGCCGGTTGTTGGTTGTCAAGAGCCGTTGGTAGTCAGAATACCGTAGTATTAATGCTATGGAAGCTACTACTTCTCGAGGGAAGCTGAGATAAGTACTCAATTCCATATTTGTTAGCTAAATATGCAAAATTAACTCTGGCCTTTCTTTTTTGTAGCTAAGAGCTAGTCAACAGTGACTGGTAAATTCAAATAGTCAGATTGGCTCAAATTTGGTACTACAAAAGTTACCACTGCTCAAGAAAATGAGGTAAGAAAGTAATTTTGTATTTGTGTGCTAAAATTGATTGTCTTTTGTTTTTGTAGGTGAGAGCTTGTTGTCAAGAATTCAAGGTAATTCAGATGGTCAAAGTAACTTCAATTTGATACTACAGAAGTTATCAATACTCAAGAATGATGTAAGTAGTTATTCCATATTTGTTGGCTAAATTACAAATAATAACACTGGTTTATTTTTATCGTAGCTGAGAGCTTGTTCAAGAGTTACTGGTGATTGAGATTATCAGAATGGTTGATGTTTGATACTACAAAAGTTGGTAAGAGAGTGATTTTGTATTTGTTTGCTGAAATCAAATGTCATAACTGCTATTATAGTGTTTTTGCATGAAGTAAGCTAAACATAGTAACATTTTATGTTACCTAACCATCAGGCTCGCTCGCCATTTTGTGCTCAAGCACACCACTAGTTTTATATATATGTTTGGACGTATGTAGTCATTTTGTACTTTGACCCTCCGTTTTTGTGTTAGCTCCGCGTTCGACCCCGTCCCAAATTCACTAAACAGAATCCTCTGGTTTAGCGACCATTACCCGTATCACCTTAGAAATTGAATTGTTTACCGCTTGAATTGTTTTGCGGGTGCAGTTAAAACTCAAAAACTTATGGGAGCTCCATTTCTATTCGAGTTAGTGGCGGTGGTAAGTTAATACACTATTTGTCACAGTTATAAGCACTACTCAACTGACAATTCATTGTGCACTAGACGAACCACGAAGGTAAGTCTTGCGTAGGTATGTTCAGTTGTGTGAAAGTATTGTGCGTTACAACTATTGTTGCTTCTTTTTCAATTCAAACAGTTGAGGGGAGTGGTTACTAAGGCATTGAAACCCCTTTACAGTATATGCGTAATTTAACAACTCGACTTTATTTTAGTAGTTTGAATAACAATAGTGTAGTTTAAGGCTCGCTCGCCATTTGTGCTCAAGCACACCACTAGTATATATCTGAAATCTCAATTGAACACGACTGATAGTCAGCTTCGCTCGCTTCGCTCGCTCGCTGAATTATAAAGTTTACAATTCTAATAATACAAAATTATGGATCAGCTTGGAAGTTGGAGATACTCTTGTGTTTCCTGCATCTTTGGAGTCCTGAATCCACAGTAAAGTCAATAGACTTCCCGAGAAGACTCAAGATATCATTGTAGCTTAATTCAAAGTATCAAATAATCACGAATTATTGTTCTTGTATATGAAAATATTTGATAAGCTTGAAGTGTTTTGTAGCAAAGTTTATCTGACGAATTTTATATGTAACGACACTTGTAGATATGCTATACAGATAGCTATACTACCAGTACAAACCTGAGATGCAATGATAGATAACTGGTAGACTCAGGTATGCAGCTGTAGGCAGATAGATATTACCCCCTTTCTTGTGCCAGAATTGCATATTTGGCCTTTCGGGGGACAAAATACGGAGGTAGCAAAAAATTGCGTATTTGGCCGGTAATCGGTTATTGCATGTGATTATGATTATGATGACGTTAGACAAAATTTATCTTGCCTTTCCAATGAACAGCTGGCTAGCACAGCAAATTATAATGTTTTTAACTTGAGTTTACTTTTTCAACTGTTGAATGCAATACATCAGAGTGTCCTACATAGTATATACAAGTGGCACTCCTCAACATACCATAAATAATGAGTAGCTAAATTCCAACTACAGTGGAATCCGATAGTGAACTTACTAACGAGCAAAGTAGCTTTATTTAGTGTACTTTCTGCTTGCCTCCTCGTATAGATAACATATTGCTTATAACCTTAAAGGGAAAAAAACCCCTTTTATTTGTGAACGGAAATCCCTGGTCCAAAACTGTTCTCTGTTCAGAGGTTCTACTAGAGTGTACCATCATTGATGAAAATGAAACAATAACTAAAATGAACTGGTTAAGCTCGCTTTTGAAGCACACCACTAATTTTGTAACTTTAAATATGTTGATAACAGGGTTCGTGGTCTCCACTACTGTATGCTGCCAGCAGGAACTATCCCAAGATTGTCGAAGTATTATTAAAATATAAAGCTATTTATGATGAGGTATGTTTCATGAAGATAAACTTACATTTTACTATCATTCTTATGTTCTCTAGTCTGAAATATCTCCTTTTGGTCTATCATGTCAAGTGGGACATTTTGATTGTTAAAACCTTAATCCAGCATGACGAAAATCTAGACATTAACAAACCAACCAAAGTAAGTCATGGAGATTGCTAGGATTTTCAGCAGCCATTTGTTATATTCTCTCTATCAACTAGATGAGATGGTCACCTCTTCAGCTAGCTGTACAAAATGGCCATGAAAATATTGTTCATTATTTGGTGGACCATGGAGCAGACTTAACTTACACTAAGGTATTGTTTATAGACCTTGGAGAGTAGTAATTCTTTATGGAAAGAGTTCTGATCGGTATTTTATATGAATTACTATTTTCACTTGTGCCTCACTAGAAAGGCTTCATGAAGTCTAAGATTTTATTTAGATAATTGTAGCAATAAAGGGCTGCAATTATTTTTGTAATAGAATATTTGTGAGTTGCATACAATGAGAGCAAAGTAATTCAAATGAAAGAACTGATTATATATGGTGAATATGCTAGAGACCATTCTTGAATGTATATACATGACTTAAACATTTCTTACAATAATTGTATGCACCCAAAATATCCGGTTATATGGCTTAGTTAGTTGTGTTTGACAAACTGAATAAATTGATACATCTCATGCCCAGCTAGATCCAACTAGTCATGTGGCCAAAACAAGCTTTTCTTAAACTAACCCTAATTCAACTAATCGACCGCGTAAGCTTAAATTATCGACAGGTTAAAAATGCTGAACGAGCACAGAATCCTGTATTTTATTCCACTTCAGTTTGTATTGTGGCTCTGTGCACCTTCTTTTTCGTGGCTCTTCTTCTTCATATGTCAAGGTAAACTGCGTTGGAGGTAGCTGTAGATGATATCCTTGGTGTTGAATTACGACTATCAGTTCACTCTATCATTAATAGCTATCTATAACACCACAGCGTATTAGCTAGTAGCTAGCTAGCTACAAAACTAGTTACTTGTTGTGCTTTACAGCTGTAGGCTTGGTAAAACTTAATCACGCAATGATTTATGATTGCTGTGATTTATAAGAAGTGGAAATAATTCAGCTGTAAGGAATCAATGTAATATAACTCCACAACTTACACCTCACAGTAGGCTCACTATACAGTCTCTGTCAAGTGCCTTCATCTCAAGTAGGCTTTCTGCTACATCTATCTCTGGCTGGCTCCCACAGCTCCTTTCTATTTCACATCTTTACCTCTAGTTCGGTTGTGAATACGAGGACTCAGTTTTTAAGCAAGAGAGCTAAACTCAATCGATAATATCATGTATTTACAGATGTGTATGTTTTTAATCATATTAAAAAAAATTAGGGAATTAAAAGAGTGAGCTACAATGTCTTTATAATTGGTAAAAACTACAAATTATCCCCTAATGTTAGCATGTATTGTTTTAAAAAAGTTAACTACAAAAAGTGTGACATAAAAAATTATTGAAATGCTGTGGTAAAAGGCTTTCATATGTAGATTACAGTGGTATCGTCCAGTTTGAGTGAATTCTTATTAGAAACATGTTATGGGTGATTATTGCTGAGTGGCCAATAACCGTAGTATGCGAGCTCAATAGGTGGTCGATAATTGAAGAGCATGGCTGATAATTGAGGCCCGGCCACTGAGTACTTGAGTTATGCTCAGCAATAACAAAATAATAAATATTCATAAAGATGCAGTATGAAATTGTCTAAAAGATGCTGCTTGCTAGATCTTGAGAAAGCTTATAGATCCGGCTTATGCTTTGAGGGGCAAACTTTGGCCGATAATTGAGGACTTACGCTATGTCAAGTTATAATAATTTTTTTACCTTATCATATATATGTTTTTAGGATGGAAAAAACGCTCTTCAGTTAGCCAAAGATAAAGGCCACACCTCCCTTGTCAAATACTTAGTTTCTTGAACAAACTCACTGTAATGGGTTTTATGGCGTACAATTTTTTTGTATTGTAATTGTATGATGCTTTGCCTTGTCAGCACTTTATTTTCTTGCAGTAAATAATTCTTATATTTTGTTATTATTTGCTTCTTTCCTCATCCATCCTGCTTTTTACCATTACATTATTTCATAATTTCTTTCTGAGCCTTTATGGTTTATTGTTGATGTAGCCATTACACTGTTAGAAGGCACTTGCTGGCTCAACACCCAGGTTAAACTTAATATTGTCTCCGCAGGAAGTCATGACTAAGAGACATTTCTGGTATGGTAACAATGTATTGGTATGGAAGATAAAGCCTGGACAGTGCCTTCTGCTAAACACCTTAAAAGGTGCTCTTTAGAGCAACCAGCTAGTCTACAGCATATTCATATTGAATATTTTCCTTTAATGAGAGTATCTTCCAATAGCTAGTGATAAGAATACAGTATATAACAATACATAGCATAGCTACATAGTTAGCCAGTTTTAAACGTTTCATTTTTGCCAAAAAACATTATTTTCAGATAGCTTAGTTGATGGTGGTGGCATGATATCCGTTCTTCTTGGATATTCATTATAAATGTTTCATTTCTTCAGGAGGTGAGGTATTATCTTGGCAAAGACAGAAGGAGAGTAATTTGCCAGTAGCCAGTTCAGGAGCGATGTGTGTGGCGTAGCAATCTGTATATGTTGGTTTGCAAGTTTTGATGCAGATTGAGTAAGTAAGCTTGACGATGACATCTAATCTGATAGTAGTATAGCATTAGATTCCACCTTAATGTAGGAACTTGTTTGAAAGAATGAGGGTTGTGCGGCTGACATCCATAGTGATACTTGAAGGGCTGACTGGTTGAAGTGCTATCTCCTAAAAATCCTGGATGGTAATGATTGGAGAACGAGTGAAACTGTTGCCCTGCACCTTAGTTTTGTTGGTAATATTTATTATAATATGTTGGCATTAAAAATGAATTGTTTGGTATAAAAATTCAAATTGGTATAACATGAACTATAACCAGCAAGAAAAAACTTTAAAACAATATTAATTATTATTGTCAATAAAATAAGCCGATTTCAAGCACACATATTCAAGAAATTTGTTAGAAATGATATGGAAAGGTTCTAACCATTAGTTCATACTGTGTGCTGAATTCTGTATACAGGAAGCAGTCCCTCCCATCAGTGTAGAGATGATCTGGCAAGTGCAGAGCCAGTGTAGTGGTCACTATAGCTATAGGACATTTTTGGGAATTGGATACATGCATGACAGTTGGGAGTGCTTTAGATTATATTTAATCTGCAGACTTGGTCAAGCTCTATATTTAAGTCTGGTGTAGCTGTTAGGTAAAGGGTCTGGCTATGCCAGACTACTCTATAGTCTGCTATGAGTTGTTCATTCTAATTTTTTTGTGGGGGTTGGGTGAACATCTTGATAGCTCTATGTTAATTCATTAAACATCACTTCATTTTTTTAATTAGCTATGTCTTGTCCATGGTGACAGTGAGCTAGCACTGGGCTTGTCAGCTGGTAGGATGTCAATGTTGAGTTGTCCTTTTGAAAGTAATTGAAGGGTATTTTTTTCTTCACTGGTTAAATTTCTGTTTGAAAAATTTCTGATTGAATGTTCTTTTCTGCTGACCAGATTCACCTCTCTTCAGCTATTTTAACAAACATTGCTTTCCATTGATTAGTCACTAATTCTGATTTCTGTTCGTACAAAACATTTTTTATAACATGAGCAAAGTTCTGTGTCTGTTGTTTAATTCATAACGCAGTTGAGCCGTGAGTGCACACATGTGATGCGACATAAAACATCCACTAGAGAACGCAAACTTTACACGCCCCTGATGTTGATGTCGCCGTACATGGGTGAGTACAAATCCGATGTGGAGCCCTCACCAGACACCCCCCATTCCTTCGCCCACATTATAAAGGAAGGCAAAGGGTCGGCAACGCCAGACTAGGATCACGTCCGGTCAGTAAACGAGACCTTACCGTCTTTCGAGAAGTCCCGTCTACTATAGCATTCCAGTTTCACCTGATATTTCCCATCCAGGGCTTCCAGGAATGTTGGATACATTCAGTCGCATAATATTCCTGAACCGGGTGAATAGCTAGCAGCATAGTCTGGCGTGGCCAGACCCTCCCGAAAATCCATAATGCAGAGACTGGGTCTGGGCATCACATCTCATGTATCGCGGCATGACATTCTTGTCTATGTTGTCAAAAACATGCTTGAGAATAAGGCGGTTTAGCAAAGGTCTGGACTATTTTTGCAGAATCAAAAGATGCTTCAGGTGTTGCTTTCTCTAGATGTTGGATGCCATCATCACTTGGTAATGAAAGGCTGCTACAAGACTTCGTGGCCTCACTCACTGAACTGTCATTAGATGAGCCTTCGCCTTCAAGGTCAGTGTTAATGAGAGATGGATGCCACGGGTTCACAAATGATGTTGTTGACAGAATACTTGGTTTATTTCAGAATGATTTCAATGTTAAACAATGATGAACTTAGCAAAGCTATTTTTTCACCCAAGACTCCAAATATTGCACTTCAATGGTAGAGTAACTATAAATTCAAACATTAAAAAAAATCTTTAGTGATCACATTCGGATTTTAGATGAGGTAATTTTTTCTCAACTCCCCCACCCCCAAACCTATTTACTACTTGACTATTATTCTTCCTTGAAAAGTTCCACTTACTCAGAAAGTACAAAAATAATTAAACCAACTTTTTAATTGAATTACAATGCAATGGTGTAAAATGTGGAACCATTAGTGGCACCAGATCAGTATTGTTGGTCTCACTAACAGATGCATGACAGTTATCCCACTGATGCTCATACTGTTTCACAAATGCACGATTTTTCTTATTTAACAGCAAAGCTATTGACTAAAAAAATTGTATTTAGATTTACCATTAATTTTATAGATCTAGAAATTACCAGAATATAATACAAAGATTATGTCCAATACAAAATGAAACAAAAATATAATGACTGCCTTTACTGTTGACTGTCTCCATAGGCCAAAAGGAAACTCCATTGAGAACCGCTTTTGCAAGACAATTGAGTGAATTAACTGTACTAAACTCTTTGTAATTACAATTATAATTCAGTTTTTAATCAATATCCACTCAAATTTTAGACACTACAAAATCATAGCAAATCACATACAACACAAACACACATGACACAGGCATAATGATCTACACACACCCATAATAACAACTCACATGAATACAAACACACACATACACTCACACGCACAAACACACATACACAAGCATGCACACACATAAGCACGCACACACACACACCTGCACACCCACGCAAGCACACACACAAGCACGCACACACACAAACACTCACAGACCTGTACACACACATGCACACACACATATACACAAACAAGTACACAATGGTGCTTTCTATAGAAGTAGTAATTAGTAAACAAAAGCATACTTGTTAAATGGTTTAATTTACCAAGTCAGCTAGGAAGTGTGTGAAACATGACTCTAGTTACAGTCCACCCAGTTCTCAGTTGTATAACCTGCCACAAGGAGGGTAGACTACTCTGTGAGGGTACAGATACACCACATTGTCACTGTGTATGCCTGTGGCCTGAAGCAAACTTCAGAAGCCACTATAATAGAGGTTTAAATGTTTGACCGATTCCACATATTATGTCATATGTGCTGTCTCTGAGATAACTAGTTGGGCTTTTCAAATACAAAAAGTATACTTGACTGTATGTATTTCACAACTTTGTTTTGCTGCAAGAAAGTAGCATGTTAATTAAAATTAATTATCAATTACATTAGCTTACATGTGATGCCTCTTGTGCACTCTACCATGGAATAATATCAATATAGCTAGTCTAAGAACAAAATTTTAGATGTTGAAGCAGATGTGGAAACTACTACTAAACAGTCGCTAAAGTGGATGAGAGAATAAAGGGTTGTTTGATTATAATAGTTGCCCATTAAAAATGTGGGAAAAATCGCTGTTCAATTGAAATCGCATGGGGAAAGTGACATCGCATGAAATGGCATGGTAACTAAGTGGAAATCAACTGGGCTAAAGTGGGAGGGTCATGTGACTAGCTACTCCCATTAACCTGCACAGGCAAAACTAACTTTATTGCCCTAGACGAATATTCAAAATGAAAATTCTGACAGTTTAAAGGGATTTTGCCTTATAAATTAATGAAATTTGACGAGACTTTCAGTGCCTAGATGATGACCATCAGCAAAAACCACTGTTGACAGAAGAGTGACAGAATTAATGAATGACAACAGCACGTGTGCTAACAATCAACTGACACATAGTGGTGCAAGTAATCAGAGTACAGGTAACAATTTTCCACATACACGTAATTACAGTGGTTACATTTTTAATTCTGCTTTTTTTCTTTTGATTTTGTGTTTTGGAAAAAAAAATTCAGTTAAAAAAACAAACAAATTGTAACACACCACATTCCTATAAAATCTTACTTCAGATTGCTGATCACTCCATTCTTGTGGCTCTTGCAAACATGACTCATCAGGCTCGTCAACATTCATAGACTGAGTATCATCTACCTGCCAAGTTTAATTGAGTGAGAAATATCAAACTGAAGCGTTAATTATTACCTTATTATTTGATACTGGAGACAAATCTGTTGACTTAATGAGTGTAAATGCAACAAATGAGACGAGTAATATTCTTCATTGTACTGCTCATGCAATGCTGTGCAGTTAAAAATACTTTTGCCAGGAAGGGAATTTTCGCTAGGATACTCTCCTTCTTGTATGAAAGTGTAGTTATATTATGACAAAATTTTGCCCAACATACCATTTTTTTTGCTTAAATGTGACCATCAAAAAAATTTATTTGCACTTATAAGAGTTGTTGGCATCCAGATATTGAGTTCTCCAAGTTTTATCATCATAGCTTCAGCCGTTCCCGATATAATAGACTTAACCGTTCACTCTAGTAGGCTTATTTAAAAAATTCAATTGATTTACCAACATTTACACATGCCGCATTGTGCCCAAATTTCCCATAGACAGTCACAAATGTATTTTTATGGTAAATTATCTTCATGGTCAATACACTGCATTATTATCTTATTAGCTAAACGATTACATTTACCTCACTGTCATTGTGGCACTGATCCACCCACTGCTCCTGATGAACTTGCTCTTCAGGCCTGGTATCACTGCAGGTCAGATCACCATCATGATGGCTGCCATCACTGTCATATGAGATTAACTCAGCATCTGTAATAGGTGATTCATACAGATATGCATCTTCAAAAACACCTGTACTCCTACAATCTATCTTGTCATAATCTGCTTCTTCCAAGTCAAAGTCTGAGTCATCTCTCGAAAGGATTGGAAATTGACTAAGATCCATGGTTCTAACAGTCTCCACCTACGTACAAAGATATCGTGTATATTACTTGACTACATTTGATGATTATAATCAACTCACACATAATGAAGAATTGACAAACATATCTTCAGACTCAACTTTACAATTTTTCACTTTTTGGTCATATTGATTTCCAAGTTTGTCGACAAGTTTTATTGTCCTTGAGTGTGAAAGACATAAACCAAGCTTTTGAAGCCGTTCATATACCTATAATTTTAGTTAAATATAATATATAGCCATCATAAGAGTTATGGAATTCATGTGTATGATGTACATGTTCCAATGCCTCACTAAAAATATTCTCACAACAAATTATTGCTTAGTACCTGCTTTGAAGAATGCCCATTATATAAAAACAAGGAAATTAGTTGCTGTAACTGGCATGCAGATGCTTTGCAATGCTTGCAAATCATGGATGTGATGTTGAGATGAGAATGTTTGTGTTCGAGTGAGGTTGCCTCGTCTTCATGGCCCATCCTAGCAGCAGAAAAAGAGTAGGCGCTGTGGGAACACCCACCAACCTGAGCAAGCCAGAGGTGCCCCTTAAATCAGGAGGTGTCCTCAACACAGAAGAGAACAATAGACTTAGTTGTGTGTGTAGGTGTGTGTATAGTCAACAAGTGTTGTATCATTAAGTTACACTTCATTCATGAACCTATTAGTTACTTCAGTTTTGTATAGCTTAATTAACATCACTTTTGTAAGAGTGTGTGTGGTATGGTTTTATATACCTTGGCCTTGCCTCATGCAACTCAGAGTTGTGCATTGCCAGATTTTGTTGAGATAGATTAACCTCTGTATCAAACACTTCTACAATCCTACTAGGAATAGGCTTATGGCCGCCTAACTAAGGAGGGTAGAGCGTTAGCAGCAGGCCTCCATACTCAGCTCAGTCCATTGAGCAAGCCCCTCTCTGGTGGCAGCGGGAAAGAGCTACCTACCCCTGACTAGTCCTACAGGCGCCCTATCGTGCATCTCACAGATGATGCACTTGACTAAACCATCCAAATCCTTGTTAGGCTCTTCAGTCAACAGATTTTTGTGAGAATTTGAACAAAGAAATATCACTTCCTTCTGTAACATTTGGCCCACGACATCTAGTATTGCCTTTTTCGCTCCTTTGTTCTGCATGGTGGTCCGTGCGAAGGAATTATAGTTCCTCCTTATCAGTTCTTCTTCTAGTTGGAGTAAATGCATAATATTTTTGCGTTTGTGACTTGTACAGAACACGTGCCTACAATATAATTTTTATGTCACATGATAAATATAAAATTGATCTGATAACAAAGTACCTGATCATGATATACTATCTTCTGAAAAAAATTAAATTTCAACTCAGTTTAATTTATGTTTGCATTAATTCAGTGTTGTTTTGTTTGTTTATTGTTGTTATCACTTTTTACTAGTTTTACACATTTAATCATTACATAAAAATTAAATTATCTTACTACAATAGTTGGAGACTGTCGTATGCTACGACAACTAGGTTCATTCAATCAAACAATTAAAGTTCTACAATTCATATAGCAAGTTACACAAGGATACAATACACTCTCAATAACTGACTCCAGAAATAACTAATGACAAGTTATTAAATACATGACAAAACCACATGATGATGTAATAAGTATGATGCAATGATTAAAGACTACTAGTCTTGGTTAGATACCACAGAGACTCATTGCTTCCAAATGCTACCATTGGTGCAGATCCTAGTCCTCCTTGTGATCTAAGTGACCTTCGTGCTGGCCTAGCAATTGGGGATTGATCAGCTGCTACTCTGCTAGAGGGCAACCTGTGCAATGCAGCTCTGAGTTTGTTGCTGATCTTCTGGTGGAGGCTTGAACATTAATTATCCAGCATTGTAGCACAGCTACTGCAAATGTACCCATCTTGCCCTCTAGACACATCAATGCAAGCTCTCAGCTCAGGTACCAGGTAGACTAGTGATTCCTTGACATTAGGATTTGCAAGCCTTGCCTACTTTTTTCTGCTCTCCGCCAGAAAGATCATCTCCACAGCAAAAACAACAGCAGCTTTCTACCTCCATACAAAAAAAAATCCAACTTCGAAAGAATAAACGCTAAACTGCAATCAACGTCCCTGCCAACGTTAAAACTTTGCGATGATTTTATTGCTCACTCGAGTTATGCCATAAGCAATACACAATTTATATGTTTCCCCTGAAATCCCGGGGAAAGTCACCAAACGCATACGCACCCTAAGTTACAATAAAAAATATTGGCTGTTTAAAAAGAGAAACATTTCCTATTATTATAATTATTTCAGGCGAGAATGACTGAATCATTGAAAATATATGTTTTAGGCCAAAAAAAGGTTAAAGTGCACTTTTAGAAGTACAGATCTTTAATGTAGTACTTACACCCTGTTGCTGTAACAATACAACGCAAAAATAGATACATTTATTGCATTCATGTATTAAGTAATGCTAAGGATCAAGTGAATTTTACTTTTTATGTCATGCCAGTTGAATTGCAGCTATCCATATTTCAAGTACATAATATAGTATCCATATTTTAGCAAGTGTTTGTGTTGCTGTGTTAACTAGTACTCTCTAATTTTCGATAAGGTTGACTGCCACCAGTTTTGTATAGCTTAATTAACATCACTTTTGTAAGAGTGTGTGTGGCATGGTTTTATATACCTTGGCCTTGCCTCATGCAACTCAGAGTTGTGCATTGCCAGATTTTGTTGAGATAGATTAACCTCTGTATCAAACACTTCTACAATCCTACTAGGAATAGGCTTAGGGCCGCTTAACTAAGGAGGGTAGAGCGTTAGCAGCAGGCCTCCATACTCAGCTCAGTCCATTGAGCAAGCCCCTCTCTGGTGGCAGCGGGAAAGAGCTACCTACCCCCGACTAGCTAGGAGTAGGTTGAAGATGGATAGAGGTTGAAGAATCAGTGCATGCTTCTACACATGCACTCACTTTTCTCTTACTCCTGGAGTCAGCATCTATATGTTCTATTTTCATTGCATGCACCAACTATATTGAGCTAACTAATTAAGCAACCAGGAGAAATTAAATGATTCTGTGATTGAAGCACCAGGGGTGCGAGCCCTCAGCGTTACTATACACTAGAGAATATTTTTTTTATTAATTTTGAGTAGTACAATTATGAATATGCCAATGTGTAGCTCATGCAATTCGGTATGTAAAGCTTGAGCATTGATAGTAAAGCTCGAGTAAGTCGATATGCAACTCGTGCAATGAAATGGTAGATGTTAATGCTGTCTTCATAAGAGAAGCTTATCATACAAGCGACACCGACCTCACCAGTCCAGTATTTCAATAATGGGAAACTCCAAAAATTCTGGTAAGCCGCTGAGATATACGATACAAAACTACCGCGGGCAGGGAAGATATTATTTGCTCACGCGAGTACGGCGTAACTATAGGGGCAGCAGTCAACAATCGCATACGTGCGGCCAAAAATAAACTAGCTTTTTATTGAAAAATAAGACATTTTTCAAATCTTCATAAAAAATTCTGTCGAGATCCGTGCTTATTGTTGTGTTACAGTATGGCTGACTGATTGGCTGACTGATTGGCTGACTGATTGACTGACAGACAGATAAGCCGAGTACAGTAACCCTCTCGCGCATGCTCAATGAGGGTTAGTTAGCGCCGTGGGCTGCACTAAAACCCTGGTATTCAAGGCTCCAGTTGGTACAACCCAGTTCGCTTGGAACTACTAATGTGGTGAAAGTCGGGAAGGTACAACCATCCAGAGGACGCTGGTAACGACATTGTGCTTACACTTAAATTTTAATGGAGGAGTCTCTTCCTACTCCCACTGAAACCGAAAGGCTTCTTCCTCCTCCCACTGAAACCGAAAGGCCAGTTGTTGTATCAAGGATTAGTATGCATTGTTCTTAGCTACATTGTCTGAAATAGGTGTGAATAAATGATGATCATTAGAGTTATGAAAGGTACGACTTTCTGCTATTCCTTTGTTTGTCACTGCAGGATGCAGTTCATGTAATAACTGATACAGTAGAATAGAGATAATAGGTGTGAAAGTGAACAATATTGTAGTGTACATGGTTTCAAACATAGATTTAATTGTGGTAGTTGAAATTGTTTATCCAGGTTTAATGGTAGTGTCAAGCATAGATTAGCAAGTGAATTGTTTATCCTGGTTTGTTTGATGACAACTTGGAAAATCAGGGTACAAGGGTAAAGGGAGAGACAGTTCATATTCCTCTTAGCCAGTGTCTCAAACTGACTTCTAGCTAGTCATTGTTACTTAACCCATTCACTGGCACAAGCGCCTATAGGCGCTCAAGGATGACGTAATGCTGGAAAAATAATTTTCCCCTAAATGATAAACGCTAAAGCTTAGCTGCAGTGCCCAGAGCAAGGCTAATGTGTTAATCTATTACATGTATTTTTAGAATAGAAATAGCTACTACGTAACTAAGGTAGTCGGGCTAAAATCAACTTGCTGTTAGCTTGAAAAATGGTGATAAGTTTGTCAGTAACTGAGGCGGTGGATCTTGTCTGCGACGACGTTTTTGCCTGTGAACTCCTGACTTTTTTAGAGGGTTAAGCATAGTTGTCGGTTAACAGCTAGTGCTATACCTAGAGACTGAGTGGCTAATTTAGGAATTAACCTAACAACTTGATGACACATGCTTTACCATACATCTGCTGCTGACTATTGCTGATTTTTTCTCCCCTGCAGTTGGTATAAATTGATGCGTCCACACTCCATAGTCAACTTATGGTGTGTAAAATTGTCCCTGGTGATTGTGTACACTACTATTAGGGGCATGTAATAAAAATGCATAGATGTTCAATCATTTTAACTGTCCAAAAGTTGGGGGGAGGGGGTTGTCAAGTATCTTAGGCATGGTCATCAATAATAATTACCTTTGTTAAAATTTTCAATGTATGGCCACAGTTTTTGGAGGAACATATTATGTGCAAATATTTTTAAAGTCAATTGAGGGGTATACCCAGGCCCAATAGACCATATAAATCACAGATGGCATGTGTTCCCATCCTGAAAAGGTCAAGAAACCAATTGCCTGACCACTTTACCAACTCGGTCAACCACGAGTTGTGGAGATCATACTGGGACCAGTAGAGGTTTGTGGAGTTGTACGCAACAGGAAGTTTGAATGGGGTCATGAATAATATGAGAGGTAACTCTGTTATTTAAACATTTTTAGTGAATAACAGGACTGGCTATCACCTCTTTTATACAAAACACACTGATACAAAATCATACTGACATAGACTTCATACCTACTGAGGAGCAGGAGAGGGACAAAATCACACTAACATTGCAATATCTTTTTAATCAACTGCAAAATCATTGCAAAGAGTGTGGAGGAAAACTGAACTAGGCCAAGCGGAAAGCTCAGGTAGAGTGGGCCCATATTTAAGGATGTGATCTACATAAAATTATTAGGATTTCAATAAGAATGGACTGCCACTACATAATTATTGCATAATAATTTCATAAAATCAAAACTCTTTGAGAAATTTATAATCAAGCTTCAATTTTTGTGCAACTTATTTTTATCACTTTTTCAGCTTTGTCTGCTACATAGTAGGGCATCAAAACTTGAAGGTATAGACATATTTTATTATAAGGTTTATATCACAAGTCATAAATTTGTTGATTATTTAAACGTTTCGGCTTCTATTTAGCTAGCCATCATCAGTGAAACAAAAATAACGAAGTAACTGTTAGAAATGATGCTGTAACCAAGATGATATTATAAACATGATTTGGTATTATGATTACCTTAAGCTATGATGCTCTTATACACCCCAGGAAGTATCCCAGTGTCCCTATTCATAGCATTTTGGCCCTATATACCATGACTCCATCAGGCATCTATGTTTCTATTTGTAATTAACTACTTTATAATCACTGCTGCCTATTGAACCCCATTGATGTTGTACATTACTAATTAGGGCTGTAGGAAATGGAACAGCCTAAACGGCCTTGGCTGTTCAGGTTTTTCAGTTGAATGGGTGTGGCTGTACCCTGGAAATAGACACGCCCATTAGTTGTGTCAACTGTGCTCCACATGTTAGTGTCCTTTGCGGGTATCTGTGTGGGATGGCTAGTAACAGTGGTAAACATGGTGATTGTAGCTTTGCCTCTACTTCCTAAACAACCGTTTCAGCCCACTGATATCCCTTTGTCTCGGAGATCTTGGGAAGACAAATGTGGTATACTGCTCTTTTCAGAGTGGGTGGTTCATAAGTGGAAGTGGCTGCATTGTGATGTAACCAACGACAAGGCGTATTGTCTTACTTGTGTGGGAGCTATTCAAGCATGTACGAATCTTTGACAAGTGTTTCATCACACAACCTATTCTACCATTTAAGTAACACACAATTAAACTTTTTTTTATAGCTTAGTGCCAGGTTCTCAAGATTATTCATATTCTTATTGGTACTAAGGTTATTTTTCTCCATGAAAAATTCATTAATTTTATACATTTCATGCTTTTTTTTTAATGTTTAGGTCATCACAGTAAAATAAAAGGATACTTTTTTTATTCCACACTGGTGTAGTGTGCACCAAGCTGTCATATTATGAATACACTGCTGGGGCACTAGGGCCCTCTAAAATCAATCCCCACTAAAATTTTGGCTGTCATGACCAGCAAATAATATTGCTAATATATATTCTTCATTTTATGGGCCTAATACAACACAGGAGTGATAGAAGCTGCTCAACAGTGTGGGGAGGGGGGACACCATGTGTTACAAGCTAATTTACTCTCATGAAAACCACATAATATTTCATGAAAAAATATAACTTCATTAATTAGGCTAAATACAATTTGTCCACCAGCAATGTAAACAGATAACCCCGGGTAGCTCATCGATCTCAAATGTTACCTGTCCAATCGGCATCAGAGTTACCAATGCCCATACCAGTCTTATCTCTCTTTCATATAATTTCATGCTTGGAAGTACTTTCAAGTACTTTGCCAATGATCCAACCAGAAATGCTATGTCAAGTCTCGTACATGAAGCTAAGTACAGAAGTTTCCAATGAGATACTGATAAAAGATTGCTGATTTTGGGCTTTATCACTCATTAACTTTCATCAAGCGTCACCTGAATTCATCGGAGTTGAGGTAGGATTATAGTTTTCCATCCTCATCTTGGTTAAGATGTTTCAGATTGTCTCATCCAAGTTGTTCCTTTCTTATCATCCTGGACTATGAACATACCCAGAAAATATTCCAGCTCCTATAACTGTTCTGTTTGATTTCAAGTTAGAAAATGTCAATTCTCATAAGCCATGTCAAACAGGTTCAGACTCTTGGTTTTTTTAAAGACTTTTTCCATAGCTGTACCAAATGGAGTTGAAATCTTGATAGCTATTGTGGGTCTGGCCTCCGACAAAAAGTGAAAGAAGAGAACGAGAGGGAAAAAGAAGAGAAAATGAGAGAGAAGAAGAGTTAAGGTCTGGACTGAAAAGATAGCCAGCAATATATTGTATAGATTCAGTTTTGTGCACATAATGTAGATAGCTACGTAGTAGGTGTGGTCATTAATGTTTTTGTGATATGTGTGTATGAGTTGTGTCCCAAGTGTGACCGGAAGAATGTATGTGTGTGTATGCTGGCCTTTATAGAACTCCTGGCGTCAGCCAGTCTGTTCCTATAATCTAGTTTGGGTAAAAACCAGTGACCTCACGTAAAGGCACTGGTGAGCTCGGCGACTGCCTGCATACAGTCAGAACAGATACTGGTGGCGGTGTACCTCCAGGTTGCCAGTTAGGGAGACCTCAAACCACTATATGATGACTGCGAACCTACAGCTATCACTTTATTTGAGCATAAAAATTCCAGTGAAGGAAGCATAACTTTTTTCCTTTGAGGTTCATCATTCAATTTTTTATCAAGTTAAACTTTCCTCCATCATAACTGCTTTTCTACTTTGCTTCCCAAATGGTGTTGTGGTAAGGTTGGCATAATGATAATGATAATGATTGATTGTATATACATGTGTCAATTGACTATACTGAAAAAGAAAGATTGCAGTACATATAATGGATTGTATGGGAAAAAACTAGTTGAGTAATGAAAGACTGCATTGACTAAGCATACATCATATCTACTCACATGAGCCCTTCCCCCCCCCCCCCCCCCCCCCCCCCTTCCCCCCCCCCCCCCCCCCCCCCCCCCCCCTTATTTATGGAGATACTGATATCCATCCACAAACAAATGTAACTTTAGTTCCTACTGTTTCTTCCTGTTCTGTTTTTCCATCTTCCTCATCAAATTGCCATTGTTGGCAGGCATTGAGGGAGCAATTACCAATCGTAGTCTGAGAACTACCTCCGTTACTCAAATGTTTGATGTGGGAGGTTCTGGAGAAAATAATACAGAAGAGAACAGAGCACAAGTTGCTGGAAGTTTGCATAACTACGAAAGACGAAATTAAAAACAGCATCAAGAAGTCTCCAATGTTTTGAGCAACCCAAATAACCAGTATAAGATGCACATGCCCATTTGGCCAGCATTCACAATCGTCAAGCTGTAATTTACATAGTTACACTATCTACATAACTACTATTCCAACGTCTTCTAATACCTTGAAACTAACTGAAAAGGTTTAAAAAATGTATGTCTTATCCATGAACACTGAATACTAAACATAGCCTTTTTATTTTTTTATTTTTTTGTTTTTATGTATATGTATGTATTTATGCCATTATTTTATCTGTTTTATTCACTTGAAGTGGAAAGACGAATGTATCTATAGCTATTTGATGTAGACAGCTAGCTAAACTTTAGAATTATATAATGTGAAATAAAACTTGCCTGTTGCCGTTTGGATATGTCAGAATTATATCTGATAACCGTCTAAGTACAAAAGTGCATGCAGCTGGGAAAATATACAATGCCCAAAGGAAATTAACAGGGGAATAACATTTCTAATCCATGGCTGTTACCACAGCAACTAAGGTGGTTGCCAACTTTCCAGAATGAAAAACTGTTACACACCGCACCCACCGACTTGCCTACCTATTAAACTTTCACAATCTACTCATTCATCATTTCACTTTTTATTGATTGCATAATTTATTATTTCCATTTTTTGCTCATGTGATATTCAATCGTTTATTCATAGTCATTGTACTTAAAACACATTTGATAAGGAAGTAGCTAATACTGCTGCAACCCGACATTGGTGACCTTGACTCGAGAGTGATGGCAGAAGAGGACAAAGAATTCGTAGCAACACTATGCAATGAAGCTGACTATAGTCTACACCTTTCTGGGGAGTTTTGGCTGTCAACCTCAAGTTGCCGCCATTTTGGTAGGCTAACCCAGATGTGTGTTTTGTCCAAGTTGAAGTGCAACTTGCTACCCACAACATTCCCAAGTCATGAAATGGATTATGCGGTATCTTTGTTGTCTCCTGCTTACCGAAATCAGAAACATCCTTCAACATTTGACCCTTATGAGGAGAACCACACTTTTAGAGCAGTGTAAGCTTCAGCAGCTATTCAACTCAGAAACCTGGGTGATCAATCACAAACCGACACAACTCCTCAGGCACATGCAGCAGTTACTAGGAGAGCGAGCCTCCACCATAGATAGAATCTTTCTTAGGGAATTCCTTCACAATTGCCTACCTAGCAACTGTAGAATGGTTTTGGTTTCCACACCAGGCTCTACCTTGGAGGCCTGGCCGAGCTGGCTTATAAAGTCATGGCCTAAGTTTTATCTGTGTACTATAGTTATTGAACAATATACAACTCAGTGCCAGACTGCACTATCGCTATGGGTGTATACTGTCCAAATAATAGTTTCTGTACTTAAATGACTAGTTTTTATACATGTGGTTTCACAATAATGTCTAACAAAAATATAAAAATGAATTAAGCAATACTAACATCATAATATACGAGAGATTATAAGTTGTGACTACAATTGACATAAGGCCATAATAGATGAGTACAAGATAGCTTTGTAATTGTAAGCTGTTCCCATTTTTTGGCTGAAAGCTGAACTTGTGCAGGAATAATATTATATATTCTTTACTAACTAAATGATCAATATACCAGATAATTGTAATAAAATATTGGTCTGATATCTATAGTTAAATTTTTTGCATTGCATAAAATTTCTGTGCAACAACTTTTACTTCAAATTTATTGTTGTGCGAAGTTATGATAAGCTTCTTACCTTTATTTTAGGTTGAATTTTTTTCACCTATGTCGTATTGTGGTTGACTTTATTCCAAGTATTTTACGTTCAGTCTTTGAAATTCAAATGTATAAGAAGTATGGGCATAATTGGAAGGAAAATATCTCAACTAACGATGTCAAAACTAGTCATGCTGATGAGAAAGTCAAGTTGGAGAGCAAGGACATAGAAACATGGGATGTTTCTCTAGTAGGAAAGATGCTGTTGTACTCTGGTCACTTCCTCTTGCTTGATGAAAAAGTCTACAAAGTTGATGAATTAGATTCTAAATTGGATGATATCTGCTGGAAAGAAGGAGACGAGGTACTCATACTGAATGGAAAAAATAATATGTCAAGGGCTAAATTTGATGGTGTTGAGCCCTTGAGCTTTGTTAAAGTAGACTGCCCTGACAAGAAAATTGACTTTGAAAAGTATTCAAAAAAAGCTACAATTCATCTGTGTAAACCAGAGTGGAAGGCTGTGAACAAGCTCTTTGACTTTCGAAATTCTAAATTTGCACACTGTCCAAGTGCTTTTATTGAGAATAATGACTTTCAGAAAGTAGTTACTGATGTGATGGAATGTTGTACGGATCTTGATAAATCTGATGATGCTGCAGCAGAAATAGACACTATTTTGTCTGGTATGTTAAAATATTATTGATTGTATAATTTTACATGACTTTGAAACCTACCAAGGTTTAAATGTGAAGTAGAATTTCTATTTTCATACAAACAACCAAAAGTTAAATACTATAAAATATATACTATGTTATATAATATTTATTTATTCCATGCTAGATATATTCACAATGTTATTTTTAGGTACTGGTGGCTGATGAGATTACTCATGCTAATATCACGGGCATCATGTCATGCTCCCAAGCTCATTACCCACCAATACCCAGTTGTTATATATATATATATATATATAGCAACCAACCTGGACTACCATTTTCCTGGGTTTTTACAGCTACCTTCCTCTAGTTAAGCCTACCCAACCAGGTTAGAGCATCTGCTAAAATATCAGCTGGGGGTGTGGGGAGCCCCTAGAGAGTTTTAGAGCCAAATTTACACAGTGAGTTACCAACTCTAGTACAAACTACAGCAGTGAAGATATCTAGCATGGAAAAAAACACTTGTTACACTCATCAGAGAAATAAGGCAAGTTATTTCACTCTCAGGAAAATAAATAAGCCTGCTCGTGAAATATTTCACCATATCACACTCTGACTCATGTAATAAGTATTATATGTTTGATGGACAAAAATATAGAATTATTTAATACAAGTGTTAATATTATACATGTACTTATATGATAGATAACAACAGAAAATTATATTTATTACATATATTTTCTGTTCAGAACATTACATTGGTGAAGACTTGCTTCATAAAGTGATGAATTATCTACAAAAATGGTGTGAAGAAATAGCTGGATTGATTAAAGTATATACCCATTTGGAGCAAGAAATAGAAGAATTACAAGAACTAAAAGAACTAAAAAATCGTATGTTTCTAAATGAGTTCATAGTAAATACATTATATAAAAACTTTCAGTGTTTTTAATTCTAGTTGATAGTTAGGAATATGTGATGCAGAGACTAAAATTTGTATGCTCATGTGAGCACGAGTGATTCTAAATGGCAGGTAAACGAATGAATGGGCATAGTCATGTAGCAGCACCCACTGTAGTGTCCGCTTTTTTTTTCGTTTTCTCAAAAAAATTAGAAAAGTGGCACATCGATGGGATTTATTGTCTTCTGTTCTGAGTTCCTCTTCTCTCAAGGCATAAAAGTGTGCCATTTTCGAGGTCCTCTGTTGACTGAATGAATGAATGAACTACTATGAACTAGAGCACTAAAGAGTCAAATCCTCAGTACAAGTAGATAATTTGCTAACAAAGTCACTACTTTTGAATAAAATGTTATTCAGTTTATAATAATAATTGTTTTGCTGTGTTTATGAACATACGTTTTAACTGTACCTAGATATGCAATTATGCTAGCTCTGGTCTAGTGTTGACAACTTTAGTCTCGAGTGAGGAAATCACAATATGTCTTGTTCGGTAACGTTTGGACTTTCTGACATGCATGTTACACAAGACCAGAGCTAGCATAATTGCATATCTAGGTACAGTTAAAACGTATGTATACAGTGCACTGAGAGTTATTATTATGAACTCCATTTTAAGCATGATTTGTTTTTGATGTCACTTATACACTCTGATTACAATTGATACTTAGCTAGATATTATAATGTTTATATTATTAATTTATAATTTACAAAGTAATTAACTCTAGATCTTAGCCTGTCATTTTGAAACTTGACTTCAGTCAAATTTGATATTCCTATCCACAACTTCTTTCTCAGTCTTCTTTTACTCATATAAAGAGAGAATACATCTAATATAATGACATTCATATCATGCATTTTGGATAGTTTTAAACATGTACATTACTAGGAGAAATTTATCATCTACAATGATAAAATTAACACTGTACAATTTCTTTTTCAGCATTTACACATTCTATGCATTTTTTTTTTGTTTTTAAGACATTCCAGCTTTAAAAGAATTACTTGCTCGCACTGAGATTAAACCCTGGAACACTTGTGATATTGATGAATCTCAACTAAAAAGGAAGAAAGAAGGAGAATCTCAGCAGCTTGGTAAGAAAACAATAAGATGTTTTTACAAATTCATGGTTTAATTAGTATTAATCATTTAAACAAACTATGTATTCTTAATTTTTGATCATAGCTAAATATAAGAGAATAGGATTAGGGAATTTAGTATTAGTGTTCATGCTACTGAAACTCAAGGGAAAATCATGGACCCTTTACCGAACATTAATTATATTCATGTGCAGACAGAAACCATTGCTATTATCATTGTAATTTACCTTATAAATATGTTGTACACTTGTGTGCAAGTTAAGAGAGTTGACACAGATTTTGGTCCTCTGATTAATGGGATGTGGGATTCAGGCACAGAACATTCACCAATCTTTTTTTGACTAATTGGCGAGCGAGCGTAGCGAGCGAGACACTTACAGGGGTAAAAATGAAAAAAATCGGGGATGTTTGTTTATTTGTTATATGTATGGATGTATGTATGTCATTTTTTACTTTGACCCTCGCGTTTTTGTGTTAGTTATGTGGTCGACCCTGTCCCAAATTGCACTAAACAGAATCCTCTGGTATATCGATCAGTACCCGTATCACCCTAGAAATTGAATTGTTTACCGTTTTGAATTCTTTTGCGGGTGCAGTTCAAACTTGAAAACTTAAGGGACTTCCATTTCTATTCGAGTTAGTGGCGGTGGTAAGTCAATGCGCTCTTTGTCATGGTTATAAGCTGTGCGAAACAGTATTTACTTGAAAATACATTGTCCACTAGACTACCGCGAAGGTAAGTCTGTGTAGGTGCATGTCCAGTTGTGTCAAAGCATTGTGTGTTACAACCACTACTTAGCTAAACAATATCACAAAGAAAACTTTTAAATAACATGTATTGTTTTGTTGTTGTTTTTTTCCTTCAATTCAAGCAGTTGCAGGGAGTTGTTATTATGGCACTGAAATCCCTTTACCGTGTATGCAAAATTAAAAAAACTGGACCTTATTTTCAGTAGCTTCAGTGTTAGAAGTCAAAATCATTCATATAAAAATAGTATAGTCTTTAGGCTCGCTCGCCATTTGTGCTCAAGCACATCACTAGTAATGTTGATATATAAATATAATACTAGAATCAACAGAATTTAAAATAATTCAGCACTAATGAAAGTATGAGTTCATACTGTTTAGGGTGTGAAGTCACACTGAATTTGGTGTGTACTTCACACCAAAATGATGAGGTGTGCACATCACACCATATTTTGGTGTCACTACTGTTACAAGTGATTCACACTTAATTTGGTGTGAATTACACACCTTTTGGTTTACAGTGGGGGGGGGGGGGGGGGGGGGGGAATGGGAAAAATGAAGGATATAAAAAGAGAAGAAAAAGAGGCATTTCACCGAACTTAAATTCTAGTTTTTTTTTCCTGTCAACACATGCAATCAAGCCAAACGGGTGTAAAACATGCTTTATGGCCAATTGCTGCACTCCCAACACTTATCGGTCACTGTGCAAGCTCCCACAACACTAAAAATTCAGATCTTTGGTGCAGCACTCTGCAGTCTGGTGGTAGTGGTGTCTTCCTTTGTGGAGTACACTATAGCATGTCCAAGCTGAGTTGGCCACAAGAAAAACTTCAATAACTTTTAGAACGGAAGCAGCTATGCGTCCAGGGTTTGCACCATTGGAAAGCTCGCACCGAATTAGTTAAAAATATTCCCTCAGTAAACTCTAAAGCCGGAGGGAAAGTTCTGTTCCAAAACTCAATACAAAAGTCTATGGGAATAAAAAAAACCCACAGTTTTCCCGTTCCACACATGCCCAAATTTTGTCACACGGTTCGGTGCAATCGATCACATGTCAAGCTTTCAATGAGGTTGTCAACAACGAACTTATCATTTCCCTGGTGAGTACTTTCTAGCCTTGTATTCCATTACTAGTGTAAGCTATGAGCGCCGAAAGGTCTTTAGTTGTTGTGTCTGGGATACTGGTAAGTCTAATATGCAGATAGGTTTAATTTTTATACCTTTTTAACAACTAATGCTGAGCTGTGAACAGAAATAATGCCAACATTCTAGCGGAGTGTAATATAGCTGTAGTGTCAGTAATCAGGTAAGCATATCCCAACTGTGTGATTGTTAAATCTTTTTTTTATGCAGATTTCTTACTCTTCCACCAATGTTTTTTTTTCTTTCTGGATTTATGGTGGCAATTCCGAGTGACTCCATCTTCACTTCTGGGTTAACAACTGCATAAACTTTTCATTATCATTCTTATTTCTGTACTATTGTTCTGTAAATATTAATGGTTGTGAAAATTCAATTGTAATATTATTGTGATCAGTGAATTTATATAAATGAAGTAATTCACAATAAAAAATTAGCTTTCAATATTGGGCCGCCTTAGTCATCTGTGGCTGGTACTATCACTCCTTCAGGTTCTTCTCTCTAGGTGTGTACCTGTGAACAGAACAGCACCAGGAAATAGCTATTTAGAACGCAAGATGGCCTTGACTAAACTCTAGCAAAAGTTACTGCATTAATAATGCGCACCCAGGTAGCCACCCCTTTTCACATGAACTTTGATTTACTCGTGCATCAATTACAATTAGTTCACATGACTAAATTGCTTCTGGTTTTAACCAAGTGCATTCTTCCTTTACCGCACTTGTGGTCATGCCAACTCAACTTGGACATACTATAGAAATACTTGGACAGGTGAGCTACACGATTTGTGTTCACCTTTTCTTTTTTTTTACTCATTAGATGTATTCTCTTTCTTTCACAGGCTATTTTATACAATACAGAATAAAAAAATATTTGGTCACCACTGGGAATCAAGCCCAGGACCGCTTGCTTAACGCACCAGCGCGATAAATTAGCGGAGTTAAAAATTACATGGATAAAGAAATGTATCTTTGAAAAAAAAAAGAAAACTTCCATTGGTCTATTGAGAGCAAGACTGTAGCATAGCATAGAGGGCCTGAAATAATACATCCAAACTTTACCACGTAACGTAATGTAAATTATAGTTTGTCTCATGGTGATAATTAAATAGTCGTCTGAGATATGTAAAACATTTGTGCCTCTCAATGCAACATTGGTGACCTCGATAGTATCCGAACCATGACTACATCAGCACTGTTTCTGCAGTTAATCTGAAGTTGCCGCCATTTTGGTCTTCCGACCCGGAGGTATGGTTTCAGCAGGTAGAAGCTCAGTTCCGCATGTGCAGAATCACTGCCCCACGCACAAAATTCGATTACATCATTGCTTCTCTCTCTCCCGAGTTTGCTATGGAGGTCCATGATCTCATCATCGCTCCCTCAGCTGAGCACCCATACGACGCTCTTCAAGAGCAACTGATCAAGCGCACCACGGCCTCAGAGCAACGCAAGATTCAACAACTCTTTCGTTCAGAGGATTTAGGCGACCGCAAGCATACATAACTGCTTCAGAGACTCCAACAGTTACTGGGAGAGCATACAGGTCCTGCAGACAATAAGTTCTGAAGGAACTGTTCCTGCAGCGTCTGCCAGAAAATTTTCCCATGATCCTTGCCTCCACCTCTGGCACTCTAGATGAGCTGGCTGAACTTGCTGATAGAATCATGGAAGTGGGAACCCCATCTGTCTCTGCTTTTTATCCCCCTACTCTTCCACCATCCTCTCCTGAGATTGACTTACTGCGCACAGAAGTTGCTCATTTACAACAAGTAGTGAAATCTCTACAAAAACTCATCAATGGCCTCGATCCTTGTCATGTCATTCTCCGCACCGATCTTCTACTTCTCACGCCTCACCGTCTCGTTCATTATCTCATCTCCCACTAACGTCTCCACTAGCTGGTATCAGGCCAAATATGGCACCTCTGCTAGGACAAACCCCCTTTAATATATCAAAAAACCCGCCCCCTCATTAGCGGCAACGAGTGCTCGTGGCCTATCACCTAGTCGCCTGTTTTCATTGCAGATCACATTTCTGGCATGCAATACTTAGTGGGCACTGGTGCCGATGTAAGTGTAATTCCCCCTTCACAACAGAAATGCAAACACCCACAGAACCTCATACTTGAAGCAATCAACAACACATCCATACCCACTTATGGAACTCGATCACTTACCCTCAACCTCAGTCTTTGGCATACATTTTGTTGGGCTTTCATTGTTGCAGATGTGTGGAAGCCCATCCTTGGTGCTGACTTCCTCCATAACTTCAGTTTACTAGTGGACGTCAAGCATCACCAACTCCTGGATGGACTGACACAACTTCATGTTCGGGGAATTGCTACACAAGACCCTCCACTCAGTCCTACACTACAGCCAAAGGAGCCAGTTGATTTTGCTGCTCTGCTTCATGAGTTCCCATCAGTGACACCACCATGCATCGCTGACCATTCCCCTCGACATGACGTCACTCATCACATCCCCACAACTGGCCGGGAGGGAGTTATGTGGCGGACATATTTCATTCTTACCGAACTCACTCATTTATGTTTTTCTTTTATTACACACCTTACCATGTCACGTAATGTAAATTGTAGTTTGTCTCGTGGTGATATTAAATAGTAATCTGAGCTGTTTAAAATGCTTGCGCCTCTCAATACGACAATACCAACTAAATAGAATTGGGAAGTTGGCAATATAAATAGAAGAGTGCTAGAACTCTAAAATAACTCTACTACCTTCATAAAGCTCTAACGTGTTTGAGGTATCTTTATGCAAAACTGTCGTACTCCTTGTCATTACTATTTTATTCACATGACTAAAGTGAATCTAATTATGTATTAAGTACACTGCGCATAGGTCATGCCAGCTCAACTTGACATACATCTTTAAATTTAGCAGCTCCCAAAACCAACATTGAATATGTGTAGTGCCGGCAGAATATTAAACTACATGAAATGAAGATATAATTCTATGACATTAAGAGTTAAATTTCCTTTTGATATATAATTTATCCATTTAGTTGATTTTACCGGTGCCAAAGCTAAAAGATTGACAAGGGCTGATGACACCACTATCAAAGGCAAGTTCAGCAGCTTAAAGAGAAGTATCAGAGATGCACTGCAGGAAAAAATTGAAGCTGAAGAAAATAAAACAGAGAAAGAATTGATCTTAAATGATATTATAATGCATCTGGAAGATGTATTTGAGGATGACTTTATTACGAGAACAATTAAAAAAGCATGTACTATACATGAAGTATTCGACTTATTGACACATCATAAAGCTTGGGATTATAGTGAGCCAGATGAACTATATGATGTAGCTCAAAATTTTTTGCTGAATAACGAAGAGATAATTGAGAAAATTGAAGAATACAAGAAAAGTCTTCTTGGTCACGACAAATGCATTCTAATTTGTGACTGGATGACACCAAAAAAACCCAATCTTAATATATTGGCACTTGACCCAACTGCTTATCAAGGGTGTGTTAAAAAAAATTGCACATGGAAATTTTTTGAAAGTAAGACAATTTATAATCAATGTTTGAGTTATCTTAAAGATGTCTGGAAAAAATTACCTTTGAATTATGGAGATCTCCGTCTAGTTTTGTACCAGATTCTTGATGGATGTATTGAGATAGTGTGGTATGTTTCATCTTCAGCAGCACAATCATTGATCATGAATATCAAGGAAGCTGCTCCCATTCTTCAAGAAGCTCATATATCAGAAGTGTATTTGGAAGACGAAAAAATATTTGATTGTACTTCAGGAATAGCAAATGCACTGGTAGGATCAAGTAATATCAATTATATTTAATTCCAATTTATTTTTTCATAGGAACAAAATGGACTTTTTCTGCTGTTTGCAGTTCAGGATAATTGTGTTGAGAAGATCAAACAATACTCTACTAGTACAAGTGTTAACAGGCCTTGGTCTGAGGTATAAATTAAACTAATTCAGTCTGATGATATGTTTGCATATTTTTAATGGTAATAGCCACTTTCCCCCTTTTTTACCAGGTGAAAAGGAGTCTATTAATGATAGCTTCTCATTGGGGATACAAGGATATGGTGTCTGTGCTATTGTCCCATAAGGCAGAAGTAAACCAACAAGATGTAAGCCATATGATAGCTTTGTGTTATAGTGAGAAATACAACTGTATCTTAATTTTGCATAATCATGTTTCAACTGTGTAAAATAATCCAGGGTTCTGGTTGGACAGCCATAGCTTATGCTGCAGTTCAAAACGAATATGATGTCATGAGTATTTTACTGCAAAATAAAGCTGATATCTTTATTCCAAGCAAGGTAGGAATAGCGCAAGCTAATATTCAACATCAGTGACTCAAAGATGTCAATTAGAATCCTGGCAACATCACTGTGCTGGATTTGATGAAGAACCTGAATGAACACGATGTTTATGACTTCCTCCTCGAGCAGTATTTCGTAAGCTAACACCATTTTCTTGCTTTTGGTCGTTGTTTTTTACTCCTTTCAATGTTTCTAGATCAAATCTTCCAAGCATGGGGACATTGGGGCCGTTCAGAATATGTTGAAACTGTCAGTGAATGTTGAAGCCACAGAGAAAGATAGGGTTTGTCTTTTAAATTATTATTCAAACGATAATAACAGTGTAATATTTCATATTTCAGAAAGCTTGGAATGCATTACTGTGGGCATGCAATGAAGGGCATGATGAAATAGTTCAACTTCTTTTGGAACACAAAGTCAATGTGAATGCTAAATCTGTAAGTAGTTATTACTGGTTGCTGATTTATGTTTGAACTGCAGAACTCAATGTGAAGTCAGTCAGTGAAATTTAATGTGTGGTATTATTTTTAGAGCACAGGTGATTCAGGAGTAACACTTGCTACTGCTAAAGGCTTCTTAAACATAGTAATTAAACTATTGGAAAATGGAGCTAATCCTAATTCACAAGCAAACGTAAGTTAAAATTTATATCTAAATTTACTCAGAGAATTACATTGGAAAAAGCCGGTGAAAGAGAGAATACATCTAATGAGTAAAAGAAGGCTGAGAAAGAAATTGTGAAGTGGTAAATTAGTAGAGTAAAAAAAATTTCACAGATATATAAAAAATCTTTGAAAAAAGATAATTTCTGTTTGTCTGTTGAGAGTGAGACTGTAGTATAACAGTACCCCTTAACAGAATAATACAGAATTAGAGTGTTTGGTTGTTGTTGCTCAGTGGCAGAGCACTTGTGCGCCAAGCAAGCGGTCCTGGGTTCGATTCCGGCAGGTATAGCACAGCGGACCGAGGTTACCGGCGGTTAAAGAGAGTGGCCAAATGAGTTAGGGGAGGGCGGGGCTCGGTATTAAGGGCACCGACCTCGTGCGGAGAGCGTCAATTAGAAAGTGATTAAAAATGGAGAAAGACAAAAAAGAGAAGCTGCCCAGAACGGCCAGCAAGGCCACGGCTGAGGCCCGTGGAAGAGAAGATGCCCCGGCGCCTAAGCGGCGGAAGGGGGCGAGGACTACGTCGGAGGAGAGTGAGGACGAAGTGTCTGAGGGAGACCGAGCCGGTGAGGTGGAGCAGAATTCTAAAGCAATTCGCTGGCTCGTGAGACAGATGGGGGTCTTGGAAAAGACAGTCCTGGACCGGCTTCCGGAGAAAAAGGGTATGCCCTGTGTAGAAGCCGGGGTGGGGGGGACATAGTAGGTTGAGTGAGTAAGGTTGAGCGGTGATGGATGAGTATGGCTGAGTGAGTTTTGTGATCTTGGGGACGTGGATTTTTGTTTTTTTTTTTGCGTTGAGGTCGGATGTGGTTGGACGTTGGTTTCTACTTAGTTTGGGCTATGGCAAACGTTCCTGATGCTCACCTCCGTGCTAGCAATAGTGCGTGACAAAACCGAGCTCAGCGGGCTTTGTGGAGGCGTCCAGTGGGCGAGGGTTAGGACGTTGATCAAGGTGTAGGGAGCCGAGGAAGGGGAGACGGCGAAGGACGCCGTAAGAGTGTGGTGAGCCGGAGGCTGGGAGGTGGTGGCAATGTCTCTCAAGGGAGTGAGACGTAGGCCGCGATGCTAGGCTAGGTAGTAGAGGGTAGTTCAGAGTTCCTCGGCTCAAAAGGGGGGAAGGTGAGGCCGGCAGGGAGCTAGCCGGAGGTGGCGGGACTTGGGATGTGAGTTCCCAGTCAGCCGGGAGAGTTTGGAGGGGGATGGTGGCCATGCAGGTTGGGGCATGGAGGTAAGGTCCCCATAGGTTTAGTTTAGGGGGCAGTAGTATGGGTAGTTTAGGTAGGGTAGTCACTAGGTAGGCAGGAGGCGGCAGCGGACCAGTGCTGGGAGAGGGCAGCACTGGGTAGCCGGGAGTGACGGAAAGGGTCCAGCGTTGGAGGGCAATGCTGTGAAGCCGTCAGTGTTAAGGTGAGGGCCTGGTGGAAGGCGTTGGGGGTCAACGCGGGGAGGCCGAGGATGGAGTGGAAAAGAAAGGGTGCCAGCAGTCCCGAGTTGGTGGGTGACTCGGTGAAGGCACGGTATGTGAATGGGTGGAAGGGGCCCAGGGCTGGGTGGCAGCCCGGTAAAGTCAAGGGGGCCATGAGTGAGTGACACGGTGGTCCAAGGCTGGGGTGGGCAGCCTTGTGAAGGGTGTCAGGTAGTCTAAGGGCACAAAGAGTGCAGGTGGTCCAGGGCTGGGTGGCAGTCCTGTGAAGTTAGGGGATTAGGATGGAGTGACACGGAGGTCCAAGGCTGGGGTGGGCAGTCTTGTGAAGGGTGTCAGGATGTCTAAGGGCACAAAGAGTGCAGGTGGTCCAGGTCTGGGTGGCAGTCCTGTGAAGTTAGGGGGTTAGGATGGAGGGATAAGGGGGTCCAAGGCTGGGGTGGGCAGTCTGGTGGAGGGTGTCAGGAGTTATGGTGGCACAGGAGTGCCGGCGGGCCAGGACTGGGTGGCAGTCCTGTGAAGTCAGAGGGTTAGGAGAGAGTGACACGGGGGGCCAAGGCTGGGTTGTTGGGGCAGTCTTGTGAAGGGGTCAGGTGTTAGTACGGCACAGGAGTGCCAGGGTCCAGGGCTGGGTGGCAGCCCCGTGAAGGTATGGGGTAGGAGTGAGTGACACGGAGGTCCAAGACTGGGGTAGTCAGTCTTGTGAAGGGTGTCAGGAGGCACTTGGGTGCTGGGGAACCAGGGCTGGGTGGCAGCACTGGGAGGCTATGAGCCAGGAGTGAGGGGCCACCAGGGAGGGACATGTGTGTCATGTTCATGTCTGTGTGATGTGTGGTCACAGACGAGGTGGCGGAGCTGGCGGAGGCTGCCAGGAGCAAAGGGGCGACAGAAGCTCCTGCCGGAGAGAAAAGAGAGGAGAGACCTCTGGTGCAGAAGCTGTTGGACAGCTTAAAGGAGGCCGGGGCGGGAGAGAGTGAGGACAAGAAGTCATCCAGAGTGGTGCACCTCATTAAGAACTTACCGCCGTTGCCGACCAAGGTGGTCGAGCGGATTAAAGAGGGTTCCTTCGTGGACTTTGCCTTCTTCCCCATGTTCGACGATGGTCCTGGCGAAGCAGGTGACTGGAGGTCCAGTCCGGGGGAGGCCAGTGAAAGCTCTGGAGGGGGAGGAGGCAAGAGAAAGAGTCCCAAGGAGGTGCCGGACTTGGCAGGGTGGAGCACCTGCTTCACTCTGTTCCAGGTGGCGTGGGCATCCAGCAAGCCGGAGATGTGGGTCCCACTGGCGACGTACAGAGAATCGATTTTCAAGCTGGCAAAAAGGCACCAGTGGAGCCAAGTAGCCCGCTACGACAGGAGGTTCCGGCAGGAGGCGGCGGGCAAGGACACCGTGAAATGGGAGGAAGAGAATCTGTCCTTGCTGTTGGACGTGGTCCACTCCACGCCATCATCGAAAGCCGAGCCGAGGCAGTCGGCTGGAGGGGGTGATCCTCTGGGGAGAAAGGCTGAGCCGAGGAGGAAGGGCGCTTGCTTTCGCTTCAATAGGGGCGAGGGCAGGTGCACCTTTGGGGCCCAGTGCAAGTTCAGCCACACTTGCTCCAATTGTGGAGGGGATCACCCAGCAACCCAGTGCAACAGGCCTGGGGAACGAAAATGAACTATAGCCATATCCACCTCCGTATCGTACTGTTATTTTATCATCCGGTGTATTGTTCACTGTTGATGTAGTATTCTATTGTTTGCTTGAATTCTCAGTCACTGGTAGTCAGGGTATTAGCCGTAGTCGGGAAGGGGAGACGCTGTGAAGGGAGGGAGTGACTGTATCAGGGTTGGGTAGCTATAGTGGCTAGGTAGGGCAAGGGTAAGGGTGCGGGCAGGGAGGGGGTAGTTAGGGCACGTATGCACACACGTAGTCTAGGGTGGTGAGGTGTTGCAGTGCGGGTGGGAAAAAGCTGACAGTGGTTTTCGCTTTTGCAGGGTACTGCTTCACAAATCAGTTGAAGGAACTCGAGCGGAGATCTGAGGGCTTGAGCAGTAGAGTGCTGCAGGGAGCAGAGGCGGTGGTGACCCCCCTGGTGTGGCAGCAGTGGGAGGAGGAACTGAGAGAGCACCCGGACAGAGAGTGGGTGGAGTTCCTGGTGACGGGTGTCAGAGAGGGGTTCCGCCTGGGTCACGACCAAAGTAAAGTCGTGCTGAAAGAGAGGCGGGGAACCATGTACGAGGCCTCTCAGCACAGAGAGGTGATACAAGAGTACCTGGAGAAGGAGGTACAGGGAAGGAGGATCTGGAAGGTGAGCGCTGAGGGGTCCAGTGCTCACTGTTTGGAGTGATCCCAAAGAAGGGCAAGCCAGGCAGGTGGAGATTGATTGTAGACCTGTCCGCGCCGGAGGCCCACAGTGTCAACGATGGCATCGACAGGGAGCTGTCGAGTGTGTCTTACACGTCGGTAGAGGACGTCGTCAGGACAGTGTTGGAGCTGGGGGAGGGTGCCAGGCTGGCTAAGGCTGATGTGAGAGCAGCCTACCTGTGGTGAAATGCCACCACATAATCAAGAAGAATACCACCTTTCACTTTTGTTTTATCTTTATGATCGAACTATCATTTACTATATAACGCACATCATAACAAATCCTTTACTTTCCCGCCGAGCACTCTAGAACTTGCCCATATATGGACTTGATCATTTATGCACGCATGCTCAACACCCACGCACCTCCTTCGTATATATACGATTTCGTCATTTTTCTAATTCAGTTCTGACTCGTGTAAGAAAATTATAAACCTTATCGGCAGAACTCTGGTGGCAGTGCCTACCGGTCTCCATACCACCACACCTGCTGGCAGCGGTACACTAGGATTGCGTTCAACCTGCTCTAGTGTGGAGACGTGCCCTATCGAGCTATCGAGCTATCGAGCTATCAAGACCTTCACGGCTGACCGTCGCGTGAAGCTGAACCCGTTTCTGAAGCCCCATTCCACTGCTGAGGAGTCGCGTGGAAGCCCCAGAAGAGAGCGGAAGAACTTGCCGATTACTTGGGCCGATATATTTTCCTACTTTCTTTTTCTCAATTTAGATTTTGGCGTTTTTTTTGTTTTTTTTGTGTTGATTTCGTATTCTTCGTGTATCCAGCATGGACGAGAACGTGCTAGACCGTGATCAGAGGAGACCTGCTCCTCATCGGTACCCTACTAGGGGGGCGTGTAATGACGCTGGCGCCCACGCTGTGGTTTCCGGTGTACGCCCTGTCGACCCCGAGGTTCAGAGGTCGAAATCACCAGGCGGGAGTGGTACTGCTGATCGCCAGTCTTCGGGTACAGCAAACGAAGTCGACCGCCCAGACGACGACGATAACGGATTTGGTTTTTTTGATGGGAATACAGACGGCACCCCTGCCATTCCTCTGGGCGTTCCATCAGCTCCAGGGCCTTCAGTAGCGCCCACAGACTCTTCAGCCCTTCAGATGATCGCAGAAGTTCTCTCTAGGATGCAAGCCAATGACAGAAGCAAAGGAACATTTGACAGAGAGCAGAGGCTGGATCGTGTGGCTAAATACCTCTCCAAGATGGAGAGTGGTGAGAGTATTTTTGTTGTTATTGCTCGTTTTGAACGTATAATGTGCCAAAAAAGTATTGATAAGTTTGACTGGATTCCCTTGTTTGAGAAAGTATTAAAGGGGAAGTGGTTAGAGTTCTATGAATCCAAAGTTGAGAGTTGTATTGGGTCTTGGGACTCTCTTAAGTCGTTAATGCTAGAGTTTGGTGGGTTTGGTATCCATGATTGCCTTGACCATATTGCCGACAAATTTAACTCTAATGGTCATCACACAGCTTCTCAATGGTTGAATATAGATGCATACAGAAAATTCACTGCCCTACGGTCTCTTCAGTCTATGTCTAAGTTTGAGGATGACACTCTCAAACATATTGTACGGGCTATTTCTGTTTTGAATATTGTTAGCTCCATGTCCAGAGATGGCAGAGCATATGTGTACAAGCAAGGAACTAAGACTGAACATTGTGTTATGTCCTCATACTCTCAATACCTCACCTCTCCTGAGTACTCTGATAGCATTCAGCGAAACCATAGGTATTATAATAGTTCTAGTGCTCGCTCTGAGCGTCAGTCCAATTATCACCGTTCATACCAACACACAAATTATAATAACGTTAACACCTCTAGTGATGACAATTCGAAACAAAAACATAAATCTGCTAGCAATGATTTTCTGTCCACAATTACATGCTACAAGTGTAACAACATGGGACATTTTGCGAATCGCTGTCCCGAACGACGTTCTCACTTTAATGCTTCCTCTTCTAACAAAGCTATAGTAGAGCCAGAACACCGTGCAGTTCAGTTTTCTTCTAACTCTAGTGCTACATCTACTACTTCCACTGTGCCTACTAATAATACTAATGCTTCTAAAACAGTTAAAAAACCTGCTAGAGAAAATGACCGGTCAGTTGGAGTTCTTGGAGGTGATTGCATGCAACCCATGTCTGATACTGAGGTCCCAGATTGTTTGAATCTGTCTCAGGGTCAACCCCATGTACTGGATTACACCATTGAGGGGTTTATTAATGGGAAACCTGCACTCCTGCAACTAGATTCTGGTGCCGAGGTGTCGGTCATCGCAAGTGATCTTGTGAATGATGACAATGTTGTTGCAACCCATCTCAATTTAAAAGGTCTTAAAAGAGTTAGTACTGTTGTGCCTGCTTACACACTTTCATTAGTAGCCCCGGGTGTTAATGGCAAATGCTTGTTCGCCATGCACCCTAAGCTCCCCAAGGGTACTGCCCTTTTGGGTAGAGATCTAGGTGACTATTTTAGAGATCTTATGTATAAGGTTAACTCTACCCCACGTAATGTTCTAATTACTCGTGCACAATCTAAGGCTGATGAAGCTGAACAGAAACAAATACAGCTATCAGAAGCCATTGATGGTGCTGTGCCAACATCTTTAGAAGATATTTCTGACAATAACTTAGATTTGGATAATATCTCCGTAGATTTGTCTGCTTTGTCCCCATGTGACCAGCAACAGAGCGAGGCTAGCTTGACCGCTACGCCCATTGCCAGTGATGACAGCTCACCGTGTTCTAACAATAGTTCTGTCCCACTTTCAGCTGAAGTCTCCATTTTTCTAATCCTGACTCTGCAGACACGTGTGAAAAGTCCAAGGGTATACATGTTCCATTTCCCTCAATATCTATCCCTGGTGTCTCAAAAGCTGACCTGATTAAACTTCAGAAGGCTGATGTGTCACTTAAACCCTTCTGGGATTGGGCAGACAACAAAGAAAAGAGATGCTTTGTTGTAGATGGCATCCTGATGGGCTTGACCACAACAAATGGACGCCTTTCCCACTCTGTTATAGTTCCTAATCCCTTGAGAAATGACATTATTAAAATTGCTCATGATCATTCTGGCCATTTTGGTATCAGTGCAACAAGATCTATTATTAATAGCCACTTTACCTGGCCTAGTATGCATAAAGACATCCAAAAGTATATTAAATCTTGCTCTAAATGTCAGTTGTTTGATAAACGTGGCCCCCCTAAAGCTCCTTTGGTGGCCCCTGAACTGATTGTTCATAGATTTGAAAAACTAGCTGTGGACGTAGTTGGTCCACTTGTTAAATCCAAGTCAGGTTTTAGATATATTTTAACGGCAATGGATCTTGCAACATCTTTTCCTTTTGCATACCCTATGAAATCCTGCACTGCTAATGAGACAGCCCATAAACTCTTGTCAATTTTCTCTATGTTTGGTCCTCCGGTAGCTATACTATCCGACCAGGGAACCAATTTTATGTCGAAAGTTTTACAGTCATTTTATGAAAAGCTTGCAATACAGAGAATTTCAACTTCACCGTACCATCCAGAATCCAATGGCAAACTGGAAAGGTTCCATTCCACCCTCAAGGCAGTCTTGCGCAAATCTATTGAACAACGCATTGACTGGCCAAATGTACTTGAGTTGGCATTGTTCTTCTTGAGAAATTTGCCCCATTCCCGCTCTGGATTTACCCCATATGAATTGACCTTTTTGAAGCCAACTCCTCATGTTCTAGCTACGTTAAAGTCAAATTGGCTATCCACAGAGGATTCTACGGATCTCCCTAGATTTCTTGAAGATCTGGATTCAAATGTCTCTACCTTGCTTCAGTCACTTAAGGGTCGATTAAGAGACAGCGTAGTGGAGCAAAGAGCTCAAACTGAATGTAGGACACTCAGAAACTTTTCTGTTGGTGATTTGGTTTGGAAGCGTATCCCAGGTCTGCACTCCAGTCTGGAAGCATCTTGGGAAGGTCCCTTTGTTATCAAGGAAAAGTTATCTGACGTGAATTATAGAATTGCCCCAAATAAGTCCAAATGTAAGGGGAAAGTTGTCCATATTAATCTGCTTAAAGATTATGGCAAACATTGTGATATCAATATTGTAGTAGCTGTTCCCGAATGTGAAGCTGATGAAACTATGCCTGTGTCAGACCACCGAATAAGTTCAGAATTATGTGTCAAGCAACGTTCGTCTCTATTAGATTTGCTGAGTAAGCATAATACGTTGTTTTCTGATGTACCTGGTCTTACCAATACAGTGTCTCATTCTATCACCTTAACTAGGTCGGATCCATTATGGACACCATCATATTCCATTCCAGCTCACCTAGAACCAGCATTCCAGAAAAGTGTCGAAGAATTGCTAAGTATGGACATTATTGAGCCATCTACATCCCCATGGTCCAGCCCACCCATCCCTATAATTAAGAAGGATGGTGATGTCCGCATTGTTGTGGACTACAGGAAATTAAACTCTGTTACTGTCCCTGAGCCCTTCCAAATGCCCTCTGTCATAGAAACTGTTTCTAGGCTTGGCAAAGCAACATTCCTTTCTAAATTAGATCTATTAAAGGGTTTTCACCAGGTTCCCATGTCTTTGGAGTCTCGCAAATACACTGCATTCTCCTGTAGACATGGTAAATACCATTACAAGCGTATGCCCTTCGGGCTAAGAAACGCACCTGCTACGTTTCAGCTGTTAATGCAAGAAGTCCTTAGGGGCTTAGAACATTTCTCTTCACCCTACATAGATGATATAATCATTTTTTCTGTTGTTTGGGACGATCACTTAGTTCACATTAATTCTGTGCTGGAGAGATGTCATTGCACGGGTTGTCAGTCAAGTCATGTAAGTGTTGTTGGGGATACAAATCTTTTGAGTTTCTGGGTTTTATTGTGGGTGAAGGTCACTTATCGATACCACAAGCACGTGTTGAGCAATTTCGACTTTACGTGAAACCTAAGACTGTGTCACAATTGAGGTCATTTTTAGGTCTGGCAAACTTTTACTCAAAGTTTGTGCCAAGATTTGCTGACCTGTCTAAGGTTCTCACGCCACACACCAGCAAAAACTCTCCCAAAAATGTAGTGTGGAATGATGTTATGTGTTGTGCTTTTGATTCTATTATTAATGCTATTGTGAATTATGTTGAATTGATGGTTCCTGCCGATGGCGATTCTCTTTGTATCTTTGTTGACGCCTCCACTGCTGGTGTTGGTGGAGTGTTGTGTGTATATAGGTCCAACGAGTGGAAACCTGTGTCATTCTACTCCAAGCAGCTGTTGCCCCGGGAATCTCGTTATTCCGCAACTGAAATCGAGGCCTTGGCTCTGCTGACTACCGTGGAACACTTTGCATACTATCTTCGAGGTGTCGAGTTCACAGCCTTTACGGACCACAAGGCATTGGTCCACCTGTTTGAGTCTCCCAAATTAAACAACAGACTATGGAGGTGGAAACTGAAGCTGCTTGACTTCAATGTTCGAATAGTCCACTTGGAAGGACGCCTCAACGTCGTTGCCGATGCCCTGTCACGCCAGGCATGGCCTGCATCATCATCGCCTGTCCAGGATGGATCTCCTTTGGATGGACGTGGCGACTCTTGAGGGGGGGGAGATGTGGTGAAATGCCACCACATAATCAAGAAGAATACCACCTTTCACTTTTGTTTTATCTTTATGATCGAACTATCATTTACTATATAACGCACATCATAACAAATCCTTTACTTTCCCGCCGAGCACTCTAGAACTTGCCCATATATGGACTTGATCATTTATGCACGCATGCTCAACACCCACGCACCTCCTTCGTATATATACGATTTCGTCATTTTTCTAATTCAGTTCTGACTCGTGTAAGAAAATTATAAACCTTATCGGCAGAACTCTGGTGGCAGTGCCTACCGGTCTCCATACCACCACACTACCGGAACGTTCCCGTCCACCCGAGGAACAGGTGGCTGCTGGGAATGAGGTGGGAAGGCGAGACCTTCGTGGATGGCACCCTCCCGTTTGGCCTCAGGTCAGCTTCTCTGTTGTTCACGGCCCTGGGGGACGCCATTGAATGGATTGCCACGAAGAGAGGAGCGGTCTGGCTCAGACATTACATTGATGACTTCGTGGCAGTGGGGCAAAGTGGCACTGATCAGTGCGAGAGGACCATGGCCGTGTTCAAGGAGACGTGCCTTCGGTTGGGTATGCCGTTGGACGAGAACAAGGAGGAAGGACCCAGCGAGGTGCTGACCTTCCTGGGAATAGAGATAGACTTGGTCAGAATGGAGGTGAGGTTGCCTCAAGAGAAGCTGACCGAGATGAGAGCCCTCCTAAAGAGGTGGAGGGGCATGAAGTCATGCAAGAGGAGGGACCTGGAGTCACTGGTGGGGTCCCTCAACCACGCATGCAGGGCAGTCAGGCCGGGAAGAGCCTTCAAAAGGAGACTGCAGGATCTCATGACCACGGTGGAGAGGGGTGACCGCAGAGTGAGACTCAATGTGGAGGCTCGGGCGGACATCGAGTGGTGGCACCAGTTTGGGCTGAGGTGGAACGGGACCTCGCTCATGAAGGCCGTGGTCGTGGATGAAGTTCCCCAGGAGGTGATGTGTTCCGATGCGTCTGGAAGCTGGGGTTGTGGCGCAACTTGGCAGGGCAAGTGGTTCCAGATCCAGTGGAGCGCCCTGCCGGGCTCAAGTGAGTGGGGCATCATGCCCAAAGAGATGCTGCCGATAGTGGTTGCGGCAGTGGTGTGGGGAGCTCGTTGGAAAAGACGAGCCATCAGGGCCAGGTGCGACAACATGTCGGTTGTGGCGGCCATACAGGCGGGTGCCTGTAAGGAGAGATGGTCTATGCACCTGCTCAGGTGCTTGGCGTTCGTGGAGGCGACCCTCTCTGTGACCGTGAGAGCTGAGCATATCAGAGGGGTCGAGAACGGGGTGGCAGACGACCTGTCCAGGGATAGGTTACAGAGTGCTCTGTCTGCCATGCAGGTGCCGCAGTCGGAGCCAGTGACGGTGCCAGAGGAGCTCTGGGGGTTGCTGACCACGGCAAGTCAATCCTGGTCAGGGCAGGAGTGGAGGCGGTTGTCGGGGATGCTATCGACATGTCAATAGCAGGACACACGCGGCGGCGGTATGCCGCTGCGTGGGAGAGGTACTCGGTCTGGTGCAGGAGCCTGGGGGAAGAGCCGTTGCCTGTCACTGAGGACAAGGCCTTGGCGTATGTGGCGGTCTTGGCCGGAGAGGGACTCAAAGCCGGGACGGTGAAGTACCACCTGGCGGGTCTGAGAATGGCGCAGATCAAGGCAGGCATGAGGGCGCCAGACTGGAGTACCATGGACAGGCTGACCCAGCTGAAGAAGGGCCTGGCTCGAATGGAGGCCGTGGGCGGTGGGTCCCCCCAGGCGAGGGAGCCGGTGAAATGGGTCCACATGAGAGCCATGCAATCCGCATGGAGGAGCAAAGGAGAGAGAGGCACTATGCTGTGGGCTGCGGCCTGCATGTGCTTCTTTGGCTGCTTGAGGGCAGGGGAGGCGCTGGCTCCCGAGAGCGGGGAGTTCGACGCAAAGGCCCACCTTTCGTGGGAGGATGTTCAATTGGATAAAGCCAAGAGCCCGGGCTGGATTCGGGTCAGGATAAAAGAGTCCAAGACGGACAGGATGAGAGTTGGGGCCTACGTGACTCTGCACAGGACTTACAGGGACATCTGCCCAGTGAGGGCGGTGTTGGAATTCATGGTGTGCAGAGGAGCGGGACCAGGACCCGGGTGAGGGTAGTGGGTGAGGCTGGTAGGGCTAGTCCTAAGTATGGGTGGTGTGTGCGTCGGAGCAGTCGGGGCTCTCCGAGTGGTCATGGTGGGGGTGTTGGTGGGGGTATGTGCAGCTGACACAGGAGAGAGAGATAAGCTTCAGCTGCACAAGGGCGAGCCTCAGGCACGACCTGGGCGCGCTAGTCCCAGCAGGACCTCGGAGAGAGGCGTGGCTGGGCGGTGGACCCGGCAATCACGCGCGACTGCAAATCTCCGGCACACACACTGTGGAGATGAGTAAAGGCCAATGGTATGTATAACTTCTGGTAAGTGTCTATTTGTGCTCAGGACCTCAGTAGGTAACGGCAGGTATAGCACAGCGGACCGAGGTTACCGGCGGTTAAAGAGAGTGGCCAAATGAGTTAGGGGAGGGCGGGGCTCGGTATTAAGGGCACCGACCTCGTGCGGAGAGCGTCAATTAGAAAGTGATTAAAAATGGAGAAAGACAAAAAAGAGAAGCTGCCCAGAACGGCCAGCAAGGCCACGGCTGAGGCCCGTGGAAGAGAAGATCCCACCCACCGCACCCCATATGTGAAGGGAGGGTAGCACGTTATGTGGGGAGGGACAAGTTTCTCCGGGTATCCTAGGTTGGCGTAGGGTATTCCGTGACCGATTTGGAATCGCGCGTGGGGGGGGTATGTGCAGCTGACACAGGAGAGAGAGATAAGCTTCAGCTGCACAAGGGCGAGCCTCAGACACTACCTGGGCGCGCTAGTCCCAGCAGGACCTCGGAGAGAGGCGTGGCTGGGCGGTGGACCCGGCAATCACGCGCGACTGCAAATCTCCGGCACACACACTGTGGAGATGAGTAAAGGCCAATGGTATGTATAACTTCTGGTAAGTGTCTATTTGTGCTCAGGACCTCAGCAGGTAACCAGTGACAGCCAAACATTTTTAAAATTCTGTATTGTTTTTGTTTTGTTTAAACACCTGTTTAAGGGAGAGGATGTACTTAATAAAAATATTTTATATTGATGCACCAATAATTTCAGAAATTACAATAGTAGAATATCTGTAATAGAATTAGCTACTGACTGTTTTTATTCTTTTAGCTCTGGAATGCAAGCAGGGAAGGCAGCCGAGATGAACTCGATCTTCTTTGCAATGAATCTGAAGTTAATGTCAATTATGAATATGAGGTAATAGTGATCACACTCTTTAAAAACTTTGTACTATAAATAATCTACTCTTTCAGGTGTCTAATAGCAGTATCCTTCAAAGTGCTGCTAAATATGGCCATGTGAATATTGTAGAGACACTCTTAGAGAGAGGAGCAGAAATAGACCACTGTGATACTGTGAGTTGTGATATCTTCATAGATGAAAGCTGTGTGATTTCTTTCATTTGATCTCTTAGAGAGGTAATACTGCATTAACCATAGCTCTTCAATGTGGGAAGAATGATGTGGTTGACGTCTTGATCTGGAATATGGCCAATTTGGATATTCAAGATAAAGCAAGTTTACTCTTCTTGTTGATACAGTTTCTTACTTTTATATGTTTGTTTGTAGGTCCACGAAATGAGTGCTTTACTAATAGCTGCAGAAAGGAATTATGTGGATGTGGTCAAGCGAATCTTAGATAGCAATGGAAGCATCAGCATCAGAAACAAAGATAAAAAGACGGCTCTCATCTTGGCTGCAGAGAAAGGAAACAGTAAAGTCGTGTCTACGATCATTGACCACTTGGAAGGCTGCAGTGAAGATATAAAGCAAGTGGTTATGGAGCAAGATGTGAGTTATGGCTGTTCTAGTACTGTAGTAATCTGTTTATGAATTATCTGTGATGTGGCTGGAAATAGATTGACGATTGCACAGCTCTTCATGCAGCTGCCGAGCATGGGGATGTAGAGATAGTTCAATCTCTGATTTCTCACCCAGAGATTATTGGAATTATGAACAAGGTATAGAGAAGGGATGTGTTTTGAGATTGTATAATTAAGCACAATATTGACGTGTAATGGATGAGCAAGAATTATTCAAAATAAGACATGTTGATACGGAAGTAAATTTATAGTAATATGCTGTAATGACAAAATCTATAATAATACGCTTGTGTGTCAGTAATGTCAAAGTCGACCATGTGTATTTATGAATAATTTATGGACTGTGTTGGTAAAGTGTCGTCGGTAATAATGACAATGGTTGGTATGTTTGAACAAGGCTAAGCCAGCTTGGTAAAGATTTGTCAGTAATGACGATGACGGTGGTGTGTGTGTATATATATACACATATGGGTCAAGAAAAGTATGTGAGAAAATTATGCAGACTGAAAATAGCAATGGATAAGAATACTTTATGCTACTCCATTCTTAATTTGCAAAGTTTGTACAGCAAGCAAAACTATGTGTCAGGGTACTTGCTGGAATACAAATAATAGTTACCAAATAATATCTCTTGTATTTCTTGATACCATCTACCATTAATGGCCTCTCAGCCTGTCATTTACAATTCAGGAATTTCTTATGGTGTACTTAAGTCAAATTTTAGTTAAATATAAGTTGTTACCTTTGAAAATGAATGTGATATATGTGAATAGAACTATAAATGTATTTTAATTGATGGATAAAGGCTAATTTAATAATACATTTTGTATATATTTAAACACACCACTTAATTAATGTGATGAGCTATGAGAAAATCAAACTTTGTGACAATATTACTTAAAGTTGAGTGAGCGTGCTTTTACTGCTGTAACAATAAATTAAAAATTATTCTTTTATTCTGAAGCTTATCAAACTGTCAAAAGATAAAAATTTTGGACAAAAGTTAATGAGTAATAAATACTTTTAGCTGTGGCTGTCCAGGCAGGTCATTGTTTATATGACTATACCCATGGAAACTGTAGGGGAAATGGCAGAAGAAAGAATAGTTCATGTACTAAATTTGCTTGGTACTCCACCGAAGCTTTCTACAAAGATGAAGCAGACACTCAAATAGAAGGCTACTAGTAATAGTTGCAAGTTTTTACCTTATAGGTTCATCGTTGTATAGTGTTTTAACATTGTCTGAAATTGTTTGCAAGCTTAGTACATGGACTTGATCAAGAAATCAATGTCACAGTGGCAGAAGGAAAAATGCCTTCCATCATTTCTTTTACCAGGAAGAACTACCTTAGCTGGAAAGGATGGCTGTGATCAGGAAAGGTCTATGGGGAATTATTCTGGCACTCAATGAGCTCTAAGAGTTGTCAGGAGCTGAAGGTTGTGCTAATCTTTCGGCACATAATAGAAACAGTGCATTAGCCACATCGTACTGGCTGTCTACTTCACCTGATTGGCTACTCGGTTGACCCAACAGTTGTCTGACAGAAATTGACAGGACAGATTTAATAAAAAACATGGGCCAACAGATTAAGTCTGAAAGCTAAGTGATGCAGGATCAAGGAAGGAGTATATCAAAGTATGACAGAGATGCTTGATGAGTTACTAGCCATTGAAATGACAACAGAGGAGGATACGTTTTTTTAAACTTTCTTGCTGGATTACTAGCGAGACATGGTGATGTGGTCACAGTTTTGAAGCGATTCTAATGCTGTACGCAGTGTGGAAACTCTGAATGACTTCTTCGGGAAAAGCAGAAGTTTAAAGACAGGGAGGGTGTAGATGATAGCAGGAAACTTCTAATGAGCAACCATTTATATGTACATGTCAAGCCTGGACACTTCAAGAAGGACTGCAGCAAGCTTCTTCAGCCTTTGGTTTAGTGAAAAGAAGATCAGAAGCAGCAGCATCCCGAGAATGAGTCCACTTAGCTTAAGCTATGTTTGTCTATCATGTATTGGTAGCAACGTCGAACGATGATGGGATTGTTGGTACAGGAACCAGTAGTCACATGTGCAATGAGCAATCAATCTTAAAACAAATTTGATCACAAAAAAGTGTCATTAGGGGATGACAGCATGCCAGACATCAAGGAGAAGGGATTATACACATGGAAATAATTCTTCACGATGGTACTAAGAAGGAGCGTATAGTAAATAATGTAAACGATGTACCTTATCTTGAATACAATCTAGTGAGTGCTTCTAGAGCCATAGATGCAGGTAAAACTGTTGACTTAGATAAATCAGTGTGTGACTTCAGGAATAGAGCAGAAGAAGTGATTGATACACATCACCGGAAGTGCGCTATTAAAGCTCCAAGATTGTGAAAATATTGCCCAGGATAACACAATAAGACTTTGGCATTGGTGATTTCAACATTTGCATGAGCAACATATGATGAGTTTGTAAAGAATGAAGTTGTGATAAACTTAACTTTAACTTATTGAGATCAATTGGAGCATGTGAATCCTGTATTGATGGGAAACAGAGTAATAGTAGCTTCCAATCAAGCAAAACTGACACTTCAGCACTTTTGACATTTGCCCTATCAGATTTGTGTTCAAACATGGGTGTTAAATCTCTCAGAGAAGCTCAATATTTCCTCACATTTCTTGATGACAGACTCACTTTGTATGGATGTATTCTTAAGATTAGTCCAAGTAATTGAGAAGTTCAGGAATGGCGGGCACAAATGGAAAACAAATGGAAAACATTTCTGGGTACAAACTAAAACCCAACCCCCCTATTTGGGCATCAGGTGAGCATCTGGTAAAAAAAAACCTAAAAATTTCAGCTAGAGACAACAGATATCTTACAAAAATGCTTCTTTTGTTCTTAAGACTCCAATGAAGCTTCATATCAAATATCTAATCCAGAAATAAAGAAAAATATGGAAGTAACAAAAACTTCTTTATAATCATTTCTCTCTCCCATACAATAATGTTCATCATCTTCATATTCTCTGTGAGCCAGGCTATAGTAAAATTGGTAGCACTTATTTGATTAAAAATATGATGACCCTATTACACGCTATCTATAGTAGATCCACGACCCTTCAGGGCTTTTCTTAACTGCACTGTAACTCAAAATGGCAGCAATTTGTATAACCAAAGCCATCCCTCTAATAAATTGCTGCCATTTTTGAGGTTTTACTGTGCCAATTCAAAAGTGTGTAAAAACAACCCTTACCTATAAAAATAATTGTGGGATGGACTGTGGGACACACATGCATCTGTAGAAGGACAGGTGGATGTCCCATGGGATTGTGAGATGGGATGGACAATTTACGGCATTTCTGGACATCTATGATTAGCAAAGTAACAAACTGACATTAATAAATTTATAATCAATACAAAGTTCAAGAATCAGAAGTCATGATGTACTGATCCACGTGAATGCAATGTATGATGTAATCAATAATTCAAGCGAGGCAATGAGTCATTGATTGTTAAATTTCCAACATTCCTCTTCAATCAGTGCTCTGTGGCTCCTGCCTTTGCATGCAGATAACAAAATCATTTCTCATCTCCTCTGTGGGACAATAACACAATTCAAATTCCTTACTTTTAACTAATTATGATGTTTAATGTCTGTATTAATTTTTGGACCTTTCATGACACTGTGGGTTCATTGCCATCTCGATACATGGTCTATAATAATAATAGGGCAATTGGATAAGTTTCTAAATTTAGAGTTAAGTTTGTTTCATCCTGACATTCTCCTGTGCTGCACTGGATAATGCCACATACTCAGTCTCAGCTGTTTGCCACAACTGTCTTGCTTTTTTTGCACTTCCACGATATTTGTCCACCAGCAATGTAAAACAGATAACCCCAAGTAGCTCGTCAATCTCAAATGTTACCTGTCCAATCGGCATCAGAGTTACCAATGGCCATACCAGTCTTATCTCTCTTTCATATAATTTCATGCTTGGAAGTACTTTCAAGTACTTTGCCAATGATCCAACCAGAAATGTTATGTCAAGTCTCGTACATGTAGCTAAGTACAGAAGTTTCCATGAGTCACTGATAAAAGATTGCTGATTTTGGGCTTCATCACTCATTAACTTTCATCAAGTGTCACCTGAATTCATCGAAGTTGAGGTAGGATTATAGCTTCCTATCCTCATCTTGGTCAAGATGCTTCAGATTGTCTCATCCAAGTTGTTCCTTTCTTATCATCCTGGACTATGAACATACCCAGAAAATATTCCAGCTCCTATAGCTGTTCTGTTTGATATTCAAGTTAGAAACCTTCAATGACAATTCTCATAAGCCATGTCAAACAGGTTCAGACTCTTGGTTTTTTAAAGATTTTTTCCATAGCTGTACCAAATGGAGTTGAAATCTTGATAGCTATTGTGGGTCTGGACTCTGACAGAAAGTGAAAGAAGAGAACGAGAGGGAAAAAGAAGAGATAAATGAGAGAGAAGAAGAGTTAAGGTCTGGACTGAAAAGATAGCCAGCAATATACTGTATCGATTCAGTTTTGTGCACATATGTAGATAGCTACGTAGTAGGTGTGGTCATTAATGTTTTTGTGATATGTGTGTATGAGTTGTGCCCCAGGTGTGACCGGAAGAATGTATCTGTGTGTGTGTGTATATGCTGGCCTTCATAGAACTCCTGGCGTCAGTCAGTCTGTTCCTACAATCTAGTTTGGGTAAAAACCTAACTTGGGTGTCTCTTGCCTGCGTGTCTATATGAGTCCAGTGACCTCACGTAAAGGCACTGGTGAGCTCGGCGACTGCCTGCATACAGTCAGGACAGATT
>WLWD01002480.1_pt1 | contig 93903 bp, 34 predicted proteins | sample 6712731 | NCBI WGS metagenome assembly WLWD01 (sample SAMN12718690, study PRJNA576275) | sponge metagenome | isolation source: marine sponge | host: Mycale hentscheli | place: New Zealand: South Island, Marlborough, Capsize Point | collected 2014-11-01
GGTGAGGACTCAACAAACTGTTTTTGGTCTCATGGGAATGCTGGCTTGCAGTGTCTATATTGCTGATTGAACTAAGATCCAGACTTCCAAACTGCCGGTGAGATTCTATGGATGGCCTGTCTTGACGGTGAGGACTCAATAAACTGTTTTTGGTCTCATGGGAATGCTGGCTTGCAGTGTCTATATTGCTGATTGAACTAAGATCCAGACTTCCAAACTGCCGGTGAGATTCTATGGATGGCCTGTCTTGATGGTGAGGACTCAATAAACTGTTTTTGGTCTCATGGGAATGCTGGCTTGCAGTGTCTATATTGCTGATTGAACTAAGATCCAGACTTCCAAACTGCCGGTGAGATTCTATGGATGGCCTGTCTTGACGGTGAGGACTCAATAAACTGTTTTTGGTCTCATGGGAATGCTGGCTTGCAGAGTCTATATTGCTGATTGAACTAAGATCCAGACTTCCAAACTGCCGGTGAGATTCTATGGATGGCCTGTCTTGACGGTGAGGACTCGATAAACTGTTTTTGGTCTCATGGGAATGCTGGCTTGCAGTGTCTATATTGCTGATTGAACTAAAATCCAGACTTCCAAACTGCCGGTGAGATTCTGTTGATGACCGGTCTTGACGGTGAGGATTCAAGAAATCATTTTTGGTCTCATGGGAATGCTGACTTGAAGTCTTTTTGTCATGGCAACTACTGATTGAACTAAGATCCACACTTCCAAATGATTGTTGGTAAGATTCTACAGATTCTACAGACAACCTGTGTTGATGGTGAGGCTTCAAGAAATCATTTCTAATCTTGTGGGAATGCTGACTGGCAGTCTCTATATTGTCATGGCTACTACTGATAGAACTCATATCCACACTTCCAAATGGTTGTTGGTAAGATTCTACAGATTCAACGGACAGCCTGTGTTGATGGTTAGGCTTCAAGAAATCATTTCTGGTGTCATGGGAATGCTGACTTGCAGTCTTTATACTGCCCTGGCAACTACTGATTGAACTAGCATCACTTCCAAATGGTTGTTGGCCAGATTCTACAGACGACCTGTGTTGATGGTGAGGTTTCAAGAAATCATTTCTGGATTTGTGGGAATGCTGACTGTTAGTCTCTGTGTTGTCATGGCTACTACTGATTGAACTAACATCCACATTTCCAAGTGGTTGTTGGCCAGATTCTTCTGATGGCTTGTGCTGAAGGTGAGGCTTCAAGAAATCATTTCTAGTCTCACTGCTTGACTCTAACACTTTACTTGAGTGTCCTGGAACGCCCTTGGCTCTTGGCAAGTCAAGATGGTCCAATGGTAAAGTAGCAGTAGAGATTTCACCAGTGGGAATGTTGAGGTTTCTGGAAGCTGTAGGTGTCATGCCTGAAGTGGTGGCTGAACCAGTGCTGCTTCTCTGAGCAGGAATATGCTGGAGTGGATGGGATGATAAGCCTTCATATTCACTGGTGGCAGAATCATGGTTTACATCTTCTGTTATGACAAAGGCAACAAATATAGTTATATAGTACTTATTACATGAGTCAGAGTGTGATATGGTGAAATATCTAGCCATACCACTCTGATGAGTGTAATTATTGCACTAGATATCTTCACTGAAGTAGTTTTAACTCAAGGTGTAAAGTTGGCGAAAACTCACTAGGGGCTCCCCACAACCCCAGCTGATATTATAGCAGCTGCTCTAACCTGGCTGGGTAGGCTCCACTTAGAGTTAAGGTAGCTATCAGAAAACTTGTACACCAGGCCCAGTTGCTATAACTACTCCTGTAATAAGCTTGGCAATACAGCCTGTGAGATAACACTTAGAGATATCACCACCTAAAATATCATTGTGAGGATATCTAGCATAGTTATCTAGCATAGCTATAGCAACCAGGCCTGGGTACAAAGAGCAGCTGCTATAATATCAGCTGGGGTTGTGGGGAACCCCTAGTGAGTTTTCACTAACTTTACACCGGTACAAAAAAAAAAAAAAATAATAATAATAATAATAATAATAATAATAAAATAAAATTAAAAAAAACTACTTCAGTGAAGATATCTGTGTGGAATAAACCACTTATTACACTCAGCAGAGTGTTATGGCTTGATATTTCACTCTCAGGCTTTACTTTCAGCCTTTGGCTCTTGAAAAGAAATTAGCTTGATCTTGAAATATTTCACCATATCACACTCTGACTCATGTAATAAATAATTATATATTATAGATAAATACCACAGCTGAGTAATTTTTTGATACAAAACAAGTGTGGTATTATTTTGTAATACAACAGCAGTGGTAAACAAATGATTTGATTGTTCATTGTGATCTCTCCATGATCTTACCACACTTTATCCGCTAGGCTTATTACTACAAAATTCATGGGGGAAGCTATTTATCAACTGTAAAAAAAAGTATTAGCAGAATATGAGTGGGACGATTTCTTTGATGAAAATACAGTACAAGTTGTTATCTTTGGCTATATAGTATTAACATATAGATAGCATGGAAGACTGTGGTCTTCAAAATAATTATAGCACTCAGTGTGGGAAATTTCACTCTGCTCTGCCTTGTGAAAAAATGTTCTCACTACTTGTGCTATTAATTCCAAATACCACAGTCATTCTCAGCTTCTATAATAATAATAAATAATGCCATTTTTATCAGGTTTAAAGCCAATATATGTTGAATAAAAACTACACCCAGGTGTTTTGACCTCATGCCTAAGTCCTCTTCAGTGTTCAGCAAGTTCAATAGAAACATAGGTTTAGAGCTCCCTGGATGCTGGCTTTCTATGCTGTGTGCATATCAACCAACCTTCAGGATTTAAACAGTAAGAATGCCACCAGTTATTTTGCTGTTCATACTGTGCTTATAAGTCACCACCATCAACCCATGAGGAGGACTTCAACAAAAAGTTGAAGCACCGGAATTAAACGTATATATTGGCTGTTAAAACTCAGAAAAAACTGTATATAAATAATAGAAATCATTCTGGTCTCACTGCTCAACTATTAATACTTTACTTGAGTGTCCTGGAACGTCCTTGGCTTTTGGTAACTCAAGGTAGTCCAATGGTAAAGTAGCAGTAGAGCTTTTACCAATGGGAATGTTGAGGCTTCTGGAAGCTGTAGGTGTCATGCCTGAAGTTGTGGTTGAGCCAGTGCAGCTTCTCTGAACAGGAATATGCTGGAGTGGATGGGCCGATAAGTCTTCACATGTCAAAAATGTTTGGACGGCAGAATCGTGGTTTACACTTTCTGCTACAACAAAGGCAACAATAAAATTTATGAGTCAAGTGTGATATGACAAAATACTTCATGAGCAGGATAATGTATTTTTATGAGCCATAGAGGAGTGAAAATAAAACCTGAGAGTGAAATATCTAGCCATATCACTCTGCCAGAGTATAATAAGTTATTCATTCTATGCTAGATGTCATCATTACAGTAGTTTGTACTGGGGTTGGTAAATTCATGGAGTAAAGCTGGCTCCCTACATCCCCAGCTGATATTTTAATAGCTGTTCTGACCTGGTATAGGTAGGCTTTTTAAGAGAAAAATAACACCCCCTTCCCCCCCCCCCCCCCCCACCCACCCACCCACTTGGAAAACTAGTAAGATAGGATTGCTGTCAAACTTGAAGAATCCCGGAATGCCCTTTGACCTCTAGCTCCTTTCAAATTAAAAAACAAACAAACAGTAGCCACACAAAGAGAACCTTCCAGAATAGCTCACTGTTCTTTCAATTCGTTCCACACCATGTTTGAAATGTGTGCCCCAACATACAAACAGCTATATATAATCATTCTTGCAAGTGATGTAAGAGTAATCAAGTCTAGCTCCTATATCACTGCCATGTGTGTGTGCCAAGCTGGTTGACCTCTCAGGATAGTATCTAGCAGTATTCTGATGGTACGCTGTATATCGGGTGTAGTTGAACATTAGTTGTGGCAATGACAAACAGTGCTCTTTTTCTTTTTGTATCCCACTGTTTCCTTTATGGGTTGTTTTATTTCTTCCACTTATTATATATATACCTGAAACATCCTTGGCGCTCAGCAAGTCAAGGTGGTCCAATGGTAAAGTAGCAGTAGAGACTTCATCAATGGGAATGTTGAGGCTTCTGGAAGCTGTAGGTGTCATGCCTGAAGTGGTGGCTGAACCAGTGCTGCTCCTCCGAATAGGAACATGCTGGAGTGGATGGGACGATAAGTCTTCAGATGTCAAAAAATTACGGACAGCAAAATCGTGGTTTACATCTTCTATTAACACAAAGGCAATATATACATATAATGGAGATATATTATATATATAATATATATATTGATAGATAGATGATATTATTTATATGTATATATAGATAGATAGATATAAAATGCATGCATGGTGATTACAATGCCTCTACAATCAGCTACTTCAATTTATAGCAGTAATATATGCTAGTGCATATGCTACCTTCAAAGGATGGGTTCTGGGATATGTCACCACTGCTCTCAGGGTGAACTAATCTTCTAGGATAGGACTCTGACATGTTGACTGATAAAGTCTTGCCATCTTCATGTGTACTGTCATGTATAAATTGGCATTCATCCCTAGTGTAATGAGATGGCTTTTTCTTACAAGCACCCATCGCGGACACCTGCTTGCTGTGTTCGCTGGAACTTACTCCTTCATTTTTGGTATGGGTTACCTGAAGGCGAAAGTCAAGTTGTAATTTGTTTGTTTCTTTATTGTCTATCTGTGAAACCTCTAGGCTAATTTCTGATGGTTCTTTGTTAGGTTTCCTTTTATCGTAACCATCTCCAAATTCCGAGACTTTGAGGCTAACTTCAGATGGTTCAACCACAATACATTCTATTAACCCAGGTTGTGTGGGTGATTCAGCAGTACCCATGGTTCCCATTTTTGACTTATCAGTGGCGTTTACAAGAAACCTGTGGCTAAAAGGCTCCTCCTGCCTCTCTTCAGGATTGGGTATAATGAGGCTTATTTCAGATGTATCCACTGCAACACCCGCATCTTCTTTGCCTGACTCATCAATACTGACATTTGCTTTTTCTTTACTTGACTCAACATTCGTTTTTTCTTTGCTTGAAACACTGTGTTTTCTTTTCTTTCTAGATTTATTTTTCTTTGATTTCAGCCTTGCCAATGCATTTATTGAGAAGTGGTCTAGTAATTCAGATAATTTTGTCACAGGAGAGGTTTTTTCTGGTTGTCTTTTGGACATCCCAAGCTTCCTGTTGTCTTCATCGCCACTTCCAGTAAGAAGCAGTCTGTCCTTTTTAGGAGATGATTTTATTTCTTGCTTTTCGTGCAATGTTAGCTCCTTAAAAATTTCTTTGCTTTGTTGTAATTGTGTTTCGTTTTTGTCATCCCTGTCAGTGTTTGAAATCCTTGCCTTCTTAGGAGATGATTTTATTTCTTGCTTTTCTTGAAATATTAGCTCCTTAAATTCTTCTTCACTGCTTTGTAATTGTGATTTGATTTCGTCGTCCTTATCTGTATAAGAAATTATTGGTCTAGGCTCAGGTTGCTTTTTGGCAATTCTTCCATAGTACAATGGAGAAGCATCCTGTCTGAACTTAGAGGGTTCTGTGCTATTGACATTGTCTCCTTCTGCGGGTGAAATTTGCAGTTTTATTTTCGGTTGTTCAAATGTCAAGCCTTTCCCCAGTCCAAGTTGTTTGTGTGATTTCTCAGTAGTTTTTCTGTGCAATGAATGACTGGCAGATGCTCCCTGCTGCTGCTCCTTCTTGGCGTGTGGCATCATGAGACTTGCTTTTGGTGGGTCCACCATAAATCTTTCATTATCTCTTTTTGTTGTACTGTGCTCACCAATTCTATGTTCCTTATTACTTGAAATGATTTGCATTCTCTGTCTAGATTTCTTCCTTGATTTTGAACTTTCAATAGGGGTTACTGGGAGGTGATGATGTGATTTAAATACTTTGGCCTTGGAAGTTGTTTTTCCTTGTTGCTCCCCCGATGGTAGTGACTTACTCTGATCTTTAATTACCTTTTCATCAGCAAGAACTCTACTTTTTCTAGGAGAATACTTCACTTCATGCTTTTTGTGCTTGGTTTTCTCTCTATTGGCTGTAACTGTTTCAATAATTGGGCCTTTACCTGTACCTGGAGGTAACTTCTTTTTCTCTAATGCTGGCATATGTTGTACTGAGGTGAGTTTATACTGCTGCTTCTTTGATGAACCTGGTATGGTTATTTTTATTGTAGCACCTGAGAGGCTGGTACGAGAAGAATCTTTTTTATGTTGACTTGTGCCCAGTTCACTTTTCTTTTGCCCAGAGTTTGCCATGGTGTCTAGTAGTATAACTGGCAATAGAGGTTTTTGCTTTTCTTGTGCTGTCAACTTCACACCACCCTTAAACTTCTTTCTATCCTCACTGGCTTCCATTAGTATTTTTAATCCTAAGTGGTAACAAGCAGTTGTAAATATTTAATCATAATAAAACATTCATTGGGTAATATGTAATGCATTAACAAAATTACTAGATTCAAATGACTTGACCAACCTGTAATTACAGTCTCAGAATTTCTTTTTATTGGTGCAAGCAGCTGGAATAAATTTGCAGCTGGAATAAATTTGCAGCTGCTTATAATAATAAAAAATAAAAAAATAAAAATAATAAATAAATAAATAAATAAATAAATAAAAAAAAATTAAAAAAAATAAATAAAAAAGTATAGTAACCACCTGGAACTAGTGTGGATTATTTCTGTACAATTCCTAATATCTCATTGACAAGGACCCCCCCCCCCCCCCCCCCCCCCCCCCCACCCCTCTAGTGGCTTTAAGCCTTGGCCAAGTTTAAACCATTGCCAATTCTTCCATTTCCAAGCAGTACTTGAGAATATGGTCTGGATCCACTACTTTAGTGCATGAGGATTTTTTAATTATAAGTTGACTCTTCACTGCACTATGCTAAGTGACCAGAATAGCATTTAATTATAAAGAATTAAAAAAAATAAAAATAAAATAAAATAAAATTAGAAGCATATAAAAAGAATACAACAATGTCTTCTTAATAAATAGTTTATGCAAAATGTACTTGAAATGTTCTGATCTCCATTGGGTTGAGTTCCACATTGAAATCAGGTCCAACCACAGGGTCAGCATGAAGAGGTGTCATGCTAGGTACATCTACACAAAAGGAAAAAAAAAATCACACTTGAAAAACAACAACAAAATATATCAATGGAATCAAGAATATATTCATCACTAAATAATTTATTGGCGAGCGAAGGGTAACACAATTGAAATCGAGGATATTTGTTTGTTTATACATGTGTGGACGTAAGTATGTCATTTTTTTACTTTGACCCCCGTGTTTTTGTGTTTTCTTCGTGGTCAACACCTTCTCATACCTCCACTAAACTGAAACTTCCGGTTTAGCGACCCTGTACCATTCAGGGGAATGACACAAGACGCACTAGGTCAAAACTTGCTCAACACTGTACAGTAATTCTTTAGAACTTCTTGTTTTTTCAAGTCGCAAAATGTTATAGCGAATGGTTACTATGGTATTGAAACCCTTTACCAGACGTAATTAAAAACTCTGCCGTTTTTAGTAGCTGCGAGTGTTTGTTATCAAAAGCTACTGGTAATTCAGATAGTCAGAGACTACAGAAAAGTTATTATACAGTATGGAACAATGACTGGACTGCATGTGGTCATTCTCTATGGTATGTATATCAGCCAGAGGTGTGGCCGGAAGTGCATGATGTCATCAAACCAATGCCTACTTGATATAGTTATAAGCAGTTTTGTATTTGTTAGCTATAGTATATATAGGTCACAACGGCTATGCACTTATACAATTAGAAATGGACTGATAGATTCTTTTGAAGTATTTTGTTTTTGCACAGGCTCGCTTGCCCTTTGTGCTCCAGCACATCAATAGTAATAAAAATAAATCAATTTAAAATATACTTTATAAGTAATTTTAATAATTTGTTGAAAAATAACAACAACAACAACACATCTTCACAAATCAATTCAGTGCTAACCTCGCGTGTAGCCCCTGCTTGTCCACCTCATGTTATCAGCAGGAGGCTTTCCATTGGCCGCCAAAGAGAGTTCCTCCACTGCTTGGATAGAAATCTTGAATATATCCTGTAAAAGCCATTAAAATAAACCTGACCGAGTTATATCTGACATAACAATTAAGACATAAATTACCGCTAATGAGATATTAGTAAGCTGTCCAGAGTCATATATATTCTCTAGTCTGAGGAGAAAACTGCCGTCTGACTGGACTTGAAATGTCAGTAAGTGAATGTTGGAAGGAAGTCCATCTTGTTTCAGGAAAGAGAACTAACAATAGGAGTAGAAGAATTGTTAACAATGTTTCAATGAAAGGAGAAATTAATTATTAAAGGGCCTTACGTCAATTAATGGTGGAGAATAAAATTTTGGATTGCTGCCATTGAACATGATCGCTGTATACGGTTGCCATGCCAACCTCTGTCCCATGGTCCAGTGGAAAGTGCTGGATCGCTCTATCGTGTCCAACATGACGTAATGGCGTCCACGAATAATGAGTCCAGTCCCAAACTGTCCCTGCTCGTCCAGAGGTTCCCGAACTCCTCTGCCATCATCACATACCAACCTCCGATGAACCTAGAATATAGCAACACACAAACATAGAGTTCAGTGAACCAGAAATAATAATAGCCTTAAAATAGTGATTCTATTTTATTCGCAATTATTACTCTATCACATATTTGGATCCAAGTTATAAAAAGAGCTCTTCCGGTGCTTAACAAATTTGAGAGATATTCAGGAAGTGATTAATGAGAGGGAAAGCGGTTATGTTCTACGGAAAACCCAGGTGTTGTAAAATGAGATATTTTTAAATTACTGGATCTTGGGCAATGCTGAGAGTGAGTGGTAATACTTCTAATAGAAACTATTCTTGCAAAACTCAACTTCAACTATTCCACTAAAAGAAAGTCAAGTCTCCCCAGAGTATGATTTAAAATCACACACACGCGCGCGCGCATAGCCACAGTCCCTCCTTCCGAATTAAACGAGAATGACTGGAAAAAGGAACAGAGAAGTTGGGAGAAGGGGAAGGGACCACAGTAGCACTCACCATGAGTTCAAGCTGGCCATCATTCAGACTAGCTCCTCCCTGAGCTCGATCTGTGAATACTGTAAACTGAATATTCTTAGACTCGTCCTGTAAATAAACCAAACATGAAATAAGAACTACCATTGCTAGTATGACCAACTAGCCTTCAGAAAGATCTTGGAAGTGACAGGATAATAGTTCTGAGAGGCTGTCTCATGGTCTCGCAGCTCCCATGTTGGTCTGTAATTGTACCTGTAAAAACAACAACAACAACAACAAAACAAAACAAAAAAAAAAAAAAAAAAAAAAAAAAAAAAAAAAAAAAAAAAAAAAAAAAAAAAAAAAACAAAAAAAAAAAAAGCAAAAGCAAATGAAGGTTTTCTTGTAATTTGTTTAGTTTTTGGTGTGCATGTGTGTGTGTGTGTGTGTGTGTGATCAGTATACATGTGACTTACTTTCTTTTCTGCATCTCTCTGCCATTGGAGTCGGTGTACCAGGTGTTATCAGTTTCCAAGTCTGTGGAGAAACGGCTTACCACCTCTTTCCCAATATCATCTCTTCAAAACAAATGGAAGAAAAAAAAACAAAAACAAAAACTTTGTTTTTTAAAAGACACTTAATGAAAAACAATGACTAGGACAAAAATATACGTACATGCCAGGAAACTTTACAGATACACTTACAGATAATTAATGTTGTCTAATTAGGAAAAGAAAAGGTTCTTAAGTAATTTCTTTTAAAATGAATTGGTAGTCACACGTCACATGACCTTACTTGTCATAAAGAGGTCCTACGACATAGTCAAACTCAACGTACGGCAGGTCGTTATAAACACGCACCGTCTGGTAAATGGTCTCATTAAACTGTTGTCTATATTCTGTATATACATCACCCTGTATAGATTCATAAATAAATAACAACAAAACAACAACAATAAACTATAGACTGTCCAAGTTGAGTTGGCTGCACAAAAAAAACTTGAATACCTTTAATGGGATAGTGCCATTGAAAAGGGCCATTTAGAAGTGTACACACTGACTTGACTAACTCTAGCAAGAATTAAAGCACACCCATGTAACCGGCTCTTTATCAGTGCAATGATGATTTACTCGCGCATCATTGCCATTAGAGACACATGACTAATTACTTACTACTTTATTCCTCATCTACCATTTCAGCGAGCGGTTGTGCCACTCAACTTGGACAGACTACAGTGAATTACGAAGGCCTTCTAGCCAAAATGTTCTAAAAAAAATCTTAATCAATGCTATATATGCCCAATTAACCAATTCTAAATAATATTTTGAGTTAATCCAGTGGATTAAAATACAAACTTACTTTGACCAAGACATTAATATGAACACCATTATTCCACACACATTCCTCAGGTGTGTTTATTTCAGGCCTAAGGGGGAAAAAATTACGTGTATATATGATTGATCCTGAAGAAAACTTCAGCAAGAAGTCGAACATTTGGGCTTAGTTTTAATTAAGCTGCTAGAACTGAGAAAATTTGCTATTACATGAATATACACAAAACAAATAAATTTATCTTTAAATTCTTACCTGAATATGTAGGCCCCAGAATTTTGGAGAATACCACAAGCAGATTGATACCAATAGAATGCTTGGTCCACCTTAACGGCCACTTTAGATACGGTGTTAAGCATGGCCTTAACTCGACCCGTAACACCGTCTATTGTCACCTGCACAGGCTATTAATTAATATTTATAATAATATTTTATTGTACAAATCTGAGCTCATACAATATGGCAAAGTATTTCACAAACATGCTCAACATTTTTCACAAGCTGAAAGTGAGAGTTAAATATTAGATGAATGCCACCAGCAATTTTTGTACTCCGCTATTATTATACAACTAATAGTATGGCGCGTAAGTTGCCCATTCAAAAATGTATGGGAAAAAATCGCTGTTCAATTAAAATCACACGGGGAAAGTGAACTAGCGCGTAACTAATTGAAATACCTCGGTAACTAGGTGGAAACTATAAGTGAAATACCACGGTGGTAGCTATGTGAAACAGTATAGGTAAGTGCACACGCGTGCAGCGTTAACCTTGGAAACATACAGTTACGAGTAGTTTCTAGTTGAAGACTATGTCATTCTTTACCACAGAAGCTTTACCCGTATTAGACGGAATGTTTTTCAACAGATTAGGAGGAGCCGTACGTTGAAAACAAAGTTCCAGCGGAAGCTAATCCTGAAATACGGAGATAGTGAGTGAACGATACAGTGTAGCTACAATTGCAAATGACTTTTTTTAAAAGCTGGCCTACTATTAGCGAGTGATAGCACGGGTAATCTGTGCTATTAGGGATCAATAGGACTTGTAAAGCAATTGAAATAGCACTCGGCTTCGCTTCGTGCTATTTCAATCGCGTTACTTGTGCTATTAATCCCGAATAGCACGGTTACCCGTGCTATTACTCATACTGATCTAAAAATCTTCTATTTTTATGCTCGCAAGTTAGAGTATATAATAATTGGCATGTACAATGAGAATAAATTTTGTTTGCGATTAAAACAAAACAAAACAAAACAACAACAACAAAACTACTGCATTAAAATATTAGGGAAGGAAATTAAACTGCAATAAGATATTTTTTTAATTTATAAATTTAATGAAATTTTCTGCATAAACTTACTCCTGTACCAATGGTGAAGTCCTGGCCATCACTGACTACAGTGGATTCCTGGGCCATTGATGAGGATTGTGAAGATGAAGAAGGAGAGGCTGCTAAGTCCTTGGAAGACTGTTTCCCCTGGCCAACTGTGTAGGTCTTGAATCCCAGAGGAGGCAACACATCCTGCAGGAAAGAAAAGTTAGCATCACCAAAGAAGAGAGAGATACAGGGTTTAACCAAACTTGAAAGGGGTCAAATCAACACCATGGAAATTTCCAGGGAGAGTTTCTCATTTCCATACATTGACGAAAAAATTGTGTCAAATCATCATGAAGGGCAATAATAATTTATTATTTATTTGTGGGGGGGGGGGGGGAAGGGGAGGGGGGAGAACAAAACCATTTTCAAAGGAGGCAAATGCACTTATGTAGGTATTTTAATGTTAGACATATTTTCCCCCTCAAAACAACAATATCCTGTCATAATTTTGGTATTTTTAAAAGTACGCAATGGAAACTATAGTTAAAGGCAACTCTCAGAATTATTGCTAGATAACCCCACTCTCTGACAGGCTTCGCTCTTTTGATCGGGACGGTTATCGTATCCAACCCATGGTTATTATAATTAAATATGTTCAGACAACAATTTTAACAGATGTTTGAAAATTTGGGTGGAATTTATCCCAATCAACTTTATTTTAACCTCTGCAGTTAGTAATTAAAAAACAAAACAAAAACAAAAAACAAAAAAACATTATCATATGCTGGAATACAAACTTTTTCTTACCTTAATTTGAAGTACATCACACCAGCTATCGGGTAAACAACCTTTCTTACCTTGAACGCAATTTCATACTTTGCCGATCCTCTATGGCCTCTGGCATTTTGGATCGCCAGACTCACTGTCTGAATCTAAACATCAACAAACAAACAAATAAACAAAAAAGACACAACTAAACAGGAATCCAAACATTGTGCTAGTACAACTTCCTCATGCTAGACCACACCCACAGCCGACTCACTTGGGAAGTTAAACTCTTTCCAGTACTATCTGTGACAGTCCACTGATAGTTGACCTCAGGCTCCGACACGGGCAGCCACAGAACCATGGGTGCTTCCGTCAGTAGCGGGTTATACGCCACTATACCAAACTACATGTGTGTACACGTGTACATCACACACACACACAAAATATGAATTACATGTAGATGCAGTGAAATAGATAGCATCATTCAATTAGCCATAATCCTCGTTAAGACTGTGCAAAACCATTTTACATACTAATTGTATCACTGTTCATTTTCTTGAGTTAAAAAAAATAACAAAACAGAACATACATAAGTCACAATTAATTAAACAATGTAATTAGTTTCAGTATGTCTCTAACTGAAAACAGCAAGTGTAAGCTACTTTTTACAGGACAGAGTCCAAGCACAACAGTATTTATACAACCTCTTGAATGTACAGTCAAAATGGCAGACATAGCCCTACCCATAGTTCCACTCTGTGGATGTTATGTGACCATTCATGGGAAAACCAGGCACTACTACAATAACATCAATATGAGCTGTAGTTGTCAAGGTATTACTTTTTCTCCCAGATATTTAATTTTCATATACTGAAAAAAAGGACATAATGAGCTACACATGCCTTTGAATAGTTCAAGTCTTAACAATTGAACAAACCCAGTGCTTGTGGAATACAACAGTTGCATCTCACATACATATCTCAATAACGATTGCAACAATCGATGCGAAACTCTGAACCCTTATTTTCGGGCACCATTGAACCAAGAGTAAAGTAAAAAAGAAATCAGATTCCTGCACTGCGACTGATTATCCTGTGGATAACCACATGGAATACATACCGGTACCATATCTCAATCAAACCCGCCTGAGGGTCAGCTACATAACTCACTAAGCTAAACTTATATTCACCTGAGTGGCCTCTTCTGTTATATAACACATGCTGATATTGAGGTACTCGCAGTGGACCATCAGAGACTGGAACACGCCCCCAGCGACCGCCATAGCAGACGATAGGACATCGTTTGCGAGGGACTGACACTGCATGGAGCCTGCGTGGAGCCTGGCGGCATAGTCGTCTGCCACATGTTGCATCTCCGTGCCTCTGAAATACAAACACATAATGATCATGTGATCCATAGCCCTAACAACCATCCTGTGATCCATCACTGTAACAACCATCCCAATCTTGTATGTCACATCAAGTAATTGATCATAATCTTGAGAGACACCCGTTGTTGTTGTTTTTAACCTCGTCCCACTAAAACACTGCACCATCCATTCCAGACTAAACAAACACCCTATATCTGGAAATACTTATGGACATCAGTGGATGCTTTAGTATTCAACATTTCAAAACTATAAATTAAGAAATCAAAGAAGGGGTATGCATTGGACAACTGTGGTGATGTGAATAAATGATTCAGGCCAGCCCCTAGTTGATTGCATGCTATCCACTATGCAGAGCTAGTCGCAGCATCATAGTGTGTGTTGGTACGTAGAAATATCTAGTGATTTGCAAGTACTTCTGAACGGCATTTGCAGTTACATATTAATTAGTTCGTAAAAACCAATTATTTCCTAGCACAAGTGATGAAGAGGGCTGGTGTGGTGTGCAAGACTACTTCAGCAAGCAGCTTCACAGCACCCATACAGGATGCATTTTGTTAGGTCTTTTTGTTTTCCTGTTGAAAAGCCAGCAAATTTTGGGCCTCAATTAGTTCCAGAAATAGCCATCACATCTGCCACTACTTCCACTCCTCCTTAGTTGGTAGTGATCTTGACTGCCTTCTGGAACAAACCAACAACCACACAACCACGCCACACTGTTCCTATTATACAGTATAGGAACAATGACTGCACTGCATGTGGTCATTCTCTATGGTATGTATATCAGCCAGAGGTGTGGCCGGAAGTGCATGATGTCATCAAACCAATGCCTACTAACTTGATATAGTTATAAGCAGCTGGTCTATGACACAACCTTGCTAAAAAACAAAAAAAACTACAAAAACTACAACAACAAAATAACACAACAAGTGGTTCCGGAGATTATAACCCATTCAATGCTAGGTGTGAAATAGTTGCCCAAGTTAAACTTTTGACTTTTTAATCATCAACGCCAATCATGTGTCCCAATACATCACCCATTAGTACGAAAAATTGAGAACTCACGACACTGCGTCATGATGCTGGCTCACTCCCATGGCTTTCACTGCAAGAAGGCAAACAGAAGAATGAAAGAAACTCAAAAGGATAAAAAAAAATTCCACTGGGAGCTCATAAAAGAAAGTGAAATGGCAGCCATCAACCCGGACTTACTCAGCATGTCAGAGGAACTACTGGTGCTTCTCTTCAAGCCATGCAGTACAGCGAAGGACTCCAGCTGCTTGCATGACTGGAGCATGCCGCTCATGGCTCGCACGTATCGCTTCAGGGCAGGTCGGCTGGTGAAATAGCCTGTGGACATAGGAAAATAATCAAACATTTAAATGGGTATTCATAGTTATGCTAGAAATGATACTCAATTAGCAAAGCTGATGGTAACAAATCAGATCCTGTTTGCTTACTATTCCGCCATGTGTACATGTATATCTTAAACAAACGACAACATCAAAATATGGTTCCTATAACTAGTGGTGTGTTTGAGCACAAATGGCGAGTGAGCCTCCTGAGTGTTAGGCTACATTAACCTAAAATACTGTTGTATTATTAATTTTAACTTCTAACACTCCAGCTACTAAAAAACAGTCGAGTTTTTAAATTACGTATATAAGGTAAGGGGTTTCAGTGCCATAGTAACCACTCGCTGTAACTGTCTGACTTAAAAAAGAAAAACAGGCATTTCTAAGGAATTACGACAGGTTTGAACCTAACCCTATACAGTAGACCCTCAATTATCCGAACACCTCAGGACCGAGGGTTGTTCGGATATTTGAAATGTTTAGATATTTGAAATAAGTCATTTTGAACGGTGTCTTAATCTCTTATCTATTTAATGCACAGCAAAATTCCAATGAATATCATTATAATTCCAAAAAATTGTGTTCGGATTAGCGAGAGTTCGGATAAACGGGGTTCGGATAACTGAGGGTCTACTGTATTAGGACATGCTCACAACTGTAGTAGCCAAAAAGCAGTGTAAAGGCAGCCAAAATATGTATTTGTTAGTTAAACGTTTACTTTGTGCTATTCTTTAGCTAAGTAGTAGCTGTAACTCACAACTTTCACACACACTTGCTCACTGGACACACAAGACTTACCTTCGTGGGAAGACTATTGGACAATGAATTTTCAAGTAAGAACAACAGCATTGCATAGGGTGTGTAACTATGACAAAAAAAGCGCATTAACTTGCGAACGGGTAATGATCGATAACTAGAGGATTCTGTTCAGTGAAATTTAAGACGGGGTCAAACATTTAGCTAACACAAAAATAAGTGAAATGACATACGTACGTCCATACACACATATATATAAACAAATATCCCTGATTCTCAATTTGACACCACTGTATAGTGTGTCACTCGCTTGCCAATAACAATAAAACACCAAAGGTGCGAACCCTCAACACAACTATACACTAGCTAGCTCTTAAATAATTTCTCGAACCAATCAGATATCAACATATATCTGTGCAATGAAAACTGTAGACTTAAATGCTGTAAGAAACTTAGCTCACGGGATTACAGCATAATGAAAGGGGGCATTACTCACAAATGTTAGTACCTGCGCGGAGCTGATAGCCTGGTATTTTCTTAAAAATCAGCCCAAAAAAAAAAAAAAAAAAAAGTGGCAGGATAGATACAGTGTCTTAAATCATTGTTCTGAGTAAGTTTATACCTAAATCAAAGGTTAATTGTCAGTAATCTCCAAAATCAGAGCATGACAGACACACAGACAGGACAACAGGATGATTACTATCACCCTCTCCCGCATGCATGCTGAGAGTTAATAATAACAATAAATAATAATAATTATAATAATAATTGGCGAGTGAGCGGAGCAAGCGACACACAATCAGGAGTAACACAATATTGAAAATCGGGGATATTTGTTTGTTTATGTGTGGACGTACGTATGTCATTTTGTACTTTGACCCTCTCATATTTTTGTGTTAGCTTAGTGTTCGACACCGTCCCAAACTTCACTAAACTGAATCCTCTGGTTTATCGATTATTACCCGTATTGTCCCAGAAATTGAATTGTTTACCACTTTGAATTCTTTTGCGGGTGCATTTGAAACTAAAAAAACTTACTGGAGTTCCATTTCTATTTGAGTTAGTGGTGATGGTAATACGCCATTGTCATAGTCATAAGCCCTACGCAGCAGCATTTACTTGAAAATTCATTGTCCACTATTCTAACTACGAAGGTAAGTCTTGTGTAGGTATGTCCAGTTGTGTGAAAATATTGTGTTACAGCTACTACTTAGCTAAAGAATATCACAAAGAAAAAGTTTAAAATAACGTGACTTGTTTTTAGTCGCTTATTTTTCAATTCAAACAGTTGCGGCAAGTGGTTACTATGGCATTGAATCCCCTTTACCTTTACTATATACTTATTTAAAAACTTGACTTTTTTTTTTTTTTTAGTAATTTGAGTGATAAAAGTTAAAATCAATCATTTAACAATAGTGTAGTTTTAGGCTAGCTCGCCATTTTGCTCAAGCACACCACTAGTAATAATAACCACACTATACACAATATTACTAAAAAGCCATACAAATAATATGTCTGAATATAACAAATATCCTACATCCTGGTTCCAAATTGAGTAACCAGTTGTAGTAGTAGTAGTAGTAGTAGTAGTCTGAAGGCTGCCAGAAAGGTAAGCAGGTGGCAAAATTGATGCTATTCATCACATACAATAATATATCCTATTAGGGGCTGGCTAAAAAAATTAAATTCATTGCTAGGGCAACCGGAAAGCAGCTGTTTGTTATGCAAGAATTCATAAGTATGTAAGTCTGGTATCACAATAAGAATGCGATGGTCAAAGGCAGTCAAGGTGTTTCTTGTTAAAGTTTTCCAGTATTTAATATGTATCAAGATAGAATAGAATGCCTTCTGGATTGAACCTTCCAGTGTCCTCTGGACCGACCAGTCATTTCTTGACTGAACACTTTAGATAAAGCAAGTGTACAGGTACATGCGTCCCTGACCAGCAGGTCATCCATTATTCTAATCTCTGCTATCTTTCACTGCTACTTGAAGTAAATTGAAAAATGCCACTCAACATTCAAAACCACACCCATAAGATGCCTTGCCTGTCCAGTAGGCCAAGCTGGAGTCAGAGTACGGGAAGAAGTCATCTGTCTTCGTGTTCCACTGAACTGAAGTGTTGCTGGTCACTGCATCCAAGTAATGAGTAGGAGATGAATAGAACACTTCCATGCCAGGCACCTAATGAAGGAAGAAGTAAAGTATTAAACAGAGCTCCCAGCCTTCATATCTTTAAAAATGATTTCGGACCTTGTGTGAACGTTCTCAAATGTCAACTTTCTAACTATCAGGTATATTGCATAATTCAAAATCATCACATAATTAAATAGGTGAAAACTTGTCATACCATTATTCTGTTTATAATGGATATTTACGTGTACCATTAAAACTGTTTTTAAGATAAATAAACCTAATTCACCTAATTTTGGAAATTATTGCGCTATTTTATTAATGCAAAACTTGTGTATTACCCCGTCTCCACAAAATTTTGAATAACAAATTTTCCTTATACAGTACAATAACTTTAAACGAAGTCTTTACCACACGTTCGTCTCACTCTTTTTCTTTGTTGTGTCACACCCTGCCATCCCCCCTCTACTCCCATCATGTACATCCCCTCTCCCTCCCTCCAAACCCAAGCTCCAGATCTAAGCTCCTCAAAAAACAAAAAAAAACAAAAAAGTTAAAAATCATTTTTAAAAATCAATCTGAACGCACCTTGTCGTTGGTATACTTGATGAGCTTGTCGAGGTTCTTGTAGACCTGGTGTGCATTCTGATATTGGAAGTCGGACCCCATGGTCAGCATGACGTGGTTGGTCCTGTAGTGTTTCCTACGATCCTGCACCATTGTCACAAACCTGTCCACCACACTGTCCACATTGTAGTCCTGTAGACTCTCATCATCCTGAAGAAACAAACAACAACAAAATTAAACTACAACAACAAGTAAACATAAGTGAATGTGTCAATTGCAAAGGGTTTCCATCTTATTGGACACACAAACATCTAGAAGATTTCAATAAACATCACAGCTTAAACAAAATAATTAATAAAATCAAATAAAAAAACAAAAAACAAAACAATAACAAACAACAACACTTTCAATGATTCAGTCATTCTAATAATTATAGCAGCATTACTTTGTATTACCAGCCAAAACATAAAGCATATGCCACAAGTTATAACCTAGGTTTAACCTGCAACACTCCCCTCCTCATCCCACCGTGCATGGAGCATCATCACATACTCACCCACTCACCCTGATAGGTGCATCCTTGCAGCTGATGTCGTAGCAGAAACCCAAGGGGGACCAATAGCCATTGTAGAGGACTCCCGTAAAAATGCTACCTTCCGCTCCCCCTACCAGAGGGCTGGGGGTCCATATCATCTCCATATTAGAGTTGTTGACACGTACTGTATAATCTTTATGATCAATACGAGCAAAGAAAAAACCTTGGAACCCCATCTAAGGTAAAGCAGGGGAGAAAAGAGGGAAAATGCCAACAAAAATATAACAATAATAACAACAGCAATAACAAAATCATTATTATTATTATTATTATAATCAAGACTATTATCTTTAATTTTATTATTATTATTATTATACATGATTATATCATTAATTATTATTATCATTAATTATTATTATTATACATGATTATCATTAATTATAATTATCATTATCATTAATTATAATTATTATTATCATTATTATTATTATTATTATTATTATTATTATTATTATGTGACAGGCTCTGCAAAATCCAGGAATTTGCTTAAAAAATTGAAAATCCTTATACCTATTGAAAATTACTCAACTTGAACCATATGACAGTGTACACAGGATTTTTACTAAGGGCATTCAAAATGCGAGAAAAAATGGAGTGGGTTTCTGGTGTGCCACTTACTAAGAAGAATAGGCTTTTCTAAAGTACGGTAAGAATCACTTGAATAATAGTGAGTAATTAATCAAGTGTTCCATTATTTGTAGTAACCAACATTTCGAGTAACCAGAAAACCCTGAAAACTTTGCTATTGTGGTAAGAATCACTGGAACAATAGTGAGTGTATTTAACCAAGGCTTCCATGAAACCCTGAAAACTTTGCTATTGTTCACACGAAATTCCCACACATCCCACGCTTTATGTATTGCTAATTTCAGTATAAGCTGAGAATAAATAAACTGTTTAAAAAAAAAAGAATTTTCTTTCAATAGTGCACTTGATGTGATACAAACTTTTAAGCTTTGAAATTTAGCATAATGATAGAACAATTACTATACTTAATAATAAGTGAAAAATTCAAAAATTCAGCAAATTTGACCACCGTCAGTATTTTTACTGTTTTACAACTTTGACACTTTTGCCAAAATTCCTGGTTTTTGCAGAGCCTGTCACATATAATGAAAAAAGTCTATGCTGCATTGCAAGTGGCTGAATGAATTTACGTACTTGTGCAAGTAAAGATGCCATTGTGGAAGAATGGCCAAATGGGTCAATATGCCAAGCAACACGAGGGCGGGCATCAGCTCCAAATGTCTCCTCAATAAATTGAAGACCTAAAAAACAATAAGAAAAAAAAAATAAGAAAAAAAAAAAAAGAAAAAAGAAAAAGAAAAAAAGCATTTGTATTTGTGAAATGCATTAAAAAAAACAAAAAAAAACTAGGGTAAGACAATTTTTACCTAACGTCATTTGGTCGATGATGTCAGTGTAGGATGTAGTGGCCTCATCATTCATGCACCAGCCTCCATTAATAAATTCCAGCTGCTTTCTTGCTACTAAATCCTTCACCTAAGCAACATTCAGAAAGATAGCTAACTAATACTACAGATACAGCCTATATTATTTTGGAACTAAAGGTGGTTATCCCTGTCGTACAGCAAGACCATAGCAGATCCTAAGTGTACACAGTACTTTATTGATGTGCATACAATGTTTCTTGTATTGTCATCCTGCTCCTTCCACCATCGAGTAAAGAACGCCATCTCCACATAGATGAAGGTCCTGTTGGGATTGGCCTGAAGCTCTTGCACAACTGTATCCAAGATATACTGCACCGCTGCCTGCTGGATAACCTGCTCAGCTACAGGCAGAAAACTACAATGAAATTGGCTTACAGGAGCCGACGAATTCAAAACTTACACCCGTAATAGTACTCGTCCACTGTTTTCAGCCACCCGACGTCGTCGTGCGTGTGAGGGACAATATGAACGTAGGTCTTGGAATCATCGTATTTATTGGGTCCTGCAGGAGCTTGCCACGAGGACTGAAAACTTATGCAGAGTAGAATACTGAAAAAGGCTGCTCCTTTCTTCATTCCGGACATTTATTAGGTTCTTTCAACTTACAAGTTTCACCCCGTATAAACTGAACTATATACACTTAACGATGTTTACCTAATTCGTTAACCATATTTGAAGACATTTACCTACTGAACTATTACACTAATCCTAACGATTACTACCGACTTCCTTTTGGTGTTTTTTTTTCAAAATTACTACTACACTTACACTTACAGTGCTACTACACCCTCTCTATCGAAAAATTTGCTTTGGATTGGCAGTTAGGACGGAGGCGGAGTGGAGAATTCTTTAAATCCCGAAAGGGAGGAGATGCCATCTCCATCTCTGTTTTATCGGCTAAGAAATGGCACTCCTCCCATGTGGTTTGCTCTTTGTGTACCTGCCCTAGCAAATGTAAGTTAAATTGTATTTGGTTTCTTGGTATTATAGGCAGCACAATGCTATACACTTCAGCATAACCCGGTAATTTTGCTAAAGATTGCTGGCTGGGTTCTTCTTAGGTTTGCCAATGGTAGGAGGTAGTACGTAATATTCAGAGCTATGTTAAGTAGCTATTTAGCATATTTGTAGGATTAGGTTCAAACAAACCCTCTTTAAAAATAAATTTAATTGCTAATGAGTGGTGTTGCACTGGTAATTAAATTAAGAGCACAGCCTATGTGCTACTTTTTTTTTTACCTATTTGGTGACCAATACACATTCCAATACAGTTTTTGACTGAATTCTGACTGCACCAAATATAACATGAGTCACAGTCCATGCTTAATTAGAATAGATCAACATATCCTACTGTATATGGCCAAGTTTTCTTACAGTATGCCATAATATGGTATAATACAAATTTGTCCAAACAATACATAGCTATGTCTTTACTTTATGTTAAATAATTAAATATTAGTGGAACACACACAGTTTGTGGTAATGCAACATGAACATTTCAAATATCGGATCATCTATCTGATACTATTTTAAAAATATCGGCTATCAGAAATGGACTTTTAACCATTATTGGTGTAACACTATTACAATAAGCTGATTAAGCTAAAATACTATTAAGTGGAGACTTTCAATTAGTGCACCGGAGATGACAATTTTCTTGTAAACTCAAAAATTATCACGCTAGCTTCAAAATTAAATCCTCCTTTTGAGAGTCTTGGTTGTGGGCACGTAACAGTGCTGCACTTCAACACATCACTTCCACAAGCAGTTGTGAAGATTAATTAAAGCCAGTGCTAGGGTATACCTTCTTTGCTTCGTTTAAAAACATTAAAGTGATAATAATTGATATTTTGATTGGCACCACCAATATCTGGAGTTCACATAAGGCTTTTTTTTTTGTCAGAGCATGCACTTGTGTACTGACTGACAACATGAGACATAATTTTGGTGGAGTATTTGCAACATTGTGTGCAGTGACTACTATATGTTATAGCCAATGTTTAATCAATGTTCAATAAATAAATTAATCAGAGGGGTTTACCATCGAGTAGATTGCAGTAAAACCTCCAGATCGCAAAGAGAGTTGAAGAAGCAATTTAATTGGTGTTTACAGATGTTGTAACATTCAAAGCAGAAATATAATTTCCATGTTAGGTAATATTTGGGTTCTACCCCGTGCTGATCAAAGTGTTTGCTAGTGGGTCTGAAGAAAAAGCAAATGGCTTCATACTCACTTTCTACCGGTAATGTTATTATTAGTTACGATTGTTTTTCTTTGTGGACATTCTGTAAAAAAGAAGAAAGAAAAAGTATAAGTTGAGAGCAAGTGGAGGTCTGGCAATAGTAGACGACAAAAGTTATTATCAAGACTGTATATATTTGTATAATGATTTGAGGGAGTGCATGTGATAGAAAGAATGTATATAAAGATAATGTAATGAGGCTGGGGAATGCTTAATTTAATATCTCTATTTCTACATCTAGTTTTACAGCTTTTAATTTTTTTTATCATCTTTTTTTCAAGTGTTATTATACTGGTATGTTTATTCATGCTCTTGCAGAGACACGTGCGCAGTATTTGTACTGTTCCTGTTTTCCTACCTATTTGAAGGGGAACTGAAGATCCCAGACAAAGGTTCCTTATTGGTTAGTGAGACAGTATCTTTAAACCTCCTCATGTGATCTCAAGTGTCTTCCCATCTTATCTTGTGTGTTTATAGAAATTTGCAGTGTTGGGTCTGTTTGGAGTGTTCATAGGACAGGTAAGGGGTTTATAGAAAAGCTTGAAGTTTGCAGTTACTCACTATAAATGCTGGTATTGCAGCATATGGGTTTATTGATCAATAAAATTGTACTGTAACTGCTTCTACTGCTCTATCAAAGCATTTGTTTATTTCTATAAAAGTATTTCCATTTCCACCTATTTAACGAAAAATGTATTTTTCGCAGAAAACAAGTTTATATTATTAATTCCCCAACCCAACCCATGTATCTTGGGAATGAAGTCCATATAGCTATCAATTTGTCTCGAACTAGCTTCTGTAATTCATTAGCTTCTCTCCTAACTATAAATTTTGATAACTTCTGAGTTCAATCATGTGAGAGGATGGAAAAATGCAAACAAATTGTTGTTACTAGCTTTTAAAAGAAATATTTTGGAGTAGTGCCAGTGCATTATCCTAGTAACTAAATGGATCTAGAAATGTTTTTCAGACCAAAAGAATAATTTAATGGCTATTCTAATTAGGTATCAATATAGCTGGAGCAATGAAAACGGTAGATGTAGACGCTGTTTTCATAAGAGAAGAAGCTAAACAGGCCGGAGATACTCACCGGTATATCGTTTCATCAGGAACCAGCACACTGTTAACTTCCTCGCATATAGCACAAACTACCATGAGCAGAAAGAAATTATTTGCTCATGTAATTACGACGTGACGATTGGAGGCATTCCTACACAATAGCTAGTACCTACGCGGAGCTGACAGCTTCGTGTTTTCTTTAAAAAATCAGCCCAAAATTTAAAAAGTATCACAATATAAAGGTCTTAAATTGTCGTTCTGAGTATGTTCATACCTAAATGAACGGCTAATTTTCAGTAATCTCCTAAATCAGAGCAAGACGGACAGACAGACAAACAGACAGGATGACTACTATAAACCTCTCTTGCATGCACACTGAGGGTTATCTATACTACTCTATGGAAACAATCTAATTAACAAGCAAAATAATATATTTGTGTATCAGTCTTTATAATTCCGTATAGTAAAGTACTAGTGATGTGCTTGAGCACAAATGGCGAGCGAGCTAAAGACTATACTATTAAGATTTTGACTTCTAACACTGAAGCTACTGAAAATAAGGTCCAGTTTTTAAATTTAGCATACAGGGTAAAGGGATTTCAGTGCCATAGTAACAACTCTCTGCAACTGCTTGGAAGGAAAAAAAAACAAAAAAAAAAACAATTCACGTTATTTAAAAATTTTCTCTGTGATATTCTTTAGCTAAGTAGTGGTTGTAACACACAATGCTTTGACACAACTGGACATGCACCTACACAGACTTACCCAATGTATTTTCAAGTAAATACTGTTGCGCACGGCTTATAACCATGACAAAGAGTGCATTGACTTACCACCGCCACTAACTCGAATAGAAATGGAAGTCCCTTAAGTTTTCAAGTTTTAACTGCACCCGCAAAAGAATTCAAAACGGTAAACAATTCAATTTCTAGGGTGATACGGGAACTGATCGATAAACCAGAGGATTCTGTTTAGTGCAATTTGGGACGGGGTCGACCACATAACTAACACAAAAACGCGAGGGTCAAAGTACAAAATGACATACATACGTCCATACATATATACAAATAAATAAATAAATAAACATCCCCGATTTTCGATTGTGTTACCCCTGTAAGTGTCTCGCTCGCTACGCTCGCTCGCCAATTAATTGTATATTTTGTATTTCTTGTGTATGTGAAATAAATGTATAGCTATAATGATATAAAACATGATATCAGTCCAAGGTCCTCTATTTCTTTTTGGTTATTATGAACTTTTTTGTAACACTGATTGAATATAGCACCACCAGTACAGTCATTAGTTCTTTCATTGAGGCATATCTATAGACCCTTTGCGGTTGACGTCATGGCCCGCGCGTTTATTGACTTCGCCATTTTGAGTGTCAACCGAGTGTCTGCTGGAGAAATGGGGAAGTGCTGTTGTGTTGTAGGTTGCTCTAATCGGTTTTTTAAAGGCTGTGGGCTTCACTTCTATCGCTTTCCTGCTAATTCTGAGAGGAGAAACAGTTGGGTTGCTGCTGTGAGTAGAAAACACTGGCAACCAACTGAGTATACTTGGATATGCAGCACTCATTTTGTAGGTGGTCAAAAAAGAAACGACGACTGAAAGTTCAGTGCGAAGAAACTGTGTTAAAGTTGAGTACTATTAGACAAGAAGATAATGTTGCTGAATCTGAGAGTGTCTCAACATGTGGTCAAATTGAAGTGAGTGCAATGGCCACTTCATGTGAGCAATCTTGTTCCATCATGACTGATATGACTGTAAAGAACATTAATGACTTGGAAAGGGAATGTGATAAATTGAGAGAAGAAAATTTCAAAATGAAAGAAGAGCTGAAAAGTGTAAAGATACCTGGCAATATTTTGAACGATAACAAAAAGGTCTGTTATTTTACTGGATTACCATCTATCGGAACAGTTAGAGCTATTTTTGAGTATGTATCTCCCCATGTACCAAATTCACATTCAATACTTCCATCTTTTCAGCAATTTGTGATGGTGTTAATGAAGCTGCGTCTTAATGTAGATAATGGTCTCCTGTCTTCCCTATTTAATGTGCATGTATCTACCGTTACACGGTACTTCCAAAAATGGATTGATGTCATGTTTTGGATATTGAAGCCCCCTTGTGAAGTGGCCTGACCATGAACAATTGTATCAAACTATGCCTAGAGAATTTAAAAAGAATTTTGGGAAATGTGTTGTGGTAATCGACTGTTTCGAAGTATTTTTGGAAAGACCAAAGGGGTTAATGGCAAGAGCACAAACGTGGTCCAATTATAAACACCACAACACTGTCAAGTTTTGAATTGGAATTTTACCTCAAGGATCGATACTTGCATATCCAAAGGATGGGGTGGATGTGTGTCAGATCATTATCTGACAGAAAACTGTGGTATTTGGCGAGCGAACGGAGCGAACGAGACACTCTCAGGGGTAACACAATTGAAAATCGGGGATGTTTGTTTATTTATGTTTGGACGTACGCATGTCATTTTGTACTTTGACCCCTCGCGTATTTTTGTGTTCACTCCGTGTTCGACCCCGTCCCAAACTTCACTAAACAGAATCCTCCGGTTTAGTTTACTGCTTTGAATTGTTTTACGGGTGCAGTTAAAACTCAAAAACTTATGGGAGCTCCATTTCTATTCGAGTTAGTGGCGGTGGCAAGTTAATACGCTATTTGTCACAGTTATAAGCCCTACTCAACAGTATTTACTTGAAAATTCATTATCCACTAGACGAACCACGAAGGTAAGTCTTGCGTAGGTATGTTCACTTGTGTGAAAGTATTGTGCGTTACAACTACTATTAAGAATATCACAAAGAAAACTTTAAATAACGTGACTTGATTTTGTTGCTTCTTTTTCAATTCAAACAGTTGAGGGGAGCAGTTACTATGGCATTGAAACCCCTTTACCGCATATGCATAATTTAACAACTCGACTTTATTTAATAGTTTGAACGTTAGTTGTTAAAATCAATAGTTTAACAATAGTGTAGTTTAAGGCTCGCTCGCCATTTGTGCTCAAGCACACCACTAGTTGAGATAACTTACTACCTGGAGACCTTGTGTTGGCAGACAGAGGATTCAATATACACGATGCTGCAGGTATGTACTGTGCTGAAGATAAACTTCCACCTTATACAAAGGGAAAGAAACAACTAGGTAAGCATGAAGTGGATAAAGCTTGTCAATTATCAAGAGTTAGAATACATGTAGAGAGAGTTATCGGGTTGTTAAGACTGAAATATAAGATTTTGAGAGGTATACTACCTATTCGTTTCATAAAGTGCAACGGAGAAGAATACAGTACTATAGATAAGATTGTTTCTGTGTGCAGTGCCTTATGTAACTGTTGTGATTCTGTAATACCATTTGATTAACCATTATGAGTCTTGTTTTTGTTATAATCATGATAGCTAATGCAAAATTTTCTCACTTGTACAATCAAGCTAAATAATTGCTAAATTGTGAACGCATCAAGTAAAAATTGAACGCTCATGACATTTGAACTTTTCTGACATTTTGGTATAGTTTGATGCACACACCTATAAAGAATTTGATGTCTAAATTTTGGACTGATTCACCTAATACTTCTAATGGAATCAAGTAAATAGTGAAGGACTATCGTAGATCAAGTAAAAATGAATGCGTTTTAACATCATAATAAAATCATCGCAAACTAGCTATTTTCACTTTTTATTTTACAATATTGACTTTCATTTCAACACATGATCATTAGTACGAGTAATTTTTATGATGATAATGATAAGGTATCTGACAGAAGGAAACGGTGACTGGTTCTTCTAATTAATCATTGGAAGATGGCGGTCAGATGGAATGAAGTTTTTGTACATTTTTTGTAAATGTTTATATTTCAACTCTGTAAGCTCCCGTACTTTGCCCAAAACAGCATAGTTTTGGCTGTTAGAGTCAGGAATAACTTCTTCTTTGATATCTCTTCCCTGTTGTATTTTATTTCTTGTGTTCTGAAATGCTCCTTCAAAGCAGTCATCACGAACCCTTAATTTTGCTTCATTGGTGATGGGATTCTTCACTACTACAAAATCATGCAGACTTCAAATGCCTGGTAGTTTAGCGTACTTGGTTAATGCACTTCTCCAATCAAGGACCATGGTACCATCAGCTATTGTGATAGATGAATATCGGGAAATGATATCTCCAAGTTCAAGAGTAGTAAACTCATCACTTCTGTTGTAATGCAATATTTGAGAATAGAAGATCGGGTGAACTTGGTATGTCCTGCAATTAAGAAGGATATTCGAACAAAGGCAAGTTTATCTTGCTGTACCATCTCAAGGGCCCAAGCCACGGTATAACAATTTTTATTAGTGCTCAAAGCATTATCAAGAAACAAGTAAACACGTTTCATCCAATGAGGAAGTGTTTCGATGTAATGTGTCAGAAAGGACAAAGTGTGATCAGTGTTCTTGGGCCCAACAGTTTCATCAAAGAGGTAAACAGCAGATGCATTAGACCCATGATTTACAATTCCAAAAATATCGTGGTTTAATTTTTGTAAGTAGTAAGTAGACCCTGGCTGATCAGACATACCCCAATAAGGTACAAGTTTGCACTGCTGATAATCTGCTGCTAACACCAAGTTAAACTTATATTTCAGTACAGATAACTGCTCATCTTCATCATTTGTAAGAATTGTGTTTTCCTCAAGGTCTTTAATTTGTTTCCACTCAGATGCACAGCTGACAGTAGAATCAACGTAGTATTGATGGGCTTTCTGTGCCCTCTGTCGGTGGTTTTCTTGCAATTCTTTGAGGTGGAATAGTTCATCCTTAAGTTTCTTTATTTCTTCAGCTTCAGAATTGCTTGCCTGCATCAAACGATTAATAGTTGTTTGTTTAGCATGAACTTCAATCTTATGTTTACCACAATTGTCGCAATAATCTTCTCGGTGAGGGCAGATAGCCAACTTTGGACGTTCAATTTTTAGCCAGTTGTGTGAGGAACCATTAGAGCATCCACCAAGTCCACTCTCGCGCTGAGTACGATTAAACTCACCCACAACTGATCTGCTCATTCGCTCTTGATAATGAGGAACGCCTTTCTTGGGCATTTGGATGGTAGTGAATTTTGGACTGAAATAGAATATTGGGCCAGATGAATCACCAGATCTACCATTAGGTTGAGAGTTTGCATCCACAAACTCCAGAAACTTCTCACGAACTGTGGTCTTTGCTGAGTGAGACACTTTGCCAGCATTACCATGTCTTCCATGAGGAGTCTTGACTTTAACATTGTGTGTAGGCTCAAGGGATCTCCAACAATTCTTGAAGGCACAATCTAATCTATCAGGCATGATAACACAGTTTCCAAGGCGTTTCTCCTCTACTTCAAATTTGGTCATGTTAGTAGTAGGGGAGGAGCACTCTTTGCGCTTGACATTTCATAGGCGGGCAAGTCTAGCAGAATAACTGGCTTTCCTGCTTCCGACAACTTCTTATATAGCACAGTTAGTTCATTTGAAGGAGGGGTTAGTTTATTATTCACTCCAGGTATATCAATAATTTTTACACTGCTATTGCTTGAACTAGCAATACTCTTTTCTAAATTAGTTTTAATTTTTATGTCAGGAGCTGAAAAATCTATGTTGGATATTGGAGCAAAGGAGACATTCTTGAAGGATGGTGGTAGCCAGGAACAAGGCATTGACGTGCATGACATTGACTGTTTCACTTGAACATTCGCATCAAGAGTAAAAAGAATAACGGCAATATGATAACAAGCTTCCCCAAGGCCAGCCATACAATTACAGTGTGCACATACTACAACACCATTACTGTCAGCTCCAATCCATGCTTTGGCTGGGGGTGGTACAGAAAGCCTTTGTGAGTGCTTTACTTGGGCTGTTACAAGGGAAGTACTTTGGCGAGTGGTCAGGGAAACATGGATATTATTGACCCAACCATCCACAAATTGCCTATAGCCTTCTAAACTCTTGTAAGCTTTCATTTCTTCTTTTGTGTAAGGACTGACTAGGGGTAGCTATTAAATAGTTATAGATATCTGGGTACTGCACTTCAGGCCAATCATGCCACTCCAGGCCGTTGTTTTGATCACCAGTCATAGTAATGTATGGATCAGTAATACCTCCCATAAGAGCTCATTTCTCTCTGTACCTTACTTTGGCATTTCCCTCCAAGCTTTCGTAGTATTCAGAATAGATTCGTTCAGCCATTCGCGGTACTATACAGTGTTACACGTGGGTACTCACGCCAGTTGACACTCAATATGGCTTCTTAGTAACGGTAACTAAGTCTTACGTAATCATAATGACGTAACCGCAAAGGGTCTATACTGGTATAATTATAACGTGAAAAAGTTTGCAATTTGAATTTTTACTGATTTTAGTCTATTATTAGTTTTTGCTACTAAAACTGACAAATTTATGTATACACTGCTGTCATTATATAATCTAAACTTTTTTTATGAGGCAATTGGTTAAAAAAAAAGAAAAGAAGATAAATTGTTATGTAAAGCATAGTAAATGTGTCTCTATAATAATAAAATGCTGTTCTCTTAATGAGCAATTCATTAGTATGTAGAGGAAGTAGAAGTAACAAAATAGCATCTTTTTGATTGGAGAGCTTAAATTATGACAAATTGAGTATTGATTTCATTCATCAACAAACTGATTGTGACAAAAGTATCCATTTACATGTATGTATCTGATGTGAAATGTAATAAAAGTGGCTATATTTAAACTTTTTTTAAATGGTTAGCTGTTTAATTCATCTCAAAGATTTTTAGACAACTGAAACACTTTCTCCTAAATTCTATTCCACTTATTACAATTGTGTTGTCTTGTCATTGTGTTTTATATGTCATAATGTCCAGATGACTTACATCAATGGTGTCTATTTGGTGGGGCCAGACATCACTAGTGCCATGCAGGTAAACTATTTGAGTCTCCATTATCCCTTTGGTGGAGGAAAGGAAAAAGGGGTGGGTGCGAGGGGTGAGGTGGGCAGGAGATAGGTGTTTAATATATACTTCAAAGTGTAGTACAGAGAAAAAAACAAAAACAAAATGCATCATTATAAACCAGGAACAGTAACAAGCACTACCAACATCAATTATGAGTACATAGCCATATTGGTTTGTTTTCACATGAATTTGTATAATATTTTGATTTTTTTTTTTTTTCAATTGTGTGCAGCCATTGCTTGCAGTGTGGACTCCATTGGTCTCTATATTCTTGTGTGTGGAAAAGGTTCCATCTCTGAAGAAAGTATGCATTGTAGAAGTTTTTAACATAAGGTTTTGATGATTGATGAACTTGTGCATGGCTACTGTATCTTGCAGGTGGATACTTATTTGAAGGCTTTTGGGATCCTTGCAGCAGTAGGTAAGCATATTGCTATTAGTGATGATGATTCAGTCATTCTCGGCTGAAATAATTATAATAATAGCAATTTTTAATAAACAATATTGGCTGTTAGAACAAGAAATAATTAATATTAATGATAGTGGTAATGACGAGATGATGATAGTAATAGTGAAGGAAAAATGTCTATACAAAGTATCAAAGTAATGCTATGACAATGCAACCATTATAGGGCAAGCTCTAAAGAGTTTCTTTCTAATGGTTTAAGATATTGAACAAAAGGAAAGTTTATTTCTTACTATACTGTACAGCAAGATTGAGTGAGAGTATTCAGAGAGTATGTAGACGTTTTGTCATTCAAACAGCATTCAAGTTGTGCAGAACTTTGAGATATCACATCTCACTGAAATGAAATATACATACTACACCCATAAGCACAGAGCCATCCATAGTGTATAGCATGCCATGCAGCTGTTGGAAAGTTGTATATTAGTGAAACAGCTGAAGGCTTGAGCAAAGAGTATAGAGTATCAGGATGCTTGTAAGAAAGGTGACAAAAGGTTTCAGCCTTTGCTGAACATGCTTTTAGCGGCAATATCACTCCATTACGGAAGAGTTTTAGACAGAGCTAGTAAGAATTGTGAGTTAAAGATCAAGAACTTTTCACACAATAAGGCCACCAGTAAACAATGAGATATATATTTAAATCCTAAGGCTGTCTATGCTGTGTGCAAGTTACTCTGTATAATATTCTAAATGGTAAGCATTCCCGCCCACTTATTTTTCCATTTATATTTTGTTTATAAAATCACCATGGAGAGTTCAACTTTATTGACCCTGAAGAGGAGTTGGGCAAGAAGTCGAAACGCAAGTCAAGTTTTTTAACTTATAAGATAATACCAGGCACTTTGGAATGTTCGATATGCAGCGTTAAATATGGGAAAATATTGTGAAGGCTCACTTAATGCGAACTCAGAAAATATCCAATGTATTATATATTTTTATTTATCAATAAAGGCTGAGAAACTCTCGTTATACATATTATTCATACCTCTCAAACTGAAAGACAACCTAATTATCTGTCTGCCTGCCCTCTGCTATGGTTTGTGAAGGCCCTCCCATCTTGTAGTCTTAAATGCCAAAGTGATATCACAGATATACTCAACTATGAATTGAAAATTTTACATAAATTAATTTCATTGTTTTAAATTATTAGGTGGAGCAATAAAGCTGGTTCTCTCTGGATCAAGTGTACAACCAACCGCACTCATTGAAGGTCAGTACTATTCAGTATCTAAATTGCTATAATTCTACCACTGATGTAACTTTATGTAGTATATGTGTATATATGGGTTGCCTATTTAATTTTATTGGCTGCCCAGAGCTTATAAATGCATTGAAAGTACGTGTGAAGATTTTATCGCGATTTTTACATTTATAGAATTTAAAACTTTTTTTTTTCTTTTTCAATTTTTAATAATGAAGGAGTGGTGTAGGAGGATTCAGAGTTTATAGGGATGGAATAATCTCCACAAAACACTGTATCTAAAAGATTAGTTTACCCATGTCTGAAGAGATTCGTTAAAATAATAAGTATTAAGATATGCAAAAAAAAAAAAACCCAAACATAATTGGAGTCCTGAGAAAACATTTTAATAAAGTTTTTTTTTGTTGTATTTGAATTTTATTTCTTCAGTTTCTAGACTGGGTCAAATACTTGGCTGTTTATCTCTGCTGACTGATACCATCACTGGGGTGAGGATACTATAGCCAATGTATATGTGTAATATTTAACCCTCAGGGCGCAAGCGTGAGAGGGTTATAGCAATCATCCTGTCTGTTTGTCTGTCTGTCACGCTCTGATTTTGGAGATTACTGACAATTACCATTGATTTAGGTATGAACTTACTCAGAATGAAGATTTAGGACCATTCATTGTTCTACTTTTTAAATTTTGGGCTAATTGTTGAGGAAGCGTGAAGCTTTCAGCTTCGCATAGGTACTAGCTTTTGTGAGTAACACCCCCTAGCATCACGTCATAATCACGTGAGCAAACAATTTCTTGCAGCAGAGTTTGCTTTATGCTCAGGGAAGTGAACGGAGTTGAAAGAAGTGAAGTTTCACAGTTTAGCTTCCTTTCTTATGAACACAGGTTTCCATGTATCATTTTCATTGCTTGAGCTATAATGATGCCTGATTAAAATAGCTAATAGATTGTTTGTTCTTTAGGTATGAGATTATATTGTAACAGCTAGGTAGTGTTTAGTAGCGCTGAGGGTTCGCACCTTTGGTGCTTCATTCTTACATGGCATTGCTGTTGACAAATTATGTTATCTTCAAGGTTATATACATGTAGAATATTTTTATTCAGTTCATATATTGCCCAATGCATAGTAATAATTCATATCCTATGAAACTTTACGTTAATCCCTTGTAGCTGTCAGTAAGAATTTTTTATCATGTAGTAAGAAATATAATTTTAGTGGAATATTGAGGTTACTAAATTTAGTTTTCTCTGTCATAAATGCATTTACTCAATTATGGTATTCTATTCTGAAGCTTTTACAATCTTTAGCATGGTTGGTTAATTGTTCAATGTTTCGTTGTTGTTGTTGTTGTTGTTTAATATACATTTATTACTTCTTTTTTCCCCATGGTTAGGAATTTCCTGTGCAATTACAGTACTTACTGTTTTCCTGATCTTAATAAAGTATTAATTCATTTTCTCTTGTTACTTAGGCATTCTATCTCACTTTACTGAAGAAGCTGATTTATAACCAACCGAACTGTGAGTTACAATGAATTACTGACACTTTATGTATGTCATTCGTTGACTTAAGGCAAGAAAAAAAAATTAAATTTGAAGGTTCATAGATTTTGCAATTGGCTGCAGTGGATCAAGTACTACGTATATATATATTATTCATTTGATACAGGAGAATATCACGAGTCTGTTGGCTTAGTATTTATGCGAGTGCCGCAGGCACGAGCGTAAATACCGCCAATCAGACGAGTGATATTCTCGGGTATCCAATGGATAATAAATTTATTAGGTACTTCTCATGGGCGAATACCTTGGTAACAAGAAATTTACCTAGGGGGACGTAATAACCCAACGTAATAACTATGAACACAGGTGATATGGAAAAATATTGCCCTAAGCCACATCCTGTTTACTTTAATGCATTTTCTATGTGGCAACAGTTATCAGGCTCTGTTCAGTACCTAATAAAACAAGCATATTTATTTATGACTCATTATTGAGTCATCCTTAGCTACTACAAGCCTCATGAAGTCATTCTAGTACGTTAACACAATGATGTTGTACAGGTATGTGGAGACATTATCCGATTGCCGTTACTGGCTACTGTTATTTATTTGGAGCGGCGTACATGAGCGTAGCTGTCTCTTATTATCTGTTTACTGGCCAGACTAGAGAATTCATTCTGCCCAGACATGTAAGTGCATATATATATACAATATAAGGAGGATTTACATACATTCTGATGTGACATAAACGGGCAAGATAGTATATGTATATAATATATAGAAAGTATATAGGTATAGAGGCTAGATATTACAGTTGTCTTGTAGAGTTAGATGTAATGATAGTAATAATTATTGTTGTGGTTAGTAGCACTCAACTTCTCATACAGTAACATATCTATATCGTAGAGGTTACATCAGTTTGGGTAAGTTTAGAATTATTTTTTAAGCTGACTTTTGTCCTCAATAGGTAAGTCAGTGGTGACTGAACAAATTAATATATGCATAGCAATATTTTGTTTGTATTGGCAGGTTTACGTTTGAATTAAATATCGGTAATAAGGGAACATTGCTGCTCTATGTAAATTAATGATAAATCATATAGTGTTTCCCATTATAAGTAACTCTTTCTTCAAATGATATACTTACAAATTACATGTACATGTTCTAGTAAGATTAAATTTTGAAAAAAAGATCATAAGCTAATCACTTCTTATGAGGTCTTGTGTTTTGCGCTAACTGATGTAATGATTATTTCTGTGATCTTCTACATTGGTTAGTATAAGTTGTTCTTTTTAAGTCATCAAATTATTTTTTTGAAGACATTTTAAGTATATTTGGAGTTTATTACACTTAGTCTTAATTAGTTCAAAGTATACAGAATTTTAATTGCTACATTTTGGATGAATTGAAAATTGTTTGCAGGAATTTGTATTTTAAATGTGTGGTATGTTACTACTTTTTGTATTTATAGGGCTTAATATATCACTACCAGTTGTACTAGTGATGTGCTTGAGCACAAATAGTGAGCGAACCTTAAACTACACTATTGTTAAACGATTCATTTTAACAACTAACACTCAAGCTACTAAAATAAAGTCGAGTTTTTAAATTACGTATATGCGGTAAAGGGGATTCAATGCCATAGTAACTCCTCCCCGCAACTGTTTGAATTGAAAAAGAAGCAACAAAATCAAGTCACGTTATTTAAATTTTTCTTTGTGATATTTGGCGAGCGAGCGAAGTCAGCGAGACAGTATTAGGGGGGACAATGCAAAATCGGGTAACGCGCGTGCGGGTACCGGTTTTTCTCCTAAAAACACGGCCTTTTATGCTTGACTCCACTTTCTTCTGATACTACAGCATTAAGAAAGTCTTACTTAAACTTGGGCTCCAAATTGTGGGATAATTCCTGTGAACGCTTGTTTTTCAAGTCCCAAAAAGTTACTGCGACTGGCTACTATGCAATTGAAAACCCTTTACCAGACTTAATTTCAAAACTTCGTCGTTTTTGGGGGCTACTAAAAATGCCGCTTGTTGGTTGTCGTCAAGTGCCACTGGTAGCCAGAATGGCTAAATGATAATACTAAGGAAGCCACCATTACTTGGAAGAAGCTGATGTAAGTACATAGTTCCATACTTGTTAGCTAAAATTACAAAAATAACTCTGGCTATTAGGTTTTGTTAGAGCTGCGAGATTGTTCACTGGTCTGAGGTAGTCAGAATGGCTGAAATTGGATACTACAGAAGGTACCACTGTCAGAATATCTTATAATAATGCTGAGGAAGCCACCACTACTAGAGGGAAACTGAGGTAAGAACTTAAACCCATATTTGTAAGTTAAAATTACAAAAATAACTCTGGCCTTTCTGTTTTGTAGCTGTGAGCTTGTTGTCAAGAGAGAATGGTAATTTAGATAGTCAGAATGGCTTCAATTTGATACTAAAAATGTTACTACTACTCAAGAAAATGAGGTAAGAAAGTAATTTTGTATTTGTTTGCTAAAATTAATGGTCTTTTGTTTTGTAGCTGAGAGCTTGTTGGTAATTCAGATGATCAAAATAGCTTAAATTTGTAACTACAGAAGTTTCCAATACTCAGGAAATTGAGGCAAGTAGTAATTCCATATTTGTTGGCTAATATTACAAAAATAACACTGACCTATTTGAGAGCTTGTTCAAGAGTTACTGGCAATTGAGGTAGTCAGAATTGCTCAAGTTTGATACTACAGTAGTTACCATTACTCAGGTAAGAGTGGAATTTATTATTTGTGTTTGCTAAAATTAATGGTCAACTGCTATTATACTGTTTTGCATGAATTAAGCTAAAATATAAATTATGTAGTAACAATACTTGCACAGGTTCTGTTTGTAAGACAGCCTGCGGGTGATTTCGACAGTTACTCGAAGGACCAGAGTCCACTCACTTAACTAGCAGCCTAATTACGCTAGCACCACAAATTCACTTTCATCAATTCAATCCGCCGAGCAGACTAAATAATTACAATTGATGATGAGGTTAAATGGGTGATACAGGGAAAGATGCGCAAGCGCGTAAATACAAAGTTAATTAGGTGACGTGATAAAGAAATGAATAAGGAATGAATAAGTTAATAACGTATAATTAAGTTCAGTTGTCCACAGTTTCTGTGTCAGGTAGGCGGTTGTCAGGATCTTCCTCGGATCCTGGACAATACTGTAGTTTTAACTAGGCAGGCTCGCTCGCCATTTGTGCTCAAGCACACCACTAGTCTTAATAGTAGTTATAACGCACAATACTTTCACACAACTGAACATACCTTGCAAGACTTACCTCTGTGGTTCCTCTAGTGGACAGTGAATTTTTAAGTAAATACTGTTGCTAGGGCTTATAACTGTGACAAATAGCGTATTAACTTACCACCGCCACTAACTCGAATAGAAATGGAGCTCCCATAAGTTTTTGAGTTTTAACTGCACCCGCAAAACAATTCAAAGCGGTAAACAATTCAATTTCCAAGGTGATACGGGTAATGATCGCTAAACCACGGGATTCTGTTTAGTGAAGTTTGGGACAGGGTCGAACACGGAGCGAACACAAAAATACGCGAGGGTCAAAGTACAAAATGACATACATACGTCCACACATATATATAAACAAACAAGTATCCCCAATTTTCAATTGTGTTACCCCTGAGAGTGTCTCGCTCCTTGCCAATTATTGTACTCATCAAACAACTATTATGTGTAATAGTTCAAAAGTTTAGTTTGCTTGCATACACCCATAATGGGTGTGACTGTTTCGCCATGGCAACATACTTGTGATGAGGCAGTACACAGCTAGGACAACTTTATCGTCTATTTCAATGCTGTAGTATAGCCACACACTGACAACCTGCAGTGACAACCTTTGTACAACCATTGACCATATCTGTGCAGTGTTGTTTTAGGATAGCCAAGTAAACAATCTAGTATAAAATTGTATGTTAAAATTTCAACAGGGCATACTTTCTTCAGAGATAAACTTTTTTATTTTAACTTAACATGAACTTACTGAGAGGTAACATCAGCTTTTTGTTGTCTGTATAGAAGTGTATGTGTGTGTTAGTTAGTGATTTTTTGAACAACTGTACACAGGAGCATGGCAAAATAGCTATAGTATGTCCAAGTTGAGTTGGCACGACCGTAACGCACGGTAAACGAGGAATGCACTGGTAAAAAACCAGAAGCAATTTAGTGAACTAATTGCAATTGACACGCAAGTAAATCAGCGTTCACGTGAAAAGGGGCGGCTACTCGGGTGCGCATTATTAATGCAATAACTTTTGCTTGAGTTTAGTCAAGGCCATCTTGCGGTTCTAAATAGTTATTTCCTGGCGCTGTTCAGTTCACAGGTACGCACCTCCTAGAGAGAAGAACCTGAAGGAGTGAAATTACCAGCCACAGAAGACTAAGGCGGCCCAGTATTGTAAGCTTTTTTGGGAGTATTTAAATATCCACGGTGTCTACCTGTGAGAGTTCTGCTGTAGTTCACAAGGATGACACTATTGTTCTTGTTTGAAATTTGTACTATTGTTCAAGCTTAATTTTTATCGTCAATTATTTCATTAATATATATATACTCACTGATCACAATACAATTAAATTATCACAACCATTAATATTTACAGAACAAGTAGTACAGAAATAAGAATGATAATGAAAAGCTTCTTTGGTAGTTAACCTTGAAGTGAAGGTGGAGTCACTCAGAACTGCCACAATAAATCTGGAAGAAAAAAACATTAGTGGAAGGGTAAGAAATCCGTATAGAAACAGATCTATCAATCACACAATTGGGATGTGCTTGATTTACAATAGCTTATTACGGACACTACAGCTATATTACACTCTGCTAGCTAAATGTTGGCATTATTTCTATTTATAGCTTGGCATTAGTTGTTAAACAGGTATAAAATTAAACCTACCTGCATATTAGACTCAGTATCCTAGACGCAACAACTAAAGACCCTTTGGCGCCCATAGCTTACACTAGTAATGAAATACAAAGCTAGAAAATATTCACCAGAGAAGGGACGTGAAAAAAGGGTCTGGGGACAATCATGCACCTTGGCTGTTCAAGAGGAATGTGGTAGTGGTTATCTAATTACTGTGCCCACAGTTTGCACGACGTGCTGACCTGAACACAACCACAGAGTGTTTTGCGCTGGCGCAGCAACCACAAATATTGGTAGTTCAGCAACACGGACTCCATTATGTACACTTTTGGTAAGATGCCCACTCATTTTACCGAGGGCTGCCTAGGAAACGACCAAAAAAATTTTTAACTAACCACATCCCAAAATGTTGGCTCCAGGTGGTTTTTTCTATTCCCATAGACTTTTGTATTGAGTTTTGAATAGCACTTTCCCTCCAGATTTGGAGTTTACTGAGGGAATCATTTTAACCGCTTCAGCACGAACTTTCCAATGGTGCAAACCCCGGATGCATATAGCTGCTTCTGTTCTAGTTATTCAAGTTTTACTTGTGGCCAACTCAACTTGGACATACTATAAAGCTTTTGGCACCTGAGATAGAATTTTCAGATATGTAGTTAGATGTATTGTAATACAAATATAGTAGTGATGTATCTGTCATCCCTCACCTCTCTCCATTCCTAGTTTACTTTGCCATGTGCTTTCTCATTATTAATGTTATAGAGAACAAACATACAGTATACACATTCAAAGTTAAAGCAATATCAGTGTTACATAGTGTTATAAAATACACACTGGCAAAGAAGTTCAACAATACACATGTTATACTACATAAATTATTAAATAATAATGAGCACGCTTGTTTACTTTATAAGTCAAGTTTTAAATTGACATATAAGGTATAACGTCACTGATCAAACAGTCGTTTGAGGTCTTGATGTGTAAGGCCGTAGTCTCTTACTTTTTTGCGAAACTTTGTGCTAATGAATAAAATAGATTTGACCACTACATTTCTGTCAACTTCCATGGCGGATAACCAATAGACAAACATCCTAACCCAATCCTGACTAGTAGAAGGTCTATCTTCAATTTTCTTCTCTATTCGATATTCCAGCTTGCTAGGCTCACCTCTGATGGGCAGTTCTTTGGGAGTAGCAGTTGAAGCATGCTCAGTATAAGAGGAGGGATTGACATACACTTTCACTACCACGCACCACTGAGAGTCACCACTCCCACAGTACTCTGAATAGGCTCCATGAGAGGCACACATAATACTTGGAGAGACAAATATGGCTTTGGCCCATTTGGGGATTCCACCGACTGTTTTATCAAGTGCAATGTGGCCAGACGGAGGTATGATTTTGTCTCCACCTGGAAGCTTACTACCACTGGGCAGTAATCCATGGGTTAATATTGACTTGAGGTACCTCAGTTTAGTGCCATGGTAAGCCACTTCCCATGTCTTCTCTATGGAACCCCATTGATCTTTCGTGAAAGAATCTAACTTTGATGTGTCACGAACTAATTCAAAACCGATTGGTGTTCCTCTATAAGTCTTGATGAATTTCTTTTTCACAAGATCGAAAGAGTAAAAATACTTTACTGAAGATTCCCAGGGAGCTCTCCTGAACTCGTCAAATACTTTCCTTGTTTGTCCGGAAGATTCGCCATAGGAAGTGTTGCCATGGTCATTTTTTAGAGTAGAATTGGCTCCATAGGCAAGTAACATCGCAACTATATCAGACTGGTTGTAGTATGCCGCCACGTGGAGAGGAGTGCTGTTGTCCTTCTGTTTGTGATTCACATCTGCTTCTTTCTGTATTAACAGTTCAACAATATCTCCAAATCCACCACGTGCAGCCAAGTACATCACAGTACGCTTGCATTCATCCACCGAATTCACAAGACTGGTATCTCTGTCAATTTTATCAACCACTCCCTTTTTGTGCCCCATAGCAGCAAAGGTAAAAATGTCACTGTCACTTACAGAGTACATGCTGCCTCTCTTCGTGTACTTCCCCGGTGAAGTGATCATGTGATAGGCAAGGGATGCCAAGGCTCTGTCTTGTCGCTTTGGCTTGCTAATTTCTCTCATGAGTGCCTTCTTTGTTTCAGGAGGCGAAGCAGAAGAAGAAATCCTCAATTGACTGAATGGGTTGATTTTTTCTGGAATAACAACTTTCTCCCCATTACTAGCTATGTATTCCACAGACATTTTGAACTATTGCAAAAGTAGCAGACCTTTTTACTCAAGTGTCCCAAGATATGTTGATGCATTCAAGTGCTGGTAAAACTATACATGTACAGTAGTTTATACAGGGATGTTTGTTTTGATAAGGTAGCCGATCCTGCTTCCTGTTTTAAGTGGGGTAGGACCATAAGACCTCGATTGTGTCATCATTCTGAGTAGTTTATGTAAACTAGCATGTGTGTCTGATAGTGTAGGCCAAATATAGAAATTAACTTGTAAAGTTTTGTGTACTTGAATTCAAAATCTGTTTTTAAAACGTGTGTTGCATTCAAACCCCATTGTGAAACATGAAACATTTACTATAGCACAATGTTTAAACAGTGTTAGTATGCTCCAGCCATAAAAACACTTACGGAGAATAATTGTTGTCATGCTTGCTTATGTCATCGAGACAAAAAAAAATAGAGTTGTCTAGGATGGTGAGCTGTAGCCTTGATAGTTTACTTAACTTGAGAAGTTTCCTTAAATGATCACGAGGCTGTTGTGTTAACTGGTTGTTGTTTTTTTGTTTTGTTGTTGTTTTTGAAAAATTTCTGAACTTTTTCAAGTTGTTAGCGATATTGATAGCATAAGGATTATATAAGATCATTTTTGTGTTCATCGTAAGAATCCATCTGGACATTTTGCCCTCCCATGCACATTTCTCAATAGCCAGCTTATAGCTGAGATCTTACAGTCTGTTTAGAGACTGGTGATGTACTTTAACTGTATAATTAACTTCTACTTAGACAATTATGGTGGAAATGTCCTCTTCCATCCTCTTTTATGAAATCATGTTGGATCATGGTAGATAATATTGAACAAATGATGTTGAGCAAAAGAGGAAGACCATATGTTTAAATTACTAGCACTTGATAGTTTTGTGGCAAATTTATTAACCTGTCAATAATATGTTTGTTTGTTGTGACAAGTCGGGAAGTATTGTTTTCATAAATTTATAATAATTATTTTTGTGCAATAAACTATGTCCAATGACTGTTGCCCCACACATTAAAGTAAATAGAAATATCATCTAAGTTCTTTATTATTGCATGTGGTTATTACATATGGTTATTTTATCCTCCCAAGTTATAGCAATCTTCCTTTATTATTATTATTTTTTATTATTATTTTTTGTATACAAGCCTGTATCCTTATCGAAGTCTTCCATCTAATATGTCAGAATGGAATGAATTCACGTGTGGGAGGTTCAATAGGAGGGGCACTCTGTGTGGGCGGTGTAAAGATGGCTACTACACTAGTGTGTATTCCTATGCCCTCACATGTGTCAAGTGCCCAGATGAATCCTCTACTGGTGGAAATTTGTATGTGTACAATATTTGTTTGCTACTTGGTAACTAAGGCTATAGTTGCTAAGTTCTAAAATAGACAGACAACGAAATTTCTGGATCTACCGCCCGCCAAACCCCTTGCCCTCGGACCACCTAGTACTGGCCTCACTGTGCTTAGTACGCTACAGCCCACAGTCTTCAGGAAAGGAGGGGGGCTAGGGCTCAGTGGGCAGTACATCCCGTAGTGTCGTTATAAATCTATTATTTAGACAATGCAGGATTATTCAGCTAGAGTGCTAGGTTGCACTACAGGCTATTGATGGTGCCCAGGTGGTGTGGTATGTGAGAGCAAAGCCACTGTTGGTGAGCTTGCAACCACATAGTTTACATTGGTATGCAAGCTCACACGCCACATGAAACAAGGGTCATCAAATCCCCTGGGATGGGGTGGTATGGCTCACGTGAGATACACAACAATCTTGTTATTCTATTAACTTCAAGGGAGAAAGAGTCAATATGTCTACTGAATATAGGACCAGTGATGGGGAGACAGTTAAATTTCCAGGTAAAATGGATCCTTTCAAACAACTAGGCATTCCTTCCACAGCTAGTCCTGAAGAGACTAAGAGGTATGTGCTGAGAGAAATGGCAAAGCCAAACAGGCAGGATCGTGCCATGGCATCCCTTGCCTACCATATGATTACTTCTTCGGGAGCTTGTTATGAGAAGAAAGATACTGTTTATCATGTTAAAAAGAAAGACATATTCTACTATGCGGCAATTGGGGACAAGGAAAAAGTTATTAAAGAGATAGACAGTAACTCTGAACTCTCGGGTGCAAGTGATACTAAGAAGCGGACAGTTCTTTATTTAGCAGCACGTTGCGGGTTTGATGACCTTATTGAAACTTTGGTGCGAAAGGGAGCTAATGTGAACCACAGGCAGATAGACAACAGTACTCCTCTTCATGTAGCAGCTTTCTATGGCCAGTACAGTATTGTTAAAATACTCCTTGTGTATGGGGCAGACCCTACCCTCAAGAATAATGCTGGAAACACTCCAGTTGATGAATCTTCTTGGTACATAAAGCAAGCATTTGAAGATTACAAAATAAGTCCACTACAAGCTCATGGTACTTTCTTTGAGTCTACAACACTCACAAAAAAATAGTCGAAAAATTATGTACAGGGAGAAAATCATTGGAACTGAAATATACCGAAACACACAGCATCTTGATTCTGTTACTAGGCGACAGTGGGAAACCATACAAGAGGAGTGGGAAGTAGCTTACCATGGCACAAGACTCAAGTACTTGCAGTCTATTCTAAGATGTGGACTTCTTCCCAGTGGTGCCCAACTCCCCAATGGAGAGTTAATCCAGCCACCATTTAACCATTACCAACTTGGAGCAGCCATTGCTGGAGTTGATGATTGGGCCAGCGCCATATTTGTTTCGCCCAGCATCATGTATGCTTCTCACCCGTGCTACTCTGAGTATATCACATCGGGAGAATTTGGATGGTGCATTGTTGTGAAGGTTCATGTGAACCCATCTTCTTATGCAAAGTACAACCCAACAACTGCTTTTAACGAGAAACCAATCCAGGGTGAACCGAAAAATACTGAACACCGGGTGAGGGAAACATCATTGAAAGAAAGTATTCATCGTGTTTTGTCTCGTTGGTTCTCTTCCACTAATCCTGAAATAGATCGTAATGTTGTCGTGACTTCAGTCTTATTCATCGATTCCACTTTCCGAGGAAATGTGAGAGAATATGGTCTCAGCCATGAAGAACTAAGACGACTGTTCTATTGAAAGTTTCACAATGCAGGAGCTGAACACTCATATCAGACTCTAATCTGTTAGCTTTTTTTTTTTGTATGTTTTTGTTTTCATAATAGGAAGTATTCTTAGTTTATACAGCCAACAAGATTTATATTACTGTTTTAACTTCTTGTTGAAGTCCTCTTCTCTCACAATTTTGAGGTGTCATCTGGGTGTAATTTTTTCTTAATCTGTAAATCAATTCTTTACAACTCTGTCTATAACCTTTACCTCTTCCTATTTGATTGGTAATCTTACTACTGAACATTCTAGAAGGAACAACAATGTGGTACTCGTGCTGCATCAAGGTAGATCTAATTCTTTCTGTACCTTTCTAGTTGAGATATCCTTATCAAGATAAAAAATATGAGAAATTCTTCTTGTTGAATCAAGCAAAAAAGTGATACTATCAGCAGAATTGTGCACCTCATAGTGAAAACCAGGTTTCATTGTGAGGATAAACAGATAAGAATTTTTTAATCATGTTCTGACCAATTTTCAGTCCTTTTAGTTTGGATTTTGATGTAGTTTTACTTTATAGCATAAGTGTCAGTTGTGGTGTGCAGACTATACTGTTCCACATGTCTGTATGAGTGAAGTGCTTTGACATATTATAAACTACTAGCAAGTACCCCACCACACAGTGGCATTTGATGTACTAACTTTTGCAAATTAGGAGTGGAGTAGCATAAGGTATTTATTATCCATTGTTGTTATCCTCTACCACTTGATTTAGTTACATCAATCTGCTTAATTGCTCACTTACTTTTCTTGACCCATATGTATACATACACCAACGTTGTCGTTGTTACTGATGACTTTATTTTTATACATCCACCCACTACTGCTGCCGAAATTACTGATGACGCTTGAACGGCACGTTTTGATGATACTTTACCAATCCTGCTTAGCTCATGAACGATGTGTGTGTGTTCGTGAATAATTCATGAGCTAGCAGGATTGGTACAGGATCTTCAAAACGTGTCATTCATTGTAGCTGCTGAAATGATCCACAAGTAATATTTATTGTGGGGTATGTAGTGTAGGGGCACTATAATAGTCAGAGTTTCATAGAGTTGGGGGGGGGGGGGGGGGAGCCATGGGAACCTGGGATTTCACACCCCAAGCAAAAGTCCCCCCTCCCTAAGAATGGCCAATTAATTGCTTAACCGATTAACGCCGGAAATTAAATTCGCGATTACGTGCGCGTACTCCGAAATTGTTTACAAGAAATCGTGACCGTCACCTCGAGGCTTGAACCGCCTGAGCTTATTCTTGTCTAGAGGCAATACGCTTCGAAGTAACCGACGGCGATGTATTAACTGATTGAAGCTAAAGCCTTCCTCTACCCGCGGGCTAAGTTTTGTTTAGTTTCTAGGCGTTTGAAGTGTATGAAGTGCGCACTCATTGGAAACTACAAGCTTCAAGGTAAGTATACCATTGTTAGCATCAGTATTGTAAAAGTTTAGGCTAAGACCTCATGTTTCATAGCTATATATTGTTGTTTTAAATGTTCACCAGCCGCTTGCTTTGAAATAATTCAGCAACTATGGATTTTGGCTGTTTATTTTTTTTTGTGTGTGAGCCATATACTAGAATAATATAATATTATAACATAACAAGCAATTATATAGACTACTGTGTTTGCAATTCTAGGATTTTTTTCTGATAATACTATGAAGCAGTCTGATTGAACTCCCATGGTGACAAAGCCACACCCCATAATCACCACTGTACCGTACCATGATGTGTCTGTTGTTACTGTTCTTGACACAGATTGCACATCCTTCTCTTCATACCTGAGAAACTTTCTCCTAAGAAATCCATTTTATGGGCACCTTCAAGTAGGGGAGAACTGGGAAAAAGAAAGTCTGTATCCTCATGCAATAATAACTTGACATTTTTGTGGTTAGTGTTGTTCAAAATCTATATAACCCTCTGTGTATGAACAAACGAAGCTAAAATAGCTTGCCTTTTTCAACCTTTATTTCTTCCAGATCATCAAATTCTTTATTGCTGCCCTCCATGAAGACTTCTTGGCCACGGACCTCTACACCTGAGAAGTCTTCTGCCTTATTCTATCTCTATTTCTTTGATATCATAAAATTCTTCATCACTGCCCTCTATGAAGACTTCTTGGCAGTCTTTAAATTTTATTGACAACTTTATATCATATTAATAATTGATAAATATTTTTGTCTATTAGTTATAGCTATACATATTTTTTTTTTTGTAACTTTGATTTTCTTTATAGACAAACAGTGCTACAATTTCAATCTACAAATAATAAAAAAATGTCTATGGTAAGGGTCATTAAAACCTTGCCTCCCTTACACTTACCTCACAGGAGAATCGCTACGGCGTTGTGGGAGCTCTTGAAACACTTGCGATTGCTGCTGGTAGCTAATTGAAGCGAGTACTATGGCGGTTACGCAAAAATTCGTAACCCGCGCTGTGAAGCACCCTCGTACTTGACGCGGAAACGCGTAATTCGGTGATAATCGGTTAAATCAGCTACAATATTCCTAAGAATGGCCAATTAATTGCTTAAATCAGCTACAATATTCTAATAACAGCAATAAAGTGACCATTGCAGTAACGTTAGAGCATGATCCAGTGATTATTCTCCTTAAATTTGTCTTATAATGCAGTAAAATTGTTTCTTACGTTTTGTGGAACCTTCAATATAGCAATTCTTTTAGTCTTGCCAAGTTCTGTTCTGTTAACTGATTGTGTAATCTAAATTTTTAAAATCTCTCGGCTATAGCTATACCAAATTAAAAGCACTATCTTACACTGTCTAAAAAAATTCCACTGAAGACGACAGAACTTTTCAATTCTTCTAGGACCTCTTGGAGTCCTCATACCACCTTCTCCAGTAACTTTGAGTCCATAACCTAACAAGTTACCAACCAGGTTGAACCCAGCAATGGTGATAGCCAATTACAATTGGGGACACATTGAGTAATTGCAATACTGCCGGGTGTAAGAGGCATTTATACTCTACCTGTTCTAATAGCTAACGGGATTCCAGAACACATCTGAAGTGAGTACTAATTTTTGCCACTCACTAGATAAGAAGTAATCTAGCTATAATAATATTAGAAATGGCAGATCACTTCTCCATAAACTGGTTCTGAGAATGTGGATTCTCAATGCCTAGGAGCAATGATTTCTCATTGTGTGAAACCATTTTTATTTATTATTTCATCGAAAAACCAGAAAGCTACTTAGTGACAGTTTCTGGACATAATCTGGACTTAGCCCACTATGTCTCTCTGATTATATTTGTAATGCTGAATTCTGTTTAAAAGGTCAGATTGTCTTCATTAGTCAAAGGAGCAGCCCTGTTTTCATTTTTATATTAAAGTCTTATAACAAACTTAAGTTTAAAGGAATTTTTTGCTGATGTATAAACATATAGAAGTGATATACAATATTTTAGTACACTCAACAGCATGATTACATTACTATTAACTATATACACTTAAGATTACACACACACATACACACACATATATTCTTGCAAACTTTTGTTTCAGTTAAAGGAATTTTCTTAGCTCGTCATGGTTTAGGCCATAGCTTCTCACATTGCTACGAAATGTGGAGTCGATAAACAGGACTGAAATGACAACTGCATTTCGTGACATCTCGGGTTCTGCGGTAGACAACATACGAGACAATACTCGAAATATTTTATCATCATCTATTCTCTCCTCTACCCGATACTCTGTCAGGTAGGGCTCACCCGTAATGGGTTCTTCCTTGAACAAGGTTGTTGGGTTATAGGCTTTGTAAGAAGTGGGATTTACAAGGGCCTTCACAACGACGCACCAACCGGAATTATCTTTTGCTGTGTATTCAGAGTAGCACTGGTGAGAAGCATACATGAAGCTAGGAGATACAAATATAGCCCTTGCCCAATATTCAACTCCTGCATAAGTGGTTCCAAGCTGGAAGTGATTAGAAGGTGGCTTGATTAATTCTCCATTGGGAAGTTGGGCTCCACTGGGTAGTAGACCATATTGGAAAATAGACTTGATGTACTTAAGCTTGGTTCCGTGGTAAGCAACTTCCCAGTTGCGTTTTAACATTCTCCATTTGGTGTTTGTGGTGCGGTCAAGGTGCCATGTACTTCGGAAAATTTCAGTGCCAATTTTTTTCCCTTTATACATAATTTGTCGCATTCCTTCTGTAAGTGCGGTAGAGTTGAAGAAAATAGTTGTAATTTGAAACGGGTTCTTCTTATAATCCTCAAATACTTTTTTTGTGAGACCAGAAGATTCGTCAATTGGGGTGTTTTTGTGATCATTACTTCCCCGCTTATATCCGCATCAATTGTTTACATTAAAAATGCAGGTATGGATAAGTATTTTGAAATAAATAGGAGTATGATATTTTTCATAATATATGGCCACAAACTTGTCAAATTCTCTGATGCTATTAGAAAATTTCCCACATGGGGTGATTATAAAGATAGATAGTGATTTTCTTGTGCCCATGGTGAACAACTTTAATGACTGGAGTTATATATAGTACTTATTACATGAGTCAGAGTGTGATATGGCAAAATATTTCATGATCAGGCTAATTTATTTTCACAGAGCCAGAGGGAGTGAAAATAAAGCCTGAGAGTGAAATATCTAGCCATATCACTCAGACAAGTGTAATAAATGGTTTATTCCATGCTAGATATTTTCACTGAAGTAGTTTGTGGGTAACTCTAGGTGTAAAGTTGGCCTTAAAACTATCTAGGGGCGCCCCACACTCCCAGCTGATATTTTAGCAGCTGCTCTAACCTGGTGGGTAGGCTTCACTAGAGTAAAGTAGCTGTAAAAAAAAACCCTGAAAACTGGTAAGCCAGGTCAGTTGCTATAACTACTGGGGTAATGAGCTTGCTCAACACAACCATGAGATAACACTATGTGATAATGTGAGTTATCTCACATTCACCCTACCTAAAGATAACTTTGTGAAGATATCTAGCATGAAATTAATAATTTTATTGCATGCTATAATTTGATTTTTATGGAAGTTTTTTTTTTTGTCAGAAATGTATAATCCTTGCATCTTATATGCTGAAAACTTCTTGAGTTATATCTCAGATTTTTTCTCGTGTAACAAATAATGTTTTACAGTTAGGTCAGTTGGAGAAATGCACAAAAAATAAAGCAACACATTGTGTGCATACATTGAAGTTATTCTCGCAGTTAATTCAGATAACTATGAATAAATAGCTATTGGCTTCTCTTTTCTCGTTATTGTCTTCATGTTTTTCTGCAATTCTATTTCTTACATTGAGTTCTTAACTCTTTTCACTTTTGACTTCCTCTAGCTTCATTGATTTGATGAGCTTTACAATACAATGAATTTGCATTTTAAAAGATTTGTTGCGCACAATTGTCATAAATTCAATACATTCAGACTGATTAACACAAAATGGTATAAATGAATTAACAAACGAGGTCACTCAACACAGTTTTTACCACATAGTTTTTATGTAGTTTATTTAAAAATCTTTGAAAAATCTTCATGGCATAGACCATACTCATTTACGTTATCAAGGAAGTCTGTGTCAATGAACAGAACTGACGCAACAGCCACATTCCGGGAGGCCTCTGTCTTTTTCTGGAATGACTTTCTAGATTCTCCTGAGTCATAAAATCGTGACATGGCTTTCCACATTCTAGACATCTCCCCTTCTGCTGCTTCTTTGTCGACCCTGTATTCGGGCTTGCTGGGCTCACCATCCAAGGGTTTGTCTTTGATCTGCACAGTTGACCCATAGTTCTTGTAAGACGAAGGATTGATGTACACCTTCACTACGACACACCAGTGAGAGTCACCTTTCTGAATTCTCTCTGAGTAGCATGGATGAGATGCATACAAGATACTAGGAGACACAAAGATGGCTTTAGACCAGTTTTGAACTCCGGCGTAATTCATCTCCAGGGAGAAATGGTTTGAGGGTGGCTTGATTTGTTCTCCGTCTGGCAATTCAGCTCCACTTGGCAGCAATCCATAGGCGAGTATAGACCTCACATATTTCTGCTTGGTGCCGTGGTAAGCAACTTCCCAGTTCTGTTGGCTCATGCTCCATTGAAACTGTGTAGCTAGATCTGTTTGCCTCATGCTACGAACAACTTCAGCACCAATTTCTTTGCCGTCATAGACGATGGGGTGAATCCCTTTGGTAGTTGTAGTGGACGCGAAAAAAGTGACTGTCACTTTGAGCGAATCACTTGAGAAACTCTCAAAGACTTTTTTCACATCATTATCAGCTTCGTCCAGCGGAGTGTTTCCATAAATGTTCTTCAAAGTCATGTCAGCCCCATAGATAGAAGCATAGTGACTATGTTTTTTTGGTTATAGAGAGAAGCTACATGAAGTGGAGTGCTGTCATCTCTTTGCCTGTGGTTCACATCAGCTCCTTTCTGCACTAATGCTTCTACAATAATATCCTCATATCCACTGCGTGCAGCTACATACAGAACTGTGCGCTTGTTTCCATCAACTGAACATGTCAGGCTAAAGTCCGTGGCAATCTCAGCCAACACTTTGTCTTTATGGTTGATAGTAGCATAATAGAATATATCAGGCCTAGTAATAAAATATGTTGTGTCCTTCTTCTCATATCGACAGCCTGTTGAAGTGATCATATCATAGGCAAGGGATGCCATAGCTCGACTTTGCCTTTGTGGGTTAGCCAATTCCCTAATCACGGCTCGTTTGGTGACTGAAGGAGTTGCTGATGGGGAAATTTCAAGTTGGTGGAATGGATCCATACACACAGGGACTTCAACTGTTTCTCCATCACTAGTGGTATATTCCAGGGACATCTTGACATAAAAACGAGTGTCAATTGCTCAGTAAATGGTGGAGACTGTTGTATATTAACTGTAACCCAGTCCACAGTTTTGATGTGTCACTGAACTATTTCTTGGAACTTACTGTATCACTCTTTGTTTGTGGGTTATAAGTCCACAAGCAGGTGTTTAGTTGAAAGACCAGTCTGACAGACACCAGTGGGCAGTGATGTAGTTGACTCTGTCACAATTTGATGTTGACTATTTTTTATTAGATTGACAATTCTGAAAAAAAGTGGTCTCAGGCCATATGGTACATAACTCAGTATGCTCAGGAAACAAGGAAGTGAAACATAATTAGAATAGGTCAGACACCCAAAAACTCCTTTTATGGAAATAGAATGTAGGAAAAGTTTACATAACTACATATAGTGTAGATTATTTTAAAAGATGTGCCAAACCCATGCTGTTTCTGTGTGCACGTATGTGTGTATGCATGTACGTGTATGCATGTACGTGTATGCATGTACGTGTATGTATGTATGTATGTATGTATTATGTATGTTAATGTATGTATACTTGATAGAAGTGATGCAATCAAATCACATGACTGTCACTTGACCCCGTACTATTTATAACAGGTGTCATTTGGTCTGTATAATGGTGTTCAAATAGTGTAATACTCTGAATATATTTTGTTAAAATTATAGTATTTGTGATTCGAGTTTTAATACAATTCATAACTGATAGGCAAGCAGCGTATGGTGTGGTTATATTGGTGGGTAGGGATTTCCCTATAGAACTTCCATAAAAGGAGTGCTTTAAATAAACACACAAAAGCAAAAAAAATAAAATAAAATAAAATATATAAGAAGATTTAATTCTTAATTGCAGAATATAAATTATTATCTTTGGCTACAGTATTAACATACGATAAAACAAAAAATAGAGCTAATAGAATAAATAGCACTCCTGCAGCAAGAAATTTTACTCAGGTCTGCCTCGTGAAATATTTATCCCACCACTCGTGCTATTAATCCCAAATACCATAGTATTATGTGCTATTATATCTTCGTATACATAATATATACTGTATTTTATTTCTTGCAGAATCTGCCTGTGCTAGTGTATGCTATATGTAATAGTTAAACCATGGGTTTGAGGAATTATCGCTGATAACTGTCCCAATCCTGAGGGAGAAGCCCGAGGAAAAGGGTGGTTATCTAGCGATAATTCTAACGATAATTCTAGCGATAATTCCGAGAGTTGTTGTGATTTAACTATTTTATACCATAGTTACCTCTTTGAACAGAGTAAAATACCAAATGAAAAGAGTAGATATTGTTGTTTGAGGGGGAGAAATATGTCCAGTTCAGCGAGGGTCATTCCAAACACTGACAACAAGATAGTCCACTTTGTTCCGTTTCTCCCGCCTTCGAACCAAAACATGGTGATTGAGTGATTATATCCAGTGAGGTTCACAAGACAAGACTTTCTACTCCAATAAATAATTCTCCGTGTCAGTTCTTTACACAGCGATAGAGTAACCGTGTGTAAAGAAAGCTTCATATAAGTAAAAAACAACAACTATATTTTCATTTGTAGCTTAAAAAAAACGTGATACATCAATTTATACTATGATTGTTCATGCATCTCACTCTATACTCAACAAAAATGTTCTTTTGTGTGCAATTTAAACTCTTTGTGGTAAAAAATATTTTTTGATTGGAGGGGAATACACGGATGAATAACATTTTTTGTAGTGATGTGCTTGAGCACAAACAGCGAGCGCGCCTAAAGACTATACTATTTTTATATGACTGATTTTGACTTCTATCACTGAAGCAACTGAAAATAAGGTCGAGTTTTTTAATTACGCATACACGGTAAAGGGATTTCAGTGCCACAGTAACAACTCGCTGCAACTTTTTGAATTGAAGGAAAAAACAACAACAAAACTATACATATTATTTAAACGTTTTCTTTGTGATATTCTTTAGCTAAGTAGTGGCTGTAAAGCACAAATGCTGGACACAACTGGACATACACCTACACGAGACTTTCCTTCGCGGTTAGTCTAGTGGACAATGCATTTTCAAGTAAATACTGTTGCGTACGGCTTATAACCATGACAAAGAGCGCATTGACTTACCACCGCCACTAACTCGAATAGAAATGGAAGTCCCGTAAGTTTTCCCGTTTTAACTGCACCAACAAAAGAATTCAAAACGATAAACAATTCAATTGCTAGGGTGATAGGGTACTGATCGATAAACCAGTGGATTCTGTTTAGTGAGGTTTGGGACGGGGTCGACCACCGAACTAACACAAAAATGCGAGGGTCAAAGTACAAAAATACCTTACGTACGTCCAAACATAAACAAATATCCCCAATTTTCAATTGAGTTACCCCTGATAGTGTCTCGCTTGCTTCGCTCGCTCGCCAATTATATACATGTATATATATTATATATATATAATATGCTATATTTCATTGTTGCAGAGTCTACCTGTGCTGGTATATGATGCTGTAGTGTTTGTGTCAGCAGTTTCCTACTTCATGATCAACTGGAGCAACAAATACATCCCTTCCAGCCTAGTGGCAGCTTTCAAATTCGTTGATTACAAGCTCATTGAAAACTTTACACTTCATCGATTGCACCGAACCGCACGTGACAAAATTCTGCCACGTGTAGAGCGGGAAAGCTGTGGTTTTTTTCTATTCCCATAGACTTTTGTATTGAGTTTTGAATAGCACTTTCCCTCCAGTTTTGGAGTTTACTGAGGAAATCTTTTTAACCGCTTCAGCACGAACTTTCCAATGGTGCAAACCCTGGATGCATAGCTGCTTCTGTTCTAGTTATTCAAGTTTTACTTGTGGCCAACTCAACTTGGACATACTATAAAGCTTTTGGCACCTGAGACCTGAGATAGAATTTTCAGATATGTAGTTAGATTTATTGTAATACAAATATAGTAGTGATGTATCTGTCATCCCTCACCTCTCTCCATTCCTAGTTGACTTTGCCATGTGCTTTCTCATTATTAATGTTATAGAGAACATACATACAGTATACACATTCAAAGTTAAAGCAATATCAGTGCTACATAGTGTTATAAAATACACACTGGCAAAGAAGTTCAACAATACACATGTTATACTACATAAATTATTAAGTAATAATGAGCACGCTTGTTTACTTTATAAGTCAAGTTTTAAAATGACATATAAGGTATAACGTCACCGATCAAACAGTCGTTTGAGGTCTTGATGCGTAAGGTCGTCGTCTCTTACTTTTTTGCGAAACTTTGTGCTAATGAATAAAATAGATTTGACCACTACATTTCTGTCAACTTCCATGTCGGATAACCAATAGAAAATCATACTAACCCAATCCTGACTAGTAGAAGGTCTATCTTCAATTTTCTTCTCTATTCGATATTCCAGCTTGCTAGGCTCACCTCTGATGGGCCATTCTTTGGGAGTAGCAGTTGAAGCATGCTCAGTATAAGAGGAGGGATTGACATACACTTTCACTACCACGCACCACTGAGAGTTGCCACTCCCACAGTACTCTGAATAGGCTCCATGAGAGGCACACATAATACTTGGAGAGACAAATATGGCTTTGGCCCATTTGGGGATTCCACTGACTGTTTTATCAAGTGCAATGTGGCCAGACGGAGGTGTGATTTTGTCTCCACCTGGAAGCTTACTACCACTGGGCAATAATCCATGGGTTAATATTGACTTGAGGTACCTCAGCTTAGTGCCATGGTAAGCCACTTTCCATGTCTTCTCTATGGAACCCCATTGATCTTTCGTGAAAGGATCTAACTTTGATGTGTCACGAACTAATTCAAAACCGATTGGTGTTCCTCTATAAGTCTTGATGAATTTCTTTTTCACAAGATCAAAAGAGTAAAAATACTTTACTGAAGATTCCCAGGGAGCTCTCCTGAACTCGTCAAATACTTTCCTTGTTTGTCCGGAAGATTCGCCATAGGAAGTGTTGCCATGGTCATTTTTTAGAGTAGGATTGGCTCCATAGGCAAGTAACATCGCAACTATATCAGACTGGTTGTAGTATGCAGCCACGTGGAGAGGAGTGCTGTTGTCCTTCTGTTTGTGATTCACATCTGCTTCTTTCTGTATTAACAGTTCAACAATATCTCCAAATCCACCACGTGCAGCCAAGTACATCACAGTACGCTTGCATTCATCCACCGAATTCACAAGACTGGTATCTCTGTCAATTTTATCAACCACTCCCTTTTTGTGCCCCATAGCAGCAAAGGTAAAAATGTCACTGTTACTTACATAGTACATGCTGTCTCTCTTCGTGTACTTCCCCGGTGAAGTGATCATGTGATAGGCAAGGGATGCCAAGGCTCTGTCTTGTCGCTTTGGCTTGCTAATTTCTCTCATGAGTGCTTTCTTTGTTTCAGGAGGCGAAGCAGAAGAAGAAATCCCCAGTTGACTGAATGGGTTGATTTTTTCTGGAATAACAACTTTCTCCCATTACTAGCTATGTATTCCACAGACATTTTGAACTATTGCAAAAGTAGCAGACCTTTTTACTCAAGTGTCCCAAGATATGTTGATGCATTCAAGTGCTGGTAAAACTATACATGTACAGTAGTTTATACAGTGATGTTTGTTTTGATAAGGTAGCCGATCCTGCTTCCTGTTTAAGTGGGGTAGGACCATAAGACCTCGATTGTGTCGTCATTCTGAGTAGTTATGTAAACTGGCATGTGTGTCTGATAAAGTAGGCCAAATATAGAAATTAACTTGTAAAGTTTTGTGTACTTGAATTCAAAATCTGTTTTTAAAACGTGTGTTGCATTCAAACCCCATTGTGAAACATGAAACATTTACTATAGCACAATGTTTAAACAGTGTTAGTATGCTCCAGCCATAAAAACACTTACGGAGAATAATTGTTGTCATGCTTGCTTATGTAATCTAAATGTTTAAAATCTCTCGGCTATAGCTATACCAAATTAAAAGCACTATCTTACACTGTCTAAAAAAAATTTCACTGAAGACGACAGAACTTTTCAATTCTTCTAGGACCTCTTGGAGTCCTCATACCTTCTCCAGTAACTTTGAGTCCATAACCTAACAAGTTACCAACCAGGATGAACCCAGCAATGGTGATAGCCATTTACAATTGGGGGCACATTGAGTAATTGCAATACTGCTGGATGTAAGAGGCATTTATACTCTACCTGTTCTAATAGCTAACGTGATTCCAGATCACATCTGAAGTGAGTACTAATTTTTGCCACTCACTAGATAAGAAGTAATCTAGCTATAATAATACTAGAAATGGTAGATCACTTCTCCATAAACTGGTTCTGAGAATATGGATTCTCAATGCCTAGGAGCAATGATTTCTCATTGTGTGAAACCATTTTTATTTATTATTTCATTGAAAAACCAGACAGCTACTTAGTGACAGTTTCTGGACATAATCTGGACTTGGCCCACTATGTCTCTCTGATTATATTTGTAATGCTGAATTCTGTTTAAAAGGTCAGATTGTCAAAGGAGCAGCCCTGTTTTCATTTTTATATTAAAGTCTTATAACAAACTTAAGTTTAAAGGAATTTTTTGCTAATGTATAAACATATAGAAGTGATATACAATATTTTAGTACACTCAACAGCATGATTACATTACTATTAACTATATACACTTAAGATTACACACACATACACACACATATATTCTTGCAAACTTTTGTTTCAGTTAAAGGAATTTTCTTAGCTCGTCATGGTTTAGACCATAGCTTCTCACATTGCTACGAAATGTGGAGTCGATAAACAGGACTGAAATGACAACTGCATTTCGTGACATTTCGGGTTCTGCAGTAGACAACATACGAGACAATACTCGAAATATTTTTTCATCATCTAATCTCTCCTCTACCCGATACTCTGTCAGGTTGGGTTCACCCGTAATGGGTTCTTCCTTGAACAAGGTTGTTGGGTTATAGGCTTTGTAAGAAGTGGGATTTACAAGGGCCTTCACAACGACGCACCAACCGGAATTATCTTTTGCTGTGTATTCAGAGTAGCACTGGTGAGAAGCATACATGAAGCTAGGAGATACAAATATAGCCCTTGCCCAATCTTCAACTCCTGCATAAGTGGTTCCAAGCTGGAAGTGATTAGAAGGTGGCTTGATTAATTCTCCATTGGGAAGTTGGGCTCCACTGGGTAGTAGACCATATTGGAAAATAGACTTGATGTACTTAAGCTTGGTTCCGTGGTAAGCAACTTCCCAATTGCGTTTTAACATTCTCCATTTGCTGTTTGTGGTGTGGTCAAGGTGCCATGGGCTTCGGAAAATTTCAGTGCCAATTTTTTTCCCTTTATACATAATTTGTCGCATTCCTTCTGTAAGTGCGGTAGAGTTGAAAAAAATAGTTGTAATTTGAAACGGATTCTTCTTATAATCCTCAAATACTTCTTTTGTGAGACCGGAAGATTCGTCAATTGGGGTGCTTTTGTGATCATTTTTGAGTGTAGGATCTGCCCCATATACGAGAAGTACTTTCACTATTCGATTTTGGCCATAGAAAGCTGCTACATGAAGAGGAGTACTGTTGTCTATCTGCCTGTGGTTCACATCAGCTCCCTTTCGTACCAATGTTTCAACGAGGTCATCGAATCCACAACGTGCTGCTAAATATAGAACAGTTCTTTTCTTAGTGTCAGTAGCCCCCAAGAGATCAGTGTTTCTGTCTATCTCGGTGATAACCTTTTCCTTGTCTCCAATTGCAGCATAATAGAAGATGTCTTTTCTTTTAACTTTATACACAGTGCCTTTCTTCTCATAGTGTGTTCCTGAAGAAGTAATCATATGATAGGCTAAGGAAGCCATGGCACGGTCTTGTCTCTTAGGCTTAGCCATCTCTCTTAGCACAGCTCTCTTGGTCACACTGGGGTTAGATGTTGAAGAAATACCAAGTTGTCTGAAAGGATCCATACTACCAGGAACTCTTATTGTCTCCCCATCACTGGTCCTATAGTCAGTAGACATTTCCTCCTACTTTTAGCTAGACTACTGAGTCTAACTTTTACAAAATGGTAAATATCTGTTCTTTCTCACTTGCTAGATTTTGTCTGTGAAGCTTCCTGTTTCCTGTCTTGTACGTACACACAATATGATGTTAGTCTATACATGACTATATATAGACATTTCCATAGATAGGAACATGTTCTTTCTGTTCCTGAAAACTCATCAAATTTAAACCCAATATTATTATTAAACTAATATGTGGGACTCAGCAGTTGGTGAAGCCCTCGTGTGTACTCTTTGTGGTAATGGTTGCAGAAGTTATTGGGTTGGGGTTTTGGTGGAACCAGCAGCAGTTGTGCATTATTGGTGGCAGAGAGAAGGAACTGACCAAGGAACAGGTGAAATGTCTTATCTGTGACATTATAGCTGATGTACAGTGAACCATTTTAATTAACTAGTGTGCACACATTTTTACTAGTTGGAATTTAATGAGGCAATGCAATTGACAAAGTAAAATAGCTGTCCAGTAATACACACACACACACACACACACACACACACACACACACACACATGTATATTTATTCCACCCTAGATATCTTCACAATGATATCTTTAGGTACATGACCGTGACACGATATTTCACGCTGTATTGCTCAAGCTCATTACCCTAGTAGCTATAGCAACTGGCCAAACTAGCCACTTATCCCCGGTTTTTACAGCTACTTTCCTCTGATGTTGCCTACTCAACCTGGTTAGAGCACTGCTAAAATATCAGCTGGGGGTGTGGGGAGTCCCTTGAACCAACTTTACCGGTGAGTTACCGGCCTAGTACAAACTACTGTAGTGAAGATATCTAGTGTAGAATAAACCACTTATTACACTTGGCAGAGTGATATGGCTTCACTCTCAGGTTTTATTTTCACTGCTTCTGGCTGTGAAAATATATTAGCCTGCTCTGTGAAATATTTCACCATATCACACTCTGACTCATGTAATAAGTACTATATATTCATATGTATGTATGTATATATGTATATATGTATGTGTGTGTATGTATAATGACATGTGAGAGTTGTGTCAGATGCAGACGAAACAAGAGTTGGGTTGTATGCTACACCAAAAATGTGTTAGTGACTTGTTTAGAGGGAATTCACCAGGGTAATTCCAGAGTGATTACATTGTGAAACCTTACAAGCTGTGCTACCATTATGTTTGCAGAAATTTATTTCGGAAGTAGTAATAGAGTGCAGTAGTCATTGCAAGAGCATAGTGCAGCCAGTGTGGTGAATGGTGTAATTGTCTGTATTAAATTTATCAAAAACATGCATGTAGCTTTTGAAAAGTAAGACCTTGCTTCTTCACTTCTTTTCTGAAGCTTGTTTTGAGAAATAAAACCGAAGCGACTACCACATTTCTCAATTTTTCAGACTCTAAGCATCCTACGTTAATGCAGAACTGATGCCACTCCGTTAAATCCGACAAATCCTCTTTTCTGGGTTTGTCTATTTGATACTCCAGCTCGTTAGGGTCGCCATTGATGGAATCTTCTTTAGGATCAGCTGTAGGTATGTATTCCTTGTTTGCAGAAGGATTCACGTAAACCTTCAAGACCACACACCACTGAGCATCGCCACTCCCACAATACTCGGTGTAAGCAGGGTGAGAGGCATACATGACACTCGGCGAGGCTAATATAGCTTTAGCCCAGTTGTCAACTCCGTGGCAAGTTGCATTTAATTTGATATGCCCAGACGGTGGTTTTAATGTTTCTTTGCTGGGGAGATGACTTCCGCTTGGTATCAACCCGTGGGTTAATATTGAATTGACATGCCTGAGTTGGGTACCATAGAAAGCTACTTCCCATGTTTTTTCCATGTCCTCCCATTCAAGTTTGGTGTGGTAATCTAATGGTGACATACTACGAAATATTTCATACCCAATGAGTTTTACAGGGATGTAGACACACTTCATCTTTTGAGATGTTGTATGAAAAAAATATTCTTCTGCCAGCTTTACAGGTTCCTTGTGGAACACATCAAATATCTTTCTTGCATTCACGGAAGCTTCATCGTAGGGTGTGTTACCGTAGTTGTTTTTTCGAGTAGGGTCAGCGCCATAAACAAGCAGCATTTGAACAACATCAGACTGGCCGAAGTAGGCAGCAGCATGGAGTGGAGTGCTGTTGATATTCTGTTTTTTATTTAAATCAGCTCCTTTTTGTATTAATAGCTCCACGATATCTTTGAATCCACCACGGGTTGCTAAATACATTGGCGTACGGTTACAGTCATCAACGGCATCTATGAGACTGGCATTTCTGGCAATCTTAGCAGCAACTCCCTCTTTATAGCCCATAGCTGCCAGTACAAAAATGTCGGCATTTTTTATGTAATACTTATTGCCTTTCTGTAGGTACTTGCTGGGTGATGTAAGCATATGGTAGGCTAGGTATGCCTTTGCTCGTTCTTGCGGCTTTGAGTTTGCCGTTAAGCTTCTCTTCAGAGCCTGTTTTGAAAAATCGTAATCACACGATGATTTCGGAGGAATGCCAAGTAAACTGAGTGGATCTATACTTTCAGGAATGAACACTTTCTCTCCTTTGCTTGTAATATATTCTATTGGCATGTTGTTGTTCTCATAATATAAGAAGTAAACAGCTTCTTATTTTTTTTATTATTTTTTTTTTTTCCTATTCTTAAGTGCTGCTGACTGGTTGGGATTTTTCATACACATGGAATAACCATGCTTTTATACTTTTATGAGGCAGGAAGTTTATGCTGTTAACTGTTATGAGATTTTACCAGGGGAATTCCTAGTATGAATGTCACATTACCTACTTAAGTACTCTCTCTCTCCCTCTGGAGGGAATTACTTCCCCGCTTATATCCACATCAATTGTTTACATTAAAAATGCAGGTATGTTAAGTATTTTGAAATAGATAGGAGTATGATATTTTTAAGTTTACATAATATATGGCCACAAACTTGTCAATTTTCTGATGGTATTAGAAATTTTCCCTCATGGGGTGATTATAAAGAAAGATAGTGATTTTCTCGTACCCATGGTGATCAATTTTAATGACTGGAGTTATATATAGTACTTATTACACGAGTCAGAGTGTGATATGCAAAATATTTCACGGAGCAGGCTAATTTATTTTCACAGAGCAAGAGGGAGTGAAAATAAAGCCTGAGAGTGAAATATCTAGCCATATCACTCGACAAGTGTAATAAGTGATTTATTCCATGCTAGATATCTTCACTGAAGTACAGTGCTTCCAACTTAAAGAGTGGATTTTTTAAAACTACTGTATAGACCCTCACTACAGTCATTTAACATACACATACCTTTTTTTCATCATCCCAATAATGTTTGCAATAGTAAAACTGCCTGTTTAGAGAATGGAAAATGGAGAACAGCACTTTTCTCATTCACTCTAATATATTTTGCGCCATTTTTGTTGACGTCAAGATTTTGCGGTAGTTCGTCATTAAACGTAGCTAGTTGGAGCTAAGGTCGAACGGTTATTTCCCTGAGCGGTAAGACGGGACTTTCCCTAACTGCAAGCGGCTGTATGGATTCTCATCGTTCTACTAGCAGCAGTAAGCGAAGTCGAAATCAATCAGAATTGTTGGCTGGTATTACTAACTTGGAGCCAAGCCTATCCAAGAGGTCCTCTTTTTCAAGAGCTGAAGAAAAGCTGAAGGAGTTGAATACTCCCAAGGCTCCCAGCATTCGGTATTCTGACAACATCAGGGCAATGCAGTTGGAGTCCTACGGGTTGTGCAGCTCCAGACGGCAGCTAAAACGCTGGCCGTGGTAGGCAGTAGTGCCGTAAAACTTGATACCTAGGGCCTGAGATACAACCGTAACTAAATCAGCCATACCCGTGCAACAATTAGCGGTAAACTGGCGCCCTCGTGCCTTTATGACACAAATACGCATGCGCTATTTTGTGACGTCACGTTTACGTGTGCTAAAGGCCCACAACCCGCTCTAAACGTCATCATTTGATGACCCTTACCGTGCGTAAAAATATTTTGGTGAAAAACAGCCACAACTCACTTAATTTTCAAGGTATAGCTACCAAAGTTATACATAATAATTTTAAGGCAATTTTACATCATGTGTCAAATTTTTAGAGATATAACTCAATAAATTCAAAAATCCTGGCTTAAACACTTTTTTTCTTAAAATTTAAAATATTTCGAGATTCAAGTTTCGTGTGCCCACAAAATCAGGCTCATATGAAACTTCAGGTATTAAAGTATCAGTATACCAAGTTATAGAGATAAGGAAAAATAATTTCTCTTTTTTCAGCTTAAACACTTCCAAATTCACTGTCTTGAAGCTCCCAGTTCCATCACCCATAACCACAAAAATAACCACAAACTCACAAAATTATTTTGTCTGTATGTTAATATGACATTAAGGGTGGCCGCATACCGCCTACGCAATTTTTTGTTGATGGTTGCTATGCATGATTACTACTATTATATACTTCCAGGGGCTTCTCCACTACAACACAAGGACAAAGTACCTGCCGAAGGAGTTGCTCACTAATTATAGAGCCAATCTGGAGGAAATATCGGGGCCTGGTTATAAAACTTTGTAGCACTTTTTTGGAGCAGTGCGGTAAGTTGGAGCTCCGCAATTTGGTGCACTACTAGCCGAGCCGATACTCTACTGCAAGACAACGAGTTCTTATCCATTTCAATATTACTTTATGATTTATTCGCAATTTTTTCTATTTATAAGATATTGAAAATTCTCATTATGGTGCAGTTCATTTTTTTTTGGTTTACCCGTGTGTAAAATTTTTGTGTCGTTCTCATTATTAGATTCCAAGAAAAACTCATACAAAATTTGGAACTTTAATTCCACTCGCAATTCTTAAGAAATAGCCCCACCCCCATATCTCGTACTACGAGTACGCGAGCAATTTTTTTTCAATTCGTTTGTATTGGTTCTAAAAAGAGCCCGACTATATCAAGAGTGAACAAACATCAACACAACAATAACAAGAGAGTCAGAAGAGAGAGCAGTTTATTGGAGATAGCCATAGGTGAAGGTATTAGATCTGCGCAGCTTGGGAAGTCTTTGCTCCGCAGAAATAGAGCCTGGTGGATCCATCCACTTGAGTTCAGGTGCGCTGGGTCCGGAGAACGGCTACTGGAGGAGAGGCAGCCTGGTGCACCTTGCCGCGTGAGCTCAGACGACGTATGGAGAGTTTCTGTAAACGAATATGAGACAACAAGAAGCTAAACTAAAACACCACAGCTTCGCAAAGTATACTTCTGCTACTAATGCGCGATTGTTTCTTCTCGCGTGTTATCGAATGGTGGGGTATTGGCGGGGGAATAAATTAATGTCCGGATCTACAGGCAGTGCGCTGCTATGTGTGGCTACCCTTAATGTATAACAATACAAATTTTTAGCTTTCTATTACACATACTTGAGAAATTATAGCAGAATTAGCAACCTTAACCAAAAAGCTAAAGAATCCACTCTTTAAGCTGGAAGCACTGTAGTTTGTGAGTAACTCTAGGTGTAAAGTTGGCCTTAAAACTATCTAGGGGCTCCCCACACTCCCAGCTGATATTTTAGCAGCTGTTCTAACCTGGTTGGGTAGGCTCCACTAGAGTAAGGTAGCTGTAAAAAACCCTGAAAACTGGTAAGCCAGGTCAGTTGCTATAACTACTGGGGTAATGAGCTTGCTCAATACAGCCATGAGATAACACTATGTGATAATGTGAGTTATCTCACATTCACCCTACCTAAAGATAACTTTGTGAAGATATCTAGCATTAAATAAATAATTTTATTGCATGCTATAATTTGATTTTTATAGGAGTTTTTTTTTGTCAGAAATGTATAATCCTTGCATCTTATATGCTGAAAACTTCTTGAGTTATATCTCAGGTTTTTTCTCATGTAACAAATAATGTTTTACAGTTTGGTCAGTAGGAGAAATGCACAAAAAATGAAGCAACACATTGTTTGCATCACAGTTAATTTAGATAACTATGAATAAATAGCTATTGGCTTCTCTTTTCTCGTTATCGTCTTCATGTTTTTCTGCAATTCTATTTCTTAACTCTTTTCACTTTTGACTTCCTCTAGCTTCATTGATTTGATGAGCTTTATAATAAAAAAAATGAATTTGCATTTTAAAAGATTTGTTGCGCACAATCGTCATAAATTCAATACATTCAGACTGATTAACACAAAATGGTATAAATGAATTAACAAACGAGGTCACTCAACACAGTTTTTACTACATAGTGTTTTATGTAGTTTATTTAAAAATCTTTGAAAGATCTTCATGGCATAGACCATACTCATTTACATTATCAAGGAATTCTGTGTCGATGAACAGAACGGACGCAACAGCCACATTCCGGGAGGCCTCTGTCTTTTTCTGGAATGACTGTCTAGATTCTCCTGAGTCATAAAATCGTGACATGGCTTTCCACATTCTAGACATCTCCCCTTCTGCTGCTTCTTTGTCAACCCTGTATTCAGGCTTGCTGAGCTCACCATCCAAGGGTTTGTCTTTGATCTGCACAGTTGACCCATAGTTCTTGTAAGACAAAGGATTGACGTACACCTTCACTATGACACACCAGTGAGAGTCACCTTTCTGAATTCTCTCTGAATAGCATGGATGAGATGCATACAAGATACTGGGTGACACGAAGATGGCTTTAGACCAGTTTTGAACTCCGGCGTAATTCATCTCCAGGGAGAAATGGTTTGAGGGTGGCTTGATTTGTTCTCCATCTGGCAATTCAGCTCCACTTGGCAGCAATCCATAGGCAAGTATAGACCTCACATATTTCTGCTTGGTGCCATGGTAAGCAACTTCCCAGTTCTGTTGGATCATGCTCCATTGAAACTGTGTAGCTAGATCAGTTTCTCTCATGCTACGAACAACTTCAGCACCAATTTCTTTGCCGTCATAGACGATGGGGTGGATCCCTTTGGTAGTTGTAGTGGACGCGAAAAAAGTGACTGTCGCTTTGAGCGAATCACTTGAGAAACTCTCAAAGACTTTTTTCACGTCACTATCAGCTTCGTCCAGCGGAGTGTTTCCATAAATGTTCTTCAAAGTCATGTCAGCCCCATAGATAAGAAGCATAGTGACTATGTTTTTTTGGTTATAGAAGGAAGCTACATGAAGTGGAGTGCTGTCATCTCTTTGCCTGTGGTTCACATCAGCTCCTTTCTGCACTAATGCTTCTACAATATCCTCATATCCACTGCGTGCAGCTACATACAGAACTGTGCGCTGGTTTCCATGAACTGAACATGTCAGGCTAGAGTCCATGGCAATCTCAGCCAACACTTTGTCTTTATGGCCGATAGTAGCATAAAAGAATATATCAGGCCTAGTAATAAAATACGTTGTGTCCTTCTTCTCATATCGACAGCCTGTTGAAGTGATCATATCGTAGGCAAGGGATGCCATAGCTCGACTTTGCCTTTGTGGGTTATTCAATTCCTTAATCACGGCTCGTTTGGTGACTGAAGGAGTTGCTGATGGGGGAATTTCAAGTTGCTGGAATGGATCCATACACACAGGGACTTCAACTGTTTCTCCATCACTAGTGGTATATTCCAGGGACATCTTGACATAAAAACGAGTGTCAATTGCTCAGTAAATGGTGGAGACTGTTGTATATTAACTGTAACTCTGTCCACAGTTTTGATGTGTCACTGAACTATTTCTTGGAGCTTACTGTATCACTCTTTGTTTGTGGGTTGTAAGTCCACAAGCAGGTGTTTAGTCGAAAGACCAGTCTGACAGACACCAGTGGGCAGTGATGTAGTGACTCTGTCACAATTTGATGTTAACCATTTTTATTAGATTGACAATTCTGAAAAAAAAAAGTGATCTCAGGCCATATGGTACATAACTGATGCTCAGGAAACAAGGAAGTGAAACATAATTAGAATAGGTCGGAAACCCAAACACTCTTTTTATGGAAATAGAATGTACAGTAGGGGTCAAAAAAAAGTTCCCATAGTGACTTTTTAGAGACTAATAGAAAAATAGTCTCTAGGGTAAGGAGACTTTTTAATGACTTTTTATCAACCAATGCCACTACACAAGTCACCAGCTGCTGAACCAACTTTTAAAGTCAGTTGTTGTTTTTTTTAAACTGTTAGCAGCCTAGTTTTAATCTGATTTTGCAGCTTCTACACACCAAGCAGGTGCTGCCCTGTATTTGTTTAACCACAATAACTGAAGTGTGCTCAAGAAGGGTTCTGCCCCTAACAGTAAAAAAGTCAGACTCAGAAAGGTTGCTAGAGAAAAAAGTCTCAGTAAAAGGTCGCTACAAAAAAAAATTGCCAAAAAAGTCGGGCTAAAAGTTGCACAAAAAAAAATCAGGGCTAAAAGTTGCACAAAAAAAAATCAGTACAGACTTTAGAAAGTCCTTAAAACGACTCAATGGGAACTTTTATTTTACCCCTACTGTAGGAAAAAGTTACATAACTATAGTGTAGATTATTTTAAAAGATGCGCCAAACCCATGCTCTTTCTGTGTGCACGTATGTGTGTGTGCATGTACGTATATGTATGTATGTATGTATGTATGTATTATGTATGTTAATGTATGTATACTTTATGGAAGTGATGCAATAAAATCACATGACTGTCACTTGACCCCGTACTATTTATAACAGGTGTCATTTGGTCTGTATAATGGTGTTCACATAGTTGGTGTTAGTGTAATATATATTTTTTAATAATGAATAAATAAAGACTTTTTGCAAACAAAATTAAGGTTCAAGTGTGCACACATGTTGAGTTAGCCAGAGGATATCTCCTGAATATATTTTGTTAAAATTATAGTATTTGTGATTCGAGTTTTAATGCAATTCATAACTGATAGGCAAGCAGCGTATGGTGTGGTTATATTGGTGGGTAGGGATTTCCCTATAGAACTTCCATAAAAGGAGTGCTTTAAATAAACACACAAAAGCAAAAAAATAAATAAAATAAAAAATATTGCTGAAATAACAACTGGGAAGAGCTGGAGAAAGACATCACTTGTGCCATCTGCCATGAACACTACGCAGAGCCAAGGGTCCTGCCTTGCCTCCATTACTATTGCAAGGAATGTGTAGTGAATCTGAACCTAAAGACAGCCATTGGTCAACCTTTCTTCTGTCCTGAGTGCCGCTGTGAGGTCAGCTTAGTTGAAGGGGGCGTGGACAGACTCAAGACAGCTTTCTTTGTGCACCACCTGAATCTTCTCATTTCATTCTGAGTTGATTTCATGATAGGGTTAGCTTAAAATGTGAAGCCTGCGAGTCTGAGGATAATGTAGCAAGTCGCAAATGTGCTGTCTTCATCTGCAAGAGTTGTGAGGATTCCCACCAAAGGATGAAGAAACTATTCAAAGGTCATGAAGTTGTTTCTATCAGTGACCTTGAACAAGGTAAGGCTGAACTGGACATGGTTTTAAAGGAAAAAGTAGCACCTATGAAATGCAAAATACACAAGAAATCGCTTAAACTTTACTGCTTTGACTGCGATGATGTCATTTTCCAGTTTTGTACATTGAAGGATCACCGAGATCACAGCTTCGACTTCAACGTGATAACTGCACCCAAGATAAAGAAAGGTGTGAAGGTGTAGTCATAATTTAATTAGTGGCCCCTCCAGACTAGTGGAAATTTGTATGTGTAGTGCATAGTGGATTTATTATTCATTTGATATCAGATAAAAATCACTCGTCTGATAGGCCAAATTTATGCTTGTTCATGCAATACTCATGTAAAAACTGTGCCAACAGACTCATGATATTCTGTATTATTAGGTACTAAACAGAGCCTGATAACTGTTGCCACATAGAAAATGCATTAAAGTAAACAGGATGTGGCTTAGGGCAATATTTTTCCATATCACCTGTGTTCATAGTTATTACGTTGGGTTATTACGTCCCCCTAGGTTATAGAATTGTTACCAAGGTATTCGCGCATGAGCAGTACCTAATAAATTTATTATCCATTGGATACCCGAGAATATCACTCGTCTGATTGGCGGTATTTACGCTTGTGCCTGCGGCACTCGCGTAAATACTAAGCCAACGGACTCGTGATATTCTCCTGTATCAAATGAATAATATATATGTATCAAATAATATATAACTCAGATATTCTTGGGTATCAAAATATATATTTTGTTGATTGTTTCTTCTTTTTTTCTTTGTTTTTTGCTTCCTAATTTAATCTTATATAAATTGAAAGTCCAGCTACTGTAATACAGTACTATAATAAAATGAATATGAAAACAATACTACAATCAAACAACATTACAACAATCTCATTTTGAGTACTCATTAAAATATTTCTCTAAGTTTGTCATGAGTAAGACCATACTTTCTTACATTACTACGAAATGTTGAATCAATAAACAAAACTGAGGTGACAACGACATTGCGAGATATTTCAGGATCTGTAGTCGTATGCAGACGAGCAAAGACTCGGAAAATGCTATCATCTACTGATGAATCTTCTACTCGATACTCTGTGTTATTGGGTTCACCCTCGATAGGTTCCTCCTTAAACAAAGTAGTAGGATTGTAGGATTTGTAAGAAGAAGGGTTTATGTGGACCTTCACTACGATGCACCATCTAGATTCATCTCTTGTGGCATATTCAGAATAGCATTGATGAGAGGCATACATGATACTGGGTGAAACGAATATGGCCCTTGCCCAGTCGTCGACTCCAGCATAGTTTTTCCCAAGCTGAAAGTGATTTGGTGGTGGCTTAATTATTTCTCCATTGGGAAGTTTGGCTCCACTTGGTAGCAGCCCATATTTGAGTATGGATTGTATATACTTCAGTTGTGTGCCATGGTAAGCAACTTCCCAGTCCTTGTTTATTATTCTCCACTGACTTTGGGTTATTCTGTCTGTGCACGCTGGGCTTCGGAAAATTTCAGCTCCAATTTTTTTCCTGTTGTATATAATTGGTCGAGTTCTTTCTGTAAGTGCTGAGGAGTTAAAGAAAGTAATTGTGGCTTCAAACGGATTCTTTTTATAATCCTCAAATATTTTTTTAATGAGACTGGAAGATTCTTCAACTGGAGTGTTTTTATGGTTATTCTTGAGTGTAGGATCTGCCCCATACACTAGAAGTACATTCACTATTTCACTTTGGCCATAGAAAGCTGCTACATGAAGAGGAGTACTGTTGTCTATCTGCCTGTGGTTCACATTAGCTCCCTTTCGTACCAATGTTTCAACGAGGTCATCAAATCCACAACGTGCTGCTAAATATAGAACAGTTCTTTTCTTAGGGTCAATAGCCCCCAAGAGATCAGTGTTTCTGTCTATCTCAGTGATAACCTTTTCCTTGTCTCCAATTGCAGCATAATAGAAGATGTCTTTTCTTTTAACTTTATACACAGTGCCTTTCTTCTCATAGTGTGTTCCTGAAGAAGTAATCATATGATAGGCTTAAGGAAGCCATGGCACGATCTTGTCTCTTAGGCTTAGCCATCTCTCTTAGCACAGATCTCTTAGTCACATCATGGCTAGCTGTGGAAAGAATATCAAGTTGTCTGAAAGGATCCATACTACCAGGAACTCTTATGGTCTCCCCATCACTGGTCCTATATTCAGTAGACATTGTTTTTGGTGACTAATGTTGAACTAAGAAGTTTATCAAGAAAATTTTCAGCCTATCAAAATTTGGTATCACTATGTGTGGTCTCTCAGGTTATGTATTTGGTTAGGAATAAGGTATTCATCAGTCATGGTTATAGTTTTGTTAATATGATAGTTCCTATTGACAGTTATAGTAGAGAAGGAAATAGCCAAATTGGGTAGTTGTGAACAACAAAAATTGTACCTATTCGTCCTGAATATTATTTTAATTATATAACAACACATTTTTACTAGTTGGGATTTAATGATATATATATACACACATATATAAATATATATATATATATATGTATGTATGTATATATATATGTATGTATGTGTGTGTGTATGTATAATGACATGTGAGAGTTGTGTCAGATGAAACGAGTTGGGTGGTGTGGTTGTATGCTACACCAAAAATGAGTCAGTGACTAGTTTGGAGTGAATTCACCAGGGTAATTCCAGAGCGATTACATTGTGAAACCTTACAATCTGTGCTACCATTATGTTTGCAGAATTTTAATTTCGGAAGTAGTAGAGTGCAGTAGTCATTGCAAGAGCATAGTGCAGCCAGCGTGGTGAATGGTGCAATTGTCTGTATTAAATTTATCTACAACATGCATGTAGCTTTTGAAAAGTAAGACCTTGCTTCTTCACTTCTTTTCTGAAGCTTGTTTTGAGAAATAAAACTGAAGCGACTACCACATTTCTTGATTTTTCAGATTCTAAGCGTCCTACGTTAATGTAGAACTGATGCCACCCCGTCAAATCCGACAAATCCTCTTTTCTGGGTTTGTCTATTCGATACTCCAGCTCGTTAGGCTCGCCATCGATGGGATCTTCCTAGGATAAGCTGTAGGTATGTATTCCTTGTATGCAGAAGGATTCACGTAAACCTTCAAGACCACACACCACTGAGCATCGCCACTCCCACAATACTCAGCGTAAGCAGGGTGAAAAGCGTACATGACACTCGGCGAGGCTAATATAGCTTTAGCCCAGTTGTCAACTCCGTGGCAAGTTTTATTTAATTTGATATGCCCAGATGGTGGTTTTTATGTTTTATTTTGCTGGGGAGATGACTTCCGCTAAGTATCAACCCGTGGGTTAATATTGAATTGACATGCCTGAGTTGGGTACCATGGAAAGCTACTTCCCATGTTTTGTCCATGTCCTCCCATTCAAGTTTGGTGTGGTAATCTAACGGTGACATACTACGAAATATTTCATACCCAATGAGTTTTCCAGGGATGTAGATACACTTCATCTTTTGAGATGTTGTATGAAAAAAATATTCTTCTGCCAACTTTACAGGTTCCTTGTGGAACACATCAAATATCTTTCTTGCATTCACGAAAGCTTCGTCATAGGGTGTGTTACCGTAGTTGTTTTTTTCGAGTAGGGTCAGCGCCATAAACAAGTAGCATTCGAACAACATCAGACTGGCCGAAGTAGGCAGCAGCATGGAGTGGAGTGCTGTTGATATTCTGTTTTTTATTTAAATCAGCTCCTTTTTGTATTAATAGCTCCACGATATCTTTGAATCCACCACGGGCTGCTAAATACATTGGCGTACGGTTACAGTCATCAACGGCATCTATGAGACTGGCATTTCTGGCAATCTTAGCAGCAACTCCCTCTTTGTAGCCCAATGCTGCCGGTACAAAAATGTCGGCATTTTTTATGTAATACTTATTGCCTTTCTGTAGGTACTTGCTGGGTGATGTAAGCATATGGTAGGCTAGGGATGCCTTTGCTCGTTCTTGCGGCTTTGAGTTTGCCGTTAAGTTTCTCTTCAGAGCCCCGTTTTGAAAAATCGCCATCACGCGATGATTTCGGAGGAATGCCAAGTACACTGAGTGGATCTATACTTTCAGGAATGAACACTTTCTCTCCTTTGCTTGTAGTATATTCTATTGGCATGTTGTTGTTCTAATAATATAAGAAGTAAGCAAAGCTTCTTTCTTTTCTTTTTTCTTTTTCTTATTTTTCTATTCTTAAGTGCTGCTGACTGGTTGGGATTTTTCATACACATGGAATAACCATGCTTTATACCTTTATGATGCAGGAAGTTTATGCTGTTAACTGGTATGAGATTTTACCAGGGGAATTCCTAGTGTGAATGTCACATTACCTACTTAAGTACTCTCTCCCTCTAGAGGGAATTAATGGTCAACTGCTATTATACTGTTTTGCATGAATTAAGCTAAAATATAAATTATGTAGTAACAATACTGTAGTTTTAACTAGGCAGGCTCGCTCGCCATTTGTGCTCAAGCACACCACTAGTCTTAATAGTAGTTATAACGCACAATACTTTCACACAACTGAACATACCTCGCAAGACTTACCTCTGTGGTTCGTCTAGTGGACAATGAATTTTCAAGTAAATACTGTTGCTAGGGCTTATAACTGTGGCAAATAGCGTATTATCTTACCACCGACACTAACTCGAATAGAAATGGAGCTCCCATAAGTTTTTGAGTTTTAACTGCACCCGCAAAACAATTCACAGCGGTAAACAATTCAATTTCTAATGTGATACGGGTAATGATCGCTAAACCGCGGGATTCTGTTTAGTGAAGTTTGGGACGGGGTCGATCACGGAGCGAACACAAAAATACGCGAGGGTCAAAGTACAAAATGACATACGTATGTTTACACATATATATAAACTAGCTTACTTCATGCAAACACTACAATAGCAGTTATGACCTTTTATTTCAGCAAACAAATACAAAATCACTCTCTTACCTGATTAATGGTAACTTTTGTAGTATCAAGCATCTGCCATTCTGATAATCTCAATCACCAGTATCTCTTGAACAAGCTCTCAGCTACGATAAAAAAATTAACCAGTGTTATTATTTGTAATTTTAACCAACAAATATGGAATTACTACTTACCTCAATTTCCTGAGCATTGATAACTTCTGTAGTATCAAATATAAGTTACTTTGACTATCTGAATTACCGTGAATTCTTGACAACAAGTTCTCACCCACAAAAACAAAAGACAATCAATTTTAGCACACAAATACTATCCTAAAACAACACTGCACAGATATGGTCAATGGTTGTACAAAGGCTGTCACTAGTATGACTACATTGCATGCAGGTTGTCAGTGTGTGGCTATACTACAGCATTGAAATCGACGATAAAGTTGTCCTAGCTGTGTACTGCCTCATCACGAGTATGTTGCCATGGGGAAACAGTCACACCCATTATGGGTGTATGCAAGGAAACTATACTTTGAACAATTACACATAATAGTTGTTTGATGAGTACAATAATTGGCGAGCGAGCGAGACAGTATTAGGGGTGGATAATGAAAATCGGGTATATGTTATATGTATGTATGGATGGTACGTATGCCCTTTAAACGCGCGCGCGGGCAACTTTTTTCTCCAAAAGATACACGGCTTTTTAAGCTTGACCCCAGTTTATTCTGAAACTACGGCATTAAGCAAGCCTTACTTTATAACTAAGCGCAGAAGTGTTAAAAAATTCCTGCGAAAAAGCTTGCTTTTCAAGAAACAAAAAGTTGATTCGACCGGTTACTATAGACCCTTTTCCAGACTTAATTTCAAAACTTCTCCGTTTTAGGGGGGATACGGAGTGTCGATTGTTGGTTGTCAAAAGTCATTGGTAGTCAGAATGCCATAGTATTAATGCTAAGAAAGCTACTACTACTCTAGGGAAGATGAGGTGAGTACGTAATTCCATATTTGTTAGCTAAATATGCACAAATAACTCTGGCCTTTCTTTTTTGTAGCTAAGAGCTTGTTGTAAACAGTGACTGGTAAATTCAAATAGTCAGAATGGCTCAAAATTGGTACTACAAAAGTTACCACTGCTCAAGAAAATGAGGTAAGAAAGTAATTTTAGCCAAGTAAACAATCTAGTATAAAATTGTATGTTAAAATTTCAACAGGGCATACTTTCTTCAGAGATAAACTTTTTTATTTTAACACTTTTTTGTTTAACTATTCAAATACTATGAGGGACAGTCAGTTAACATGAACTTACTGAGAGGTAACATCAGCTTTTCGTTGTCTGTATAGAAGTGTGTGTGTGTGTGTTAGTTTGTGATTTTTAAACAAGTTGAACAACTGTACACAGGAGCATGGCAAAATAACTATAGTATGTCCAAGTTGAGTTGGCACGACCGCAACGCACGGTAAACGAGGAATGCACTGGTAAAAAACCAGAAGCAATTTAGTGAACTATTTGCAATTGACGTGCAAGTAAAGCAACGTTCACGTGAAAAGGGACGGCTACTCGAGTGCGCATTATTAATGCAATAACTTTTGCTTGAGTTTAGTCAAGGCCATCTTGCGGTTCTAAATAGTTATTTCCTGGCTGTTCTGTTCACAGGTACGCACCTAGAGAGAAGAACCTGAAGGAGTGAAATTACCAGCCACAGAAGACTAAGGCGGCCCAGTATTGTAAACTTTTTGGGAGTATTTAAATATCCACGGTATCTACCTGTGAGAGTTCTGCTGTAGTTCACAAGGATGACACTATTGTTCTTGTTTGAAATTTGTACTATTGTTCAAGCTTAATTTTTATTGTCAATTATTTCATTAATATATATACTCACTGATCACAATACAATTAAATTATCACAACCATTAATATTTACAGAACAAGTAGTACAGAAATAAGAATGATAATGAAAAGCTTCTTTGGTAGTTAATCCCGAAGTGAAGGTGGAGTCACTCAGAACTGCCACAATAAATCTGGAAGGAAAAAACATTAGTGGAAGGGTAAGAAATCCGTATAAAAACAGATCTAACAATCACACAATTGGGATATGCTTGATTTACAATAGCTTATTACGGACACTACAGCTATATTACACTCTGCTAGCTAAATGTTGGCATTATTTCTATTTATAGCTTGGCATTAGTTTAAACAGGTATAAAAATTAAACCTACCTGCATATTAGACTCAGTATCCTAGACGCAACAACTAAAGACCCTTTGGCGCCCATAGCTTACACTAGTAATGGAATACAAGGCTAGAAAATATTCACCAGAGAAGGGACGCGAAAAAAGGGTCTGTAGACAATCATGCACCTTGGCTGTTCAAGAGGAATGTGGTAGTGGTTATCTAATTACTGTGCCCACAATTTGCACGACGTGCTGACCCGAACACAACCACAGAGTATTTTGCGCTGGCGCAGCAACCACCAATATTGGTAGTTCAGTAACATGGACTTCATTATGTACACTTTTATTAAGATGCCCACTCATTTTACCGAGGGCTGCCTAGGAGACGAACAAAAATTGTTAACTAACCACATCCCAAAATGTTGGCTCCAGAGCAGCCAAGGTGCATGATTGTCTCCAGACCCTTTCTCTGCCTAGCGGTTAGGTAAAGGGTCTGGCTACACCAGACTAAGAAGGGACAAATTCGTTGTTTACAAGCTCATTGAAAACTTTACACTTCATCGATTGCACCGAACCGCACGTGACAAAATCCTGCCACGTGTAGAGCGGGAAAGCTGTGGTTTTTTCAATTCCCATAGACTTTTGTATTGAGTTGAATAGCACTTTCCCTCCAGTTTTGGAGTTTACTGAGGGAATCTTTTTAACCGCTTCAGCACGAACTTTCCAATGGTGCAAACCCTGGATGCATAGCTGCTTCTGTTCTAGTTATTCAAGTTTTACTTGTGGCCAACTCAACTTGGACATACTATAAAGCTTTTGGCACCTGAGATAGAATTTTCAGATATGTAGTTAGATGTATTGTAATACAAATATAGTAGTGATGTATCTGTCATCCCTCACCTCTCTCCATTCCTAGTTTACTTTGCCATGTGCTTTCTCATTATTAATGTTATAGAGAACAAACATACAGTATACACATTCAAAGTTAAAGCAATAGCAGTGTTACATAGTGTTATAAAATACACACTGGCAAAGAAGTTCAACAATATGTTACTGTTATACTACATAAATTATTAAGTAATAATGAGTACGCTTGTTTACTTTAAAAGTCAAGTTTTAAAATGACATATAAGGTATAACGTCACTGATCAAACAGTCGTTTGAGGTCTTGATGTGTAAGGGCGTAGTCTCTTACTTTTTTGCGAAACTTTGTGCTAATGAATAAAATAGATTTGACCACTACATTTCTTTCAACTTCCATGGCGGATAACAAATTGGCAAACATCCTAACCCAATCCAGACTAGTAGAAGGTCTATCTTCAATTTTCTTCTCTATTCGATATTCCAGCTTGCTAGGCTCACCTCTGATGGGCAGTTCTTTGGGAGTAGCAGTTGAAGCATGCTCAGTATAAGAGGAGGGATTGACATACACTTTCACTACCACGCACCACTGAGAGTCGCCACTCCCACAGTACTCTGAATAGGCTGCATGAGAGGCACACATGATACTTGGAGAGACAAATATGGCTTTGGCCCATTTGGGGATTCCACTGACTGTTTCATTAAGAGCAATGTGGCCAGACGGAGGTGTGATTTTGTCTCCACCTGGAAGTTTACTACCACTGGGCAATAATCCATGGGTTAATATTGACTTGAGGTACCTCAGTTTAGTGCCATGGTAAGCCACTTCCCATGTCTTCTCTATAGAATCCCATTGATCTTCCGTGAAAGGATCTAACTTTGATGTGTCACGAACTAATTCAAAACCGATTGGTGTTCCTCTATAAGTCTTGATGAATTTCTTTTTCACAAGATCGAAAGAGTAAAAATACTTTACTGAAGATTCCCAGGGAGCTCTCCTGAACTCGTCAAATACTTTCCTTGTTTGTCCGGAAGATTCGCCATAGGAAGTGTTGCCATGGTCATTTTTTAGAGTAGGATCGGCTCCATAGGCAAGTAACATCGCAACTATATCAGACTGGTTGTAGTATGCAGCCACGTGGAGAGGAGTGCTGTTGTCCTTCTGTTTGTGATTCACATCTGCTTCTTTCTGTATTAACAGTTCAACAATATCTCCAAATCCACCACGTGCGGCCAAGTACATCACAGTACGCTTGCATTCATCCACCGAATTCACAAGACTGGTATCTCTGTCAATTTTATCAACCACTCCCTTTTTGTGCCCCATAGCAGCAAAGGTAAAAATGTCACTGTCACTTACATAGTACATGCTGCCTCTCTTCGTGTACTTCCCCGGTGAAGTGATCATGTGATAGGCAAGGGATGCCAAGGCTCTGTCTTGTCGCTTTGGCTTGCTAATTTCTCTCATGAGTGCCTTCTTTGTTTCAGGAGGCAAAGCAGAAGAAGAAATCCCCAGTTGACTGAATGGGTTGATTTTTTCTGGAATAACAACTTTCTCCCCATTACTAGCTATGTATTCCACAGACATTTTGAACTATTGCAAAAGTAGCAGACCTTTTTACTCAAGTGTCCCAAGATATGTTGATGCATTCAAGTGCTGGTAAAACTATACATGTACAGTAGTTTATACAGGGATGTTAGTTTTGATAAGGTAGCCGATCCTGCTTCCTGTTTAAGTGGGGTAGGACCATAAGACCTCGATTGTGTCGTCATTCTGAGTAGTTATGTAAACTGGCATGTGTGTCTGATAGTTTAGGCCAAATATAGAAATTAACTTGTAATGTTTTGTGTACTTGAATTCAAAATCTCTTTTTAAAACGTGTGTTGCATTCAAACCCCATTGTGAAACATGAAACATTTACTATAGCACAATGTTTAAACAGTGTTAGTATGCTCACACAGCCATAAAAACACTTACTTGTTGTCATGCTTGCTTATGTCATCGAGACAAAAAAAAAAGGATTTGTTCTGGATGGTGAGCTGTAGCCTTGATAGTTTACTTAACTTGAGAAGTTTCCTTAAATGATCATGAGGCTGTTTTGTTAACTGGTTGTTTTTTTTTGTTTTTTTGTTGTTTTTGTAAAATTTCTGAACTTTTTCAAGTTGTTAGCGATGTTGATAGCATTAAAAAAAAATCATAAGGATTATATAAGATCATTTTTGTGTTCATCGTAAGAATCCATCTGGACATTTTGCCCTCCCATGCACATTTCTCAAAAGCCAGCTTATAGCTGAGATCTTACAGTCTGTTTAGAGACTGGTGATGTACTTAACTGTATAATTAACTTCTACTTTGACAATTATGGTGGAAATGTCCTCTTCCATCCTCTTTTATGAAATCATGTTGGATCATGGTAGATATTATTGAACAAATGATGTTTAGCAAAAGAGGAAGACCATATGTTTAAATTTCTGGCACTTGTTAGTTTTGTGGCAAATTTATTAACCTGTCAATAATATGTTTATGTTTGTTGTGACAAGTCAGGAAGTATTGTTTTCATAAATTTATAATAATTATTTTAGTGCAATAAACTATGTCCAATGACTGTTGCCCCACGCATTAAAGTAAATAGAAATATCATCTAAGTTCTTCATTATTGCATGTGGTTATTACATATGGTTATTTTATCCTCCCAAGTTGTAGCACTCTTCCTTTATTATTATTATTATTATTTTTTTTTTTTTTTGTATACAAGCCTGTATCCTTATCGAAGTCTTCCGTCTAATATGTCAGAATGGGATGAATTCACGTGTGGGAGGTTCAATAGGAGGGGCACTCTGTGTGGGAGGTGTAAAGATGGCTACTACACTAGTGTATATTCCTATGCCCTCACATGTGTCAAGTGCCTAGATGGATCCTCTACTGGTGGAAATTTGTATGTGTACAATATTTGTTTGCTACTTGGTAACTAAGGCTATAGTTGCTAAGTTCTAAAATAGATAGACAACGAAATTTCTGGATCTACCGCCCGCCAAACCCCTTGCCCTCGGACCACCTAGTACTGGCCTCACTGTGCTTAGGACGCTACAGCCCACAGTCTTCAGGAAAGGAGGGGGGCTAGGGCTCAGTGGGCAGTACATCCCGTAGTGTCGTTATAAATCTATTATTTAGACAATGCAGGATTATTCAGCTAGAGTGCTGGGTTGCACTACTGGTGCCCAGGTGGTGTGGTATGTGAGAGCAAAGCCACTGTTGGTGAGCTTGCAACCACATAGTTTACAGTGGTATGCAAGCTCACACGCCACATGAAACAAGGGTCATCAAATCCCCTGGGATGGGGTGGTACGGCTCACGTGAGATACACAACAATCTTGTCAATCTATTAACTTCAAGGGAGAAAGAGTCAATATGTCTACTGAATACAGGACCAGTGATGGGGAGACAGTTAAATTTCCAGGTAAATGGATCCTTTCAAACAACTAGGCATTCCTTCCACAGCTAGTCCTGAAGAGACTAAGAGGTATGTGCTGAGAGAAATGGCAAAGCCAAGCAGGCAGGATCGTGCCATGGCATCCCTTGCCTACCATATGATTACTTCTTCGGGAGCTTGTTATGAGAAGAAAGATACTGTTTATCATGTTAAAAAGAAAGACATATTCTACTATGCAGCAATTGGGGACAAGGAAAAAGTTATTAAAGAGATAGACAATAACTCTGAACTCTCGGGTGCAAGTGATACTAAGAAGCGGACAGTTCTTTATTTAGCAGCACGTTGCGGGTTTGATGACCTTATTGAAACTTTGGCACGAAAGGGAGCTAATGTGAATCACAGGCAGATAGACAACAGTACTCCTCTTCATGTAGCAGCTTTCTATGGCCAGTACAATATTGTTAAAATACTCCTTGTGTATGGGGCAGACCCTACCCTCAAGAATAATGCTGGAAACACTCCACTTGATGAATCTTCTTGGTACATAAAGCAAGCATTTGAAGATTACAAAATAAGTCCACTACAAGCTCATGGTACTTTCTTTGAGTCTACAACACTCACAAAAAAATAGTCGAAAAATTATGTACAGGGAGAAAATCATTGGAACTGAAATATACCGAAACACACAGCATCTTGATTCTGTTACTAGGCGACAGTGGGAAACCATACAAGAGGAGTGGGAAGTAGCTTACCATGGCACAAGACTCAAGTACTTGCAGTCTATTCTAAGATATGGACTTCTTCCCAGTGGTGCCCAACTCCCCAATGGAGAGTTAATCCAGCCACCATCCAACCATTACCAACTTGGAGCAGCCATTGCTGGAGTTGATGATTGGGCCAGCGCCATATTTGTTTCGCCCAGCATCATGTATGCTTCTCACCCGTGCTACTCTGAGTATATCACATCGGGAGAATTTGGATGGTGCATTGTTGTGAAGGTTCATGTGAACCCATCTTCTTATGCAAAGTACAACCCAACAACTGCTTTTAACGAGAAACCAATCCAGGGTGAACCGAAAAATACTGAACACCGGGTGAGGGAAACATCATTGAAAGAAAGTATTCATCGTGTTTTGTCTCGTTGGTTCTCTTCCACTAAACCTGAAATAGATCGTAATGTTGTCGTGACTTCAGTCTTATTCATCGATTCCACTTTCCGAGGAAATGTGAGAGAATATGGTCTCAGCCATGAAGAACTAAGACGACTGTTTTATTGAAAGTTTCACAATGCAGGAGCAGGAGCTGAACACTTATATCAGACTCTAATCTGTTAGCTTTTTTTTTGTATGTTTTTGTTTTCATAATGAGGAAGTATTCTTAGTTTATACAGCCAACACGATTTATATTACTGGTTTAACTTCTTGTTGAAGTCCTCCTCTCTCACAATTTTGAGGTGTCATCTGGGTGTAATTTTTTCTTAATCTGTAAATCAATTCTTTACAACTCTGTCTACAACCTTTACCTCTTCCTATTTGATTGGTAATCTTACTACTGAACATTCTAGAAGGAACAACAACGTGGTACTCGTGCTGCATCATGGTAGATCTAATTCTTTCTGTACCTTTCTAGTTGACATATCCTTATCAAGATGAAAAATATGAGAAATTATTCTTGTTGAATCAAGCAAAAAAGTTATACTATCAGTAGAATTGTGCACCTCATAGTGAAAACCAGATTTCATTGTGGGGATAAACAGATAAGAATTTTTTAATCATGTTCTGACCAATTTTCAGTCCTTTTGGTTTGGATTTTGATGTAGTTTTACTTTATAGCATAAGTGTCAGTTGTGGTGTGCAGACCATACTGTTCCACATGTCTGTATGAGTGAAGTGATTTGACATATTATAAACTACTAGCAAGTACCCCACCACACAGTGGCTCTTGATATACTAACTTTTGCAAATTAGGAATGGAGTAGCGTAAGGTATTTATTATACCTCTACCACTTGATTTAGTTACATCAGTCTGCTTAATTGCTCACTCACTTTTCTTGACCCATATGTATACATACACCAACGTTGTTGTTGTTACTGATGACTTTATTTTTATACATCCATTCACTACTGCTGCCGAAAATTACTGATGACGCTTGAACGGCACGTTTTGATGATACTTTACCAATCCTGCTTAGCTCATGAACGATGTGTGTGTTCGTGAATAATTCATGAGCTAGCAGGATTGGTACAGGATCGTCAAAACGTGTCATTCATTGTAGCTGCTGAAATGATCCACAAGTAATATTTATTGTGGTATTGTGATTATTCTCCTTAAATTTGTCTTATAATGCAGTAAAATTGTTTCTTACGTTTTGTGGAACCTTCAATATAGCAATTCTTTAGTCTTGCCAAGATCTGTTCTGTTAACTGATTGTGTAATCTAAATTTTTTTAATCTCTCGGCTATAGCTATACCAAATTAAAAGCACTATCTTACACTGTCTAAAAAAAATTCCACTGAAGACGACAGAACTTTTCAATTCTTCTAGGACCTCTTGAAGTCCTCATACCACCTTCTCCAGTAACTTTGAGTCCATAACCTAACAAGTTACCAACCAGGTTGAACCCAGCAATGGTGATAGCCAATTACAATTGGGGGCACATTGAGTAATTGCAATACTGCTGGATGTAAGAGGCATTTATACTCTACCTGTTCTAATAGCTAACGTGATTCCAGATCACATCTGAAGTGAGTACTAATTTTTGCCACTCACTAGATAAGAAGTAATCTAGCTATAATAATACTAGAAATGGTAGATCACTTCTCCATAAACTGGTTCTGAGAATGTGGATTCTCAATGCCTAGAAAGGAGCAATGATTTCTCATTGTGTGAAACCATTTTTATTTATTTTTTCATCGAAAAACCAGAAAGCTACTTAGTGACAGTTTCTGGACATAATCTGGACTTAGCCCACTATGTCTCTCTGATTATATTTTTAATGCTGAATTCTGTTTAAAAGGTCAGATTGTCTTCATTAGTCAAAGGAGCAGCCCTGTTTTCATTTTTATATTGAAGTCTTATAACAAACTTAAGTTTAAAGGAATTTTTTGCTGATGTACAGTGCTTCCAACTTAAAGAGTGGATTTTTTGAAACTACTGTATAGACCCTCACTACAGTAATTTAACATACACATACCTTTTCTTCATCATCCCAACAATGTTTACAATAGTAAAACTGCCTGTTTAGAGAATGGAAAACGGAGAACAGCACTTTTCTCATTCACTCTAATACATTTTACGCCATTTTTTTTTACGTCAAGATTTTGCGGTAGTTCGTCATTAAACGTAACTAGTTAACGAGCTAAGGTCGAACAGTTATTTCCCCGAGCAGTAAGACGGGACTTTCCCTAACTGCAATCGGCTGTATGGATTCTCATCGTTCTACTAGCAGCAGTAAACGAAGTCGAAATCAGTCAGAATTGTTGGCTGGTATATTACTAACTTGGAGCCAAGCCTATCCAAGCGGTCATCTTTTTCAAGAGCTGAAGAAAAGCTGAAGAAGTGTAATACTCCCAAGGCCCAGCATTCGGTATTTTGACAACATCAAGGCGATGCAGTTGGAGTCCTACTGGTTGTGCAGCTCCAGACGGAAGTTAAAACGCTGGCCATGATAGGCAGTAACGCCGTAAAACTTGATACCTAGGGCCAGAGATACAACTGTAGCTAAATCAGCCATACCCGTGTAACAACTAGCGGTAAACTGGCGCCCTTGCACAAATACGCATGCGCTGTTTTGTGACGTCGCGTTTACGTGTACTAAAGGCCCACAACCCGCTCTAAACGTCATCATTTGATGACCCTTACCGTGCGAAAAAATATTTTGGTGAAAAACAGCCACAACTCACTTGATTTTTAAGGTATAGCTACCAAAGTTATACATAATAATTTTAAAGCAATTTTACATCATGTGTCAAATTTATAGAGATATAACACAATAAATTCAAAAATCCTGGCTTAAACACTTTTTTTCTTAAAATTTAAAATATTTCGAGATTCAAATTTCGTGTGCCCACAAAATCTGGCTCATATGAAACTTCAGGTATTAAAGTATCAGTATACCAAGTTATAGAGATAAGGAAAAATAATTTCTCTTATTTCAGCTTAAACACTTCCAAATTCACTGTCTTGAAGCTCCCAGTTCCATCACCTATAACCACAACAATAACCACAAACCCACAAAATTGTTTTGTCTGTATGTTAATATGACATTAATGTATAATAATACAAATTTTTAGCTTTCTATTACACATACTTGAGAAATTATAGCAGAATTAGCAACCTTAACCAAAAAGCTAAAAAATCCACTCTTTAAGCTGGAAGCACTGTACACATACCTTTTCTTCATCATCCCAATAATGTTTACAATAGTAAAACTGCCTGTTTAGATAATGGAAAACATAGAACAGCACTTTTCTCATTCACTCTAATACATTTTACGCCATTTTTTTTGACGTCAAGATTTTGCGGTAGTTCGTCATTAAACGTAGCTAGTTAACTAGTGATGTGCTTGAGCACAAATGGCGAGCAAGCCTAAAGACTATACTATTTTTATACGAATGATTTTGATTCTAACACTGAAGCTACTGAAAATAAGGTCCAGTTTTTTAATTTCACATACAAGGTAAAGGGGTTTCAGTGCCATTGAATTGAAGGAAAATAACAACAACAAAACAATACACGTTATTTAAACGTTTTCTTTGTGATATTCTTTAGCTAAGTAGTAGTTGTAACACACAATGCTTTGACACAACTGGACATGCACCTACACAGACTTACCTTCGCGGTAGTCTAGTGGACAATGTATTTTCAAGTAAATACTGTTGCGCACGGCTTATAACCATGACAAAGAGCATTGACTTACCACCGCCACTAACTCGAATAGAAATGGAAGTCCCTTAAGTTTTCAAGTTTTAACTGCACCTGCAAAAGAATTCAAAACGGTAAACAATTCAATTTCTAGGGTGATACGGGTACTGATTGATAAACAGAGGATTCTGTTTAGTGAAGTTTGGGACGGGGTCGACCACCGAACTAACACAAAAACGCGAGGATCAAAGTACAAAAATGCCTTATGTACGTCCAAACATATATATAAACAAACAAACATCCCCGATTTTTAATTGTGTTACCCCTGTAAGTGTCTCGCTCGCTACGCTCGCTCGCCAATAACAAGCTAAGGTCGAACGGTTATTTTCCTGAACGGTAAGACGGGACTTTCCCTAATTGCAATCGGCTGTATGGATTCTCATCGTTCTACTAGCAGCAGTAAACAAAGTCAAAATCAGTCAGAATTGTTGGCTAGTATACTAGTGATGTGCTTGAGCACAAATGGCGAGCGAGCCTAAAGACTATACTATTTTTATATGAATGATTTTGACTTCTAACACTGAAGCTACTGAAAATAAGGTCCAGTTTTTTTAATTTCGCATACACGGTAAAGGAATTTCAGTGCCATAGTAACAACTCTCTGCAACTGCTTGAATTGAAGGAAAAAAACAATAACAAAACAATACACGTTATTTAAACGTTTTCTTTGTGATATTCTTTAGCTAAGTAGTGGTTGTAACACACAATGTTTTGACACAACTGGACATGCACCTACACAGACTTACCTTAGCGGTAGTCTAGTGGACAATGTATTTTCAAGTAAATACTGTTGTGCACGGCTTATAACCATGACAAAGAGCGCATTGACTTACCACCGCCACTAACTCGAATAGAAATGGAAGTCCCTTAAGTTTTCAAGTATTAACTGCACCCGCAAAAGAATTCAAAATGGTAAACAATTCGATTTCTAGGGTGATACGGGTACTGATTAAACCAGAGGATTCTGTTTAGTGCAATTTGTGACGGGTCGAACACATAACTAACACAAAAACGCGAGGGTCAAAGTACAAAATGACATACGTACGTCCAAACATATATACAAATAAATAAATAAACATCCCCGATTTTCGATTGTGTTACCCCTGTAAGTGTCTTGCTCTCTACGCTCGCTCGCCAATTACTAACTTGGAGCCAAGCCTATCCAAGAGGTCATCATTTTCAAGAGCTGAAGAAAAGCTGAAGGAGTTTAATACTCCCAAGGCTCCCAGCATTCGGTATTCTGACAACATCGGGGCGATGCAGTTGGAGTCCTACGGGTTGTGCAGCTCCAGAAGGAAGCTAAAACGCTGGCCGTGATAGGCAGTAACGCCGTAAAACTTGATACCTAGGGCCTGAGATACAACCGTAGCTAAATCAGCCATACCCCGTGCAACAATTAGCGGTAAACTGGCGCCCTTGCACAAATACGCATGCGCTGTTTTGTGACGTCGCGTTTACGCGTAATAAAGGCCCACAGCCCGCTCTAAACGTCATCATTTGACGACCCTTACCGTGCGTAATTTTTTTTTTGGTGAAAAACAGCCACAACTCACATAATTTTCAAGGTATAGCTACCAAAGTTATACATAATAATTTTAAGGCAATTTTACATCATGTGTCAAATTTTTAGAGATATAACTCAATAAATTCAAAAATCCTGGCTTAAACACTTTTTCTTAAAATTTAAAATATTTTGAGATTCAAATTTCGTGTGCCCACAAAATCTGGCTCATATGAAACTACATAACCACAAACCCACAAAATTGTTTTGTCTGTATGTTAATATGACATTAATGTATAATAATACAAATTTTTAGCTTTCTATTACACATACTTGAGAAATTATAGCAGAATTAGCAACCTTAACCAAAAAGCTAAAAAATCCACTCTTTAAGCTGGAAGCACTGTATGTTAAATGACTATATTCTTGCAAACTTTTGTTTCAGTTAAAGTAATTTTCTTAGCTCGTCATGGTTTAGGCCATAGCTTCTCACATTGCTACGAAATGTGGAGTCGATAAACAGGACTGAAATGACAACTGCATTTCGTGACATCTCGGGTTCTGCGGTAGACAACATACGAGACAATACTCGAAATATTTTATCATCATCTAATCTCTCCTCTACCCGATACTCTGTCAGGTTGGGCTCACCTGTAATGGGTTCTTCCTTGAACAAAGTTGTTGGGTTATAGGCTTTGTAAGAAGTGGGATTTACAAGGGCCTTCACAACGACACACCAACCGGAATTATCTTTTGCTGTGTATTCAGAGTAGCACTGGTGAGAAGCATACATGAAGCTAGGAGATACAAATATAGCCCTTGCCCAATCTTCAACTCCTGCATAAGTGGTTCCAAGCTGGAAGTGATTAGAAGGTGGCTTGATTAATTCTCCATTGGGAAGTTGGGCTCCACTGGGTAGTAGACCATATTGGAAAATAGACTTGATGTACTTAAGCTTGGTTCCGTGGTAAGCAACTTCCCAATTGCGTTTTAACATTCTCCATTTGCTGTTTGTGGTGTGGTCAAGGTGCCATGTGCTTCGGAAAATTTCAGTGCCAATTTTTTTCCCTTTATACATAATTTGTCGCATTCCTTCTGTAAGTGCGGTAGAGTTGAAGAAAATAGTTGTAATTTGAAACGGATTCTTCTTATAATCCTCAAATTCTTTTTTTGTGAGACCGGAAGATTCGTCAATTGGGGTGTTTTTGTGATCATTTTGGAGTGTAGGATCTGCCCCATATACGAGAAGTATTTTCACTATTCGATTTTGGCCATAGAAAGCTGCTACATGAAGAGGAGTACTGTTGACTATCTGCCTGTGGTTCACATCAGCTCCCTTTCGTACCAATGTTTCAACGAGGTCATCGAATCCACAACGTGCTGCTAAATATAGAACAGTTCTTTTATTAGTGTCAGTAGCCCCCAAGAGATCAGTGTTTCTGTCTATCTCAGTGATAACCTTTTCCTTGTCTCCAATTGCAGCATAATAGAAGATGTCTTTTCTTTTAACTTTATACACAGTGCCTTTCTTCTCATAGTGTGTTCCTGAAGAAGTAATCATATGATAGGCTAAGGAAGCCATGGCACGGTCTTGTCTCTTAGGTTTAGCCATCTCTCTTAGCACAGCTCTCTTGGTCACACTGGGGTTAGCTGTTGAAGAAATACCAAGTTGTCTGAAAGGATCCATACTACCAGGAACTCTTATGGTCTCCCCATCACTGGTCCTGTAGTCAGTAGACATTTCCCCCCACTTTTAGCTAGACTACTGAGTCTAACTTTTACAAAACAAGTTCTTTCTCACTTGCTAGATTTTGTCTGTGAAGCTTCCTGTTTCCTGTCTTGTACGTACACACAATATGATGTTGGTCTATACATGACTATATATAGACATTTCCATAGATAGGAACACACAATATGATGTTGGTCTATACATGACTATATATAGACATTTCCATAGATAGGAACATATGTTCTTTCTGTTCCTGAAAACTCATCAAATTTAAACCCAATATTATTAAACTAATATGTGGGACTCAGCAGTTGGTGAAGCCCTCGTGTGTACTCTTTGTGGTAATGGTTGCTATTGGGTTGGGGTTTTGGTAGAACCAGCAGCAGTTATGCATTATTGGTGGCAGAGAGAAGAAACTGACCAAGGAACAGGAAATGTCTTATCTGTGACATTATAGCTGATGTACAGTGAACCATTTTAATTAACTAGTGTGCACACAGTTTTACTAGTTGGAATTTAATGAGACAATGCAATTGGAAAAGTAAAATAGCTCTCCAGCAATACACACACACACACACACATACACACACACACACACACACACACACACACACACACACACATTTATCCCATCCTAGATATCTTCACAATGATATCTTTAGGTACATGACCCGTGAAATAACTCACGATGCTGTATTGCTCCTCGGTACCCTAGTAGCTATAGCAACTGGCCAAACTAGCCTCTTATCCCCAGTTTTTACAGCTACCTTCCTCTGGTGTAGCCTACTCAACCTGGTTATCAGCTGGGGGTGTGGGGAGCCCCTTGAACCAACTTTACCAGTGAGTTACCTAGTTCGCTAACTTTATACCATTAGTTACCAAAAAAACTTCTTCAGTGAAGATATCTAGTGTGGAATAAACCACTTATTACACTCAGGCTGAGTGATATGGCTAGATATTTCACTCTCAGGCTTTATTTTCACTGCCTCTGGCTCATGAAAATAAATTAGCCTGCTCTGTGAAATATTTCACCATATCACACTCTGACTCATGATATGTATGTATGTGTGTATGTATATATGTATATGTGTGTATGTATAATGACATGTGAGAGTTGTGTCAGATGAAACAAGAGTTGGGTGGTGTGGTTGTGTGCTATACCAAAAATGTGTTAGTGACTTGTTTGGAGGGAATTCACCAGGGTAATTCCGGAGTGATTACATTGTGAAACCTTACAAGCTGTGCTACCATTACGTTTGCAGAAATTTAATTTCGGAAGTAGTAGAGTGCAATAGTCATTGCGCAACAAGTGTGGTGAATGGTGTAATTGTCTGTATTATATTTATCTAAAACATGCATGTAGCTTTTGAAAAGTAAGACCTTGCTTCTTCACTTCTTTTCTGAAACTTGTTTTGAGAAATGGAACCAAAGCGACTACCACATTTCTCGATTTTTCAGACTCTAAGCGTCCTACATTAATGCAGAACTCCCACAATACTCAGCGTAAGCAGGGTGAGAGGCGTACATGACACTCGGCGAGGCAAATATAGTTTTAGCCCAGTTGTCAACTCCGTGGCAAGTTTCATTTAATTTGATATGCCCAGATGGTGGTTTTAATATTTCTTTGCTGGGGAGATGACTTCCGCTTGGTATCAACCCGTGGGTTAATATTGAATTGACACGCCTGAGTTGGGTACCATGGAAAGCTACTTCCCATGTTTTCCATATCCTCCTTCAAGTTTGGTGTGGTAATCTAACAGTGACATACTACGAAATATTTCATACCCAATGAGTTTTCCAGGGATGTAGATACACTTCATCTTTTGAGATGTTGTATGGAAAAAATATTCTTCTGCCAGCTTTACAGGTTCCTTGTGGAACACATCAAATATCTTTCTTGCATTCACGGAAGCTTCATCGTAGGGGGTGTTACCGTAGTTGTTTTTTCGAGTAGGGTCAGCGCCATAAACAAGTAGCATTCGGACAACATCAGACTGGCTGAAGTAGGCAGCAGCATGGAGTGGAGTGCTGTTTATATTCTGTTTTTTATTTAAATCAGCTCCTTTTTGTATTAATAGCTCCACGATATCTTTGAATCCACCACGGGCTGCTAAATACATTGGCGTACAGTTACAGTCATCAACGGCATTTATGAGACTGGCATTTCTGGCAATCTTAGCAGCAACTCCCTCTTTATAGCCCATTGCTGCCAGTACAAAAATGTCGGCATTTTTATGTCATACTTATTGCCTTTCTGTAGGTACTTGCTGGGTGATGTAAGCATATGGTAAGCTAGGGATGCCTTTGCTCGTTCTTGTTGCTTTGAGTTTGCCGTTAAGTTTCTCTTCAGAGCCAGTTTTGAAAAATTGCCATCACGTGATGATTTCGGAGGAATGTCAAGTACACTGAGTGGATCTATACTTTCAGGAATGAACACTTTCTCTCCTTTGCTTGTAGTATATTCTATTGGCATGTTGTTGTTCTCATAATATAAGAAGTAAACAGCTTCTTATTTTTTTTTTATTTTTTTTTTTCTATTCTTAAGTGCTGCTGACTGGTTGGGATTTTTCATACACATGGAATAACCATGCTTTTATACCTTTATGAGGCAGGAAGTTTATGTTCTTAACTGGTATGGGATTTTACCAGGGGAATTCTTAGTATGAATGTCACATTAGATGCAGATGAAACAAGAGTTGGGTGGTGTGGTTGTATGCTACACCAAAAATGTGTTAGTGACTTGTTTAGAGGGGATTCACCAGGGTAATTCCAGAGTGATTACATTGTGAAACCTTACAAGCTGTGCGGTATTAGTAGAGTGCATGAGTAGTCATTGCAAGAGCATAGTGCAGCCAGCGTGGTGAATGGTGTAATTGTCCGTATTAAATTTATCTAAAACATGCATGTAGCTTTTGAAAAGTAAGACCTTGCTTCTTCACTTCTTTTCTGAAGCTTGTTTTGAGAAATAAAACCGAAACGACTACCACATTTCTCGATTTTTCAGATTCTAAGCGTCCTACGTTAATGTAGAACTGATGCCACTCCGTCAAATCCGACAAATCCTCTTTTCTGGGAACATCCAAGTTCACTATCATTATGACTCTAATTAATAATTTTCCATCGTTATTGGAGTATTTGATTGGGCATAATAGGAGCATAATAGGTAAATTTCAAAGCATAATAGGTAAATTTGACAAGCAATAGAGCAGAGCATAATAGGTGAAAAATGGAGCATAATTGGCTCAGGCCTACTGACTGGTTCATCACCACCACAACCCACCTGACTGTTGCATCACCTCAGCTCAATACTCCTGGACTGTTTATCATCTATGTGGTGTCTGTGATTTATCATGGAATCAACCTGTTCTTTTGACGTTTGGTTTTATGGTCAATGTCATGTCATGATTTTAAGCTTTTGTGTTGTTGGTTTTTATTCACTTGTGCCTTGAGTTAAAACTCACAAATAATCTCATATAGCTAGCTAGCGAGCTATTACAATTCCATGCTAGATATCTTCACTGAAATAGTTTGTGGGTAACTCTAGGTGTAAAGTTGGCCTTAAGGGTGCTGGCACATAGCAACGCTCGCGCGTGGCTTAATTGAGCAATAAACCACGAAACCACCGAGTTGTAGAGGTAGAGGGCGGACCTTAAATACCCGCGCATAGATAAGAGCCTTATACGCGTATAGTTAACTCGGCTTACGGAGGGCGGGGCTAGAAAATTGCACAGCGGCAAAAAAGTGCGAGACAATTGGAATCTATTTTGTACTCCAAGTACAGAAAGGCGGATGATTAGTGTTTCAATTTTGGTACAGCGGCGTAACTTAACAAGGTAATAAAAGTAGTCGTTTTTGTTTTTCGATACAGTATACATTTGTGACGCAACAAGAAAAAAATCACGTAAAAATATGAGTAAACATAAAGCAAAATAGAATTGAACAAAACAAAAACGACAATATTGTAAACAAAGAGCTGAAGAAGCGGTGGACGAAATTCTGGCTTCTGTGCGTCCTCCACTATCTCCAATAAGTTCCGTTTATTTTGGGACTTTGAGGCTTCATAACTTCTTTGGTTCAGTGCTTGTGTCAGTCATTCTTGGTAAGTCCACATTTTGCCAGCATGTCTCGTAGATCCGCTTGGCTGCGTGAACCTGCAAGGTATAGAATCGGAGTTATTTTCCATAGCAACAGCCAATTAACCTTAATTGATTTGTGTGGGCGGAGCGCGTATCCGGTGTGCCAGCACCCTTAAAACTATCTAGGGGCTCCCCACACTCCCACCTGATATTTTAGCAGCTGCTCTTACCTGGTTGGGTAGGCTCCACTAGAGTAAGGTAGCTGTAAAAACCCTGAAAACTGGTAAGCCAGGCCAGTTGCTATAACTACTGGGGTAATGAGCTTGCTCAATACAGCCATGAGATGACACTATGAGTTATCTCACATTCACTGTACCTAAAGATAACTTTGTGAAGATATCTAGCATGAAATAAATAATTTTATTGCATGCTATAATTTGATTTTTATAGAAGTTTTTTTTTTGTCAGAAATGCATAATCCTTACATCTTATATGCTGAAAACTTCTTGAGTTATATCTCAAATTTTTTCTCTTGTAACAAATAATGTTTTACAGTTAGGTCAGTAGGAGAAATGCACAAAAAATGAAGCAACACATTGTGTGCATCACAGTTAATACAGATAACTATGAATAAATAGCTATTGGCTTCTCTTTTCTCGTTATCGTCTTCATGTTTTTCTGCAATTCTATTTCTTACATTGAGTTCTTAACTCTTTTCACTTTTGACTTCCTCTAGCTTCATTGATTTGATGAGCTTTACAATAAAATGAATTTGCATTTTAAAAGATTTGTTGCACACAATCGTCATAAATTCAATACATTCAGACTGATTAACACAAAATGGTATAAATGAATTAACAAACGAGGTCACTCAACACAGTTTTTGCCACATAGTTTTTATGTAGTTTATTTAAAAATCTTTGAAAGATCTTCATGGCATAGACCATACTCATTTACATTATCTAGGAAGTCTGTGTCGATAAACAGAACGGACGCAACAGCCACATTCCGGGAGGCCTCTGTCTTTTTCTGGAATGACTTTCTAGATTCTCCTGAGTCATAAAATCGTGACATGGCTTTCCACATTCTAGACATCTCCCCTTCTGCTGCTTCTTTGTCGACCCTGTATTCGGGCTTGCTGGGTTCACCATCCAAGGGTTTGTCTTTGATCTGCACAGTTGATCCATAGTTCTCGTAAGACGAAGGATTGATGTACACCTTCACTACAACACACCAGTGAGAGTCACCTTTCTGAATTCTCTCTGAATAGCATGGATGAGATGCATACAAGATACTGGGAGACACGAAGATGGCTTTAGACCAGTTTTGAACTCCGGCGTAATTCATCTCCAGGGAGAAATGGTTTGAGGGTGGCTTGATTTGTTCTCCGTCTGGCAATTCAGCTCCACTTGGCAGCAATCCATAGGCGAGTATAGACCTCACATATTTCTGCTTGGTGCCGTGGTAAGCAACTTCCCAGTTCTGTTGGATCATGCTCCATTGAAACTGTGTAGCTAGATCAGTTTCTCTCATGCTACGGACAACTTCAGCACCAATTTCTTTGCCGTCATAGACTATGGGGTGAATCCCTTTGGTAGTTGTAGTGGACGCGAAAAAAGTGACTGTCACTTTGAGCGAATCACTTGAGAAACTCTCAAATACTTTTTTCACATCACTATCAGCTTCGTCCAGCGGAGTGTTTCCATAAATGTTCTTCAAAGTCATGTCAGCCCCATAGATAAGAAGCATAGTGACTATGTTTTTTTGGTTATAGAAGGAAGCTACATGAAGTGGAGTGCTGTCATCTCTTTGCCTGTGGTTCACATCAGCTCCTTTCTGCACTAATGCTTCTACAATATCCTCATATCCACTGCGTGCAGCTACATAGAGAACTGTGCGCTGGTTTCCATCAACTGAACATGTCAGGCTAGAGTCCATGGCAATCTCAGCCAACACTTTGTCTTTATGGCCGATAGTAGCATAAAAGAATATATCAGGCCTAGTAATAAAATACATTGTGTCCTTCTTCTCATATCGACAGCATGTTGAAGTGATCATATCGTAGGCAAGGGATGCCATAGCTCGACTTTGCCTTTGTGGGTTAGCCAATTCCCTAATCACGGCTCGTTTGGTGACTGAAGGAGTTGCTGATGGGGAAATTTCAAGTTGCTGGAATGGATCCATACACACAGGGACTTCAACTGTTTCTCCATCACTAGTGGTATATTCCAGGGACATCTTGACATAAAAACGAGTGTCAATTGCTCAGTAAATGGTGGAGACTGTTGTATATTAACTGTAACTCTGTCCACAGTTTTGATGTGTCACTGAACTATTTCTTGGAGCTTACTGTATCACTCTTTGTTTGTGGGTTGTAAGTCCAACAAGCAGGTGTTTAGTCGAAAGACCAGTCTGACAGACACCAGTGGGCAGTGATGTAGTTGACTCTGTCACAATTTGATGTTGACCATTTTTATTAGATTGACAATTCTGAAAAAAAAGTGGT
>WLWD01000892.1_pt1 | contig 93880 bp, 59 predicted proteins | sample 6712731 | NCBI WGS metagenome assembly WLWD01 (sample SAMN12718690, study PRJNA576275) | sponge metagenome | isolation source: marine sponge | host: Mycale hentscheli | place: New Zealand: South Island, Marlborough, Capsize Point | collected 2014-11-01
ACCTGGACCATTGCTGTTTCATGAGAAAAGGCCTTGAATTTGCACCCCAGCAAATGCCAGGTACCCAATCACAGCTGGGTGGACTGGTGGGGCTGGTAGGAGGCAGATGGAAAATCAGATGGAAAAAATGCCAGAGTTGGGCTTGAACTCGGGGACTTGGTCCCGAGCCAAGGACACCACCACTACACCACACGGCCACCATATACATACACACAGGTACACACACACACACACACACACGAATTCGCAGTATACGTCTTAAGTTACCCAGGTCTCACTATTTGAAGAGGAAAGCAAATGTGTAGTATACAAAAAATATCGGACAAGTGGAAGAAACATTACCAACATAAGTATAAACACAGCAGGTGGTTCTGAAAATAAACAGCAGGTGGTATTGAAATATTAGTTGTTGTGTACAAATCCCCTTCTTAAAAATTTTATTAGGAAAAAAAAAAAATTGTACCCAAGTTATTGTGCATGAACTTTAAATCCCAGTTGCCGTTCAACTAAGTCACTATATTATAACGTCCGCACCTTCAACGCATAATAGATAATAGAATGCTAAAAGAGTATAAACTAATAGCATGGCGTTTCAATCTCCATGAAATATCTCAGTACTTTAAAGTCACTCTAAAGCACAAAGTCATTCTTTAAGTTTCAAGAACAAGAGTAGACCCCTTTAGGTGAGAAAGTTTCAATCTAGAATGACGTGTTTTTCCCCTTTACCAGAGGATGAGAAAGTATAATGACAAGTTGCTCTACATAATCTACTTTCCATCACTCTTTGCCACTAGCACAATGTCACGTAACTTTCCAATCATCTATTGGATACAATTTACACGCACAGAGTAAATTATATCATTAGTTTAATAAACTACTCATCAAAAATTAAATTTAGTTAGGCTGAGAAATCTTGGGACTAAAGTGTTTTCTCCCAATTCTATTTTCTTTATACAGGCAGGGTTTCGAGTGATATGTATTCCTTTTGTTAATGGTCCTATAATTTTCAATCAAACTATTTGACAGTGAAGAACCTGACTTGCATCTAAGGTTATAATTGGCAAGCGAGCGGAGCGAGTGAAACACTCTCAGGGGTAACTCAATTGAAAATCGGGGATATTTGTTTATTTAAATATTATATGTGTGGATGTATGTATGTCATTTTTGTCCTTTGACCCTCATGTATTTTTGTGTTAGCTCAGTGTTCAACCCCGTCCCAAACTTCACTAAACAGAATCCTCTGGTACCACATTGAATTCTTTGCGGGTGCAGTTAAAACTCAAAAACTTACTGGAACTCCATTTCTATTCGTGTAAGTGGCGGTGGTAAGTTAATACACTATTTTTCATAGTTATAAGCCCTACGCAACAGAATTTACTTGAAAATTCATTGTCCACTAGACTAACCACGAAGGTAAGTCTTGCGTAGGTATGTTCAGTTGTGTGAAAGTATTGTGTTACAACTACTACTAAGAATAACACAAAGAGAAAGTTTAAATACTGTGACTTGATTTTGTTGCTTTTTTTTTTCCAATTCAAACAGTTGCGGGGAGTGGTTACTATGGTATTGAATGACTTTACCGTATATACATGTAATTTTATAACTAGATTATTTAAATAGTTTGAGTGTTAGAAGTTAAAATCAATCGTTTAACAATAGTATAGTTTTAGGCTCGCTCGCCATTTGTGCTCCAGCACACCACTAGTAAACAACAAAACCACAAAAAAAAAAAAAAAACTTGGCTGAAACAGTTCTATTGATTCAGTCATTCTCAGATGAACTCCTTTATACAGCAAGTAACTTTATTGTTAAGCTTTACCAGAAGTTTAAGTACTTCAACAAGGAGTCAAAATGTCTTGTTAGCTTAAAAATAAATGTATTGTACTGTATATATGATATATGAACAAAGAAACTGCTTTAAAAGATTATTTTCTACCATCCCTCCCACAACATCGTTTTCCTCTGTTGCCATGACACACTGTAACTATTACGACACGTCACATGACAAATCAGTAGCAGAAGGCATTAAAACATTCATCTCCAGCTCCATGAGACTCCGCCTACCCACTGACCTTAATCAAGACGTCCTTGCCGCTCTTCCCGGTATGATACGACCCCTGGCCGTGCTCCCCGTTCCTGGCTCTATAGTGCGTCCGCAGGAACCGGAGAGACTTGAGCGTGGTGTCCACCACAAACCCCACACTGCCTCCATCTCCTCCGTCACCACCATCCGGACCCCCTACGGTCACCTTACTGCTTGTAGGCCTGGTAGGAAAGAGAAAGGAGAAGAACAAATCTCCATTCTATGGTATACATTTTGAAGTAGTGTGGTTAATATAAGTTTGATAATAGTATTAAACTATTTTGCTTCTAAAGCTTAAAAGTGTTGTGACCAAGGTATTGTTAGCACGACATGGTATCAGTGGGAGGAGTCTTATTTCTGACTTGCGTACATTGCTAAACTTGTGAACTTATAGAGTAACATAAATTCAAATAATCCAAAAACAAGAAAACATGTACACCACCATTGCAGGCAGCATCAAATACTTGATACATATTATAAGATAATTATGACTGAGTAGTACAACTTCTAGCAAAAAATGCTGCCCTAGCTGCTGACTTCATATAAAAAAAAATTTTTTTTAAACGTCAAGACATCTTTATCTCGGTACGAACACCTGCGGCCATACCACAAATTCTCCTCCATAGTGTATAGTATACAGTATATAAATGTATATGCCATACTGTACAGTGGTGTAATGTCAACTGGTAATGGTTATCACTGTGTGTGTTGTCTACACTATGAATCCTTGGAGAATAAATTCCACGCCCTATTAATTACAATAGCTCAACAATATGAAGCCTGGCTTACTGCTTGAAGCTGACCAGACCATCTCCGCCTTTTCCAGCTTGGACTCTGACCTTTTTCCAATCGATGAGTTTTCTGTCCTTGATAATGATTATAATAAATAACGCAACAGAATTAACTACATCAGTATAATCATTTACCTTTCTTCGGTTCCACTCAGTCTTTGAGGAATAGTTCCTAATAAATTCCTTTATCCGAAAACCCCTGACAGCTCTATCTCCCATTAGCAGATACATTCATTAGCTCCGCGCTCTCACCAACCAGCCGTGAATATGCCTCGTTTGCACGCGCGTGCTAAGTTTGTTCGCATAGTCGTCCTAGAGTAGAGGGCGGGGCACAGAATTGCTGTAGTTCCACTCTTCCTTCTTCTTCTTTTTTTTTTAAATAATGGTGTCGATGCTGGTATTTTACTTCTCCAAAACATTTGAAGAGTTTACAGAACTACTTTGAGGTAAACAAATGTTGGGTATTGCGTAATCATCAAAGCTTTTTAGCTAGTTAAACATTATGTATTTAAAGAAATATGATAATTTTAGCATAAAGGTTTCTTGCACACCTCGTGAAACATTATATCAATTCTTTTTCAGGTCTACTTTTATGGCTTCCAGTAGTTCGCTGCTCCTCCAGTTTCGGGCGCCGCCGCTGCTGTTCCTCCAGCTCCTCCTCCTCTCAGTCCTACTATTTTCTGGTCACCACAGCAACGCTGCAAGCAGCGGCTTGCGGTTCCTCGGGCAGACACCATTTACAGCTTACGCTTCCAGGAGCTCAGTGATTGGGAAAGTTCTGTATCAGGTATTTGCAGCTCACATTTCTAATGGAGGCTCTTCTGGCATAGTTTATACCTTAGTCAGATGCAACACCAGCTGTAGCCAATTCTCAGTGAACCAACAAACTGGACAGATTACTCTGAATGCTTACTTTCCATCTTCTGAAGGACATGTGCTCACGGTCGAAGCACAATCAGCTAGCTTGGGAGAGTCACAGACTGTGGATATCACTGTAGCAGTAATATCGGAACTGCAAGCTGTGGCAAGGTTCGAGCACTCAAGCTATCAAACCCTAGTGCCAGAAGATATTCCAGTTAGTCGAGAGTTTTTTGTCGTTAAAGCATTCTCCCTATCAAGAACAGATTCAGAGTATTCAAAAAGTTATGCTATAGCAGGAGGTACCAGTGGAGAGCTATTTGCTATCGATTCTAGAACTGGTAAAATTAGAGTCAGCAAGAATCTGAACAGGGAAATAGGAGACCACTATATCCTTACCATTCAGTTCCAATATGGAAGCAGATCTATTTTTACCCAACTTCGTATCGAAATAACAGATGTGAATGACAACGCTCCGATATTTAACCAAGCACTCTATCACATTTCAATCCGGGAAAATATCCCCGTTAATTCTGCCATCCTGACGGTATCGGCAGCCGATCCAGACTTTGGCACGAATGGAGCAGTCTCGTACACTCTCAGTTCATCGGCAAGAGACCAGTTCTCTCTCAACAGTACCTCAGGACTCATGGTACTGTCTGAACCTCTTGATTATGAGACAGTCCCCCTGTACCAGTTCAGTATCAGTGCCGCAGATCACGGGGACCCGTCAATGACATCCACCACGGTTGTAACGATAAATGTTGAAAATTTGGACGATGAATGTCCCGTATTTCAGAACGACATCTTTGTGGCATACCATGATGCCGGGTCTACCGGAGAACTCGTGAGGGTGGCGGCTTTTGACCCCGACCGGCTGAGTCCAGTGCGCTATTCCATTGCTTCAGTTTCAGGTAACGGATCAAGTTTTTTGTCCATTGATCCGAATACAGGGGCAATATCGCGGGCAGTGAATGCGATTCCTTCCACAGGCCAGTATTTCTTGAATGTTTCGGCAAGTGATAACGGCTGTCTTATGCAGAGATTCGTGCCGGTTGAAATAAGGCTGGACGGTACTGATAATACGAGGCCACGCTTCCAAGGGGACTGCTCTGCAAGTTTGGATGAAAACCCTCCGTTTAATACAGAAGTGGTGACATTACAAGCTGTTGATGATGATGAAGGTTTCTACGGCAGGGTCACATACACACTCTTAGATACCGATTTCTTCTCAATCGATCCATTGACAGGTGTGGTTCGTACTAGTCGACCGCCTGCAAGCTACGACAGGGAATCCACGCAGGTTCTTCGAGCTGGTGTAATAGTTCGAGACAGTGGACTACTGCAGGATTATTGCCTGCTGACTGTGACTCTGCTGGACGAGAATGACAATGCTCCCGTATTTGCAACGTCATCGTACGAGGCTTACATCAGTGTGGATACCCCCGTCAACATGCCCGTGTTGAACGTCAGTGCCTTTGATGCAGACTTGGACGCAAACAACAAAGACATCACTTACTCTTTCACTCTTCCTTCTACACTCTTCTCCATTAACTCCAGCTCCGGCGTGATCACACCTGCAGGTCCACTCACCGAGGGACGCTACTTTGTGCCAGTTATGGCTGTAAATCCTCCACCTCTGGAGCTAGCATCGTATACCACTATTACTGTCAGTGTGGTAAGCTCCAACTTTCCTGTGTTCAGTATCACTTACTACAGTGCCACTGTGTGCGAAAATGACTTATTACTGGGGCCCATTTTGACTGTCATGGCCTCAAACAGTCCCGCGTACGAAATCATGGACGGTCAAACGTACGACTCCAATAGAGATTCAGTGTTTCGGTTACAAAACAACCAAATACTGAGGGACTCAAATGGTATCATCAATTTTGAACAACTTGGTTCCAGAAAGAGCTTCATCTTCTCTGTGAGGGCCATTAATGTTGTTGGCTCCAACATGGTTACCATTGAGATCTTCGTGAGAGATGCCGACGACAACCCTCCCACTGTGGGTCGCACGCCGTCTTTCAGCATAGCAGAAAATCAACCATCAGGAACCGTACTGGGTCAAGTTCTGGCGACGGACCCGGACTCTGGGATATTCAATGCCATTGCGTACACACTCAATTCTCCATCTTCATACTTCAGTGTCTCCGTAGACGGTATCATCACATCCACTCACTCATTCGACTACGAGAGAACGGGGGAGGATCTTCAGGGCATCCTTCAAATTAGAACGTACAACCCTAACCAAGCTGCCATTGATAATGAAACTGACTGTACCTCAACTCCCCAAGGAAACACCTTAGCAGTCTTCTGGATTATTTTGGATCAAAACGATGAGCCTCCCCAGTTTGGGAGGCCAAGCTATACCGTAGACATCCAAGAAAATCACGAAGTTGAAGCCAGTGTACTTACCTTTGAAGCAACAGATAGAGACTTGGGGGATACCAGCACTTCTCTTCATTATTCCATTATCAGTGGTAATGTCAACGGAACTTTTGCTGTTGCCGGTAACATGCTCGTGTTGAAGTCCAGGCTCAACTCTCAGAGACTGTCAACTTACAACCTCGTTGTGACAGTTACGGACGGCGTACATTACGGTTTGCTGTGCCCAGACTGCACGGCCAGTATTCAGATAAGAGTGGCTGATGCTGATAACACCCCACCTTATTTTGAAAGGCCAATTTACAGTGCAGAAATATCGGAAAATGCTGCCGTGGGGACTACGGTTGTGTCTGTCTCTGCTCTGGATCCTGATTCCAGTTCCATCCGTTACTCCTTATCAACGAATGTTTGGAATTTGCTGTCTATTTCCGCAAATGGCGTAGTAACAGTCTTAGGCAATCTGAATCGGGAAGATTACCAAGATGGCCTTCTATCATTCCAAGTCTTTGCCGTAAGCAGCAATCTCTCTTCTTCAACAGTTAATTTGGCTCTCTTGGATGTGAACGATTGTGCTCCGAGATTTGACAGCGTCTTTGCAGGATCTGTAACAGAGAACATAGCACCTGGACGGCAGGGCGTGTTCGTTGTTCAGGTCCATGCTGCAGATCTGGATAAAGGTGAGAATGGAACTGTGACCTACAGTCTAGAAAGTGGAACGGAACATGGATTTAGCATCGACTCCATGTCGGGTAATATCACTGCCCTGGTTGAATTTGACCGCGAAGTTCAATCTATATACCGCCTGAGGGTGTCGGCATCTGATCGAGGCCAGCCACCACTCACTTCCACGACGATCGTCACGGTGGAAATCGGCGATGTCAATGATAACAGACCATTCTTTCCTTTTCCCTTCATGTTTGTGCGTGTGTTTGAGAGCAATGGTGCCGGCAACCATGTATTTGATGTTCCTGCGATAGACCTGGACGACGGCAGCAATGCGCAAATTACTTACACCCTCGTCTCGACCACTCTAGAACGGTTTTCACTCAACCGGAGCACAGGTGCTCTTACTACCTCTGGCACGCTGGATTATGAAAACTCCACCCATCGTAGCAGTGACCTTGTCATCTCAATTCGTGATCAAGACTCGTCCTCCGACGTGAGAGGTAACGTTTCCGTGGTATTGTTGGATCGTAATGATAATCCCCCTCGTCTAGTTTCTGCGACCTACAACACTGATCTGGGGGTGGATCATGTGATTCATGAAAATATAGCCCCCGGACCTACATGGGCTACAGTTAGCGTCACTGATGACGACGAAGGTACGAACGGGAAACTAGTTTTCTCCATTCTCGGAGGAAATGGTGATTTTGAGATCAACGATCGAGGAGAAGTTCGAACCACTCGTTTTTTAGATTACGAGGCAGTTCAAGCGTACAACCTCACGGTAGAAGTAAGAGACGAAGGTCTGCCTCCCAACATGCTATCTGTTCCACTGAGTTTCCAGGTTGGGGACATTAATGATAATGTTCCTGTTTTTCAGAACCCAGTATACCAGTTAAGAGTGACAGAAAATAATCCCGCCAACCCGAGTTTGATTCAGCTTCGAGCGGATGACCCAGATTCAGGTCGTGGGGGCGTGGTTGATTCGTACCGCATTGTGTCCGGCAATGCGGGGGGAGTATTTGCACTCGATTCCACAACGGGTGTGTTTGGGACTACCATGCCACTAGATCGCGAGGTTAGAGATGGTTACACAATCGTAGTGTCTGCAGACGATAGCGGTGCGAATCCCCTTACCGGAACGGCTGAAATTAAAGTGAGAGTTGAGGATGTAGACGATAATCCCACGCTAGGGGGCGGAGTCATGAATGTCTATCTGTACGGTCTCAACAACACTCTTCCTGAAGTGCTGGCATCTTCCGTTTACTTCAACGATCCGGACATCTCCAACTCTTTCACCGACTGCGTGGTAATCGACCAAAGTTCAAGTGACTTTAATATTGACAGAGCAAGCTGCACTCTGCTCCAGGCACGTCCTGACCTGCAGCCTAACGAGTACAAAGTGATAGCTTTCTTAAACCCAGACACCAACCTCAACACCACCATCAACATCAGAGTCAGTTACATCGATAACAGTGACATTCCTGAATCTAGCTTGGTAACCGTAACCGTCAATGCTTCTGCCAGTGACTATTTTACTCTTGGACTGAATTCAACTCTAGCAGGGAAAATTGCTCGGGCACTCGGAGTCAGTCGAGATAACCTCTTTCTTGTCTCGGTACAGCCTGGATTCCACGATCCTGAAAGCTCCATTGATTTGACGTTTTCAGCCAGGGCTACAAGCGGAGAGCTCCTTAGTTCCTTAGCTGTCATCAATACTCTCTACCTTGCAAGAGAGGGGCTATTTGTCGAAGATCGTGGAGTTGTATCTATTCCGACAGACCCGTGCGCTGGTGAGCCGTGTTCCAATCAAGCCAAGTGTCGCTCCACCAGGAGCGTGAATGGAGTCCAGCTAGCCATTGCCTCCAGGCAGTCCGTGTTGTACTCCCCTGCCGTGACGCTGGGCTACGTCTGTGATTGCGTGCCGGGAACGGCTGGACCACGATGCGAAGTTAATTACAACGATTGCTACAGCAACCCGTGTCAGCATGGAGTCCAGTGTATGGATGATGTCCAAGGCTTCGTCTGCAACTGTCCACAAGGAACCTTTGGCCCAGACTGCGGGTTCAACCCAGATGAGTGCACCAGCAATCCCTGTCAAAACGGTGCCACCTGCGTCAACGGTTTCGACCGATACGTCTGCAGCTGTCAGCCAGGTTACTATGGCAACCAATGTCAATACTCTTATTTCACGCTGTCTAGTGTCTGCGACTCGAGTCCTTGTCAAAATGGCGGTAGTTGTAGCGCAGGAAGAGATTCCTTCACCTGCCTCTGCCCAAACGGCTTTGACGGCCCTCAGTGTGAAAATCAAGTCATAGTCCAAGGTGGGTGTGTCGGCAATCCGTGCTACAATGGGTCGACATGTACAGACACTAACCAGGGTCTCCTCTGCACGTGCTCAGTGGGGTTCACGAGCCCAAAGTGCCGGTGGCCTCTGAACAACTGTGAGCTGGGTTTGTGCCAGAATGGAGCTACGTGTGAGCCCGGGTATTACGGTTCGTACCGGTGCACATGCCCACCAGGTTTCACTGGTACCAACTGCAGCCTCAGGATACCGGCTTGCAACTCTAATCCATGTGAAAATGGCGGCCGGTGCGTCAATGGCTCTGACGGGATAAGTTTCACGTGCCAGTGTCCGTCACAGTATTCTGGTTTGCGTTGCGAACTTAACTTGCTGCCGCCAGATCTTTGTGACGAAGCTTCCTGCTCGGGTAATTGTACATCCGGAGACTCCGCCTACACCTGCACGTGCCCGGATGGATTTCGAGGTCGGGATTGCTCCCTGGAGGAGGGGCCTTTCACACCTTGCTCGTCTAATCCATGCCAGCACGGGGGGATTTGTACCACTTTTATGTCCTCCCAGAATGACACAGGATACTCCTGCTACTGTTCCCGCGGTTTCACCGGGAGAGACTGCGAAGTAGAAATGAATGATTGTGAAGTGTCTGGTTTATGTTTGAATGGCGGCGTGTGTGTGGATGGTATTGGGGGGTATGTCTGCGACTGCATCCCGGGGGTGACCGGAAGCTCCTGCCAGATTTACTGCCCGGCTGGAAGGGCAGGAGATTTCTGTGAAGACACGATTCAGTACTGCAACTCATCTTCCTGTCTCAACGGCGGCACTTGTATTGAAAGGACGAATGGATTCACATGCTCATGTCCGACGACCCATTCGGGTCCAAGGTGCGAAGCTGCTAACATGTGTGACTCGTCTAAATGTGCGAACGGAGGTACCTGTGTCAATCTCGGCAATGGTGGGTCGGAGTGTCTCTGCCCCAGGGGGTTTGTGGGGAATAGCTGTGAGCTCTTGACTGTCAGTTTTGCTGGGAGCTTGTCCACGAATAGCTACAGGGCGTTTGGAACTCTTGATCACCAGGGGCAAGGGACTGTGGCCCTCGAGTTTGCCACTCGTCAGTCCGATGGCTTGCTGCTGTATTCCTCACAGTACCAAGATGGGCAGAGCTTGGACTTTATAGCAGCTGAAATCATGGGTGGATTTGTGAGAGTGGCCATGTCGCAAGGAAGTGGACAAGTGGGCGTGGCACTGATGAGTGAGTCGGTAAGGGTCAGCGATGGACAGTGGCATCAGCTGTCTATACAGAGAAATGGCAAGGTAAAGTCTATGACATAAAGTATTATTATTGTTGTTGTTGTTGTTGTTATTATTATTATTAATTTGATTAGCACTATAGCGTTGTAAGGAATAACTTATTTCAGTAAGTCTTCACAAAGGAGAGTAATCTTGTATTTGTCAATATTATTTGCCTGACCTGCATTTCCCTCCCTTTGCTCTCTCCGTGTGATTTTTCAATGCCATACAAAGCAGCATCAATTACTTTAAAGGCTTAAGACCCTTTCAGGATTTATAAATGATACTTTTTTCCTATGAGCCTTTTTAAACAGTAATTCTTCCAGCTATATTTTGATAAATGTTGTTTATTAACTGAAATTTAGATAATACGAAAGGAATGCATACTTTAATTTTTTAAACTGTTTATTTTTAGTTTGTGAAACCAATCAAAACTAACAAAAAATGAAATTTTGTTGTTTTAATCTTTTTTTTTTTTTTGCATGTCCAAGCCTAAGCTGGAAAACAGTAGGAGGTTAAGCATGTCCATGGGATTATGCACTATGGTGAATTAGAAATGATATGGGAGAGTGGATGACTGCAATTCTGAACTTTGTTGATGTTTTGTCACTGTGTCTCGACTTTGATGGGTTGCGTGAGAGAAGCTGTGTTTGTTGTGTCTTGTCCTCAACTGGTCGGCTGCCTCAGCTAATGCCTGAGAGATGTTTGCTGCGAGTGGAATGTGCAATACAAAATCTCAACCCAACAACCACATGTGAAAACTAAAATACCAAAGATGTTTTGTTTTTATTTTGAAGATATATCTTTCTTCTCTCATTAAGTTTTTTTTTTTACTATGGTTCAATTCAATGGGTATTTTTTCCTGTCTTATGTCTCATTTCATTTTGTGTCTCGCAGTGAAGCAGTGAAGTTTTTTTTAAGTACCTTTGTAGTAGCACAGTAATCTATTCAAATGTTGCTTCAAAGTTGACTAAGTCACATTGTGTGTGTGTGTGTGTGCGTGTGTGTGTGTGTGCGTGTGTGTGTGTGTGTGTCTGAAAATACCAAAGTATTGTAAGATGTTTTCAAAAACAATTTGTAATCATTAACATTATGCAAAAAAAAAAAAAATTTTTTGAGATGCCATCAAAATATTTCACTTTATCCTACTCATCCCTCCCGGTCCCTCTCTTCCCTCCCCATCCCACTCCTCCTCATCGCAACTCCTCTTTCTTCCTCTGCAGACATTGTCTGTTCTCCTCGATGAGTGTCACCTTCTGGAACCTGGCATCCTGCCTCTGTCTGTGTGCCAAAACTCCGCCTCATCCACAGGAAATGACAGGTCAGCATCGAAATGCTTCCTACATTATCTCTGTACTTCCATAACGGTCTCTTGTTTATTTCCGAGGCTCATATTTCACGATTTCTTTACTTTATTTTATTGCTTGCAGTTTTCTGAACCTGGGACTTCCCCTTTGGCTAGGTGGTGTCCCTTTTGCTTCTTCAGACCATTTCTCGAGCGTTGGTTTCACAGGATGCATAAGGAACCTTGTTATTGATGGTAGGTTTCTAGACCTCGAGAGATATGTGGATCAGGAGAACTCGAACAGAGGCTGCGGTCTGGCAGATTCCACGTGTGGTGCTGTGGGAAGGGCAGGAGGTGTGGCTTCTTGTGGGGGAGGAAACTGTGTGCCACTGATTGGCGGGTATACGTGCGAATGTCTCGCACAGAAGACTGGAGAAAATTGCGAAGAAAGTGAGTGTTTGTGTGTATGTATGTATGTATGTATGTATGTATGTATGTACGTACGTATGCATGTATTGTTGTTATTATTGTTGTTGCTATTGTTTTATTGTGGCTGTCCTTCTCTTCCAGGTACATCCAGTCTAATGTTCACTGGCAGTTACATCCGCTACCATCTCAACAAGGTCTCAACCGGAGTGACACGGAGCAGACGTCAGACCTCACCTAGCACGCGCTCAACTCTCACCGACCAGTTCAGCTTCAGATTCAGGACTGAGAGCGATCATGGCACGCTGTTTCATATGGGGAGCCCCTCTAATCAATCGAGTGATTATGTCTACGTGGAGATTGCCTCAGGTGGAATTCTTGTGTACCACATTGACCTTGGTTCAGGGGAGGATACATTCACTTTGAGGCTTGGTTCCATTCCGGAGGTCACTGAGACTACTACAGGGGCCAGCGAGAGGACCCCCAGCAGTGGGATCAATGACGCTGAGTGGCACTTCTTTGAGTCCATCCGAGTGGGTCTCAACTTGACGACCACCTTGGATAACGTAACTTGGACTTGGACTCTGGGTGGCGACCAACTTTACCTGGATGTGGGGCTGTCAGACGTCTACGTTGGAGGCACTCCCACTGGGGGTGTGGCCTCTTTCTACGTGGGCTGCATAGAAGATGTCAGAGTAGATCGCCAGGTGCTGCCAACTTCTGGTAGTAATGGGTACGCCAGAGTGGAGTACGGGGACAGTGGTGATGGAGGAGGCGTGGCCATGGGTTGCTCTTTGAGGGGGTGTTTCCCTCCGAACCCCTGCAAGACGGGACAGTGCATGGAGGTGGGGGCTACAGATTTCCAGTGTTCCTGCAGAGACAGCATTACTATCCAGTCTGCCCCCTGCCCTGACCCCGTTACCATGACGAGATTCCAGCTGGTCATCATCATATCTGGTATTGTCGGAGGTCTCACTCTACTTCTAGTAATCTTCATCTTGAGTAAGTAAAAAGAAAATATATTTTTAATACTTCCTGAATTTGTGATATAAAGACAACTTCTAGGCAATGCTATAGAAATGGTGATTTAGAATAAAGCTTATTGTCACATTTATTTAAATTATTTTACAGTTGCCAAAAGTTTAATAAACAACAACAACAACAACAACAACAACAAAAGGAATGAAAAAAAGATTGAGACAGCAAAACTTTGCATCAAATATTTCCAATGATCTAAGCCTCACAATTTGATTACCAGCAAAACAGTATTTTACAATAAAGATATTAAGGTATTAATATTAAGTGAGGGGGAAAAAGGATAGAAGAATAGTGGAGACATAAATTAAAGATTTTGAAATTTTAAAAATATTGTTTTTAAGTTTTTCCTTTACTACCGTAATATTGACCTGATTTATAATGACAGTATCATTATTATTATTATTATTATTATTAATATTATTATTATTATTATTATTACTATTATTATTATTAATTGACAGTATTGTTATTATTATTATATTATTATATTATTTATTTTTTATTATTATATCCTATTCAGTTCTCGTGTGTTGGAGGTTGTGGTACAACCGTAAACATGCCAAGATGACTCTGCAGATTTCCCGCTATCCCACAAACAATATGATACTAGCCAATAGAGACTACGTGGACTTTGCAGAAATGGAGGATGAAGAAGGAGGTGAAGTAGACACCGCCATGACTGGAGAAGTGTGGAGGAAACACTTGGAGATCAGAGAGAATGACCAATTGACGTCTTCCTCGGACAGCACCATCGACAAACCGGTTTGGGAAGATGAATCGGAAGTGTTTAGCAATCTCCATGTTATGGCAACGGAGAACGGGCGTCCTGGAATGGGAATGAGACATGAGTTAAGAGAGAAAAATTATACTCCTGTTCCTCGAGCGACCAGCCCAGTTATCAAAGCCCACATCAGTGACAGGCTGGAGTCCCTAAAACAAATGTACCGAGATTTGGACGAGTGCATTAAGTACACTGATGAAGGGACGGACTCGCCAGCTGTGAGCATGCGATCTCACTGCTCGTACAAGCCGGACGAAGAACCTTACACTTTGCAGGACTTGAAAGAGGCGGGGCCAGAATTCGCCAAGTTCCAAGTGGTTCTGGAGACATTGGAACTGGAAGAGGAGAATGTGGCTATGGATTTGGAATCGGAACGGGTCCACACTGGCCAGACACAAACTCAGACTCAAACTGAGGCAGGGATGCTGTCACAATCTCAAGGATACTTGTTTTTCTTCCCTAATAAATGAGTCATTTTGTGCAAATTCACTTCAAATTCTCAGTAATAATAATTGTTTACATATAGCTACATGTTATGTCACCTGGTATTTGAGAACTTAAATATTAGATTCATCGCGAGTGAGTTCGGTTGGTAGTGTTGTAGTAAACAGTGGGTGTGGCTGGTCTGAAATCATTATTGATGGGGGTGGTGCTCGTTGGCTAGCTTGCCGCTTTGCGCCTTAGGGTAGGTGGGGCTCATTTTAAAAATTTGCAAGGCGAAGATGGGGTTCGGTTTGAGATGGCAAGCTTTGTTAATTCTAGTAATAAAGTCTTTCTTCGCATCTACAGTCAATGTGAGTTGCGTTAAAATTTCTAAGATTAATTCTCATCGCCGCTGCAGCTCCGATAACCCGGCGCAGCGAGCTTTGTAGGTGTAGTAGTAGCTGGAGGCAATACAATGAAAACTCTCTACAAAGGCCACACACTTGGGGGCAAGTATTATGACCCTTGTAGAAAGTGTGGCTGCTTTCAGAGGTTATTTTGCATTTGGTAGATCACTTCGTTACATTCATGCTGGCTGTTGTGAGAGTCTAGTTGCTAGTTCCACTGTAGCAAGTTCTTGTTAGGCTATAATATGTATGGCATCAGAGATACCAGATACAAATGATAGTTTAAGCATTCCTACATTCAGACAGGATGGTATATACTAGCCATATGTATTGCTTGCTTGTTGCTTGGTATATACTAGCCATATGTATTGCTTGCTTGTTGCTTGGTATATACTAGCCATATGTATTGCTTGCTTGTTGCTTGGTATATACTAGCCATATGTATTGCTTGCTTGTTGCTTGGTATATACTAGCCATATGTATTGCTTGCTTGTTGCTTGGTATATACTTGCCATATGTATTGCTTGCTTGTTGCTTGGTATATACTAGCCATATGTATTGCTTGCTTGTTGCTTGGTATATACTAGCCATATGTATTGCTTGCTTGTTGCTTGGTATATACTAGCCATATGTATTGCTTGCTTGTTGCTTGGTATATACTAGCCATATGTATTGCTTGCTTGTTGCTTGGTATATACTAGCCATATGTATTGCTTGCTTGTTGCTTGGTCACAGTGCCAAAGCACAGGTCCTACAGATCCATCCACCACTACCGAATTCAAAATTATCTTAAATCAAGGTATGTGATTGTGTAGCTCCAATTACTGATCAGTAATGTGTCTGTCTGTCCATCTGCCTGTCTGTCAACAGAGTTTCAATTGCTGTGGTTTCACTGGCTGGCCATCATCCTCACTGTGGCCTTATTGGTGGTTGTCCTGGCTCCTTCTGCCGTTTGCCTCTTTTACTATTACAAGAAGTAAGTACAGTTCAGACTGCAGGTGGTTATGCTGGGCTCAGTTTATTGGAAGGGGAAAAAATGAAAAATTGGCAGAATCTGTTACCTGATACTGTTTGGGTCTAGGAAAATTGGAGACAAATTTATTTCATGGTGAATATCTCTATTAGTTACATAATACTGTTAGCTTTGATGGTCCTATGAACTGCTACCAAGTGGTTTCCAATTGGGTTGTGGTCCACAAGCAAAATTCCTATAAAATTGCAGGCAAATTCTATTTTTATTCAGAATGGTAAATACCAGCTGTTGCTGTACATACATTAGGTATTATCTAGAAAAGTTTGTTTGGGGTGGAAGTTCGGTTAAGTGAATTGTCTCTATATATATGCATACTAAATTACAAGTCAAAAATGATATTTCTCTTTATATCAGTGAGAGTAGTTAGGCATTAAATGGAAGCTATGAGAATCTTGGGGGGGGAGGGGGGGGGAGGAAGCGCTGCATGGGAAGTTTGGGGGAGAAGCTTTCCCTCTGCCATACCCTCCACTGGATAGAATCCTGACACATTGTTCTATTAAACTAGAACTCCTCAAGTCAGATACGTGGAGAAGGAAGTGGAAGGGAAACCTAAATATCTCCGAGAAGAAACTGATGGAATCAACATGGACATTCTCTTTCGTAACATGGGTGAGTGGCATCTTCAAATGATGCAATAGCTGACAACTTGACATCTATACAGTCTCATGAATGCTCAATACAATAGAATGTCAGTTCTCAGAACACGTTGGCACCAGTGGTGTTTGGATAACTGAAATGTTCAGATAATTGGAACACCATATAGAAAAAGTATTATAAAAACAAAAACACTAATGAAGGGGCGTGTTCAAGCAATTCTTCATGTCTGCACGTGCTACTATTAGATTTTAGGTGTTCGCGGTCTGAAGTGTTCGGATAACTGACATCCTACTGTACTACTTTAAACATGGTATTCATAAGTTTTGTGGTTGTTTTTGTTGTTGTTTAGAATGTGATTACAATGAAATACCTCGCACGGACATACAGATTATTGATAGATTGGGTATCGGAGAATTTGGTCCGCTTTATGATGCTGAAGTGAAACTGGCAGAAAACGACGTGCAGAGAGCTATGGTGAAGGTAAGGAGGGTTAGATTTCTATTTGGAGAAGAGGAAGGATAAAAATAATATAGCACATTAACCTTTCACCTGATTCTCAAAGCATCTTCTTCTCAGCCCATTATCTCCTTTGCCAATCTTTCTGCCTCATTAAGCTCAAAAAGACTCTTTATATCCGGTATGTCTAAGTGCTACTCAAATCAATGAGAGAGGTTTAGCCCTGGTTACTGTCAACAGATTCAAAATTTGAGATGTTAGAATTGTTCTCAGCATTTTTATGTTTCGTCATTTATGACAACAACAACAATGACAACAACAGCAAGAACAACAATGACAACAACAGCTAGAACAACAATGACAACAGCAAGAACAACAATGACAACAACAGCAAGAACAACAATGACAACAACAGCAAGAACAACAATGACAACAACAGGAAGAACAACAATGATAACAACAACAGCAGGTACAATGGCAGGGTTCACTCTTTGCTGCATATATTTCCAGTATACATTGCCGTTGTGGGATCACCATAGCAACACGTGAGCACATATTTCCACTAGCAACAGCCCCCAATTCATTTTCACAACACATACACTTCCTCCTAGCTTTACTGCACGCTAGACTCAGAACTGTTTCTTGAAACTAATCTACAAACCAAATATCTCTTTGTTACTAACTAATATCTCTGGCTAAACCTGTTCTAAAGCTTACTCATGCAATCAAGGTACGGGGTAGAGCCAAAAATATACACTTTGAAAACAACAACAACTACAACAACAGAACAACAACTGTAATTTGTGATCTCCTTACACACACACAAAAAAAAAGAAGAAGAAGAAGAAGAAGCTCCTATAAATCATGCATGGTAATTAATAACTTCTCCACAATTAACAAATAGTTTAATAATGACAGTGTGGGTGGAAGTTGTGATGATTAAAACAACGAAGTTTATAGTTGTCCGATATTCTTGTCGTGTGTGAGTGTTCTTGCAAGACAATAGCAAGACAGAAGAGGAAATATTCAAGTTGGACGATTGGGTCAGAAAGATGACACTGTTACACCCGTTTATTAATTTAAATTCCAGGTGTTCCAGCAAGGGACAAGTCAGGATCTGGTAAGGTTTCGTGAGGAGGTGGAGCGTCTGAAGTGTCTGGACCACCCACGAGTGGCGCAGCTGTTTGGCGTTGTGTCCAAGTCCCCCTATTTCATAGTGACAGAGTTGGCTATCAATGGAGACCTCAAGACTTTCCTCACAAACTCCTTGGACAAGGAAGATGAAGATGGGAACCCAGCGTATGTGTGAATGTGGGGAGGTGCTAAATTAATACATTGATTAAAAAATAGTTTGTCCATAAATATAAACAATTTAAGTGGTATAGGTAGTGAGTTACTTTGATTCAGTCATTCTCATTATAATAGCAAATTTTCTCTGTTTCAACGGCCAATATTATGTTAATTAAAACTATGTCTGTTAAGTTTTAACGAACATAATATTAGCTGTTAGAACTGGGAAAATTGCTATTAGGAGTTACTTTATAAACACACTGTTTTAAAGATTCTGAAAATATTTATAATCAGTTGTAAAATTAGTTAGTTACACTGATCAGATTGATAGAGAAGTTGTCCCCCATAACTCCCAGCATGTCTCAACATCCACTAAGCTTACTTGTACACTTTCTTTTAGGCTTGACGTTCCCAAGTTGGTTGCCATGGGTGCAGACGTGGCGTCGGGCTTGTCCTATCTTCACTGTGTGGACTACGTCCATAAGGACATCGCCGCCAGGAACTGTATCGTCACAGACGATCTGTGCGTCAAAATAGCAGGTGAGAAATACATGTGCTCTATAATGAGGTGGTTGAATTGCATCAATAGTTGACTAGTTCTCCTCTTCAATATTGACTTGCATTAAATCACACACACACACACGCACATGAACACACACACCTCTTCTGCAAGGCTAAAAAAACAAAAAAAAACAACAAAAAAAATTAAACAATTGTGAAAATAGTTCGTGCAGCATGAAGAGTTCCAGTTCATTTTCATATTTTGGCTGCAGTTATAAAAATTAGTCTAAAATTTGAAGGAGGGAATTTTAATTGAATTATTCAAGAATAATAAGGAAAAGTGTAAAATCTGATATTTTTACCACAGACACTGCTAGCTCTAACTTAAAAATAAATTGTATTTGGTGAGTTATGTAGATTTTCTATATTTTTAATTGCTATTATAAATAATTCACGAAATAGCATTACTGTTTAAAGTGATGAGTCCTTGTTTCTGTATGCAGACTTCAAAGTGGGGCGTTTCCTCTACCGTAGCGAGTACGCCGTGCAGGCAGATGGCTCCCTCATGCCCCTCAGGTGGATGGCACCAGAGAGCATCAAAGAAAACAAGTTCACTCTCCAGTCCTCTGTCTGGTAAGTGCCAGTTGAAGTTCAATATGCATGTTGCTAGTTCTGCATGCTTATACAGTGAATCAATATTTTAAAACGTAATTCTTGTTAAAAACACGACGTTAGCCAGAGGGCATATGCAGTGCTACCAGAACACAGGAAGTTCTGTACATGTAGCAGGTTTTGCAATACCCATAGACTCATCAATAATGATGTAGCTTTTTAATTCCCAGAAATGTATTTGTACCAACCTCATTTAATTAAATGTTTCTCTTTCGTGCACAGGTCATTCGGAGTTCTCCTATGGGAGGTGATGAGTAAAGGTAAATACCCGTACTCCAAGCTGAGCGACGAGGAAGTTGCCAAGGATGTGTGCGAGAGCAGGGTGCGGCTACCACGCCCACCAGACTGCCCAGATAGGGTGTAAGTGCATCATTGATACTTGATTAATAAAGGTTAACTTGAATTGATAAAAAAAAAGAATAAAAAAAAAAAAGAAAGAAAGAAAAACAACAATAACAACAAAACAACAAAAAAAACCCATAGTCAATGTCTTCAAAAATTATATCTTAAATCAAACATATTCCAAACTAAGTCTGTCATCTGGCCTATAGCTCTCCTAGTTAGCTGAAAGGGAATTCCTTGTGTAGCTCGTTTTGTCACACATGCGTAATAAGACTTGAAACAGATATGACAGTAAATATATCCTAAATTTAAAATATCATTTCCTCCATGACATTTACTATGTCGAGCTGCACACAAATATACATGCTCAACATGCATGCCACACACACACACACACACACACACACACACACACACACACACACACACACACACACACACACACACACACACACACACACACACACACACACACACACACACACACACACACACACACTGTCAATCCTGATTATATGATGTTCTATTCAAACATACAAGTTTGCATCTATAAAATAAACTTACAAAACAAAACCAACCAGTACATTTAGTGGCATAATAATATACAAGACTAGTTAGTGAACATGTGTTTCTAAGCAACGTACACATGTCACATGTATGTACATACTCCGTGACGTCCTCGACAATGCCTAATATCGATGCAGTCTGTCTGCCAATAATAGTAGCCAAACAAACTAGAGAGTGGCGTGTGCCAAATGACATATCATACTGACATTGAGGTAGAGAGCAGCCATTAAAAACAACAACAAACAACAACAACAAAAAGAAAAACAAACAACAACAAAAAAGCAAAAACAACAACAAAAAAACAAACAAGTAAACAAACACGAACTAGACATCTGATATCGAGTGCATGGGTGGGTCAGTGTTAATTAACAATTTTCATCATACCGTGTACGTATGGCTGCCGGTTCGTTAATTCCAGATGGCCTGTACACCTGGCCTACCACTGAGGTTTCTTCACTAATAAATGACACTATAAGTTAAGCCTAATTAAGTTGTTTGAACTCGTTGGTTAGTGTAGTGGGGTTGTGATGGGGCCATCAGAACATGGGGTAGATGAGGGGTTTCTATGAAGCAAGTTGTATGATTTTAATCTTTGCAATAAGAATAATATTTTCTGACTTGTGGAAAAAATTTTTTTATACACATTGGTTTGAAATGAATCAGAAGATGTGCAGCTTGTAGTCAATAAACTCAATTTTGTTTGCAGGTTTAAAGTAATGACGGAGTGCTGGTCACGTGAGCCGAGGCACCGCTGCCAAATGTCCCTGGTCCACAGGATGCTCGAGTCCAGCATTCTCACAAACAAGTACGACAAATCTCACATCCGCCTGTACAGCTGATCGCACGACTAATGAGATAGCAAAACACCACGTGGAATACTACTTGCAATAGTGCTCTAATATAAATACTTCATCTGTTCTCTTTTCTATTCTCTTTGAAAGACAGAGTTAACTATATAGTAGCCATTATTATTATTATTATTATTATTATTATGTATAATGCATTAGTAGCTAACATGTCAAAATTTCTCACTTTTTTTAATTTTATTTTTTAACAATGATTAAACCAAAATATATAAATCACATGCACACACATGCAAAACATGTTGCACGTTGTGAAACAGTACATGTATCTACAGAGGGGTTACTGGATGCTACACATGTGTCTTCCTCCCTTCCCCTCTCCCCTGATATCTCAACTCAGTAAGATGTAACTGAAGCCATCTATCTGCTCACAGCCCGTGAAGAAGTGCCAACATATTCTATACAAGTGCAAATTAATACGAATGAATTATGGGAGAAAAATGGTGCTGTGGTGAAATACCTGAGAACTGACTAGTGAAGGTTGGTTACTGACGTGATTGGTGATAAAGTCATGAAATGGTGAAGTTCAGTTTCCTGTACTTAGCCAAAACTTTTTGCCGGTTTGGTTTCAAGAACCCTATTTCTTCTTCCACTAGATTCTTGTTTATTTTCATACCCATTGCCCCGGCTCTCTCTCCAAATAGCTTCATGGCATGCTCGTAGAGGATCATGTCCAAGTTGTTGACTTCTCGGATCTTGTTCAGGAATGTGGGGTTCTTCCACAGTGCCGGCAGCATGGGGGTGGAGTGAAGGTCGCTAAGGTTACGCTTCTCGGGCCACAGTGGAAACTCAACGCCGAAACGTCTCTCGAACATTCTGCAGCTTTCGGCCATGTATTCCGTGATGCCAAAAAAAGTAAATGACTCCAAGTTCTTTATGGCTGATTCTAGCAACATTTTCTCTCGTTTCTCTTTGGTCAGAGACTTCTTGTTAAAGCAGTCAACAACTTCTAGATCGGCCAGCATCAGAGTCTGACGATTATTGGCCCAATTGGAGTCACAAGAAAGAAACTTGGATAACGTCAGGTTAGGCCAAGGGACCTTAATGTAAAAGCCTGTGTAGCATGGGGGCATGTCTCTCAAGGGGACGTACTTGCCCTTACATTTGTGACGGGACGCCCAGGTGGCATTTCGCTGCACGTGAAGGTACTCGCTGATGTAACGCAGCACCGGGTGCCTCAAAAGCACGGCATATTGCAGGTTTTTGCTTCGGTTAAATCTCTTCGAGTCAAGTTCCTGAAGACAACTTCGATATTCTGTGTAAGATGGATGTGGACCACAAACCCATCGCATCGTTTTCTCTGAAATGAGCCACTGGTCTCCTTGAACTTCACTACGGTTTCTAGGACAGTTAACAATCTCTCTTTTTTTACCACCCTTTTTTCCAGCCTTGTCAGTTCTGAGTTTACCTGCTTGCCTGCGCAGGTGTATACTGTCCTCAACGCTTCTCTTTACTTTGGAAGATACGTTACAAAGATAGTGCGAATTCCTCTTCACTGTCACCAGGTAACGTAGAAACTCCGTTCCTCCTGTCTTCTGTATGTGGATCAAAACTAACGTGTCGTTTCCGTGAGGATCGAAACTGTAGGTGGCCTTTTGACTTCCATAATGGAACGGTCTTTGAAGTGAAGGGTTATCCCCAGGTGATCTATATCCATTTGGTCTGCGGATGGTTTGCAGAGGGGGCCGAATAGCTGAGAAGTAGAGGATAGAGAACAAGACTGTGAGGAATAGAGTTACTAAGATGATTTTAAATAGACATCTCTGCGATAACGAATTTCCATCTGGCCGCATCTCCTCATAATTGCTTACTCCAACAAAGATGTGATTCGGTTGTCTTTGTACTATTTAGGTAACCACAGCCTGCTCAACACAAAGCAAGTAACCCCGCCTTTTTCTTGCATACAATTTACAGTCTATCACGCGGAAATTAACAATTAATTTTATCGCAAATTTTAAATTCGCACAAATTAAAAGTCCAGTCCAAGCGCGATAGAAAATATGAGGTACTGGTCGTCAAGACTATGCTGACAAAACCAAATCACACTGAAGTAATGGACACACAGAATCATTAACCGACTGATAACACATGTAAAATGCAGGTCATGCACGGACCCAGATCCATGGGTAGGGAAAGATGTCTTTACTGCTTTTTTTCCTCCAAAGCTTCCTTCTCTCTTTGGACCTGACATTCTCGCACCAAACTTCTGCAGCAAACCTGGACTTCCAGTTGGCCACGAACTACAAACATTAAGTACAAGAATACATCTCAAACGGGGCCAAGCATAGTTTAACTGTATTACTCTGTAGTTGGAACTGTTAACTCTATCTAAATATGCAACCATTGTATACCTACACACCAATGCCTAACACATGTACAGTGCTATTTGTAACACAGCAGGATGCCCTTGCTTTAGACCACAACTCAATGTTTTGACCCTATTGAATCCTTTTCAATGACTAGAACATCCAAGCCACTGAAGGGACTCAAAAGAGCTCAAACATTGGACTACTATATCAATTAAAAAATTTTAAGTTTATTATGATCAAACTATTCTCTTCATCCATGCTCTCACCTCAGGATCATAGAGTTCCTTGGCTATTCCTAGTTCCCTGCAGCACCTGACCAGGGCATCCGACTTTGCTAGGTCCATCGCTTTCTTCCTTCCCATGTTGAATCGGGAAAGGCGAACGTGATCTCCGACTGCACGTGCCACTAGCTGGCCAAGGCAAAACATGGCGTACTCGCGTGCTACTAACTGTGTACCACCTTCAGTGTCACTCTAAACACGGCAAACAGCAATAACAAAGTCACTGAGGAAGGTTCCACGGAGAAGAAACCTTTGAACTGTTATTACAGATACTACGAAAGTTAAAATAAATAGCTATATATTCTGTGTAGTAAAATCAAACAAACAAACAAACAAAACAAAACAAAAAAAGCAAGTGTGAAATAATGTTACCAAAAAAAAAAAAAAGAAGCAAAGCTTCTTTGGTTCCACCCACCTGGTAGTGGGAGGGGTCTCCGTGTGGCATGACAGCCCAGCCTCCAGGTCCAAAAGTTTTGGATAAGATCTTTCTGTACTTGAGCTCCGGTAGGAAAAGGACACCTATATAGATAGGCACCCATACACGAATAAGGATATAACTAAATAGCTTTTAGTGGAACTAGGTGTTTGCAGGTAGTGTGTGATAATTTTCTTTTGTGAACAATAGTAGCTAGTGTCAATTAAAAAAAAATGTACGTTTTAACACACATTGCTGTAGTGAATACATTCAAAATTTCTCCCAGTAATTGTTTCACTACTAGCAACACAATGCTATTTATTACCATCTGGCTTAATGTCTATGTCCTCTGGGTCAATAGGCTGGCCCAGTTTCTCACGTATTTCATCAGTGAATGGTTCTGCAGGTAGTCCAATATACGACAGATCAACTTCAGATAATCTATATAGAGTTGTGTGCCACATAGGTCAAGGGCTTACTCTGTTGAAACCTCACACAGAACACAATACTAAACTTGTACAACTGATAACCCTTTACCAATCCCATGATTGGAATTCTTACCTAGTTTCCTCAGAAGAGTTGGTCACTGTCAATGCCAGCTGTTGTTGCTGCTCTTCAGATAACACTTCCTCAATTTGTTTAACTTCCTTTAGCTCTGACCTAAGTTTTTTAGCCAAAACTTCACCTGGTAAGTCTCCAATCATCCCACTACTGTCGTCTTCGGGATATTCACCCTGTAGAGGTTTCAGGAGGCGCTTGCCCTTAGAGCGAGTAAAAAAATACAATAGTATGTCTTCAGTCCTGACGCACTTGTTTTATGCTCCTACCATAATGAGATTCTTGGGTACGTCTTTCGTTACTGGGACGTTCCTAGCAATACCTTGCCACGTTTTATGTAAATTTTTTGCTAGGGCAGAGAGTTTCTCCGCTGAAGTCATTCTCAATACTATGCAGTCAGCGCACTATCAACCGGGCTGAAAATTGGTAGCAAAAAATAGGTGCTGGCTCAAACCGTAAGCAAACGTGAGGATCTTTGCCTATTTAAACGTTTGGCGAGCGAGTCGTGTTATATTTTTGTGCACATACGTACGCGCCCAGCCAGGTTTACACCAGCAACGACCGATCAATTCACATTAACAAGTAGCAGCTTTGTAAAACGTTTCGCTACGCAAAACTTGTGTGGCTCCAGTACATGTATTGGAGAGTGACAATGAATAATAACTTACAAAAAAATAATGATTTAAGCTGTGCAATTACTGTTACTGATTTTTTTTTGACAATCGGTCCAAGGTGAAGCATGAATCAGAGCAGGAAAATAAAAATAAAATTTCAAATCAACTAGAGTGGGATACTCTTTGCTTCTTTCCATGGAAAAGGCAGCAATGCTTTAGAGTTCTTCCTTTTCCAGAGCTTCTTTTTCTCCCTGGTTCTAGAATTCTCGCACCAAACTTCCACTCCATGCTGAGCCTTCCAGGCAGCTACGTACTGCATAACAAACAACAACAACAAAGGATGGATGATTTTTAACAAGGCTTAAAAAAAAAAAAAAAAAAAAAAAAAAAAAAAAAAAAAAAAAAAAAAAAAAAAAAAAAAAAAAAAAAAAAAAAAGAAGAAGAAAGGCTGCACCATTGTAAATACTTCATGTGGAAGATTGTGCCTAGCCAGAACAAAACAAACAACAACAACAAAAAAACCATCTGCAACTCTGCAAGTAATTGTGAGTGGGTGTTGGAAATAGGCTAGGACCTTATAGCACAAAGACGAAACAGTTCTAAGTTTATGACACTGATGACAGCTTTAGCTGTTACAATCCTGGAAGTAAATCCTTGAAGTTCTTCCAGTTTAATTCAATGCCACTGAAGACAACAGAAACAGCAAAACCAATCGTCACTTTCAGTACAATTGAGAGTTCAGAATATTTCACAGCATATTCTGCATACAGTAAAACCTATGAAATGATAAGCATTTGGGACCAGGGCTTTCAGTTCACAAATAAGAGATTGTTTGCTTTAAGAGGTGATAAGCAATACATTTTCTCTTAAGTTCATCACAGGGAGGTAATTTGCTTGACATAAGAGTAGTTCACTATTAGAGGTTCCACTGTACACCTTTCAATTTGGCCTCCACTTCAAGGTGAACAATTCAGTCATGTGCTGTCCAAATTCTAGCATTTGTAATAGCTAAAAAATCAGCTATATCATAATTCTTGGCTTTTTTCTGGCTACAAGAGCAAGTTTGTTGTATTTTTATGGCGGTAAACTTTAGAAAGACTAGGCACAGCTACAAGTGATAGTACTTTATACACGCACAAACAACCCCTCCTTCCCTACCTGGGGATCCCAGAGCTCACTAGCGATGCCTAGATCCTTGCAGCATCTCATGAGAGCATTGGACTTGGCAGACTCAAGGGCTTTACCAATATTCAAGTCATTCTTGGCATAGTAGACATGCTCACCCACTGACTGGGAGATGAAGCGACCTCTGCAGAACAAGGCATACTCACGAGTGACGAGATGAGCTCCTTCACTCTGCACAGAAATAACAAAGAAACATACGACCGACGAAGGAGTCATTTAGAGTTAGTAAAGGGGTTAACTTCCACAGAAAACAAAGAACAACAACAGAACAAAGAACGAGAATAACAAGAACACAAACTGATGAAGTGCTAAACGTGCCTTCAGTCGTTAAGTGATAAATAGGCCATACCTACTACTACTATTATGTTAGCGTGTATATAATGAATAGCATTACAGGAAAACAGCATTCCAAACAGAGAGAGAGAGAGAGGAGGGCTAACAGGTTTGATGGTTGAAAAGAACACAAGAGGTGAAAACAGAGGAAAGAGAGCACTGGATGCTAACTGAATCTAGAGAATTTGGAAATGCATTAAACTTAAGTATCTCTGTCTGACACAATCATTTCACAGATAGAAATCACCATTACACATAATTTACGTGATATTCAACCGGTTCCCCGCGAGGCATCAGAGCCCAACCTCCTGGTCCGAAAGCTTGATGTAAGATACGCCTGTACTTAATCTCCGGCAAATATATAGTACCTGAAGCATGTACACACACACACACACACACATACAATGTTGTTAATCCTTCCAAATATGAAAAAAATGTCCTCCATGCGTGCAAAAGGTAACTTTGCAAATAAACCAAAATAAATAATGGGAGAGACAACAAAAGGTTCCTAACTTAAGGTTCTTGAAATTTAAATTGCAACATAAATTAATAATCCAGACAATCAATTTAAACAACAATAATAATAAAAACAACTTGCCATCAGGTTTTAGTTCTACATCTTCTGACTTGATTGGCTTCAACAAAATACTTTCTACTTCTGCAGGAAAAGGTTCCGAGGATATTCCCAAGAAAGAGAGTTCAGCAGATGAATTCTTCCTACAAAAACAACAACATTAATTTTAAAAAATTACACAACAATGTATGTGATTCAAAATACGACTAATTTAGTATTAAATAAGATGGAGGGAGATGAGGTCAATCCACTGGTTTATTCCCATACACAACTTCTTCACTGAGTTTCGTGCAGGGCTGTAGACAGAATTTTTACCAAAGGGGAGGGAGGGGCAAGAATTACTCAAGGGGGACGAACGCCCCCTTCCCCCCTAAATACAGCCCTGCCATGTAGGTCATATTATTCCAATAACCCCTCCCAAGCAGTTCCCATAACAGATAGGGACCAGCGGATTATGCTGGCATAATTAGTTCATCATAGCATAAGGCATAATTTGGCATAATGGGCCATTTTTCTAGCTTGTAACTGAATATATTCTCTATTCAGTCGGAAAAATAAATTATAGGCCTGAGCTTGCTGTTGTTACTCAGCACTGCAAGTGTCACACCACACATGACCCACTGGCCAGCACACTAACCACTGCACTGATAGGTACAGCCCATCACCAGCCCACTCACTCTTCCCTTCTAGCTCTAACATCATGGCAGAAGCTGAATCTGGGTTGTCAGACTACTCTGAATCTGAGTGTGAGCTTCAGTCTGACTGCACAGAGAATACTCCAGTTTTAACTCTGTTGGACAAACGAAAATCTCCAAAGCCCTCTGAATTGGCCAGGAAACGAAAATCTAACCCTCCAAAAGGAAAGAGGAAATCTACTGGCAGTAATACACTGAAATGCAAGTTAAAGGTGCACCTGCTACTAGAATAAATGAGTTTCCTAATGAGCACCTTACAGTGTCATTTGGTAAGCTCTTTTGTTCAGTCTGCCGAGAAACCCTTGCTGTTAAGATGAGTACTGTTCTTTACCATGTCAAGAGTTCAAAGCACCTTGTGAGCAAAGAAAAATTGAAGTCCCAAAGGGCACGACAGGAGAGTATCACTGTGTCCCTCAAAAAGTATGACTCATCTGGTCGTCATGAAAGCGATACTATCGGTGATGCTCATAGGGTGTACCGAATTAAAGTTCTAATGTCTTTTATGAGGGCTGGAGTGCCCTTTTCTAAATTGAAATATTTCAGAGATATTCTGGAAGAAAATTCTATGCGATTAACCGACCCATCCCACATGCTCCAGTTAGTTCCATTTGTCCTTGAACAAGAGAAATCTTTAAAAGAAGAAATTAAGGGCAAATATTTATCAATAATATTTGATGGCACTTCTAGATTGGGGGAGGTATTGGCAATAGTAATTCGCTATGTTGATCAATGGAATGTTCACCAGCGTTTAGTACAACTTGAGTTTCTTGCTAAGAGCATGACGGGGGAAGAGGTTGCTCGTCAACTTATTAGCACTCTTTCAGTTACCTATGGAATTGAATCATCCTTTATCCTTGCAGCTATGAGGGATGGAGCCAGTGTTAATGGTGTGGCTATGGATGTTGTGAAGATTATTTATAATGGATGTGCGATGTTTTTCCCATACCTTAGACCTTGTTGGAGACAAATTCAAAACACCTCTTCTTGCTAGTTTCTGTTCTTATTGGATATCTCTTTTTTCACATAGTCCTAAGTCTAAAATGCTTTGGAAGAATCAAACCGGAAAGTCTGTAGCCTCTCGTAGCAAAACACGATGGTGGAGCAAGTGGGAAATCCTCTACCAAATAATGCTACAGTTTGGTGACATCGAGCCTTTTTTGACTGCTAACACAGATATTGGTCCTTCTTTAAGACCCATACAACTTGGAGGGAGATGGGGCACTGATGGTCAATTGCTACGAAGAGATAGTGAAAGTACGTAGTGTAATAAGCTCTGCTTATCATCCCAACACTACTGCAGTCGCCCAAAGTCTAGCACCTGGGAATACCCTTGCTCAACAACAGTATGTGGCTTATGCAATGTCATGTGTTCAGCCTGGAATCGACTACTTCCAGTTGAAATTTGGTGATGATACGAAACCTCCCTTGAGCCAATTTAAAGCTATGAGATACTTCTCACCAACAAGAATTCAGGAACTTCAACCAATAGCTTCAGATATTGATTCATTGAGTGCTATACCATTCTTCAATGACACAGGTGTTATTACTGGCCTTAAAGAAGAACTCCCAGCTTATCTTGCCAGAGCTAATGGAGTAAACCTTCCAGATATTTGCGAGTGGTGGAAGAATGATAAAACTGCACTTCCAAACTGGAGTGATGCAGCCAAGAAGTCACTATTAGTGCAACCCTCTTCAGCTGCTTCTGAAAGAGTATTTTCCATTTTAAATAATACTTTCGGACCTAAGCAAAATAACACTTTAGAGGACTACATAGAATCATGCATAATGTTACAATATAATAACCACTAAACAACTCATCATCATCATCATTATTACCCTAATATATCATCACTCTTCTTGTCTAGCTGAACCAAAAATCAAACAAAAATTAGATTCGTGTATAATATCAATGTAAAAAATCGTCTTTTTGTCAGCATAATTCGGCAAAAAATGTGGCAGCCAAATAGCATATTCGGGAGAAAAATTGGCATAATCCGCTGGTGCCTAACAACAGAGCCTTCCATATCTTCATCAGTGAGACAGGCCCCAACACCACCACACAGAAGCCATATAAATGTCTAGCTAGTAAAAAGGAGGGGCTACCTAACCAGGTGATAAAGCACTTAAAAGAACAGTCCTTTCTATTAATTATTTTGACCTGTACCATTCATGTGAGGGCTACAGTAATGAGATTTCTAGTATTTAGGAACCTAGCAATCTCGCATCTTTTTACATTTGTACCTCCAATATACTATACAGAGAAACAAAACATTTAATTCACATCCTCTAAACATTTCTCACCTGTGTTGCTCGGATTCTACCGACTTGGATGCTAACTGCTGTTCCAACACTCTGGACATCTTCTGTTCCAAGTCCTCACTGCTCCCCTCCCCACCTACTTCTTGGCCAGGTACTTCTACCGTTTCTTCCTCTAGCTCCTTGGCGGCGGTGACACTCTTCTCGTCGATGACGATATCGCCGCTTTCGTCTTTGGGGTAGCTGTACACTCTTCTTGCGCGTTCGCTCGCATGGCGGCATGGCTGCACTGAAAAAGAGGACTTCCCGCTAGCTGCCGGATAAGAAGTGGAGATTCGCAATACCCTACTAGCACCGCGTAGGGTACGCAAAGCCACCGCTACCGCTAATGTACCAGAAGAAGCCATAACTCTGACACTACTAAGAAAACGACCGTACCGAGAAAGCGTGGAATCCTTAGTAAGCCACATGCACCCTGCTCGGCGATTAATACCAGTTCCTAATGGTACAGTATCACCGTCCGCAAAAGCGCAATTCCTACTTACTAATTAGAAATGGAGTTTAAGTTTATGACAGTCACTAGGCGAGCCCTGGTTCTCTACCCAGGCATACGCTTCTGTAGTTGTCTTGCACCACTCACTGGGGTGAAATCTCCCACCAATTTTGAACAGTTCTCTGGAAAACGTTGGAAAATAAAAACGGTGTCAGTTCCTATCTCCTATTTCCCGAGCCAACACAGATGTAGAACATTATGCAATGAAACAACAGCAGGAAGACCCAAGATGGAGCTGGTGTACTCTGCTCCACTGAAAAATGCAGTCATAGCTATCAAGATTTTCTCTCTATCTACAGCAGCATTGGCTTTTGTGGGAGCCCCGGTCATGGTTTTCATGGGCAAAGCCAGTGTTTCATTGGTTGCTAAGCTATTTATGTCTTCTGTGGTGATGTTTGCCAGTTTGGGAAGTACTGCTCTTCTGCACTGGATCATCAAAGGTAACTATCTCCACTAGGCGACCCTTTACCAAATCCCAATGGGAGGGGAGGGGAAAAAAAAAAAAAAATACTCCATCATGTCCCTAAAGGTGTAAGGTCATTAAATTGTAGCTGATATGAATCATATGCACAATTTTGATGGGGATTTTGGTCCAACTCATGGAGTAGTATGTCCTATTGAAATGTGTTTTATATTTTTTGCCATTTTCACTTACTCTGTCTAACAATATAAAGGATGAGTATGTTGTAGCTGTAAGATATAGTATCCTTTTTTTTTTTAATTTCCTGCGAGTTATGTCCCTTTATGGTATTATGATCAATGATATTAATGCATACTGAGTATTACAGCATCTTTGTTCTGTAGACACGAGCGTATTGAGAACGAAATGCTTCTTTATTTTGTTCAGTTTACCACTAAATTTAAATCCTTTACTAAATAAGTGGCTTAAATAGTATGGGGCTTTATAATTGTGTGGCAGATTTTGTGGTTGTGAGTAAGAATAGCCGTGTGTGTGTGTGTGTGTGTGTGTGTGTGTTTCTTGAGAGCGTGCTGTCTTCATTCTTTGGATAGTCTCAAAACTATCTATTCTTTGATGTTGCTCAGTGTGTCATCACTACATTTGGCCCATATAGCCAAAACCATTAACACCTTATATGTTTAATTGTATCAAATACGGGAGGGGGGGGGGGGAGGGGGGGGTAAAGAACATATGTGTCACTCTCATACTTGTATTTCTTTAATTTGTGTAGTCTTAATAATTACTTTTGTGATTATGATTGATAAAAAATTAATTATTATGTAATAAATGCAACCCCTCCCCCTTTCCTCGGTGAATCTCTTATCATTTATTGATTCTAACCATTTGCTAAACTTGCCTAAATGCAGAGACTCCTACAATATGGGGTTTATAGTAGGAAGCTTGAACACCGATCATTCATGAAGTTTTTAATTTTATTTGCATTTCATAATTTTGTGGTTTATTTATATTAATCCTAGCCTCACTTAATGTGCTACTATGTGTTCCTATGCTAGTGTGGTGGAGACTGTAATGGATTCCAGTCAATTTTACCAGTTCTAAAAATAGACTTTTTTTTTTAAATTTGACTCTTATGCTGTATAAATATCTGTGGCCACCTTACCCTACGAGTAAATGTGTAAACTAAAGAGGGTGGGAAAGGGGTTGTGATACGTGTGGAATTCGGACTATGGGATGGAAGGCAATCATACAGCACTCTTTACCAAACCAAACTGTGTCAGTTATACTGCTACTTATGATTCATCACAGGTTATGCCATTCAAATGGAGATTGACAGAACTACTGACAATGTGGCAGTACAAACTCTTTCTCTGCTGGCACGAAGGAAGAAGCACAAGTTCCACGTGACTGACTCGAAGCCTCCCACCAAGCTTCTTGCGTTCAGCACTTTTGAAGCCCAAGGCAAGACTTTCTTCCTTCACACGGACACAGTCGTCTTCAAAGACAGAGAACTGCTGAACAAGCTGCTGGGGGCTTATAGCACCTTTGAAGATCCTAGTTTATGGCAAGAAAAGAATAGCTAAAATTCATTTGTTTATTGTTGTTGTTAGTTTTAAGTCAACATCTCATCGATAATGTATTTCTAATAGATGTCCACTTGAGACAGGTTTGCTGGCACTCAGAATCTAGTTCATTTTCACATGATTTATTTCTAATCGTTCTCGGCAAAAATTATTATAGTGGTATTTCTCTGAATGGACAAATATTTTAATTTAAAACTTAACCCAGTGTATCTTAGTTAAAATACACAACTGCAAAAAAAAAATTTTGTACTACTATAGCACTTTTTTAATGTATAATTATGTAGGTGGCTACTTAAGTCAATGTTTACTGTTTGTTTTGAATTAAATCATTTTTTAATCCGGCCTTTGGTCCCACTGTCTTGTAAGACACGGGAGGACCAACACCCATCTCACACTCTAGTTCCTGTCTGTTCAATGTATGGAATAGTTGACATGGTACAATTTATTGTCTGAGTATTAAATATTACCACAAAGGAGCAGAGAGGGAGAGATCATTAAAGATTCACATAACGGACATTGATGTTTGGTACAATGAAGACGGTTGCTGGTGTTGATTTTGCAGTTTTAGCATTTGACTTGTAAGGAACGGAATTTGAACTTTCATATTCCAGATATTCTTCCGTTAGAATATGCCGGCCCTTCACCAGATCTATGAGGGAAGAAAACACCAAATTGATCATTACCTTTGTCAATGTTTTAAGCCACACCCCTATGCTACATAGTGGTGTCCTTAGCTATATATAGTTTGTGTAATCACGTTTTCATTTATAAAAGCAGTGCTTTTATTACATATTGAATATTTTGTTGTTTTTGGGGGGATAAGTTATTATAATGAATGATAATAAACAAAAGCAAATGGATGAAAGTGGTTGAATAGAAACAGAAAGTCCTTTGGGAATACAACGGCCTGACCCAGTGTGGTTTCTCTAGGGACTACCATACAAGTACACAGGTCCAACCAGACCATTGTCAGGAAAAACCAATAGTAAGATTCCTCCCTTAAATGGTTATCCTTAGGAAAACTAACTTCCTCTAGCAGTTGCGGCAGAGATTTATTTTTGAAATTGTGTTATCACAACTGACTTAATGATGAGTGACCGTACTGACACAACTGGTTGCCCCTTTTGTAATTCATTTATAGTAGCTATCATGATTGACTTAATGATGAATGAATATATGTACTAACATGTTACTGGTTGCCCCTTTGTAATTATTTAATTTCTAATTACTCCTACGCTTGGCAGTACCAAAGAAATACATGTAGAAAGTAAGCAGTTAATTGACTGGCGACAAGCAACACTGGAACTATGACTAGCGTGCCTCAAAAGGCAACTCCACTGATCAATCCATGGCCAGCGTTGGCGATATATTGCTTTAGGTGCTTCACACTTTCCTTAATGGGCCATTGTTTGGAAAGTGCCATGCAATGACACACTCCCAACACCCAGACACTGACAGACCTCCCCAGGCACGACTGACAGAGCCAAGTAAGTTCTCACTTTTAACTAACAAATATAATTCAATGGGGGACAGGTGGTAATGTGTTCTTAGTTCTGTATCACGTCCCACAGGACCATTTACAGCAGTGACGGAAGTCTCGCTTTGAGATGATACATGTGTGCAAACAACAATTGGGTGTGCTCGAGAAAACAGAGTCTATGTGTGGTCTGCTTTCATCATGACTTACATACAAATTCCATACCTGCAGTCAGTCAGTGGAAATTCAATATTTATTTTATATTTGTAAATCCTGTAGGCAAAGCATAAAGCAAGCAGTCACTTGGAAGATTAATATTCAAATGCTCAGTGTGGTAACCATAATTTATTCGTTAAACTAAATAAAAACAGTAAGAACAACAAAAACAGCAACAAAATGTAAGTAATTAATGATCAAGTAATTAACTCCTAAAAGTGAATTCTCTAATCAACAAATGAACTTGTGAGTGAATTTGTTGAGCATTCCCTGCCAGCTCCATAGGAAATGCCAATAACTTTTGTTTTGAGTGGGTTCAATTGAGCCTGTGACCCCCACAACCCAACCACACCTTCACTATGGTATGGTATTGATAACTGGTGTGATACAAGTTGTAGAGTATTAAATGTAAATCAACTGCTTGAGGAAGTTAAAAAAAGAAAAAGAAGTGAGGGTATATCAGTGACTGCAAAACAAGAATGAAATGCAGACAAACCCGGTGGACTAACATCTCCACTATCATACTTAATCTGTTATCTAGACGCTGTGTACCTACTTGCTTGTTACCTAGCTGTTATGTAACAAGCTCAACTGAGAACAACAAATGGCAAACAGAAAATGGTCTGACTGCAAATAGAACTAATAAGAGTTAACTGAGATACCAATGACTTCATAGGTTTCTTTGTAAATGAAATAAAATAAAAAATCGTCATAAACCAGCGTATCAGTGAATAAAAATTACATTTCCAGCGTAATTTTATCATAAACAACAGGTCTATACTTGTGGCCCTATCAGATCTTCTAGTTCTCTGGATATTGATAATTGACTTAGTTAACAGTTGCTATACTTGACTAATACTTCTCAGACTGCTATCCCAATACGTGTATGTGCATGCGTGTGTGCTTGCTTCTTTGTGTGCCCCTGTGTGTGTGTGTGTGTGCTTGCTTCTTTGTGTGCCCCTGTGTGTGTGTGTGTGTGCTTGCTTCTTTGTGTGCCCCTGTGTGTGTGTGCGCGCGTGTGTGTGCTTGCTTCTTTGTGTGCTTCTGTGTCTGTGTGTGTGTGTGTGTGTGCTTGCTTCTTTGTGTGTGTGGGTGTGTGTGTGTGTGTGTGTGTGTGTGTGTGTGTGTGTGTGTGTGTGTGTGTGTGTGTGTGTGTGTGTGTGTGTGTGTGTGTGTGTGTGATACTACACATGTATAAATTCTAATTCAATGAATGTCTGAGCTCGGGCAGGTTTCCTGCACACGATTGTGTGAAGCATATCTTATAAAACCTCTTGCAAACACACGCATGTCCACATTTTCACACACACACACACACACACACACACATACCATATTCTCACAGTATCTTGAAAACACTGATACACTGCATCAGCTCATGGTAAGACACTGGGAGGATCTCAAACAGACCCAACAAACTTGGAACACGATGGAGACTCAATAAAAACTAGTGAAAACAACTGAGTGGACTGGAGCCATTCATGGGAAAAACACTGGGTTAGTATGTTGCCAGCAGAGAAGTGGTTGGTAGAAACAAATCTGATGAAATGCAAGGACTTAACAATAGTAAACAATCTCAGTCCTAACAGCCAATATATGTTCAGTTAAAACTTAACCAGATATTTTGACTTCTTGTCCAAGTTGTCCATTTAAGTTTTAATTAAACACATGTTGGCTGTTTGAAGTTGGAAGTGAGAAAATTTCTATTACTTCAGCTAAGCATGACTGAATCCTTCAAGTACTTGCATACTCATCACCTGCTTTAATCCATAAATGTATTGGATATTCTAGTATGATTTTATAGGAGATATATCAATTGTTCCAGCTTTGGTCAGTAATATTACATTTTAGTAGTAATAGTCTAATTGACTACCACATGTTCAATACTGTCTCCTATTCCAGCTTAAGAAACTTACTGTGCATCGTAATTTGTCATCGAATCCACGGAACCCTCTCTGGACCCAAAATCCCCGCCCAGCAGATTGTCCTGGCTGATGGTCCTCACTGAGTACCGTACGGCTGACACCAGCGGTGCTCCCTCCCCGTTCTTTAGTTTATCCTCCTGCCAGTTACTGCGGAAAAACCGAAAGGCAGTTTCACACTGGATGACCTCCTCCGGGAGTGACACAAGCTCCCTGACATAGCCGTCTATTTGAGGAAGCCTGCTCTCAGCCAGCTTCCTGTTGCTCCGCTGAAAAAGCTTCTTGCCCGGGAGGAAAGGGATGATTCTCTCGTAACCCTTAATTGAGCCAGCTTCCTTGGGGAACTGACTGAGGATGTCACACTGGAAGTCGAAAAACTCGGAGTAGCTGCGATAGGACGTGGATAGGGAATTGTCCGACCATTTGAGATCGAGTTGGAACAAAAATCTAATAATACATTAATAATAGATTCAACTTATAATTGAACTGATGACATAAAACAATTCAATAAATCAACTAATATATCCAATGAAATATTTGTAGCTTATTTATTTCATCAAATACTTCCATATGAGTTTGCTGCACACATTCATGAACTGCCCACCGCCTACCACTATACACGCAACACTTTAGGAACACTCAAATCTCCAAATGTGAATACATTTCTAACCAGCTAGAGTGAAGAATAATTTTTGGATTGTGTGACAATCGCAGAGGTCTATCCAACTGTGTTCATTGGTTTCTTCCCACCTAATTCCTATTACTTAGACCCTCCAAATAAGATAATTCTAAATTGTGGTCAGATGTACGTGGTGTGTGTGGTTAGGTACTGAAACAGCTGAAGTTGCATTTGGATATCCGTGAAGAATGAATAATATGACTGCACAACTTGGGGAATATTTTTTGTTACGCATGCAAGAGAGAATGTCAGTAAATCTACATCTACACATCAAACATGAACTTCTTTGATTATTCAAGCTGCACAAAAACTGGGGTGTAATATCTATATCATCAGTTCAGAAAACAGAGTAGACCACCTACACACTATAGTAGCATTAATCACAGTTTCTATCTCTCATGTGTAGCTAGCTAGCTGTAGCTATCGCTTTACAAACTTTTTGTTAAGAGTGAGCAGTGTTAAGTGTTCTTACTTCTTACTGTCCTCGCTTCTTTCCCTGACGGCTATAGCAGCTGCTTCCACAACGTAGGGAGGATGTAGTTGAGCCATTGGGGTAGTCGGAACCTGAGTCTCCCTCGATACGCTGAGTGGAACGCTCAGCCCAACCTTCCTGTGGAAAGTTTTTGAGCTAACAGGAAGCACACCGCATATTAATTGAAAGCTAATGAAGTGGGGCGGAGTCACCAACATACCCAAGGTCGTCAGGTTAAAAAATTGTCGCGGTTGACCGCGGGAAATTTTAAGTTTACTTTTGATGACATGACAACAACCATTACGGAAGGTTCTTCGTCTGTTGTCTCTGGAGATAAAGAAATAGAACGTGAGTAGCTAAAGCATACGAAAGTGTATAGACGGTACTACTTCTCATACGCAGGGTTGAAAAAGCAGTTGGCTCGCGCTCAGGAGAAAGGAGACATGAAGGAGGAGTCTGCCCTGTGCAATGCTATAGGGGATAGATACTTTCAGTTGGGTAAGTGTGACGTTCACGTGCAGAACAAACTGTGGGACCAGCTAGGTAGTTCAGCTAAACGGCTAAACAATGAAGTCAAGTTCTGGTACATCCATAACGTTATTTTTATGTACATATACAGTGTACACTTATAGTCAGACTAGACCCTTTACCAGATGCTATGTGTTTTTTCATTGACAACAATCTGGGTATTTCTTAGTCTGGTGGAGTCAGGCTATGCCTGACTAGGTAGTTCTGTATGCATACTTGAAAAGGGTTGCCCAAGAAAGAAAGAATGGGTACTATGAAAGCCATACTTGCTCTGATAGTACGTAAACAAGAAAGGTCACTTGCCCCATGTAATGATTCATCACTGCCTTTTTAGATGCCTTAAATATTGCAAATGTTTAAAACTGTATATATTGAAGTCAAATGGTGAAGAATACTTAAGTATGGGAAACTTAAGCTGAAGATACTTAAAAAAGAAGATACTTAAAAAAGAAGAAATTCAAATTTTTTTGAAATCTTTTTTTGGATATCTTCTATGACTTAGAAACTATATACAGAACTCTATTAGAAACTCTAGATGATGACTTGTCTGAGCCCAGATTTATGGGACAAGTGAATTTATTGTCCTTATGGGCAAAAGGTGGTCAACCCTTAATAGAGATGGCTACCATCTCTGAGCACTGCATGAAAGGACTCGTGATGAGACAGCCATATTTGTGATTTACTGCATACTGGCTGTATACTCGTGTTTCCTAGGGGACTATGGCAAGGCTCTACGCTACCACCAGAGTGAACTAGCTCTGTCCTCTGCCTCAGGCAATTTGCTGGATGAGGGCGTGGCACACAGGAAGGTTGGGGAGTGTCTTTGTGAGCTGGGTCAGTTTGATGCAGCAGCAGAACATCAGAAGAGTCATTTGCAGTTGTCTAGGAGACTCAGTGAGTTGGTGGGAGGGAGGGTGTGGTGGTGTGGTGGGTTGGATGGATGGATGGAGATCAGGGATATTCATCTCTCTGTGCAGCCATACATGTAACTCACTATCTAGTGCATAGTAATGTATTTCGGCCCTTAATGGATAGTGCTGATCATCACTTTAGTTGGTAAGTAATGTTACTTTCTACTACTGTATCCAATACACAAAGCTATGTTTTTAGGTTAAAAAATTTGGGAGTTTTGAATCTCAAGTTAAGCAATTTTAGTCATCCCCCCCTTGGTTTTTTAAATAATAAAAATGAAAGAGGGTTTGACTACAATTGAAGTTATTTAATACAAAATGATGTTTGTTTTTGTGAATAAAATTCACAATCTATTAGTCATTTGTTAACTAAGTTTGACTAAGCTCTCGCTCATTAGTCAATTTGTTTTGCATTAATCAATTTTTTCTTGAAATATAGATAATTTTGTACTCTGCCTACCTGTACCACAAAACTGTAGGACACATGGTGTTGTTAAGTTGACATTCTTCTCAGCAGAACGGGACAACACAACCATGTGATAATATGTGGTCTCAGTGATGTGGTTGATATTTGTTGCATATCTCAACGTATCGTTTGGACACGATTTAGCCTTTTTCTTTATTGGGGAATTAGTTTTGAAAGGTATATATTTTTCCTTCCCTATACCATTTCTTGTGGCTGCTTTGCTCCAACCCAGCATTGTGTAATTTAATCCAAAAACTAATTTCAGTTTCACACTGATTATGCAATTGGAGTAGAATCCTAATGTTCATGCTCAAAGCAGATCAGGTTTATCGTCAACAACAATAACAACAACATTAAAACTCAAAGCATCCTACATTAGTTATATTGCCAATTTTCTTTACAATACTATACACTATAGCACCTGACCCTAAAGTGCATACTGCAGTTAGTTGTAAACTCCTAACTTTGAGCACGCCACACAGTTATTGATATTTCTAATAGCGGATTGTCCAATATTGCTACAGCGTTGTCATAGCAGCGATTTTGATACTTATGTGAATGTGCGAGAGGGTTAAAGTACTCAGTTTGTCAGTCAGTCAGTCATTCAGTCACACAACATTGGACGAAGATGGTGGCCTCCTGAAGATTGAAAAAAGGCATCAAAATGTTGTACTGGACAATTTAAGTCCCTTTTCGTTCTTAGCTAAGTGTATAGTAGCACTGACGGGTGCACCTTTTTGTGCTTTATTATGATATTATAATTATTACTACTACTATTACTATTTTTAAAAGATTGTTTTAAAACGGTGCTACCTATATGATATAGGTGAACCCAAAATGATTCAATTGATATAGTTGAAGGCCTATACTGTGTTTATTTCTGGCTTGACAGGTTATTTTATAGTGCTACTGTTAAAACCTTCTAGAGAACTTAGCAGAGGAGCAGCGCGCTCTGGCTACCCTGGGCCGCACCTTCTACATCCACTCCCAGTCTGAGCAGGAGCAAAGCAAGAGAGCGGAGGACGGTGATAGTGAAGGTAGCGACAATGGCAGCGGCAGTCGTGTGGGTGAACTGCTGCTACTGGCCGGCACTCACTATCTGCAGAGTCTGGAGGTGTGTGACAGGCTCGTGGGACTGCTGTCTGATCGGGAGCTGCTGGAGATGAGGTCCAGACTGTACCTCAACCTGGGACTGGTCTACGAGTTGAAGGAGGACTATCACAGTGCCAGGATGTTCATGCTCAAGGCTCTTGGAGTGCTGGAGTGAGTAGGAGAACTAATAAGTAGTGGGAGGGGGCGGGGGGGGGGGGAAGTGGAGAAGATTGGATGGCCAATGTACTATTCACGCATGATAGGAGGATAGTAGTACATTTCCAAGCATATGAGGTAAATTGGACAAGCATTGGAACAGAGCATAAATGGAGCATAATTGGTCCAGGCCTATCACCCACCTCTGTTAGGGCTGCCAATTATACATACAGTAGCAACACTCATTGGCACCTCCTTCAATCTAAGAAAGTTGATTTTACCCTCCTAAATTCGTTTTCTGTGTGCAGCACTACGTACCTATGTAAAAGTACATTAAATAGTTTGTGTCTGTATAGAGCTCAGCTTCATCACATCTATTGTGGTTGAGTAAAAACAATGATGAAACAATTACAAAAGAAGGAATTAGCCTTTCACTTCATTATGTATATACCAGATTGTTCCTTGTGGGAAATTAGCATTACCCCTATATTATGTATATACTTCTTTTTCAGCCATCATCCCAATGTTGGCTATTCTCTTAGGTTGCAGTCTTTTTTTTACAACAGATGTTCTGTAGCCTAACTGTCTGCTGCCTTCTGTGAACAATAGATTAGCCCAAGAGAAACCCAGAAACTGAATTAACATTTCCCCCAGGAAATTGAGTGGGTTGCACATGACCATGGTTAGGTACAGTCTGGGAGCTCTACCTGCCAGGTGGTACACATGTGGTGAGCTGATGACCTCAGCTGTGTGCCAGAGTCAGCAGGAGAAGCCCATGACTGACTGCTGAGTCCTTCAATATACATACACACATCAGGATGGTAGTGGACCCTTTGGTAGAGCCAACTTCACTGGGTTTAGTCTATGGTATCCTGACTGAGGTGATAGTGTTGAGAATAACCATAGGTGGTTAAATTCATGTACAATGAAGCTGACATGACAAGATGGGATAATGGGTGGATTAAAATAATTCAACAACAATTGAGTAACCTCACAATAATGTACATGCACACAGAAAGACATGGAATTTTTGCCATTGTAATAAGTTACTTGGGTGAAGTGCATACTTATGTTCCACACTGTCCAAGACCGAACAACTTCCCACCCTCGATAAAGCACGTCTCCTCTCCTAGACACACATGCACAATATACTTTTAGATGAATATTTTTAGTTATCAAATAAAAGTAATGATTTTTAATAAACATTTGGTCTCCAAAGTTTCTTGAGTTTAAAAATTAAACGGTGAACAATAATGTCGTAGATTTTCATTGTACACCTCACAGCTGAAGAAGGCTTACGAGCCGAAATGTATTGTGAATTTATCTAATTTTAATGCTACTAAGCTAAAAATGTTGAATTACCAACTTCTTTAATATTTGGTGATAAACTAATTTCAGTGCTGATAAATAGAAGTGTAACAAAAAAGCTCTAAACTTCTTGCATTAGCCTCAAATGTGTTTTTGTGTGTTTGTGTGTGGTTGCTAGGGAGATGAAAGACTCCGCAACCATCTACCAGTGTTACTCCAGCCTGGGTTCCCTGCACCTGTTAGAATGCCACGCCCACCTTGCACTGCCGTCTTTCCAGTCTGCTCTGAAAGTGGCCAGTGAGCTCCGCAACCGACAATTTGAGCTGGCTACACTGAAGGACATGAGTCAGGTCTGGTAATGGGGCGGGGTTATGTAGAAAAAACCGGAGACTGCTGACTGGATTACTTAACTATTAGCTTCTAAAGTCTCGCTCAAAAAAAGTTAGGAGCCTTCAGAGGAAAAGTGTTTGGTTCTATATTATTTTAGTAATTGTTCAGATTGTCAATAATATTTATTTCACTGTGGAATATTATTTTAATGAGATGATGATTATATGGATTGATGATTGTATTATGCCCAGTATTGTGATGTGGATGAGACAATTACTGAACTATCGCTAGATTCCCCATGCTAGTGGCAAAGACTCTACTGTATTCAATCCCAACACACTATAGTAAGGCCTCCTTGTCAATGCTAAGACCCCTTACCCACTGGTATACTATTAGAGAATCTGTAACAGACAAGCAGACAAACAGACAGGACGATTACTATAACCCTCTCGCGCTTGCACGCTGAGGGTTAATAAATATAAGCATTGGATTTTCTCCAAGCTGGGTACTCTAAATTGACAGCGATTTACCTAACAAGGGCATGTTTTGATAAAAATGGGTTTGGGGGGAATAAGACATTTTTGTTGGGAAAAAAAAATTTTTTTTTTTTAATTTTTTTATTGTAGATACAGGCTTACTGGATGTGGATCCCAAGTTTCAAGACCATTGGACAATTCTACAGCTTATAATGATTTTTTTTATACACACTAGTTCATTGTTTCAGTTATTGAATCACCCGGGAAAGAACCGTTCACTTTATTTCTTACCGTTACTTTCTATCGATCGACTATTTCTTTGTTTACTGTCAAACCTACGCTTTTTATAGTTCAAAATGAAGCACACAGGAAGTGCTCAGTGACTATCTATAGCAACAAGCAATTACGTAGTAGAAGTAGGCGGGAGTGCGCACGGCCGATGTTTTTTTTTTTTGCTTGATTGGAACTTGAACTTGTGTCCGCATGGCTCTCTCTTATTCTCGTTGTTTCTTGAAACTACGCCTAGGAGAACTTGTAGAAAGCGCCCTAAAGGGTTCCTTGGCACTCAGTGGCAACAACAGTCACCTACTAAACGAAGAAGGATGGATTCAGAGGCTACCCGTCCCTCGGTGAGTAAGACTAAATTATTTAGCTCACCACCTAGGTCTATAGGGTTTACTTCTGAAAGCTCTAGTGCTCTATTGCGCCCAAGAAATAGTAAATCCTCAAGTCCATTGTCAGACAATAGTTCTGTAGCTCTCCCTGATGCTGGTTCAACTGAAGCAGATAAATATTATATACTGGGCATTAGGCTAATGAGAATGGCTAATGAGAATGGCGGTGGTGAGTCTAGGAATGACATGGCAGCAGCAAATGAACTTGACAATGCAGAGTCAGATCAAAATGATGATGCAGAGTCAAGTGAAAATGATGATGCCAAGTCAAGTGGTTCAGAGGAGGAATCCTCTGAGTCAGATTCTGAGGCTAGTTGCAGTCATGATGATCAGACTGACTCTGACGGGGTTGGTATCGGCAGTGACGTCCCATCCAACGATTGGACCGAGCCCCCATCAGATGTTACTGTAACGTTTAATGGAACTTTGTCTAACCAATATATCAAGATAACTTCTAAAACCTGAATTTAGGTCTGAATATTCACTGTATGCAATATTATGCTTTCTTGCAGGCATTGTCAGCTGTTATTACAAGTGTCGTGTTTAACCTCAATTATCTCAAAACTACATTTTCCCAAAGTGGTCATACTTCGGTACATCATAACTTACTCTCACTATTTTTTTATTTTTATGTTTATATATCATCTTAAAGCTCATATTCTACTCTTTAAAATGAACTGATACTTTTTTTTTTTAATTTTTTTTTCTTTAGTTATGCAAGTTTTTCTTTAAAAAAATGAATTTTTGGACTTTTTTGGACAAAAACAATTATAAAAAAAAAAATAAGGAGAAATTCCAAAAAGTATCAATACAATTATGAGATAAAAGTATACTGAATGTGTGAAAAAAGTTTGGAGTGTTGAGGATCATGTCTGATGGGGGTTACATCGTACCTAGTAGGTAAAGGGTGAGTGGACGATGAAACCGATCACTTTGGGTGGGTGGGGCCAAGTTGATATATCTGTAGTTCATCTTGAAGATGATGCTTTACTCATCATTTTATGACTTGAAGTATGAAAAAATACACATGGATGACTGAGTTATGACCAAATAAGTAAAACACCCCAAAAATGCCCTATCCCCCCCTTAACTATTAGCTTCTAAAGTCTCGCTCAAAAAAAGTTAGGAGCCTTCAGAGGAAAAGTGTTTGGTTCTATATTATTTTAGTAATTGTTCAGATTGTCAATAATATTTATTTCACTGTGGAATATTATTTTAATGAGATGATGATTATATGGATTGATGATTGTATTATGCCCAGTATTGTGATGTGGATGAGACAATTACTGAACTATCGCTAGATTCCCCATGCTAGTGGCAAAGACTCTACTGTATTCAATCCCAACACACTATAGTAAGGCCTCCTTGTCAATGCTAAGACCCCTTACCCACTGGTATACTATTAGAGAATCTGTAACAGACAAGCAGACAAACAGACAGGACGATTACTATAACCCTCTCGCGCTTGCACGCTGAGGGTTAATAAATATAAGCATTGGATTTTCTCCAAGCTGGGTACTCTAAATTGACAGCGATTTACCTAACAAGGGCATGTTTTGATAAAAATGGGTTTGTCGTGTAGTACAGTGTTATTTAATAATGATAAGTGTTTGTTTTTTTAAACAATCCAGATTATGTTCTCCCTGAGGGTTACTTCACTTGAGCACCAATTATGACATGTTCTATTTCATGCATTGTTGGCATTTGTTTGTAGTGCTACTGGTGTCTGTCTGAGTTTGAGGAGAGTAAGAATTGCTTGAAGAGATGTTTGAAAATATCCGAATTATTGAACATTGAGAAGCAGGAGGTCTCTCTCATGGAGCAGCAGTTGAAGGCGGGTGAGTGGGTGGGACGGGTGGGAGGGGTGAGCTGATGGGTGTATGTAGTGTGAATTTAATTGTAATTTCTACCTTGTGAAACAACTTTAGTTCGCAAGATAATCTACTTCAGTGAAGAGGTGGATAAAATTTCTGATGAAAACCCCCGAGAGAAGGCCGGGCAGTATGACAGGCTCGGGGATTTATGCTGTGCACTAAAGGCATATCCGGCAGCTGCCAAGTTCTACGGGAAGCAAGTATGTGATGAATGGGAGGAGGACCAGACAAATGATTTATTTTGAGAAAAAAGTACATTTTATGCACTGGATATTTTTCTTGAGTATTTCCACATCAGGTGAGCGTTCAATATTCTTCCATATTGAACATATTGTATATTGAACGCTCCAACACGCCTGTGCATAGTTCTGGACAACTGTATTATAAGATGTATGGCAGAGTTACCTCTGAACGATGAGGCTTTGAAGCAGTTTATAAACTGTTTTGGAAAAAAAAATTAAATAATTTATTAGACTTGTCATACAATATGGGGATAATATTTCAGTCTCAGACTTGAAAATACTTACACGTTCTATTGAAATATCTCCCCCTTGTTATTATGCTGGCTCGTGCAATTAGTATTACATATATTGAGTATCATTTTTATTCTTATTTGTTTCCGTATGTGTTTATGTTCAAGCTGGGTGTGGTTGAAGGAGCAAGGGAGGCGTGGTCCAATGAGGAGGTGTGTCAGGTGTATGTGTCTCTGGCACGCACATTGGAAGATTGTCGGCAGTTCTCGCAAGCTCTCTTCTACTACACCAAAGAAGTTGCTCTACTGAAGGACAAGCCGGCTGAGGTACGCTGAATGGGTTATTAGTGGTTGGATTGCTAGGGGCTTACCCTTCACAAGGTAGGGCTGTCTGTATACATGTAGTAGGACAGTGGTAAGAACAAAGTATTCAGAGCACTACTACTGTTGGTGGTTTCTACATTTATAGTTGACAGCACTGGCACACCATGAGCTGGAGGTGACAGGTTCTTATGAGCAGTAAACCCTTCCCTTTACATATATTTTGTATTGTGTAAACGAACAAAAGATGGGGTAATGAGATGGGTGGATTAGGTGAAAGCAAAGTTTCTTTGGCAATAAGCAAGCTTGTGCTGTATATCACAAGTACTTGGATATTGCTCAGGTCTGGTAATTGTTCAAAATATAGTTAAGTTGGCTTTGGGCTTGCACATAATATAAACAGCAGGTACCCTGGGGGCAATTATGCCATTGGTTTTATACGTAGTGTAGGGGGGTAGGATAGATCGCTGCAACAGAACACTAGTCCGTCACATTAGACTGCAAGTCCTTCAGGTAAACAGGTCTTTCTTATTTGTAAACTTTGATTAAGAAAAATAACTGGTCAAGGACCCAGCTGTTAGCAATTGAAATAAGCACAGACTGAAAAAATGACACGAATACACCACACATGAGTCCAATCTGAAGCCAACTGTGCTTGCGCAGGTTGGCTGGCAACTACTCAACCCTTTACCCAACTGGAAATACACAATTGATACACACACAAACAATAATGGCACAGTAACAATTACAATTAATAATACATGACTAATACAAAAAATGTAAATGTTCCTGACATTCTCTCTTCATCAACTTCTCCTAACTTCTTCCTTCTTTCTTCAATTCTCGTCGGAGGGTGGCCCCGCACATAGGACTACTGATCAATAGTTTGTGTACCTCAAACTTTATTATATAAATGCAATGGTGAGTTGAAGAAACGGGTCACTTTCTCTCCACTTAACAGCACACATGGATACTGCCGTGGAGTACAGACAGAGGTGGAGAAATGCATGTGTACAGAGGCATGTAGAAGTTTAAGTATATGTGTGTGTACACTAATGGTTAGCGAGTCAGCTTAGTTTATATTTCAAGTAAATAAATTAATATGTTATAAAATTAGCTCATGACCTATACAAACGGATCTGTTCCTAGTCTCATTAGCTTCATTCAGTTGCCAGCCAGTCGTGTGCTTGAGCTCTAGTGGCAAGTGAGCTATCCTATTCATAATTCAAAGAGCAAATAAACTCATTGTTGCTCTTTACACAGCAAATAGATCTGTACTCTGAATGAATTCTCTTGAACAATTACCCAAAATGTCTATTACATTGGTTAAAATTTAATAGTTTACTTGAAGTTAAGTTAAAGATGACATTTTTAGTAGTTTTGTTTAACGGGAGCACTAAAATATACTCATTGGCAATTCATTTATTTTTAGTGGAGTAAAAAAAAATCAATGGATAAAAAGAATCTTTGAAAAAAGAGAATTCCTATTGGTCTGTTGAGAGTGAGACTGTAGCATAGCTGTACCCCTTAACAGTATATATACAGAATTGGAGTGTTTGTTGGCTAGCTGGTTGTCATAGCGCAGTGGCAGAGTGCTTGTGTGTTAAGCAAGTGGTCCTGGGTTTGATTCCCAGTGACAACCAAATATTTTTAATTCTGTATTGTTAAAAAAAAAGAGAGAGAATATTACTTTATGGCCTCAATAATTCCTCCCACCCCCTTTGGGCAGTGCAAGCAGGGGCCTTTTTGCAGTTAGTCTCAGTTTAGTGTTAGAGTTGAAACTATTCAATTTTCCTTGTTTTATAAGTCAAAAAAGTTGTAGTGAGTGGTTGCTACAGCAATAGAGTCCTTTTCAAGATCACATTTAAAATATAACTATGTGGGGATACCATTCACACATACTCTAATATAGTAATATATAGTCAAATTTTCAATACGTTTGTGTGTGGATGCAGGCGAGCGAGTCTTGGTCAGTGATAGCGCGTGTGATGGAGTTAGCTGACTCCGAGGCCAAGAGAGTGGTAGATGCCTATGTCAAGGCCATCTCTTTAGGGACTGGAAGACTCTCTCCCAAGACAGTGGTGAGTGAGGGGGTGGGTGGAGGTTGTTTCCAAGTCTAGTGGCTTAGTTGTTTTTGTTGTTGTTGTTTTTCTAAAGTGATTCTATGAGCAATAAATTTTATGTATCAATTTTATGTATGTTTATTTATAAGCCATATCTGGATTATCTTACTACACTGAATTATTGCATATTAGAGCACTGGATTCATACAGTATTTTACCCTTTCACTAGTATATTTTTGACGACCAGTTGGTAACATGTATAATATGTGGGTATCTAACCCTCAGCGTGCATGTGCGACAGGGTTATAGTAGTCATCCTATCTGTTTGTCTGTCTGTCTGTCACGCTATGATTTTGGAGATTACTGACAATTAACCGTTGATTTAGGTATGAACTTACTCAGAATGAAGATTTAGGACCATTCATTGTGCTACTTTTTTAAATTTCGGGCTAACTGTCGAGAAAACACAAAGCTTTCAGCTCCACGTAGGTACCAGCTTTTGTGGGTAAAGCCTCGTAGCGTCACGTCATAATCACGTGAGCAAATAAATTCTTGTAGCCCGCAGTGTAATTTGCTTTATGCTCAGGGAAGTTAGTTGAAAGAAGTGAAGTTTCACATTGAAAATGTGTACTGGTGAGTGTTTCTGGCTAGTTTAGCTTCTTCTCTTATGAAGGCATGTTTCCATATGCCATTTTCATTGCCTGATTAAAATAGCTAATAGATTGCTTGTTGTTTTGGTCTAAGATTATATTATAATAGTTAGGTAGTGTTTAGTAGCGCTGAGGGTTCACACCTTTGGTGCTTCATTTTTTATATTTCTTCTTTGTAAAGATATTTTGGCAAGAATTGTATTTTTAAAATAAAACAATAATTATTCAAAAAAAGTATATTAGTCTGCAAAGAGAAGAACTAAAAATTCAAAGTTACCGTTATTAATGGTACTGGCTGAAGTTCAATTTCCGACAATCTCAGAGTTGCTAAGTAGTTCAGACAGATTATATAATATGAATTCTGAGCTCTAGAACTGTGTGCTATAAAAAATTGTTGGGAGGGCAAATACTCAGAGGTAAGTGTACCATTAGCCTTATTTAATATACCCGTTAATCCTACACCTCTTATTCGTTTAAAGTCACGATCATTTTCATGTTCGTCATCAGTGGGCCTCCCTGATTCTGCAGCTTCAATAGCTGAGTGGTTTGGTGAGGGCGGTGGCCGGAAGCCACGCCTCCAATCAGCGGTTGCTGAATTGGGGAAAATTAACGGGTTGAGGATAAACCCCTTTAATTCCGACCACACATGTCATGGTAAAACAGCCAAGGCTGTCTACCAGAAAGATTGAGAATAAGCCCCCCTCCCCCTGGGGCAAAGGTGTGTGGGTGGATGGGAGAGTTTTGCAACTCAGTCTTGTGTTGTGTTTCTCAATTAACTGAATGAACCACTGACCATGTGCTCTCACTACTTACCCACCCGGCACGCCTGCATGCGCCGTTCCACATTTACCCAACGCCGGAACTTCCGCCTTGGATTAATCCCACCTGGCCTGTGACTAAATGGCCGTGCACTTGTTTCAATTTTTTATTACAGGAAGTCCTATGCCAGAGGAAAGTACAGGTATAAACAGAAAATAAGTTTGTTATGTATGAGATATAGATGTTTTTAAAAATGGAGCATTGAGAGTGGTCTATTGCCGAGATTTTGAGTACCACTGGCGCGAATCCCTAGCAATTTAAAGTTAAGCAACTTCTCTACTTTTTTTGACAGGTGAATATGGTGCATGTGTACACCTTAATACATTTGTGTGTGTGTGTGTGCTTGTTGTTGTTATTGTTGTTGTATTAGTACTGTTATTACAAGTCTCTTGTCAAGTACATTGCAAGTCATGAGGAGAATGTGGGCGGGACCAAGTCTACGTTCTGGCGTAAGAAGGCCTCCCAGTTCCTGGAGGAACATTCTGCCATTATCCAGCAACCTGAGGAGGAGGAGGAGGAGGAGGAGGGGAAGAGAGAGGAGGACAGCCAGGGGCTGGAGGAGTGTGGGGGAGACACGCCTGATGAACTGGGCCAGTCTTCAGGGGAAGAGGATGAGGAAGTGGAGGAATATGAAGAGGAAGAAGGAGAAAGGGGCGGGGATGCAGGAAGAATAATTGGAGGAGGAGCTGCACCAGGTCGTCCCAAACGAAGTATACATAATAGAGTTAATGTGAGTCAGATATCGGGCACAGGTTGGCATAATTACCGGAATACAGTAGGTGTGGTCTATTGGTGAATATAGTATGACAGATGAGTGGAATGGGATAGGGATTGTGTAGATGTAGTTGTGTATAGTGACTGAATATGTGGCCAGCTGTAAAGGTGTAGCTATTTGTTTGGTTGTGACAGTTGAGGATAGTTGTGGGTTTGTCAGGAAGGTGTGGCTAGCTGTGAAGAAGTTGCTAAATGTGAAGTGTCATTTTTGAAAGTGTGGCTGATTTTGAAAGTTTGTGATTAAGGCTGACTTGTGTGAGTTGATGGGTTGGGTGTGTCTGGTGAGTGGGTGTGGCTAATTGTTGTTGGCAATCAATCTTATGTGGCCGGTTGAAAGTTGAGGATAATGTGTTATTGTTGTGAATTTTAAAACTATTGTTTTAGTTGGAAAAGAAGAATTGTCGAGGAGAGACAAAGCTTCATGTGGCAGTAATCAATAACGATGTGGGTGTGGTCAAGAAACTCATAAAAAAGGTAAGAAAATATTAGAAAGGGGGTAGGAGAATTGGTACAAAAATGGTACACGTTTTTGTGTTGTAGTGTGTGCCAAAGTTTATTCCATAATTGTGACTTTGGAAATTATAATGATGATGAACATGATGTTACCTAATCTATGTTATCTTATCTAGGTATAGTTTCAGAAAGGAGATGATTAGTTGTAAAATTAGCTAGATCTGATGTACTAACTTGTAGTGCAGAGGTTGTTTTAGTTTCCTTCTCCTGCTCTCTTTTTTCCTCAGCCATTCTGACATGCCTCTTTTTAACTCATGGATTCCCTTCCTCCTTCTACATGCGCCCGAATTTTGTCACGCGGTTCGGTGCAACCAATCACGTGTAAAGTTTTCAATGAGCTTGTAGACAACAAACTTGTCCCTTCTCCTGTGAGTGCTTTCTAGCCTTGCATTCCATAGTGTACTATATGAGCGGCAAAGAATCTTTAGCTGTAGCATTGCGTCTAGGATACTGGTAAGTCCAATATGCAGGTCGATTTAATTTTTATACCTGCTTAACAACTAACGCCGGAGCTGTAAATAGAAATAATGCCAACATTTAGCTAGCAGAGCGTAATATAGCTGTAGTGTCAGTAATAGCGATTGCAAATCAAGCATATCCCAACTGTGTGATTGTTATATATTTTTTATTCAGATTTCTTACCCTTCCACTGTTTTTTCCCCCCCTAGATTTATTGTGGCAATTCTGAGTGACTCCGGGTTAGCTACACAGAAGCTTTTCATTATCACTCTTATTTCTGTACTAATTGTTCTGTAAATATAAATGGTTGTGATAATTTAATTGTAATCTTGTGATCAGTGAAATATATATAAATGAAATAATTGACAAAATTAAGCATAAAGAATAGTACAAATTCAAACAAGGATGTGAGCTACAGCAGAATTCTCAACAGGTAGACGCCGTGGATGTTTGTATACTCTCAAAAAACTTACAATATTGGGTCACCTTAGTCTTCTGTGGCTAGTAATTTCACTCCTTCAGGTTCTTCTCTCTAGTTACGTACCTGTGAACAGAACAGCGCCAGGAAATAGCTATCTAGAACTGCAAGACAGCCTTGACTAAACTCTAGCAAAAGTTATTGCATTAATAATGCACACCCGAGTAGCCACCCCTTTTTCACGTGAAGGTTGATTTACTCACGCGTCAATAACAATTAGTTCACATGACTAAATTGCTTCCGGTTTTTTGGCCAAGTGCATTCCTCGCTTACCGCGCTTGTGGTCGTGCAACTCAACTTGGACATACTATAGTAACATCAGCCAGCTATTATTCACCTGCTTCCATTGTTATTGACCCTTACATTCTCCTGCTTCTCTGCCTCTCTGTATACCGATTATTATGGTTAGCTACTGTAGATTAACACTCTTTCCCAACTCAGTTCAGTGACCCAGTGTTCAATATTACAGTGATTTAACTCAGATTATATGAATAAAAATTGCATTTGAACATGTGTGAACAACTCAATCACTACTTTCAATACAAAATTAACTCAGTATTGTCAATAACATGGTGTGCAGGAAATAAAATAATTCAGCGTTTCTCTTAAAACTGCAACAACATAAATTAATATTAATTGCGATAAATACAAGTATAAATAATATGTGATAATATAACTGAAGGTTTTTCTTATTAACTAAAAACAAATAGTATAGTGTGTTATATGTACAATGGTGTAGTAGTTACATTTTCTCTCTCAATATTTCACTATTCTTCTGTTCTGATAGTCACACACATAAATGAAACCATCTCTGTCACAAGTCGCTCCATAACCTCGATGTATATCTTGTAGTGTAGCCACTCGAGAGTAATTGGATGTGTTAAATATCAGTACCTTCGAGTAGTAGGAATATTGACCATATTGCAGTTGTTTTTGTTGTTGTTGTTGTTGGAATTCAGTAACCACTGAGAATCCATCAGCAGTGACTGCTATCCCTATAGGATTGGTGAACTGACCGCTACCATACTGATGTAGATACTGACCTTCACGGTTGTATACAGTTATTACACTACTCTTATGGTTTGATACATGTATATTTCCAGTAGTATCTATAGCAATACCCCATGGACCATCCATGTTGCCTTGTATGTGGCGTATGAATGTCCCGTCAGTTTTGAATACAGACACACGATTATTAGATCTCTCGGCCACATATAATTCTCCATCTGAACTTATACAGAGTCCTCTTGGAGTCTTAAGCTGACCATTACCAGTTCCTCTGGATCCAATAGTAGCCACATACTTTCCCTCTGTAGTTAGTTTATATATGCAGCCATTGTCATTATGACTTATGTACAGGAAATTGTCTTGAACTGCTATACCATTTGATTGGCCATTAATTTGTCCCACTTCAGATGGACAAGTAATAGGGTCTAATAGAGTCCCACTGTCTTTATCTGCCACAATGATGTGGGGGCCTTTGGACACTATAAACAGTTTATTTCCACTCACAGTGACATCATGGGGATTGTAGGTTGTATTGACTTTACTAATGAGGCTCAAGTTGTTATAATTCCTTTTTGTTCTAACATAAACTATAAATGGACTCGACTGAATGCTCTCATTTCCTATCTTTATATCGAGACTGTGTTCTCCAGTATTCTGAGGAGTGACAGTAACAGAGTATGTTCCATCGTCGTTGTCTTCAGCTGTAAATGTAGAGGTCTTCCCTCCAGAGTCTAATGGTGTTAGATATGCCACAACATTCTCTCCTCCGTTCTTGTATGGCTTCCCATCTATATCTTTAGAGCAGACATTCAAGATGTTCTTCTCTCCTTGTATCATTACAGAGGAATATGAAGAAACAGTACTATTTTTAGCACAAGAACCTCCTGTAACTTCTCCGAAGCTTTCAATGTCTGCCATAATAGTAGTAGTAGTAGTAAAAGATGTAGTAATGGAGTCAGTTTTGCAGAGCTTTAGAGGGAAAGAGTCAAACTGGGTTTTTATTTCTGTCAAACCAGTTTCCATGGCAGCTCGAGCAGAGAGTAACTCAACTGAAGTATATATATTTAAAGCCTCAGAAATTTGTTGAGTTATTTGTTGAATGTTGACTTGTAAGCTAGTCATGGATTCCTGTTGAATCTTTAAAGCAGTTTCCTTCTGGAAATTCAATTCTCTGTTTTTTGCTAACAAAGCCATCTCTCGAGTTTCAATGGCTTCACGAATTTTTTTGAATTCAGATTTGATGAGGTCATCAACTGAAGCTTTCTTTTCCTGGACCAGAGCAATCATTTTGTCTGCTTCAGAGGCAGAAGTCTTGAGCTGATCAGCAGCTGATGTAGCTTGCGACAGTAGAGATTTGAGTTGTTGTTTTCCCTTCTCTGCCACTTGCTCTACTCTGTCATACTTGTGGTTGTTATGCTTGAGAATAATACAATCTATGCAAACTAACTGTTTGCATGTCTCACAGTAAAACTTGAGTACCTCGTCACTGTGTAGCTGGCAACTGGCAGTCTTGTGAGGAATGCTGTCTAGCAAGGTCTTTGTATTCACTCTCTCCTTTCCGAGCTCCACAAGTTTGTGCGAGTGTTTGTCTCTGTGTCGAGTGTGGTCTTGCGTACACTTGCTACACAGAAACTTGCAGCAGTTACAGCAGAATGTAGTAGCATTACTTTCATAGCTATTCAAGCAGCGATCACAGGCAATGTCAGAGCTAGTCTCAATCTTGAGTGCATATTCAGCTACTTCCACCTCGTGTTGTTTGCGAAGATCTTTAGGCAATGCAGACAAGCCACCTTCAGGAAGTTTGAAGGCTTTCTTACAGGTAGGGCAACTTTTTGTTTTGCTTGTCAAGCATTTGAAGCAGAAGGAATGTAAGCAAGGAAGGAGCCGAGGATCAGTGAGGAACTTAGAGCACAGCTTGCAAGTAGCTTGAGAAGAAATGGACTGGGACTTTGGATTAGAAGATGAACGAGGTTGCTTAGATCTCATAGCAGATGCTGGATTCATCTTGGCAGACTCTAACAAAAAAATTATATACAAAGCAATTCAGGTTGCTACTCTACTTATTGTTTTGGTTAGAAAAAGTATCTGATTAGGAATATCTTAAACTTACCAAGTTTCAATCAATAGTCGTGCAATTTCTTTGATGTCGTTCTGTAATTAACTCAACTTTGAAACTGTCTTTTAAGAGTGTGCTCTAAGCTATAGCTCTACTGGTGATGGGACACACCCAAGGTGGGCCTGTGGTTATTGTGGTTTTGGTTAGAGTGTGTGTGTGTGCAGGTGTTGCCACAGGAAACCTCTTGGAATTTGTCTGCTCCCAAGAGTGCAGACTAAGACTTCAATTCTACAAATGCACAAGCTACTTTATTACTGTTTATAAGTGTCTAGATTGCATATTACAGGAGATTATATTTTACTGAAATAGAGTGAGATGCACAAATGATAGTACAGTATAAAGTGATATATGTCTTGGTGCTTGCAGCTACGAAGGAAAATGTTTACGTTGCAAACAGTCACTCAATTACCATCTAAAGTTTACTGAAATGGAAAATTATTTGTTGGAGTATAATGTTTTGTCTTGAGAACCTTTGTAAAACAAGTGGCACCTCTTTGAAAAGTCTTGCAGATTACATTGATTGGGAAATGTGTTAATTGCTAATAATTGGCATTACACAAGTGTGGAGCCAAGCTGGTGAAATAAAATTTATATTTAAAGTGATGGCACATGAATTACATATTCCATAAAAGGCTAAGCACTAAAAATATTTAGCACAGATGCACAAACACATGCTTATGCAGTAAACAAGTTGAATTAACACAATTAGTACATCTTTTCTATGCATGAGTGTTTACACTCAATTTCTCAGGGTAAGTTTGTCCTCTCAATGACAGTAGATCTCAGGTAGACTATTTCTATGAAGTCAAACTGTTTTCTGGAGTACTTCGCTTTTTAATGGTACCTACTGGCCTGAAAGAGTTCTTTTAGTAAGTTTAGGAAATATATCAAAATATTTGTAGTAGGTTCAATCTGTCAATGTTACAGGTAACAAATGGGAGGCAAGCAACTCCTTCAAGAATTGCTGTATAATATGCAAGCTTGGTTTTGATAGCAGTGAGCCTGTTCATGTCACCAAGAAGGGAGTACGCACACTGTTGAATTATAGTGAAAAGAACTAAAGAACAGATCTATGTGAATATCTAGAGTGGTGTCTATGTACAAGTTCTTTCCAGAATATACTAGTACACCAAGATTGTCGTCGAGATTTTACCAATCCCAAACGATTTGGAAAATCAATGAGCACAACTGGGGAAGTCCCTCTTGCCACGAGATTACGATCTTCTTTTACACCATTTAACTGGAAGGAGAACTGTATGTTCTGTAGTAAGTCAGTTGTAGTTGATTTGCGGCATCCAGAAAGAACGAAAGTTGGTAGAGTGTCAACTATTCCTATCCGTTCAAGAATTTTGGAGTGTTGTCAAGAGAGAAGAGATGAGTGGGCAGCTGAGGTTGAAAATCGCATATTGTCATGCATTAATTTAGTGGCAGCTGAAGCTGTATATCATGATTTTTGTCGTACTCGATTTATGGTAAAAAAAGATTAGGAAGCACGCATCATGATGGAGGACGACATCAAGACGAACAGATGAATAGTAACTTCACTCTTTTGATCAAGTGGTTTGAGGCAGAAGCCGGTTCTGAATTGTATACGCTTACTGAGTTGCATTAAAAAATGATTAAACTTGCAGATGGGTCTGATGTATACAGCAAGAAAAGGTTGAAGCAAAAGCTTCAAGAGCGTTATACAAATTACATTTTTTTTGCTAATGTTGAAGGGCGAGATGATGTGATCCGTTTTAGAAACATGGCTGAATATATAGTAAGCAAACAGCGGGATATAAAAGGCAATGATGCTGAATGTGAAGCTGAACGTATTGTGACGACAGCAGAAACTGGTGTAATGCCAATTATTAGCAATGAACGCATTTCCCAATCAATGTAATCTGCAAGACCTTTCAAAGAGGTGCCACTTGTTTTACAATTAGCACGCTAGCTTGACTTGTAATCCGATAATATGATTATTTTTGATAAAACACCGTAATATCTTTTTTTTCCCAAAGTGGATTTTGGATATGTTCCATGTCAAAAAATTGCGGATTTTTTGATACCAAAATTAGCTCCGTACAAATTTTTTCTAGGTTCACCTGTTTTTTGAGCTAATTCTACCGGACTATCTCTGGATATCATCATTCTCTCACAACTGTTTGTGTGTTTGAAGTTGGCGGAAGTACATTTTTATAGTTGGTATTGTAGAGTAACCCTCACTGCAATTACTCCCCCCCCCCCCCTCCCACAAAAAAAAAAAAATACAACAATGTCCTACCATTGGTTAGTCTTTTACAATGGTATCTATGGTACAAAATAGGTGAACAATAGCAACACTTGGAAAGCCTCCCTTGGGAGATTCATTTAAAAGAAGGGGAAGTAAGGAAAACACCCCCCCCCCCTCCCCCTCCCCCTGGCTAAGTACAGAGAATAGGAAAAGAAACATTAATAGAATTTAAAAAAGTTTTTTTGTGTCCATTCTTTCTTTCAAGCATTTCTTCAAAGCAAGCATTTCCTAGGAAACTTCTTTGTTGGCGAGCGAGCGTAGCGAGCGAGACACTTACAGGGTAACACAATCGAAAATCGGGGATGTCAGTTTATTTATTTATTTGTATATATGTATGGACGTACGTAAGGCATTTTTGTACTTTGACCCTCGCGTTTTTGTGTTAGTTCGGTTGTCGATCCCGTCCCAAATTACACTAAACAGAATCCTCTGGTTTATCGATCAGTACCCGTATCACCCTAGAAATTGAATTGTTTACCGTTTTGAATTCTTTTGCCGGTACAGTTAAAACTTGACAACTTAAGGGACTTCCATTTCTATTCGAGTTAGTGGCGGTGGTAAGTCAATGCGCTCTTTGTCATGGTTATAAGCCGTGCGCACAGTATTTACCTGAAAATACATTGTCCACTAGACTACTGCGAAGGTAAGTCTGTGTAGGTGCATGTCCAGCTGTGTCAAAGCATTGCGTGTTACAACCACTACTTAGCTAAAGAATATCACAAAGAAAACTTTTAAATAACGTGTATTGTTTTGTTGTTGTTGTTTTTTCCTTCAATTCAAGCAGTTGCAGAGAGTTGTTTACTATGGCACTGAAATCCCTTTACCCTGTATGCTAAATTTAAAAACTGGACCTTATTTTCAGTAGCTTCAGTGTTAGAAGTCAAAATCATTCATATAAAATAGTATAGTCTTTAGGCTCGCTCGCCATTTGTGCTCAAGCACACCACTAGTAGTGTCTAATTAGCATCCTTTTTTTGTTTTTTACAAAGTCCAACTTTCATTATTTACCAGGGTGCATTAGTGAACACTAGGGACAACTGTGGGTGGACACCTCTTCATGAGGCATGCAACTACGGTTTTCTGGAGACAGCTCGCATTCTGATCGAGAGTGGAGCTCAAGTGGATGACCTGGGAGGTGCTTGGTGTGAAGGGGTCACACCCCTCATTGATGCAGCAACTAATGGCCATGCGAGCGTGGTCAGCTTGCTGGTAAAGAATGGAGCTGATATGAGAATCACCAACTCTAAGGTGATTGATTGGGTCAATAAGTGCAGTTTATTTGTTAGTGGTTGTTTGCTTGTTGTTGTTTTTCCCCCCCAATTTTTGTCATATGGGGAGAGGGATAAGGGTGGCAATATTTTTTCTATATTGTACTAAGGAAATGGGGCTTCGGAGAACAAGAATGGGTGAAAGACATTTAAAATGTGTACTTAGAAGGAATAGCTGAAGTGAAAAGTGGGGACATGGTGTTAATTAGAGCATAGTTGATGGTACAGATGAGGTAGGCAAGATATTATAGTGCTGTTGCTAGACGTGAAAAGAAAATGAGAGAACAAGGATGTGAATGTAGGGACTAGTCTGTACATATTAGAACAGGCAAGTGCCAATGTTATTATGTGGTAGAGATGGGAGTGGCAAAGGCTACCATTTTTATGACATTTTATGCAGTACTTTCCATTCTCTTTATAGAAAAGAAATGCCGTCAACATTGTGGAGGAGTGTTTGCAGGCCATGCTGAGAGATGGAGAAGAAGACAGTGAAAGGAAAGAAAGCTATCGCACCATACGCACATTCCTTGTCTCAGAGATGAAGAGGCGTGGATACGCCACGACTAGTGCGACGCAGACAAAGGAAGCTTGCAGCAATGCTAGCAAATTAAAGTCAAAGAGGAGTTGTGGTGGACAAGGACAAGATATTTTGAGAAGGACTGGGGCAGGATTGAGTGGGCGTGAGAGAGGGGGTAGTGTGGGAGGTGTTGTTGGGGCTGATAAATCTCTTTTTGGTCTACGCACCAAAAAACGTTGGAATGAACGAATATTATATGATGATGATGATGATGATGATTGCTATAGCAGACGGGCCATCAATAGCAAGAGGAGAAAAATTGAAGGTAAACTGGTTTTAGACTTGGAATCGGAAGTGTTGGCAGGTGAAGTAGGGCTTGGCAGTAGGAAAGACAGGACTCATGATAGTAACAATGTGCAGACAGAAGGTACAGAATCACTGCCCAGAGTGATGTACAACTGCCTGGGACAGTTGGAAGCACCAGGGCCTTCTTTAATCGCAGAACAATTAGTAGAGGAAGCAGACAAGTCAGAGGAAGGAAGAGATGGAGGAGGTGACGAGAGGAAAGGACCTGGCTATCGTGTCATTGACAACTGGCTTGTGGATGATCTAGAAGGTGAGAAAACAAAGAGGAAGAAAAAGAAACAGGATAGAGATGTGTCTGTGGAGAGGGAGTCACGAGCTTTACTGGGCATGACCAATGCAAAAGAAAGAGAAAGGAATGCTGCTTCTAGGATAAACTCTGCATCTTCAGCAACTTTATCTTCCTTGTCACAAAAGGCAAAATCACTTTCTTCTGAGGATACCAGGCAAAGAAACTCAAACAAACCTACCAAGAATGCAATCATAGTCGAGAGCTCATCTGAATCACCAGACAGACAAGAAGAAAGCAGTGACGATGAAGCCGAGTTTCAACGTTGGAAAGCCCACAAAGAAGCCCAATCTACACAGTCTCACAACAACACTCATTCAACCTTGATATCCTCCTCATGTTCCAACAATGTCTCCACCCCCTTTTCTGGTACCACTTCCATCAACCCTTATCCAGCCCACTTGCAGTCAGCCCCACCCTCTTCACTACCACTGCCCCCTCCCATGAGAGTCAGAGTTCGCATCCTTACCTCCTCGTATCGAATACCTTGTCCACACCTCCAGGAAGGAGGCGTGGTCACCAGCGTGGCCTGGCTGGCCAACCAAGCAGCTGAGCGATACTTTTCACAGCACGGGAGGCGTCCTGTTCTATGTCTGACGACTGTGGATGGAGATTCACTGTGCCAGGCTGACCCAGTGGGCCATGTGTTGAGCCAGGATGAAGAAGCAGTGGGCGTTGTCCAGCAGTGGTTCACTCCTCCCATGCTGGATAGATACCTGGTGGCTTGTAGAACAAATGGAGCAGGTAAGGAAAATATGTGGATAGGTTTTAAATCTTCTAAACCATATAGTTAGAAGTTGTCGAATGATTTAATTGCTAGAACGATCTCATTCCATCCACTCAATCCTATTTCTTTCTGGCCTTTTTTTGTATTATGAATAAGATAGCATTTTTATTCACGCTGCTATTGATTATTTGTAGTTATAATTTGTTTATATGAATTATTCACGGATAACATAGCATTATGTATGTTTGGGTTATGTTTATAGAACCTCTGCCCAGTGTTCTAGATTTACTGGAGAAAGATCCAGATCCTCTAACCCTAAACCTGACTAATAAAAGCCTCTTATCTCGAGACTCCGCCCCTTTACTGCAAGCCATTCAGTCTCAACTCAGTCTCACCTCCATCAACCTGTCGGGAAATAAGCTGAAGGATGATGCCATGCCACGCCTCCAGATAGCCCTGGGAGAACTCCCTTCTCTCCAACATCTGGATTTGTCCTCAACGGGAATCAGTCATCAGGTATATAGACTTGCTGTATTACGGATGGTGAATTTTTTTCATGTAGTGTTTTGTGAGTGAGCGAGACTCTATCTAGTCTAAGATGAGGATATTTATATTTATACGGTTTAAATAGAGCTGTATGAGGTGACCCATTCCATTTTTTCATCAATTTTTTAGTTCTGCATCACAAATCACAGACAAAATATGACATAATTTGAGAGTATGTTTATCTAATTTACTTATAAAATATGTAACTGGCTCCGACAAAACATACCATTTCGCGCAAAACTAAATATTAAGATATACGCAAAAAAGCCGTGAAAGTTAATTTTTTTACAATTTTTTTTACTATTATACCGTAAAGTCCAACACTTAGCTAGCTTCTGGAAAAGTTTTAGCCTCTAACTCCTCGTAGAATCCGCAAACGACTCCCTTTTTAGAAGCAATCGACTCCGCGTGAACTGTTGGAAATCACGTAGAACGGAAAATAAATGAAAAGTGTGGCTAACTGCGGGAAAATCCCTCACGGTCGTCCTGGCAACCAATTCCCCGGATGGCAGCTGAGTAATGGCTAATTATTCACAGGTTTCAAGCACAGCCAAAGCTGTGAAGGCAGTTAACGCTTTGATCCCTTTTTGTGAGGAAGATCAGCAGTCACTGCTAGACATTATAACTTACTATTTTGATGATGACAATGAGAAGAGAGGTAAGTTTAGCACAATACTTCAAAAACAATAATAACAATAATGTGTATTTTTATAAGGTAATAATGATGGTGAATTTGTAATGGAAGAAGAGGAATAGAGGAATGTGATATTTTAGTGAACTATGGAAATGAAGAGGAAAATGTTGATTCAGAAGTAGTGTGTGAAGATTCCACAGGAGGCATAAATGATAGCGAGTTTGAGTGTGAATCTTTAGAAAATGATGCTGACAATGAAGATTTACTGGCATGTGCTTTGTCCAGAGCATCAGACCTCTCGCCAGCCATTATTGTAGAACCTTCTGAAAATGACATTCGAGAAGATCAACTCGTATCACAGTTTATTGCAGATGGTTGTGGTTGCCAACTTCGCTGCTCACAAACATTTTCTGAAAAGCACATACTTGAAACTCGATTGAACTTTGTTTCTCTTTCGAATACTGAATTGGATTTGGTTGTACTTGGACAGTTAAATGCTTTTTCTAATTGTAGTAACCAAGTATCCATAGTATCACGTCATCAACCAACTGAACGCAAGAAAAAATACAGCCAATATTACCATCAGGGTGAGAAAATTTGTAGAATTTTTTTTAGATTTTTGCACACAGTGGGTGATATGCGCCTCAAGAACCTAATGCATCATTTGAGTAGTTTTGGTCCAATACCACGGGTTCATGGAAATACAAAGCGTTTGCCCAAACATGCCTTGTCATTTCTTTCCATACAAAACATCGTCCAATTTTTGTTAAACTATGCCGACCAGCATGCAATCTTTTTGCCTGGTCGTATTCCAGGGGACAAAAGTTGTGACTTGAAGTTGCTACCGTCTAGTCTATCCAAACATGAAATTTGGAAAACATATGCTGATGCTGCATCCTCCACTGATAACATTCATGCTGCTGCATACTCTACTTTTTGCAAAATATGGCGTTCTGTTCTTCCATCAATTTTGATAATGAAGCCTATGACAGATCTTTGCTTTGTATGCCAACAAAACAGTGGGGCGATTATGAAAGCAGCAAATCGATCAGATGTAGAGAAATCCTCAACATTGAAAAAAGCTGAAAACCATCTTTACGTTGTACAATTGCAACGATCATTTTACAAAACAACTAACGATCTGTGCAAAAAAAGTGTCCGTGATCATTTTACCAGCAATGAAGTTTTTCTCCCACATGCTCCAAATTGCAATATTCCTGCCAACTCCAATGACATAACTGTACATTACTCGTTCGACTATGCACAGCAAGTTCATTTCCTTTCTGATCCATTGCAACCAGGACCCAATTTCTTTCTCACTCCGCGAAAATGTAGTATTTTTGGCGTACACTGTGAGGCTATACCAAGGCAGATACATTTTCTCACTGATGAATCTGTAGATTGTGGGAAAGGTGCCAATACAGTAGTGAGTCAACTGCATTACTTCTTTGAGCATCACGGGTTTGGAGAGAAGGAAGTGCACCTTCATTGTGACAACTGTGTTGGCCAAAACAAGAATGCATGCATGCTACAGTATCTGACATGGAGGTGCTTGACAAATAGGCACGAAAAAATCACTCTCTCATTTTTAATAGTTGGCCATACTAAATTTGCTCCTGATTGGTGTTTCGGATTGCTTAAAAGAAAGTTTCGAGAAAAAAAAAAAAGTGGGATGTTTGAAGGATACTGCACAAACCGTCAATGATTCAGCAGTATGCAACATAGCGCAGATAGTGGGGACTGAGAATGGATCAGTTGTTGTTCCAGTTTATGACTATATATATCATTTTGAAGACAATTGAATGGATTTTCATTAAGTGCCTAAAAAGAAAAAAATTTTTTTTTACTCCAAATGGTATGTTTTGTCAGAGCCGGTCACATATTTTGATTAAATCTGTGTTTACTCTTGGAAATCTGGCTTCACCATCTTTCTATTGACAGCTCTTGAAGAATCTAGATGGATGTGTAAGTGAAAAATACTGGTTTGAGCATACCACAATGCAGTAGACCTTAAGTTAGTCCTACACACGTAGAAAAGCTTTGTTAATGATCCAATCAGTCGTGCCAATTATTAATTAGGAGGAGAATTGTAATTGGTTTCGATTCTATACTGCATTATATTACCATATACTATAGTGATTTTAACATAGCAGATCATTGAGAGAAAGAAAGCCTGATTTTATTATGAGTTGGAGTACTACCAATGTTTATCATCCCAAAATTTTTATAATATAAGTATAGGTTACATCACGAGGTGGCGGTCGGTATGGGATTTACACAACCGAGGGCCGAAGGCCCGAGGATAGTGTAAATCCCGTACCGACCGCGCACCGAGCGGTGCAACAGACTTGTACCATGGCTCTAGGCTATAAGAAACGCATAACAACCTTTTTTTCTGTAGCCTCATTGGTCGCCGCTTCGCTTAGCTACAGATCGTAATTCTAGGCCACGGGCAAAAAATATTCACCTCCTAGGCGGTGTATAAGTGATTTATTCACCCCGAATTGAGAAATCTGATTGGACGGTTTGAACGAACCATGGTATAAGTTAAGCTAATAACCTTTTGCAATCATTTCATCGAGTGTGTATCAGTTACTGCTGAAAGATCAATCAAAATTACGTGTATTACCAAATTTACCAATGTGATCCAGGTTTTTTGGTACATATACTTTAAATAAACACATGTTGTGCTGTAGGGTATTCACATGTTAGGTACGAAGCCAGTAGGTAACCATAACAACAACATGTGGAGGTCCTTACGTGCCCTGCACCTGAGCCACAACAAGCTAGCAGTACCTGGAATAGGGAGGGGAGGAATAGCCAGTGGTTGGTGTGGTCTTGATGTCCTATTGGGCATGTGCAATAGCTTGGAGGAGCTTTATCTGGATGGATGTGGTCTGACTCATGAAGTAGTGGATGCTCTGGCAGAGACTTTGAAAGGTGAAAATTCAACTCACTGTATCTTGACAAGTTAAATTGTTTTTTAGATTGAGTGTATTATTGAATTAGGTGGTCTCGCACACCAAACTAGGCAATTATCTAGTTGAACTTTTTAAATTAAGATGGTCTTGTATGCCTTACTAAGCAATTGTCTTGTTGAACTTTAAAATGAGCAGTGATAAAAATAGTAAAATTTATATAATTATATTTGTTTTTTGTTTTTTTTTGTATTTGTTGTTGTTGTTTCATTTTTATTTGTTAATCACGGTGATCAATAAAAAAAATTCCAGTTATTTTGTTATGGTATTATAGTTATACATTGTAAAAGTAGTAAATAAAAGCTTGAGTGAAATATTTAACTCAAAGTGTTAGTACAGAATTGTGTATCTTATAAAGTATATTGTATGACAAATTTTTGATGTTGATAATTCACATTGTCTAAATTAGCCCCCCCCCCCCCCCCCTCCCCCACCCTGGGTGAAAATCTGAAAGAAAACCTGATTTGTATTCTCATTACTTCCTTCTGTGCAGGTTGTTCTCGCCTTCGTGTTCTCTCCCTGTCTAAGAACCCTCTGGGCTATGCTGGTTTGTGCACCCTATGGCAGGCCATTGCCGGGCTAAGGGTCACCACACTGCTGCTTTCCCGGGTAGTCACTGCCAAGATTACAGGAAGTAGGACTTTAAGCAAAGTGCTACAAGATGACATTGCCCGTACTTATTTCAGAAATGTAAGACTCTTAGAGTGTAGAAAACAATTAGTGCTACTTGAGAACTAACAGTGTCTATTGCCTAAAACCCTGGAAATATCGGCATAAATAAACCATATTAACAAGTGTTTGGCAATTTCAGAAAACAATACAAATGATTCATTTTTACATCAGCCCTAGCCAGTTGGCAAGGGTTTCTATATATTTTTTATTATTCTTTTATTTTATTTTTTGTTCACAATTTCCCTTTGATTGTTTAAATTGAGTGAGACATTGTTAAATGTATTTTTTTTTTTAATCACTGGCACTTATTAACTGTATCCTAACAAATGCCTGGCCAGGCCCCCTCCCAACTAAGTTGATTGAAAAGTTTGCATATAAAGCAATTCAGTCTGCAGACAATTGCAACTTATGCTCTTTATTCATACATTAATGTCCAAATCACTTATATTCCAATAAATATTATGAATACGTTTCGAATATCTTACTTTGTATTTTCTGTCTGTGTTGTCAACAGTTTCACTTCATAATTTAATCTACTTCTTCCTAGTCCTTGCTGTGATATTTGGCTTGTTCTTGTTATTCTTCAGGGTGGTGGGCGATATTTGGAAGTCTTTGACATTTCATATTGTTACCATGGTGACGATGAGCCACTCCCAATTCTGATGGACTGTCTTGGAGTTTGTCCATTCCTGAAGGAGCTAAGACTGGCTGGGTGGGGCTTGGCCAGAGGGCACATCGACACCCTCTGCAGGTAGAGAAACATGTCTATATTGTAACTCAGTTGGCTACAATTGTGCACTCATAAAATGTTATAGCAGTTTTTGAATTCTCGACATCCTCCTCAGAATTAATATGGTCTAATTCTCTATGAATATAAAGTAAATAGCAAGATAATTGGTGGGCATGTTTACTGCTCAATATGCTGCAGGGTGACTTAGATATCCAGGAAGCTCCCACTTTATGTCTCTATTAAGCTCATTTTTTTCCTTCTTGTGCCATCTTTATATGTACTGTAGAGTTTCCCTGATCTTTATCTTATAGAATAATTGAGAGGGAAGGAGGTACACACAAATCCATAGCAGAGCAAAACACTGCATATGAAGTCATGTATTTGCCCTTTAATAGCACACTGAATAGAAGTAGCGAAATCTATCTAAAATATTTAAAATGTGTTGTTTTTGGAGGTTGAAGAGTATATGGCCAGCTCTGCAAGGCCTGAAAGTCTGTTTTTGTCAATTTCACTGTACTCCATCACAAGTGCTACTAATATGCCACTCATATGTCCATACATATAGTAGGACTTTGTCATCTGAAAACGTTGAGACTGAGAGGTGTTCGGATAACTGAAATGTTTAGATAACTGAACATCATAGAAAATGTACTATAAAAACACTAATGAAAGGGCGTGGTCAAACTATTCTTTGTGTCTGCATGTGGTTCTATTAGATGTTGGGTGTTCGGTTAGCTGAAGTGTTCAGATAATTGAAGTTCGGTACTAATAACTTTGACTGCACACATGTACATACCATACTTCACAATAACCACCATTTCTTAATGAAATTAATGAGCACAATTTTGATCTTAATCGGTGAATATAAAAGGAATTGCTGAAAAGCAAATATAGGTAAAATTAAAGGCATAATGTTTAGAGGTATCATTATCATTTTATTGTTATTATTATTGTTGCTGTTGTTGTTGCTGTTGTTTTTATTTTTGTTGCAGTTTCATTGAGCAATCAAGCTCCCTTACTTCTTGGATGTCAGTGGCAATGTTTCCCTTGGCAACCAAGGAGTGTTGGAACTTCTGAGTAGCTTTCAGCGCCACATAGATACTGCAGGTGTGGAGGTGGATGAAGATGTGACACTTAACCTAGTGGCTTGTGGAATGGAGTCGCCCCTTCCTGACGAGCTTATTAAACTGGTGCTTAGATTAAAGACTGACAAAGATGGACCAAGTATAAAGTTAGACCTTTTTGGAAATTTAATTGAAAAAGAAGATATTGTTCGATTGAAACTATGACTGTATAATTGTTTTCACATACTGAGTAAATTTGATTATATATACCTGTGTTTATGAAATTATCAGTACAAATATATACAACATGGTCTGTCATGGCCATAGAAAACTAACAGCTATAGTAAATCTAATGTCATTTTCATTATGAACTCATAAATGTAAAAAGAATGTGGAAGAAATAAAGTTGTCATTAAGTAGCTATCAAGATTCAGCTCATGATACAACATTTTGACCTGGTCCGTTATAAACACAACACTGGTACAAGTACATTTGTGCTCTTTTTGACAGACTATAAATGAATGGATTTTTTTAGAGGTGTTGTAATCCTTGTCACTGCCTTGCTTCTAGTATTGCCTGAACTGGAAGTTATAAGTAGAGGAATAGAGTAGCAATTGAGAGTTAGGTAAAGGGTCTGGCTATGCCAAACTAGTAGCTGGTAGAGATACAACTTCGTTAATATTTGAAATCACTAAATTACTATGGCTGACTCCAATTGTGCCTTGTTTGCTCCCCCCTTCCCCCTCCCCCCCCCCACCAAGTTATTTAATTTTTCATACAATAAATAAATTCAATCAAAATCAATACAACTGTACTGTACTGTTAATGATGCAGCAAATATTGTCAATGATGTACTCGATATACTCTTTAATATTTGACTATTCTTCTGTTCTGATAGTCGCACACATAAATGTAACCATCTCTGTCACAAGTTGCTCCATAACCTCGACATATATCTCGTAGTGTAGCCACTCGAGAGTGATCAGAAGTGTTAAATATCAATACCTTAGAGTAGTTTTCAACAACTGTTGAGAATCCATCTGCAGTAACTGCTATCCCTATAGGATTGGTGAACTGACCACTACCATACTGATGTAGATACTGACCTTCATGGTTGTATACAGTTATTACATTGCTATAATAATTGGATACATGTATATTTCCAGTAGTATCCATAGCAATGCCCCATGGACCATTCATGTTGCCTTGTATGTGACGTATGAATGTCCCGTCAGTTTTGAATGCAGACACACGATTATTAGAATTCTCGGCCACATATAATTCTCCATCTGAACTTATACAGAGTCCAGTTGGATACTGAAGCTGACCATTACCAGTTCCTGTGGATCCAATAGTAGCCACATACTTTCCCTCTGTAGTTAGTTTATATATGCAGCTTTTGCCACAGTGACTTATATACAGGAAATTGTCTTGAGCTGCTATGCCTACTGATTGGCCGTTAAGTTGTAGCACTTCAGATGGACAAGTAATAGGGTCTAATAGAGTCCCACTGTCTTTATCTGCCACAATGATGTGGGGGCCATCAGACACTATAAACAGTTTATTTCCACTCACAGTGACATCATAGGGAGAGTAGGTTGCATTGATTTGACTAATGAGGCTCAAGTTGTTATAATTCCTTTTTGTTCCAACATAAACTATAAATGGACTCGACTGAATGCTCTCATTTCCTATCTTTATATCGAGACTGTGTTCTCCAGTATTCGGAGGAGTGACAGTAACAGAGTATGTTCCATCATTGTTGTCTTCAGCTGTAAGTGTAGAGGTCTTCCCTCCAGAGTCTAATGGTGTTAGATATGCCACAACATTCTCTCCTCCATTCTTGTATGGCTTCCCTTCTATATCTTTAGAGCAGACATTCAAGACTTTCTTCTCTCCTTGAATCATTACTGAGGAATACAAAGAAACTGTACCATTTCTAGCACAAGAACCTCCTATGATTACTCCTAAGCTTTCAATGTCTTCCATAATAGTAGTAGTAGTGAAAGATGTAGTAATGGAGTCAGTTTTGCAGAGCTTCAGAGGAAAAGGGAACGAGTCAAACTGAGTTTTTATTTCAGTCAAACCAGTTTCCATATCAGCTTGAGCAGAGAGTAATTCAACTGAACTTAGAGCTTCAGAAATTTGTTTGCTTACTTGTTGAAGGCTGACTTGTAAACAAGTCATGGATTCCTGTTGAATCTTTAAAGCAGTTTCCTTCTGGAAATTCACTTCTCTGTTTTTTGCTAGTAAAGTTTTCTCTCGAGTTTCAATGGCTTCACGAAGTTTTTTGAATTCAGATTTGATGAGGTCATCAACTGAAGCTTTCTTTTTCTGTACCCGAGCAATCATTTTGTCTGCTTCAGAGGCAGAAGTCTTGAGCTGATCAGCAGCTGATGTAGCTTGCGACAGTAGAGATTTGAGTTGTTGTTTTCCCTTCTCTGCCACTTACTCTACTCTGTCATACTTGTGGTTGTTATGCTTGAGAGAATAATACAATCTCTGCAAACTAACTGTTTGCATGTCTCACAGTAAAACTTGAGTACCTCGTCACTGTGTAGCTGGCAACTGGCAGTCTTGTGAGGAATGCTGTCTAGCAAGGTCTTTGTACTCACTCTCTCCTTTCCGAGCTCCACAAGTTTGTGCGAGTGTTTGTCTCTGTGTCGAGTGTGGTCTTGCGTACACTTGCTACACAGAAACTTGCAGCAGTTACAGCAGAATGTAGTAGCATTACTTTCATCGCTATCCAAGCAACGATCACAGGCAATGTCTGAGCTAGTCTCAATCTTGAGTGCATATTCAGCTACTTCCACCTCATATTGTTTTTGAAGATCTTTAGGCAATGCAGACAAGCCACCTTCAGGAAGTTTGAAGGCTTTCTTACAGGTAGGGCAACTTTTTGTTTTGCTTGTCAAGCATTTGAAGCAGAAGGAGTGTAAGCAAGGAAGGAGCCGAGGATCAGTGAGGAACTTAGAGCACAGCTTGCAGGTAACTTGAGAAGAAATGGACTGGTACTTTGGATTAGAAGATGAGCGAGGTTGCTCAGATCTCTTAGCAGATGCTGGATTCATGTTGGTAGACTCTAACAAAAAAAAATTATTTACAAAGCATTCAACCAGAAATTCAGGTTGCTACTCTACACATTGCTTTGGTTAAAAATTATCTGATTAGAATAACCTAAAACTTACCAAGTTTCAATAAATAGTTGTGCTATTCTTTCGAAGTCACGCTGTAACTCAACTTCGAAACTAGTCTCGCGAACCAGACCCTTTACCTAACACTAATCTCGTTCTGGTGGAATTTTGAAAATGCTTGACGTCATCAAGCGGAATTGAATTATACTTGTCGAAAGTAACGCGCGCACAATTCAGATTTAGTGTGGACTCGAATTTGTGGACAGAACGGTGCCGATTCAGTACCTTAGCGCATTTTGCTGCGACTATGTCTAGTGGTGAGACAGCATTTTTGTAGAACAAGCGGTTACTTCTGTTGGTTATATTTTAAAGCAAGAGCAAGTCAATGCAATTAAGCACTTTGTGATTGGAAATTATGTTTTTATTTATTTCTACATTTAGGTGAAGTTCGCAGTATTGTGAGTGAATCTGTGCGAGTAATGGCTTTAATTGCTACAGCCACTACAGCCAGTCGCCAGTTCATCGTAAAGAGTTTATATGTATGCAATCTCGTGAAATAATTTCGGTATCACCTAACAGAGATAACATTATATATTCAGTACTGGAAAAACCCAAAGAAGGAGCTGAAGTTTGTTTAAAAAATATTGTATCTACACTAAAAACTGAAGGGACAAATATGAACAGAGTACTCATATTTTGTAGAACTTACAATAACGTTATAGCCATATACCAATATTTCAGGAAGGAATTTGGTGAATATACAATATGACATATCCTCCAGGTTCCCCCAACTTTGTAGTAAATAGAACTGTGGATGTTTACACCCATTGCACACATGAAACTGTCAAAAACAAGATTGTTTCACAGTTTACACAACCCTCCCAACTGAGAGTGGTGATTGCAACGATCGCATTTGGTATGGGTATCATCTGTCATGACATTCGACATGTGATTCATTGGGGAGTTCCTGCAGATGTAGAAATGTATCTGCAGGAAAGCAGTAGAGCAGGTCGTGATGGGAAGTTAGCATGTGCAACAATTCTGAAGAATTCTGCTGATATGGATGAGAGATTTACCACCAAAGAAACTATTGACTATTGCATAAATAAACCTTCCATTTGTCGGCAAAAGCTTTTATTTCAATATTTTCACGAACATGTGCTGTCATCAAACGGATGCAGCTGCTGTGATATTTGCAGCAGCCAGTATGTCTGTGGAAAATGTGATACTACTGTCATAAGACAATTCTAGTTGGTTTTTGTTATTGTTTATTGTATTTATTTACCTTTTTTGGTTGACTATCATGAATGTTGGATATAATAAATACATGATTGTGAAGTTTATGATACCTGATTTTGTTGTGACAAACATAAAAAATATATATAAAACGACAACGGTCGTGATACGAAATAATTATGATGTACGTAAGGTAAAACGTGTTATGAAAAAACAATAAACAATAATAGTTTAAATAATTTTGTCTAATATTGTCTTGGAAAGTTCTCGATTATCCATTTTTTCAGGTCTTGCAAAGATAGTGTCTTCATTAAGTTAGGTTTCATTTTTGAGAATGATCTGTGTGAATGAGAGGTACTAAATACATTCACATCCTTCAACTGATCCACAATCTTACTCAGGTCTTTCAGAAATGACCTCTTACTGTGACTCCCGCTCACTTCTGATACTCCAGCCAGTCTGTCAAAATTGCCCAGAACAGTTACAATCTAACCCACGCACCTTCCAATTCTTGTTATGGCTGTTCAGTCTTGTTAGCTCCAAGTCCTAAATGGTTGTCTTAACTACGCGATTGAGGTGCTCCATGTGGAGATCGCAGCTAATATTTCTCCCACGTAGTCCTTGTACATTAATAAAAAAATGACTCCATTTTATTTGCTTAGCCAGATTAGGAGGCAATGTAACAAATCATTGAGTGAGAAGAGTGAGAGCTTCTTTGGCATAGTTAGTATGTTTAGTAGCTCTGAACAAAAACAAAAAATACTTCCAGACTCAGCACTTCTTTCGTGTAACTTTGCACTTACACAATTCTTTGGTAAATTGTGCTTCAGTACCTATGTCTGATGAGTCACAAAAATCTGTGTGCAAGTCAACATTGGTATCAACTAATCTTGAGGCAATCTTCATAAGAATAGATGATCGCACAGATTTGTCTTCCATCCATGAATCTGGAGAGACCATGGAAAAAATTGGCATTCCATTCATTCCAAGCAACGACATTACAGCTACTATGATGTATCCTGTAAAACAAATTCCAAGAAATCTTCGTTGGCATTAACGTCATTTTTCACACATTTGGTGACATTCCTTCTATTAATTAAATTTCTTAATTGATATAAGGTGCCTCTCTCCATCCCAGACTGAGTGCTGTATAGTCTTTTCCAAATTACCTAAAAAATAAATGAAATAATTTAAATACAATTATTCTGCATGAATTATACAGGACAGATTGGATTGCTTATATGTAACAGTTTAAAAACTATGCTACCTAACCATGATGGCATAAAAATTCATTCTGAATATCGTCACTGTCAGCGCTACTGATTATGTTAATTGCCGCAAATAGTCTTCACTATGTCACTTAACTCCTTCACTGGCATAAGCACTTAATGGGCATTCTGTGTGCGCTACTGCACCACACTTCACTGAATTTTAAAAATCGATTGTCCTCTAGACTGCAAAGATATTTGTGTATAAGTTTTCTTTGACATATTCTCGCGCAGCCGACCCTTTTCCCTTTTATTATCCGCTCATGCGGGAGAGGGAAAAGAGGGTCTGGTAAAAGCTTGTACATAGTTTCGTGTCATTCCTTCGGTGTATTGCTTATGTAGAGCAAATGAAACCAGTGTCCATTCATATCATTTATCACACAATCACACACACACATACAAACACACACACACACCCACACCCACACACACACACACACACCCATGATATTCATCATTTTTTGTATCAGTTATCACATCATTTAGCACATACTGGGATGCTATTCATCCCTACATGTCTTAGGTTCAGTTGAACTTCAAAATGCATACAAGACTCCATTCAATTCTGTTGTGGTAAAATGTATATCACATTAATTGGCTTGTATTAAATTGGCTTGTATTAAATATTATTTCATGAAAAGTAAATATTTTTTTCTGTCGAACTATTAACCTGCAACCAACTTTAACAATCTGTTGTAAAACAATCTGTTGTTGTTTTTACTAGGACACGTTTTATCAGACCCTCCCTCCTCCCCTCTTGGGGCCAGACATTGCCATTTCGCCTAGCTGGGAGAATGTAGGGGGCTTTTATGTCCTCCAATTGAATTTGAGTTAATCTGAAAATCAGATTGCAGCAGTAATATGACTTCAGAATAGTAACTACGATTAGTTGAGTGAACTATTAACCTCAAGCACTCAGCCATATATTATACCTGTATTACCAAAAACTTTTCAATCAATGCATACCTTAGAAGAGAAAAAGAGAGAGAGGGGGGATCTTAACTAAGTATATTCTATTACATACCTGATCATTGAGGGGTGCTCACTGATTCTTTCCATTGATTCACTGGTTCATCAATATTGCTTCCCAAAAGACCAACCTGGAGGCTAGTTGGATCTACTTCAGTATACTTTGCAACCACAATATTGATTTTACCCTCCTAAATTCGTTTTCTGTATGCAGCACTACGTACCTATGTAAAAGTACATTAAATAGTTTGTGTCTGTATAGAGCTCAGCTTCATCACATCTATTGTGGTTGAGTAAAAACAACGATGAAGCAAATACAAAAGAAGGAATTAGCCTTTCACTTCATTATGTAAATACCAGATTGTTCCTTGTGGGAAATTAGCATTACCCCTATATTATGTATATACTTCTTTTTCAGCCATCATCCCAATGTTGGCTATTCTTAGGTTGCAGTCTTTTTTTACAACAGATGTTCTGTAGCCTAACGGTCTGCTGCCTTCTGTGAACAATAGATTATCCCAAGAGAAACCCAGAAACTAAAAGCTAAATTAATGTTTCCCCCAGGAAATTGAGTGGGTTGCACATGACCATGGTTAGGTACAGTCTGGGAGCTCTAAAGCTTTGCGTTTTCTCAACGATTAGCCTGAAATTAAAAAAAGTAGCACAATAAAAGGCCTTTAATCTTCGTCCTGAGTAAGTTCATACCTAAATCAACTGTCAGCATTCTCCAAAATCAGAGCGTGACAGACAGACAGACAAACAGACAAGCAGACAAACAGACAGGACGATTGCTATAACCCTCTCGCGCATGCACACTGAGGGTTAATTAATATAAGCATTGGATTTTCTCCAAGCTGGGTACTCTAAATTGACAGAGATTTACCTAACAAGGGCATGTTTGATAAAAATGGGTTTGTTGTTTAGTACAGTGTTATTTAATAATGATAAGTTAAAAAAAAAACAATCCAGATTATGTTCCCCCTGAGGGTTACTTCACTTGCGCACCAATTATGACATCTTCTATTTCATGCATTGTTGGCATGTGTTTTTTTAGTGCTACTGGTGTCTGTCTGAGTTTGAAGAGAGTAAGAATTGCTTGAAGAGATGTTTGAAAATATCCGAATTATTGAACATTGAGAAGCAGGAGGTCTCTCTCATGGAGCAGCAGTTGAAGGCGGGTGAGTGGTTGGGGCGGGTGGGAGGGGTGAGCTGATGGGTGTATGTAGTGTGAATTTAATTGTAATTTCTACCTTGTGAAACAACTTTAGTTCGCAAGATAATCTACTTCAGTGATAAAATTTCTGATGAAAACCCCCGAGAGAAGGCCGGGCAGTATGACAGGCTCGGGGATTTATGCTGTGCACTAAAGGCATATCCGGCAGCTGCCAAGTTCTACGGGAAGCAAGTATGTGATGAATGGGAGGAGGACCAGACAAATTATTTATTTTGAGAAAAAAAGTATATTTTATGCACTGGATATTTTTCTTGAGTATTTCCACATCAGGCGAGCGTTCAATATTCTCCCATATTGAACATATTGTATATTGAACGCTCCAACACGCCCGTGCATAGTTCTGGACAACTGTATTTTAAGATGTATGGCAAAGTTACCTCTGAATGATGAGGCTTTGAAGCAGTTTATAAACTGTTTCAGAAAAAAAATTTAAATAATTTATTACACTTGTCATACAATATGGGGGTGATATTTCGGTCTCAGACTTGAAAATACTTACACGTTCTATTGAAATATCTCCCCCTTGTTATTATGCTGGCTCGTGCAATTAGTATTACATATATTGAGTATCATTTTTATTCTTATTTGTTTCCGTATGTGTTTGTGTTCAAGCTGGGTATGGTTGAAGGAGCAAGGGAGGCGTGGTCCAATGAGGAGGTGTGTCAGGTGTATGTGTCTCTGGCACGTACATTGGAAGATTGTCGGCAGTTCTCGCAAGCTCTCTTCTACTATACCAAAGAAGTTGCTCTACTGAAGGACAAGCCGGCTGAGGTACGCTATTTGGATTATTAGTGGTTGGATTGCTAGGGGCTTACCCTTCACAAGGTAGGGCTGTATACATGTAGTAGGACAGTGGTAAGAACAAAGTATTCAGAGCACTACTACTGTGTTGGTGGTGGTTTCTACGTTTATAGTTGATAGCGCTGGCACACCATGAGCTGGAGGTAACAGGTTCTTATGAGCAGTAACCCCTTCCCTTTACATATATTTTGTATTGTGTAAAAGAACAAAAGATGGGGTAATGAGATGGGTGGATTAGGTGAAAGCAAAGTTTCTTTGGCAAAAAGCAAGCTTGTGCTGTATATCACAAGTACTTGGATATTGCTCAGGTCTGGTTTCTACGTTTATAGTTGATAGCGCTGGCACACCATGAGCTGGAGGTAACAGGTTCTTATGAGCAGTAACCCCTTCCCTTTACATATATTTTGTATTGTGTAAAAGAACAAAAGATGGGGTAATGAGATGGGTGGATTAGGTGAAAGCAAAGTTTCTTTGGCAAAAAGCAAGCTTGTGCTGTATATCACAAGTACTTGGATATTGCTCAGGTCTGGTAATTGTTCAAAATATAGTTAAGTTGGTTTTGGGCTTGCACATAATATAAACAGCAGGTACCCTGGGGGCAATTATGCCATTGGTTTTAGTATTAAACTTTACGTAGTGTAGGGGAGGGGGGTAGGATAGATCGCTGCAACAAAACACTAGTCCGTCACGTTAGACTGCAAGTCCTTCAGGTAAACCCTGCCCAACTAGGTCTTTCTTATTTGTGAACTTTGATTAGGCAAAATAACTGGTCAAGGACCCAGCTGTTAGCAATTAAAATAAGTACAGACTGAAAAAATAACACGAATACACCACATATAAATACAATCTGAAGCCAACTGCGCTTGCGCAGGTTGGCTGGCAACTACTCAACCCTTTACACAACTGGAAATACACAATTGATACACACACAACAATAATGGCACAGTAACAATTACAATTAATAATACATGACTAGTACAAAAAGTGTAAATGTTCCTGACATTCTCTCTTCATCAACTTCTCCTAACTTCTTCCTTCTTTCTTCAATTCTCGTCGGAGGGTGGCCCCGCACATAGGACTACTGATCAATAGTTTGTGTACCTCAAACTTTATTATATAAATGCAATGGTGAGTTGAAGAAACGGGTCACTTTCTGTCCACTTAACAGCACACATGGATACTGCCGTGGAGTACAGACAGAGGTGGAGAAATGCATGTGTATAGAGGCATGTAGAAGTTTAAGTATATGTGTGTGTACACTAATGGTTAGCGAGTCAGCTTAGTTTATATTTCAAGTAAATAAATTAATATGTTATAACAAAATTAGCTCATGACCTATACAAACGGATCTGTTCCTAGTCTCATTAGCTTCATTCAGTTGCCAGCTAGTCGTGTGCTTGAACTCTAGTGGCAAGTGAGCTATCCTATTCATAATTCAAAGAGCAAATAAACTCATTGTTGCTCTTTACACAGCAAATAGATCTGTACTCTGAATGAATTCTCTTGAACAATTACCCAAAATGTCTATTACATTGGTTAAAATTTAATAGTTTACTTGAAGTTAAGTTAAAGATGACATTTTTAGTAGTTTTGTTTAACGGAAGCACTGAAATATACTAATTGGCAATTCATTGGCGAACGAGCGAGACACTTACAGGGGTAACACAATTGAAAATCAGGGATGTTTGTTTATTTATATATATGTTTGGACGTACGTATGTAATTTTGTACTTTGACCCTCGCGTTTTTGTGTTAGTTATGTGGTTGATCCCGTCCCAAATTGCACTAAACAGAATCCTCTGGTTTATCGATCAGTACCCGTATCACCCTAGAAATAGAATTGTTTACCGTTTTGAATTCTTTTGCGGGTGCAGTTAAAACATGAAAACTTAGGGACTTCCATTTCTATTCGAGTTAGTGGCGCTGGTAAGTCAATGTGCTCTTTGTCATGGTTATAAGCTGTGCGTAACAGTATTTACTTGAAAATACATTGTCCACTAGACTACCGCGAAGGTAAGTCTGTGTAGGTGCATGTCCAGTTGTGGCAAAGCATTGTGTGTTACAACCACTACTTAGCTAAAGAATATCGCAAAGAAAACGTTTAAATAACATGTATTGCTTTGTTGTTGTATTTCCCCTTCAATTCAAGCAGTTGCAGAGAGTTGTTACTATGGCACTGAAATCCCTTTACCTTGTATGCAAAATTTAAAAACTGGACCTTATTTTCAGTAGCTTCAGTGTTAGATGTCAAAATCATTCATATAAAAATAGTATAGTCTTTAGGCTCGCTCGCCATTTGTGCTCAAGCACACCACTAGTTTATTTTTAGTGGAGTAAAAAAAAATCAATGGATAAAAAGAATCTTTGAAAAAAGAGAATTTCTATTGGTCTGTTGAGAGTGAGACTGTAGCATAGCTGTACCCCTTAACAGTATATATACAGAATTGGAGTGTTTGTTGGCTAGCTGGTTGTCATAGCGCAGTGGCAGAGTGCTTGTGTGTTAAGCAAGTGGTCCTGGGTTTGATTCCCAGTAACAACCAAATATTTTTAATTCTGTATTGTTAAAAAAAAAATCCTGTGAAAGAGAGAGAATATTACTTTATTATCCCTCCCATACCCTTTGGGCAGCGCAAGCAGGGGCCTTTTTGCAGTTAGTCTCAGTTTAGTGTTAGAGAGTTGAAACTATTCAATTTTCCTTGTTTTATGAGTAATAAAAGTTGTAGTGAGTGGTTGCTACAGCAATAGAGTCCTTTTCAAGATCACATTTAAAATAAAACGATGTGGGGATACCATTCACACATACTCTAATATAATAATATGTGGTCAAATTTTCAATGCATTTGTGTGTGGATGCAGGCGAGCGAGTCTTGGTCAGTGATAGCGCGTGTGATGGAGTTAGCTGACTCCGAGGCCAAGAGAGTGGTAGATGCCTATGTCAAGGCCATCTCTTTAGGGACTGGAAGACTCTCTCCCAAGACAGTGGTGAGTGAGGGGGTGGGTGTAGGTTGTTTACAAGTCTAGTGGCTTGGTTTTTGTTTTTTTTTTGGTTTTTTTCTAAAGTGATTCTATGGGCAATAAATTTTATGCATCAATATTATATGTTTATTTATAAGCCATATCTGGATTGTCTTACTACTCTGAATTATTGCATATTAGAGCACTGGATTCATACAGTATTTTACCCTTTCACTAGTATATTTTTGACGACCAGTTGGTAACATGTATAGTATGTGGGTATTTAACCCTCAGCGTGCATGTGCGACAGGGTTATAGTAGTCATCCTGTCTGTTTGTCTGTCTGTCTGTCACGCTATGATTTTGGAGATTACTGACAATTAACCGTTGATTTAGGTATGAACTTACTCAGAATGAAGATTTAGGACCATTCATTGTGCTACTTTTTTAAATTTCGGGCTAACTGTCGAGAAAACACGAAGCTTTCAGCTCCACGTAGGTACCAGCTTTTGTGGGTAAAGCCTCGTAGCGTCACGTCATAATCACGTGATCAAATAAATTCTTGCAGCCCGCAGTGTAATTTGCTTTATGCTCAGGGAAGTTAGTTGAAAGAAGTGAAGTTTCATATTGAAAATGTGTACTGGTGAGTGTTTCTGGCTAGTTTAGCTTCTTCTCTTATGAAGACATGTTTTCCATATGCCATTTTCATTGCCTGATTAAAATAGCTAATAGATTGCTTGTTGTTTTGGTCTAAGATTATATTATAATAGCTAGGTAGTGTTTAGTAGCGCTGAGGGTTCGCACCTTTGGTGCTTCATTTTTTATATTTCTTCTTTGTAAAGATATTTTGGCAAGAATTGTATTTTTAAAATAAAACTATTATTACAAAAAAAGTATATTAGTCTGCAAAGAGAAGAACTAAAAATTCAAAGTTACCGTTATTAATGGTACTGGCTGAAGTTCAATTTCCGACAATCTCAGAGTTGCTAAGTAGTTCAGACAGAACACACGGCTTATTCACCTTCTAGTTGCTGAATTCTGAGCTCTAGAACTGTGTGCTATAAAAAAATTGTTGGGAGGGCAAATGCTCAGGGGTAAGTGTACCATTTATAATACCCGTTAATCCTACACCTCTTGTTCATTTAAAGTCACGATCATTTTCATGTTCGTCATCAGTGGGCCTCCCTGATTCTGCAGCTTCAATAGCTGAATGGTTTGGTGAGGGCGGTGGCCGGAAGCCACGCCTCCAATCAGCGGTTGCCGAATTGGGGCAAATTAACGGGTTGAGGATAAACCCCTTTAATTCCGACCACACACGTCATAGCAAAACAGCCAAGGCTGTCTACCAGTAAGATTGAGAATAAGCCCCCCTCCCTCCCAACAAAGGTGTGTGGGTGGATGGGAGAGTTTTGCAACTCAGTCTTGTGTTGTGTTTCTCAATTGACTGAATGAACCACTGACCATGTGCTCTCACTACTTACCCACCCGGCACGCCTGCATGCACCGTTCCACCTTTACCCAACGCTGGAACTTCCGCCTTGGATTAACCCCACTTGGCCTGTGACTAAATGGCCGTGCACTTGTTTCAATTTTTTATTACAGGAAGTCCTACGCCTGAGGAAATTACAGGTATAAACAAAAAATAAGTTTGTTATGAATGAGATAATAGATGTTTTTAAAAATGGAGTTGAGAGTGGTCTATTGCCGAGATTTTGAGTACCACTGGTGTGAATCCTTAGCAATTTAAAGTTAAGCAACTGCTCTACTTTTTTTTTGACAGGTGATCATGATGCATGTGTACACCTTAATACATTCACGTGTGTTTGTGTGTGCTTGTTGTTGTTATTGTTGTTGTATTAGTACTCTTATTACAAGTCTCTTGTCAAGTACATTTCAAGTCATGAGGAGAATGTGGGCGGGACCAAGTCTACGTTCTGGCGCAAGAAGGCCTCCCAGTTCCTGGAAGAACATTCTGCCATCATCCAGCAACCTGAGGAGGAGAAGGAGGAGGAGGGGAAGAGAGAGGAGGACAGTCAGGTGCTGGAGGAGTGTGGGGGAGACACGCCTGATGAACTGGGCCAGTCTTCAGGGGAAGAGGATGAGGAAGTGGAGGAATATGAAGAGGAAGAAGGAGAAAGGGGCGGGGATGCAGGAAGAATAGTTGGAGGAGTAGCTGCACCAGGTCGTCCCAAACGAAGTTTACATAATAGAGTTAATGTGAGTCAGATATCGGGCACAGGTTGGCATGATTACCGGAATACAGTAGGTGTGGTCTTTTGGTGAATATAGTATGACAGATGAGTGGAATGGGATAGGGCTTGTGTAGATGTAATTGTGTATAGTGACTGAATATGTGGCCAGCTGTAAAGGTGTAGTTTATTTGTTTGGTTGTGACAGTTGAGGATAGTTGTGGGTTTGTCAGGAAGGTGTGGCTAGCTGTGAAGAAGTTGCTAAATGTGAATTGTCATTTTTGAAAGTGTGGCTGATTTTGAAAGTTTGTGATTAGGGCTGACTTGTGTGAGTTGATGGGTTGGGTGTGTCTGGTGAGATGGGTGTGGCTAATTGTTGTTGGCAATCAATCTTATGTGGCCGGTTGAAAGTTGAGGATAATGTGTTATTGTTGTGAATTTTTAAACTATTGTTTTAGTTGGAAAAGAAGAATTGTCGAGGAGAGACAAAGCTTCATGTGGCAGTAATCAATAATGATGTGGGTGTGGTCAAGAAACTCATAAAAAAGGTAAGAAAATATTAGAAAGGGGTTAGAAGAATTGGTACAAAAATGGTACAGGTTTTTGTGTTGTAGTGTGTGCCAAAGTTTATTCCATAATTGTGACTTTGGAGATTATAATGATGATGAACATGATGTTACCTAATCTATGTTATCTTATCTAGGTATAGTTTCAGAAAGGAGATGATTAGTTGTAAAATTAGCTATATATACAGTATATGGTGCCTGATGTACTAACTTGTGCAAATTAGGAGTGCAGAGGTTGTTTTATCCATAGTTTCCTTCTCCTGCTCTCTTTTTTCCTTAGCCATTCTGACCCTTTTTTTTCCCTTATGCCTCTTTAACTCATGGATTCCCTTCTCCTCTCTCTGTCTACCTCTCCTGCTCCCCAGTATCTATGTCCTTTCTGTGTATTTGTTTTTCATTTCTTCAAACCGGAGGGAAAGTGCTATTCAAAATGCAAAAGTATGGGAATAGAAAAAACCCACAGCTTTCGCACTCTACATGCGCCCGAATTTTGTCACGCGGTTCGGTGCAACCGATCACGTGTAAAGTTTTCAATGAGCTTGTAAACAACGAACTTGTCCCTTCTCCTGTGAGTGCTTTCTAGCCTTGCATTCCATTACTAGTGTACACTATGAGCGGCAAAGAATCTTTAGCTGTAGCGTTGTGTCTAGGATACTGGTAAGTCCAATATGCAGGTCGATTTAATTTTTATACCTGCTTAACAACTAACGCCAGAGCTGTAAATAGAAATAATGCCACCATTTAGCTAGCAGAGTGTAATATAGCTGTAGTGTCAGTAATAAGCTATTGTAAATCAAGCATATCCCAACTGTGTGATTGTTAGGTCTTTTTTATTCAGATTTCTTACCCTTCCACTGTTTTTTTCCCCCTAGATTTATTGTGGCAATTCTGAGTGACTCCACCTTCACTTTGGGGTTAGCTACTACAGAAGCTTTTCATTATCACTCTTATTTCTGTACTAATTGTTCTGTAAATATAAATGGTTGTGATAATTTAATTGTAATTTTGTGATCAGTGAAATATATATAAATGAAATAATTGACAAAAATTAAGCGTAAAGAATAGTACAAAATTTAAACAAGGATGTGAGCTACAGCAGAATTCTCAACAGGTAGACACCGTGGATGTTTTAATACTCTCAAAAAGCTTACAATATTGGGTCGCCTTAGTCTTCTGTGGCTAGTAATTTCACTCATTCAGGTTCTCTCTAGGTACGTACCTGTGAACAGAACAGCGCCAGGAAATGGCTATCTAGAACTGCAAGACAGCCTTGACTAAACTCTAGCAAAAGTTGTTGCATTAATAATGCGCACCCGAGTAGCCGTCCCTTTTTCACGTGAACGTTGATTTACTCGCGTGCCAATTGCAATTAGTTAACATGACTAAAAATTGCTTCCGGTTTTTTGCAAAGTGCATTTCTCGCTTACCGCGCCTGTAGTCGTGCAACTCAACTTGAACACACTATAGTAACATCAGTCAGCTATTATTCACCTGCTTCTATTTTTATTGACTTTACATTCTCCTGCTTCTCTGCCTCTTTGTATACCAATTATAGTTAGCTACTATAGATTAATACTCTTTCCCAACTCAGTTCAGTGACCCAGTGTTCAATATTACAGTGTTAACCTGGAGTATATGAATAAAAATTGCATTTGAACATGTGTGAACAACTCAATCACTACTTTTGTGCGATTGCTCACTACTCATTGTTAAGTCTTTTTTATTCAGATTTCTTACCCTTCCACCGTTTTTTTCCCCCTAGATTTATTGTGGCAATTCTGAGTGACTCCGGGTTAGCTACACAGAAGCTTTTCATTATCACTCTTATTTCTGTACTAATGGTTCTGTAAATATAAATGGTTGTGATAATTTAATTGTAATCTTGTGATCAGTGAAAAATATAAATGAAATAATTGACAAAAATTAAGCGTAAAGAATAGTACAAATTCAAACAAGGATGTGAGCTACAGCAGAATTCTCAACAGGTAGACACCGTGGATGTTTGTATACTCTCAAAAAGCTTACAATATTGGGTCGCCTTAGTCTTCTGTGGCTAGTAATTTCACTCCTTCAGGTTTTTCTCTCTAGTTGCGTACCTGTGAACAGAACAGCACCAGGAAATAGCTATCTAGAACTGCAAGACAGCCTTGACTAAACTCTACCAAAAGTTATTGCATTAATAATGCGCAGCCAAGTAGCCATCCCTTTTTCACGTGAAGGTTGATTTACTCACGCGTCAATAACAATTAGTTCACATGACTAAATTGCTTCCGGTTTTTTTGCCAAGTGCATTCCTCGCTTACCGCGCTTGTGGTCGTGCAACTCAACTTAGACATACTATAGTAACACCAGTCAGCTATTACTCACCTGCTTCCATTTTTATTGACCTTACATTCTCCTGCTTCTCTGCCTCTCTGTATACCTATTATGGTTAGCTACTGTAGATGACACTCTTTCCCAACTCAGTTCAGTGACCCGGTGTTCAATATTACAGTGTTAACTTGGAATATATGAATAAAAATTGCATTTGAACATGTGTGAACAACTCAATCACTACTTTCAATACAAAAATAACTCAGTATTGTCAATAACATGATGTGCAGGAAATAAAATAATTCAGCGTTACTCTTAAAAACATAAATTAATATTAATTGAGATGAATACAAGTATAAATAATAATATGTGATAACATAACTGAAGTGGTTTAAATGTACAAATGTACAATGGTGTAGTAGTTACATTTTCTCTCTCAATATTTCACTATTCTTTGGTTCTGATAGTCACACACATAAATGTAACCATCTCTGTCACAAGTTGCTCCAAAACCTTGGTTTATGTCTTGTAGTGTAGCCACTCGAGAGTGATCAGAAGTGTTAAATATCAATACCTTAGAGTAGGAGTATTCAACAACTGTTGAGAATCCATCTGCAGTGACTGCTATCCCTATAGGATTGGTGAACTGACCACTACCATACTGATGTAGATACTGACCTTCATGGTTGTATACAGTTATTACACTGCTATTGAAATTTGATACATGTATATTTCTGGTAGTATCCATAGCAACACCCCATGGACCATTCATGTTGCCTTGTATGTGACGTATGAATGTCCCGTCAGTTTTGAATACAGACACACGATTATTAGATCTCTCGGCCACATATAATTCTCCATCTGAACTTATATAGAGTCCTCTTGGAGTCTGAAGCTGACCATTACCAGTTCCTCTGGATCCAATAGTAGCCACATACTTTCCCTCTGTAGTTAGTTTATATATACAGCCATTGCCATTATGACTTATATACAGAAAATCATCTTGAACTGTTATACCAAATGATTGGCCATTAAGTTGTCCCACTTCAGATGGACAAGTAATAGGGTCTAATAGAGTCCCACTGTCTTTATCTGCCACAATGATGTGGGGGACACTGGACACTATAAACAGTTTATTTCCACTCACAGTGACATCACAGGGAGAGCAGGTTGTGTTGATTTGCCTAATAAGGCTCAAGTTGTTATAGTTCCTTTTTGTTCTAACATAAACTATAAATGGACTCGACTGAATGCTCTCATTTCCTATCTTTATATCGAGACTGTGTTCTCCAGTATTCGGAGGAGTGACAGTAACAGAGTACGTTCCATCATTGTTGTCTTCAGCTGTAAATGTAGAGGTCTTCCCTCCAGAGTCTAATGGTGTTAGATATGCCACAACATTCTCTCCTCCATTCTTGTATGGCTTCCCATCTATATCTTTAGAGCAGACATTCAATACTTTCTTCTTTCCTTGAATCATTACAGAGGAATACAAAGAAACAGTACCATTTCTAGCACAAGAACCTCCTGTAACTTCTCCAAAGCCTTCAATGTCTGCCATAATAGTAGTAGTAGTAAAAGATGTAGAAATGGAGTCAGTTTTGCAGAGCTTCAAAGGGAAAGAGTCGAACTGGGTTTTTATTTCAGTCAAACCAGTTTCCATGGCAGCTTGAGCAGAGAGTAATTCAACTGAACTATACATGATTAGAGCTTCCGAAATTTGTTTGCTTACTTGTTGAATGCTGACTTGTAAACGAGTCATGGATTCCTGTTGAATCTTTAAAGCAGTTTCCTTCTGGAAATTCACTTCTCTGTTTTTTGCTAGTAAAGTTTTCTCTCGAGTTTCAATGGCTTCACGAAGTTTTTTGAATTCAGATTTGATGAGTTCATCAACTGAAGCTTTCTTTTTCTGTACCAGAGCAATCATTTTGTCTGCTTCAGAGGCAGAAGTCTTGAGCTGATCAGCAGCTGATGTAGCTTGTAACAGTAGATATTTGAGTTGTTGTTTTCCCTTCTCTGCCACTTGCTCTACTCTGTCATACTTGTGGTTGTTATGCTTGAGAATAATACAATCTCTGCAAACTAACTGTTTGCATGTCTCACAGTAAAACTTGAGTACCTCGTCACTGTGTAGCTGGCAACTGGCAGTCTTGTGAGGAATGCTGTCTAGCAAGGTCTTTGTATTCACTCTCTCCTTTCCGAGCTCCACAAGTTTGTGCGAGTGCGTTTCTCTGTGTCGAGTGTGGTCTTGCGTACACTTGCTACACAGAAACTTGCAGCAGTTACAGCAGAATGTAGTAGCATTACTTTCATAGCTATCCAAGCAACGATCACAGGCAATGTCTGAGCTAGTCTCAATCTTGAGTGCATATTCAGCTACTTCCACCTCGTATTGTTTGCGAAGATCTTTAGGCAATGCAGACAAGCCACCTTCAGGAAGTTTGAAGGCTTTCTTACAGGTAGGGCAACTCTTTGTTTTGCTTGTCAAGCATTTGAAGCAGAAGGAATGTAAGCAAGGAAGGAGCCGAGGATCAGTGAAGAACTTAGAGCACAGCTTGCAAGTAGCTTGAGAAGAAATGGACCGGGACTTTGGATTAGAAGATGAACGAGGTTGCTTAGATCTCTTAGCAGATGCTGGATTCATCTTGATAGACTCTAACAAAAAAAATTATATACAAAGCAATTCATTCAGGTTGCTACTCTACTTATTGTTTTGGTTAGAAAAAGTATCTGATTAGGAATATCTTAAACTTACCAAGTTTCAATCAATAGTCGTGCAATTTCTTTAATGTCGGTCTGTAAGTAACTCAACTTTGAAACTGTCTTTTAAGAGTGTGCTCTAATAAGCTATAGCTCTACTGGTGATGGGACACACCCAAGGGGGGCCTGTGGTTATTGTGGTTTTTGGTTAGAGGTAGTGTGCAGGTGTTGCCACAGGAAACCTCTTGGAATTTGTCTGCTCCTAAGAGTGCAGACTAAGACTTCAATTCTACAAATGCACAAGCTACTTTATTACTGTTTATGAGTGTCTAGATTGCATATTACAGGAGATTATATTTTACTGAAATAGAGTGAGATGCACAAATGATAGTACAGTATAAAGTGATATATGTCTTGGTGCTTGCAGCTACGAAGGACAATGTTTACGTAGCAAACAGTCACTCAATTACCATCTAAAGTTTACTGAAATGGAAAATTATTTGTTGGAGTATAATGTCTTGTCTTGAGAACCTCTCTGAATATCATCATTCTCTCACAACTGTTTGTGTTTGAAGTTGGCGGAAGTACATTTTTATAGTTGGTATTGTAGAGTAACCCTCACTGCAATTACTCCCACTCCCACCTCCCCCAAAAAAGTACAACGATGTCCTAGTCTTTTACAATGGTATCTATGGTACAAAATAGGTGAACAATAGCCAACAGTTGGAAAGCCTCCCTTGGGAGATTCATTTAAAAGAAGGGAAAGTAAAGAAAACACCCCCCCCCCCTCCACCTGGCTAAGTACAGAGAATAGGAAAAGAAACATTAATAGAATTTAAAAAGTTTTTAAAGTGTTTTGTGTCCATTCTTTCTTTCAAGCATTTCTTCAAAGCAAACATTTCCTAGTGATATTTCTGTTATGTAGTGTCTAATTAGCATCCTTTTTTTTGTTTTTTACAAAGCCCAACTTTCATTATTTACCAGGGTGCATTAGTGAACACTAGGGACAACTGTGGGTGGACACCTCTTCATGAGGCATGCAACTACGGTTTTCTGGAGACAGCTCGCATTCTGATCAAGAGTGGAGCTCAAGTGGATGACCCGGGAGGTGCCGGGTGTGAAGGGGTCACACCCCTCATTGATGCAGCAACTAATGGCCATGCGAGCGTGGTCAGCTTGCTGGTAAAGAATGGAGCTGATATGAGAATCACCAACTCTAAGGTGATTGATTGGGTCAATAAGTGCAGTTTATTTGTTAGTGGTTGTTTGCTTGTTGTTGTTTTTCCCCCCCAATTTTTGTCATATGGGGAGAGGGATAAGGGTGGCAATATTTTTTCTATATTGTACTAAGGAAATGGGGCTTCGGAGAACAAGAATGGGTGAAAGACATTTAAAATGTGTACTTAGAAGGAATAGCTGAAGTGAAAAGTGGGGACATGGTGTTAATTAGAGCATAGTTGATGGTACAGATGAGGTAGGCAAGATATTATAGTGCTGTTGCTAGACGTGAAAAGAAAATGAGAGAACAAGGATGTGAATGTAGGGACTAGTCTGTACATATTAGAACAGGCAAGTGCCAATGTTATTATGTGGTAGAGATGGGAGTGGCAAAGGCTACCATTTTTATGACATTTTATGCAGTACTTTCCATTCTCTTTATAGAAAAGAAATGCCGTCAACATTGTGGAGGAGTGTTTGCAGGCCATGCTGAGAGATGGAGAAGAAGACAGTGAAAGGAAAGAAAGCTATCGCACCATACGCACATTCCTCGTCTCAGAGATGAAGAGGCGTGGATATGCCACGACTAGTGCGAAGCAGACAAAGGGAGCTTGCAGCAATGCTAGCAAATTAAAGTCAAAGAGGAGTTGTGGTGGACAAGGACAAGATATTTTGAGAAGGACTGGGGCAGGATTGAGTGGGCGTGAGAGTGGGGGTAGCGTGGGAGGTGTTGTTGGGGCTGATAAATCTCTTTTTGGTCTATGCACCAAAAAACGTTGGAATGAACGAATATTATATGATGATGATGATGATGATGATTGCTATAGCAGACGGGCCATCAATAGCAAGAGGAGAAAAATTGAAGGTAACCTGATTTTAGACTTGGAATCGGAAGTGTTGGCAGGTGAAGTAGGGCTTGGCAGTAGGAAAGACAGGACTCATGATAGTAACAATGTGCAGACAGAAGGTACAGAATCACTGCCCAGAGTGATGTACAACTGCCTGGGACAGTTGGAAGCACCAGGGCCTTCTTTAATCGCAGAACAATTAGTAGAGGAGGAAGAAGACGAGTCAGAGGAAGGAAGAGATGGAGGAGGTGACGAGAGGAAACGACCTGGCTATCGTGTCATTGACAACTGGCTTGTGGAAGATCTAGAAGGTGAGAAAACAAAGAGGAAGAAAAAGAAACATGATAGAGATGTGTCTGTGGAGAGGGAGTCACGAGCTTTACTGGGCATGACTAATGCAAAAGAAAGAGAAAGGAATGCTGCTTCTAGGATAAACTCTGCATCTTCCGCAACATTATCTTCCTTGTCACAAAAATCAAAATCACTAATTTCTTCTGAGGATGCCAGGCAAAGAAACTCAACCAAACCTGCCAAGAATGCAATCATAGTCGAGAGCTCATCTGAATCGCCAGATAGACAAGAAGAAAGCAGTGACGATGAAGCAGAGTTTCAACATTGGAAAGCCCACAAAGAAGCCCAATCTACGCAGTCTCACAACAACACTTATTCAACCTTGATATCCACCTCATGTTCCAACAATGTCTCCACCCCCTTTTCTGGTACCACTTCCATCAACCCTTATCCAGCCCACTTGCAGTCAGCCCCACCCTCCTCACTACCACTTCCCCCTCCCATGAGAGTCAGAGTTCGCATCCTTACCTCCTCATATCGAATACCTTGTCCACACCTCCAGGAAGGAGGCGTGGTCACCAGCGTGGCCTGGCTGGCCAACCAAGCAGCTGAGCGATACTTTTCACAGCACGGGAGGCGTCCTGTTCTATGTCTGACGACTGTGGATGGAGATTCACTGTGCCAGGCTGACCCAGTGGGCCATGTGTTGAGCCAGGATGAAGAAGTAGTGGGCGTTGTCCAGCAGTGGTTCACTCCTCCCATGCTGGAGAGATACCTGGTGGCTTGTAGAACAAATGGAACAGGTACGGAAAATATGTGGATAGGTTTTAAATCTTCTAAACCATATAGTTAGAAGTTGTCGAATGATTTAATCGCTAGAACGATCTCGTTCCATCCCCTCAATCCTATTTCTTTCTGGCCTTTTTTTGTATTATGAATAAGATAGTTATTTTTATTGACGCTGCTATTGATTATTTGTAGTTATAATTTGTTTATATGAATTATTCACGGATAACATAGTATTATATATTTGGTTTATGTTTATAGAACCTCTGCCAAGTGTTCTAGATTTACTGGAGAAAGATCCAGATCCTCTAACCCTAAACCTGACTAATAAAAGCCTCTTATCTCGAGACTCCGCCCCTTTACTGCAAGCCATTCAGTCTCAACTCAGTCTCACCTCCATCAACCTGTCGGGAAATAAGCTGAAGGATGATGCCATGCCACGCCTCCAGATAGCCCTGGGAGAACTCCCTTCTCTCCAACATCTGGATTTGTCCTCAACGGGAATCAGTCATCAGGTATATAGACTTGCTGTATTACGGATGGTGAATTTTTTTCATGTAGCGTTTTGTGAGTGAGCGAGACTCTATCTAGTCTAAGATGGGGATATTTATATTTATACGGTTTAAAAAAAGCTATGAGGTGACCCATTCCATTTTTTCATCAATTCTTTAGTTCTGCATCACAAATCACAGACAAAAGACAAAATTTGAGAGTATGTTTATCTAATTTACTTATAAAATATGTGACTTGCTCCGACAAAACATACCATTTCGCGCAAAACTAAATATTAAGATATACGCAAAAAAAGCCGTGAAAGTTAATTTTTTTACAATTTTTTTTACTATCATACCGTACAGTTTAACACTTAGCTAGCTTCTGGAAAAAATTTTAGCCTCTAACTCTTCGTAGAATCTGCAAACGACTCCCTTTTTAGAAGCCAGCAATCGACTCCGCGTGAACTGTTGGAAATCGCGTAGAACGGAAAATAAATGAAAAGTGTGGCTAATTGCGGGAAAATCCCTCACGGTCGTCCTGGCAACCAATTCCCCGGACGGCAGCTGAGTAATGGCTAATTATTCACAGGTTTCAAGCACAGCCAAAGCTGTGAAGGCAGTTAACGCTTTGATCCCCCTTTTTGTGAGGAAGATCAGCAGTCACTTCTAGACATTATAACTGACTATTTTGATGATGACAATGAGAAGAGAGGTTAGTTTAGCACAATACTTCAAAAACAATAATAATAATAATGTGTATTTTTATAAGGTAATAATGATGGTGAATTTGTAATGGAAGAAGAGGATAATTGTATAGAGGAATGTGATATTTTAGTGAACTATGGAAATGAAGAGGAAAATGTTGATTCAGAAGTAGTGTGTGAAGATTCCACAGGAGGCATAAATGATAGCGAGTTTGAGTGTGAATCTTTAGAAAATGATGCTGACAATGAAGATTTACTGGCATGTGCTTTGTCCAGAGCATCAGACCTCTCGCCAGCCATTATTGTAGAACCTTCTGAAAACGACGTTCGAGAAGATCAACTCGTATCACAGTTTATTGCAAATGGTTGTGGTTGCCAACTTCGCTGCTCACAAACATTTTCTGAAAAGCACATACTTGAAACTCGATTGAACTTTGTTTCTCTTTCGAATACTGAATTGGATTTGGTTGTACTTGGACAGTTAAATGCTTTTACTAATTGTAGTAACCAAGTATCCGTAGTATCACGTCATCAACCAACTGAACGCAAGAAAAAATACAGCCAATATTACCATCAGGGTGAGAAAATTTGTAGAATTTTTTTTAGATTTTTGCACACAGTGGGTGATATGCGCCTCAAGAACCTAATGCATCATTTGAGTAGTTTTGGTCCAATACCACGGGTTCATGGAAATACAAAGCGTTTGCCCAAACATGCCTTGTCATTTCTTTCCATGCAAAACATCGTCCAATTTTTGTTAAACTATACTGACCAACATACAATCCTTTTGCCTGGTCGTTTTCCAGGGTACAAAAGTTGTGATTTGAAGTTGCTACCGTCTAGTCTATCCAAACATGAAATTTGGAAAACATATGCTGATGCTGCATCCTCCACTGATAACATTCATGCTGCTGCATACTCTACTTTTTGCAAAATATGGCGTTCTGTTCTTCCATCAATTTTGATAATGAAGCCTATGACAGATCTTTGCTTTGTATGCCAACAAAACAGTGGGGCGATTATGAAAGCAGCAAATCGATCAGATGTAGAGAAATCCTCAACATTGAAAAAAGCTGAAAACCATCTTTACGTTGTACAATTGCAACGATCATTTTACAAAACAACTAACGATCTGTGCAAAAAAAGTGTCCGTGATCATTTTACCAGCAATGAAGTTTTTCTCCCACCTGCTCCAAATTGCAATTATTCCTGCCAACTCCAATGACATAACTGTACATTACTCGTTCGACTATGCACAGCAAGTTCATTTCCCTTCTGATCCATTGCAACCAGGACCCATTTTCTTTCTCACTCTGCGAAAATGTAGTATTTTTGGCGTACACTGTGAGGCTATACCAAGGCAGATAAATTTTCTCACTGATGAATCTGTAGATTGTGGGAAAGGTGCCAATACAGTAGTGAGTCAACTGCATTACTTCTTTGAGCATCACAGGTTTGGAGAGAAGGAAGTGTACCTTCACTGTGACAACTGTGTTGGCCGAAACAAGAATGCATGCATGCTACAGTATCTGACATGGAGGTGCTTGACAAATAGGCACGAAAAAATCACTCTCTCATTTTTAATAGTTGGCCATACTAAATTTGCTCCAGATTGGTGTTTTGGATTGCTTAAAAAAAAGTTTCGAAAAACGAAAGTGGGATGTTTGAAGGATACTGCACAAACCGTCAATGATTCAGCAGTATGCAACATAGCGCAGATAGTGGGGACTGAGAATGGATCCGTTGTTGTTCCAGTTAATGACTATATATATCATTTTGAAGACAATTGAATGGATTTTCATTAAGTGCCTAAAAAGAAAATTTTTTTTGCTCCAAATGGTATGTTTTGTCAGAGCCGGTCACATATTTTGATTAAATCTGTGTTTACTCTTGGAAATCTGGCTTCACTATCTTTCTATTGACAGCTCTTGAAGAATCTAGATGGATGTCTAAGTGAAAAATACTGGTTTGAGCATACCACAATGCAGTAGACCTTAAGTTAGTCTTACACACATAGAAAAACTTTGTTAATGATCCAATCAGTCATGTCAATTATTAATTAGGAGGAGAATTGTAATTGGTTTCGATTCTATACTGCATTATATTACCATATGCTATAGTGATTTTAACATAGCAGATCATTGTGAGAAAGAAAGCCTGATTTTATTATGAGTTGGAGTACTACCAATGTTTATCATCCCAAAATTTTTATAATATAAGTTAAGCTAATAACCTTTTGCAATCATTTCATCGAGTGTGTATCAGTTACTGCTGTAAAATCAATCAAAATTACGTGTATTACCAAATTTACCAATGTGATCCAGGTTTTTTGGTACATATACTTTAAATAAACACATGTTGTGCTGTAGGGTATTCACATGTTAGGTACGAAGCCAATTGGTAACCATGACAACAACATGTGGAGGTCCTTACGTGCCCTGCACCTGAGCCACAACAAGCTAGCAGCACCTGGAATAGGGAGGGGAGGAATAGCCAGTGGTAGGTGTGGTCTTGATGTCCTACTGGTCATGTGCAATAGCTTGGAGGAGCTTTATCTGGATGGATGTGGTCTGACTCATGAAGTAGTGAATGCTCTGGCAGAGACTTTGAAAGGTGAAAATTCAACTCACTGTATCTTGACAAGTTGAAATGTTTTTTAGATTGAGTGTATTATTGAATTAGGTAGTCTCGCACACCAAACTAGGCAATTATCTAGTTGAACTTTTTAAATTAAGATGGTCTTGTATGCCTTACTAAGCAATTGTCTTGTTGAACTTTAAAATAAGCAGTGATAAAAATAGCAAAATTTATATAATTATATTTGTTTTTTGTTTTTTTTTGTATTTGTTGTTGTTGTTTCATTTTTATTTGTTAATCATGGTGATCAATAAAAAAAATTCCAGTTATTTTGTTATGGTATTATAGTTATACATTGTAAAAGTAGTAAATAAAAGCTTGAGTGAAATATTTAACTCAAAGTGTTAGTACAGAATTATGTGTCTTTATAAAGTATATTACACTATATGACAAA